>Ga0180009_10002314_pt1 | contig 22486 bp, 21 predicted proteins | sample OS_PC_MetaG_FD_123537 | JGI IMG/M metagenome (GOLD analysis project Ga0180009, IMG submission 123537) | Groundwater microbial communities from the Aspo Hard Rock Laboratory (HRL) deep subsurface site, Sweden - OS_PC_MetaG | ecosystem: Environmental > Aquatic > Deep subsurface > Groundwater...
AAGGCACAACGCTGTTGCATGCCAGATATCATTAACAAACCCAAATTTTAGGGGGGTCAGTATGCCGGAATGGGGGGTCAGCATGATCCGGAATGGGGGGTCAGTATCGTCCGGAATTTGCAACTGGTTGGTTTGGGGCAACTCGGGCAACGGGTTGTGGTTTGGTGTAAAAATGGAATGATATTTAAATTAAGACTGACCATCATCTTAAATTGGGGATGGTTTTTAAACACGAAAATCTGTTATTAACAGCTTGTGCTGTTATGCAACTGTTTTTTAGTTGCATTACACTTTTCACCCCTGCCTTTTCAAAAAATGCCGTGAAGTACCCGGCTCAAAATAGCAGATTTTTTCGCCAATGGCTTCGATTACCTCATTCAGGCTGCTGGTGCTTAGTGCGGGGTCTTTGTCCAGATTGGGTTTGTTGTTGTACAGCTGATAGTTTATCCTGTTGATCACGGGGGTGAGGTTGGGCATTACCACATTGGCTCCGGCCAGCAAGCCGCTCTGCCGGCCAAGCGGGTCAAGTGTTTCGAGGGCGGTGGAAGAAGCCATATTGATGTCGGGCATCAGCAGGCGCAGGCCGGCAATCATCAGCAGGCTCATCCTAAAGCGTTCAGCAGCTGGCCACAACAGCATAAACTTCTCAAAAAGTGGGGTTTCGGCATGTTCGATATAGGGGCCCATGCCAACCATATCCACATCCAGCGATTTAAAGAAGATCAGGTCATCAGCCAAATCAGCGATGGTTTGTCCGGGCAATCCGATCATCACGCCGGTGCCAACCTGATAACCGGCTTTGCGTAAGTCTTCCAGCGCTTCGATACGTTTTGCGTAGGCATGCAGCGGGTTTTGCGGATGGATCTGATCGTAAAGTGCACGATTTGTCGTTTCGATACGCAGCAGGTAACGGTGTGCGCCGGCTTCGTGCCAGCGTTTGAACACCTCATAAGGCTGTTCGCCACACGACAATGTAACTGATAATTCGGCATTGGTACGCTGATGGATGCCCTTCAGCAAGCGTTCGATATGGCTCGCAAAGCCCGGACTGCTGAGCTCTCCGCTCTGAATTACCAAGGAGCCGAAGCCTTTTCTCCAAGCAAAGTCAGCAGCCTGAAACACTTCTTCGTCCGTAAGGGTGTAGCGGTGCACCCGGCTGTTCGCCTTCCGGATGCCGCAATAGTAGCAGTCTTTGGCGCACACATTCGACAGCTCGATCAGGCCGCGGAGATATACATTCCGGCCAACCGTGGCTGCTTTAACTTCAAGTGCCCGGTTGAGCACTTTTTGGGTGTCGTCGCCTTTTACCGATAGCAGACTGATCATATTGTCGCGCGAAAAGCTTGGCTGTTTGAGGAGTTGATTCAGCATGCTTACAAACTTAATTTGTTCTTAAATGGTGCCATCACGCGTTCAAAAATACCATTGATCCAGGCAATTGTCATCCCATAATTACTTACCGGAATATTGGCATGGATGGCCGGACGAAGCCTGTTGATGAGCTGTTTGCGGGTTACCACACAACCACCGCACTGGATTACCATGCGGTAATTGTTAATTTCCGGGATATCCGATAAGCCGGCTACCACATCAAATTCAAGCTGTTTGCCACTGAAGTCGCTGATCCACCTGGGAAGTTTATGACGTCCGATATCTTCGCAGCTCACTTGGTGTGAACAGGATTCAAGAATGAGTATTTTGTCGCCATCATTCAGTTGCGAAAGGGTGGGTGTGCCTTGCATATAGTGTTCAAAATCGCCGCGAAGTCGGGCAAATACAATACTGAAACTGGTGAGTGGCACATGAGGCGGCACGATGCTGTTCACAAAGCCAAAAGCCTGGCTGTCGGTGATCACCAGCTGTGGTTCGGGCATATGCTGCTGGAAGTACTGCTGCAGATGGGTTTCTTTGAGCACCACGCAGATGTTGTCGTTATCCAGCACATCGCGGATGGCCATTACCTGTGGCAGGATCATCCTTCCGTCAGGGGCTTCCGAGTCGATGGGCGTTACAAGCAGAATCACACCGTTTGGTTCAACAATACCGCCCAGTAACGAAGGTTTTTGGAAAGAAGTTTCAGGGATGGTTTTTTTGAGTAGCTCGATCAGGCTATCCGCTTTTGTTGCGCCAAACACATTAAAATCCAATACTTCGGCTTTGCTGAAGCTTTTGATTTTCTCTTTCGTTAGTGCTTCGATAGGCTGGATATCAGCTTTGTTATGAATGATAAAGTAAGGAATGCTGTAATCACGAAACTGTTTGATCAGCTCTTTTTCATAAAAACCAAATTCGTTTTTGGTGATCACCAGAATAGCGCAGTCGATGGTTTTGATGGCATCATAGGTTTTTTTTATTCTTTTTTCACCCAGTTCGCCGCTATCGTCAATACCGGCCGTATCAACAATGATAGCAGGGCCTATGCCAAAAATTTCGATGGATTTTTTTACTGGATCAGTAGTAGTCCCCGGCTCATCAGAAACGATTGCAACTTCTTGATTTGTCATCAGGTTGATGATGGAACTTTTGCCATTATTGCGGCGGCCAAAGATCCCGATATGTGGTTTGAGGTCTTTTCCTTTTGTCATCATGCGTAGCTTAGTAGATTTAGAAATACAGGTCGCGTTCGCCCTGTTTGATGCGTTCGATGCGGGCTTTTACTTCGTTGATATAGCGCTCGTCCCCCAGGCTATCCATATTGCGATCGATCACCTTCCAGCCTTTGACTGCAGTTTCTTCGGTGGCATAATCCATAATGTATTCGGCCAGGGTGAGCATGGCATTGGGCGTACAAAACTTCTTGATAAAGCCAGGCACACTAAATTCCATAAAATGTTCGCCGGTGCGGCCTTTGCGATAACAGGCAGTGCAAAACGAGGGCAGGTAATCGCTTTCGAGCAGCTCGTCGATCACCTGATTGAGGGTGCGGTCGTCGTTGATTTTAAACTGCTCTTTATGCAGATTTTGATCGATTTCGGGATTTTCGCCATAGGCGCCAATCTCAAGCTTTGTTCCGGCATCGATCTGTGAGCAGCCAAAAGCCAGTACTTCCTTGCGGATTTTTTGCGATTCGCGGGCGGTTAGTATCAATCCGGTATAAGGCACCGCCAGCCGTAAAATGGCTACAAGGCGCGTAAATTCTGCATCTGTCACATAATATTTATCATCCAGATCATATTCCGAAGCATCCTGAATGCGCGGGAACGAAATGGTGTGCGGCCCCACATTGTAGCAGGCTTCGAGGTGATTCACATGACGCAACAGTGCCAGCACTTCAAAGCGCCAGTCGTATAAGCCAAACAAAGCGCCGATTCCCACATCGTCAATGCCGGCTTCCATAGCACGGTCCAGGGCAGTGAGCCGCCAGTCGTAGTCCGCTTTTTTGCCCGAAGGATGCACCATGGCATAAGTAGGATGATGATAGGTTTCATGAAATACCTGGTAAGTGCCAATGCCGGATTCGTAAATGGTTTTAAAGCCTGCGATGTCGAAGGGAGCTGCATTGATGTTGACACGGCGGATTTCGCCATGGTCTTTTTTTACGCTATACACTGTGCGAACGGTATCCGCAATAAATTCAGCTGAATAGGTTTTGTGCTCGCCATAAACCAGAATAAGGCGTTTTTGGCCATGTTCTTCGAGCGCTTTTACATTCTCGATCAGTTCGTCTTTGGTAAGGGTTTTGCGGATAGCGCTTTTGTTGGAAGCTTTGAAACCGCAATAACGACAATTGTTTGAGCAATAGTTGCCCACATAAAGTGGTGCAAAAAGCACGATGCGTTTGCCGTAAACCTTTTCTTTGAGTTCGCGGGCGCCGTTTTTGATGATCTCGATGGATGCGCTGTCGGTGGCCTTGAGCAATACTGCCGTCTCGGCCAGACTGAGGCGGTTTTTATTGAGTGATTTTTGAACGATTGCCTTCACCTTTTCAGGTGTGGTTTCGGTTTTGTCGATGTATTCCCATATCTCCTCATCATCAATGAAAGGCTGCATGGGAACATCGGGTATTTTATAGTTTTCGGGAGTAAATTTCACGTCAGGTAGATTTTAGTGATGTTCAAAGTCTTGGCAAAGATAGGATGAAAGTGGTTCCTTGATCGGGCACACTCTCCACTTTGATGGTGCCATTGTATTGCTCCACCATTTTTTTTGTGATGGAAAGCCCTAGTCCGCTGCCTGTAATTTCTTTGGTTTTACTGTTTTTTATCCGCACGAAATCCTGAAAAATTTTCTCGCTATCTTCGGTGCTCATGCCGATGCCGGTATCTGTAACGCGAATTTCGAAGTTTTGCCCCTGATTGCAAAGGCACACTTCCACGCTTCCTCCGTCCTTATTGTATTTTACAGCGTTAGAAATCAAATTATTGAAGATGATTTCCATTTCATCGGGATCAGCGAGAAGCTGAGGATCACCATTTACTTCGAGATGAATAGCAACAGAGCGTTGTATGGCGTATGGTTCCATGGTGTCCATGGCCATCTTTGCGACATCAGCCAGGTTCACATCCCGCATTTTACGTTCTTTCTTGCCCGATTCTATCTTGGTCAGATCGAGCAGATCCATGATGAGGTTGCGCATCCCTTTGAGGCGTGTGAGCGAGCGGTCGATCATGCGGTCGTAATCTTCCAGTTTATCACCAAATTGCTTTTCCTGCATCATCTTCAGATAGCCCTCAACTGCATTGATGGGCGATTTGAGTTCGTGCGAGAGCACCGAAAGGAACTGGAATCGAATTTGTTTGCCTTCGGCCTGCATTTTCTTTGTCATGCGTTTCAGAAAAAGATGCTTGGCAACATTTTCGATGGTAGCGCGCAATTCCTGCGGTGTAAAAGGCTTTGGCATGAAGTTGTAGGCTCCGTTTCGTGTGGCTTTCACGGCCAAATCGAGCGAAGCATAAGAGGTAATCATCATCACGGCCACATCAAATTTCTGCTGTTTGATATATTCGAGCACCTCGATGCCATCCATGCCGGGCAGTTTGTTGTCGAGCAAAACCACATCAACAGGCTGGCTGTTAAGTACATCTATGGCGTCTTCGCCTGTTCCGGCCTCTATAAGATGAAAATCAAAATCTTCGTCCATAAAGGGATATCCAACCGTGTAGTTGCCCAGAATACGATTGATGCCCGAACGGATGCCGGGCTCATCATCAACTACCAGCACATTTAGCGTTGCCATATATTGTATGTTTCAAAACGACCTGTGGCCGTGTTTACAGTTTTAATAATTTATTGATTTCGCGGTGAAGCTGATCGCTGCGAATGCCTTTTTCGAGGTATAGATCGGCTTTGATCCAGTTGCGGTCATTTTCGTTGTATAAATCGAAGGTAAAGCCTGTTTCTGCTGTTGCTGCTGATGCAATAATAATGGGCATATCAGGATGTTTGCGTTTGGCTTTGTAGGCCAAAATAAAGCCGCTGTCTTCCTGTTCCATCATCAAATCGAAAATAGCCAGGTCGGGCTTGATGGTATCGAGCATTTTTTCGGCTTCTGCCTGACTTTCGGCTGTTTTAACGCGATAGCCCAAATTCTTTACCATGGCTTCCATCTGGAAGAGGTAATCGGCATCATCATCGGCGATAAGAATCAATTTTTTTTCGTTACTCATTTTAATTTTTTTTTGTTCTTTACGATGGGTTTCTGGGCAGACGTATCGTAAACGTCGTGCCTGTGTGTCCTTTCTCAGGATCGGTATTTGAATTCACATCTATTTTCCCTTTGTGCATCTTCACAATGCCATAGCAGAGCGGAAGTCCGAGCCCTGTGCCTTTTCCTACCTCTTTGGTAGTAAAAAACGGCGTGAATACTTTTTCCATATTTTCTTTGGAAATGCCTGTTCCTGTATCACTGATGGCAATGATGACATCGTCGGGTTTTTCAGCAAGTGAAATACTTAGTTTCCCTCCTTCTGGCATGGCTTCTACGGCATTCTTTTCAAGATTCGTAAGCACTTGCATCATCTGATCGGCATCCAGAAAAACAAATGGATCTTTCATTTCAACCGAAAGCTCGATGGCAATATTTTTGGGATGGATGATACTTTTAATGCTTTGTTGTACAAATTTTTCAAGGTCGGTTTCTTGTAATCTTACCTGATTTTTACGGGCAAAATTCAACAGTCCGCCAACTATTTTACGGCAGCGGTCGGTTTGTTCCACTATCAGTTGCAAGTCGCTACGGGTCGTATCATCGGCAACATCATCGAGCAAAAGATTGCTATACATGGTAATCACCCCCAGCGGATTGTTTAGCTCGTGGGCAATACCAGCCGAAAGCTGACCCATATGTGCGAGTTTTTCCGACTGTTTTAATGCCTCGCGAGCCGTAGCCAATTCCTGATTGGAGTGGTTTACCTTCTCGATAGATTGGTGCAGTTTCTCGATGGTATAAGGCAGACACATCTCTGTTTCGGCCAGTCCTTGTACTATAGCTATTGCATGCTCCACGCAGGTGTCGTAGCCGCAGGCACCACAGTCGAGATAATCGCCCGGGTCGTTTTTCCCCATGCTTTTGAGCACTTCGGCAATAGCTGCAGAAGTGGGGATTTGTGTGCGGCGATCCATCTGCTCGAAACTGGTGCTGAGGTCAACGGTTTCGGCCAGTTTCATGTCCTTTTCCCATTGCTGCTGATCGAAATTTTCGAGCTTATTGGCCACATAATTGGAGATGCACGAACGGCGCAGGTATTTTTTACCTTCTTCCGACATGCCGGGCCCCATGATACAGCCTTCGCAGCACAGCAGCTCGAGATGGCGCGCATTGAGAGCGCCCTGCGAAAATTCGTTCAGGGCATCTTTCACATTTACACGGCCTTCGGCCACCACTACATCGCCTTTGGTAATATCGGCTTCAATGTCCATGTTTTGCAGCAAGCCATGACTTACCGGAAAAATAGCACCTTTTGCAGCAAATGGAGGATTGAAATCACAGGCCAGCGATTCGTCGGCTTTGATTTGATGTTGTTGAAACAGCTGGCGCAATTCTGCAAAGGTGAGGGCATAGTCGATTTCGTCCGACTCTGCCTTTTTTGCTACACAGGGCCCGATAAACACAACCTGTAAATCATCACCATATTTCTTTTTCAGAAAGCGTGAGCTGGCAACCATGGGCGAAACCAGTGGCGCCAAATGATCCACCAGCTCGGGCAGATAATGCTCCACATAATACACGATTGCCGGACAATCTGAGTTAATGATGCCTTTGGAATCCTGTTGGTGGTAAAGTTTTTTATAAGCAACAGATACCATATCGGCTCCGAAGGCAACTTCTGTAACCAGCTCAAAACCAAGTTTTTTAACCATCCCAACCAGGATACGGTAATCTTCTATTTCGGTAAACTCTGCCGGAAAACTTGGTGCCAGACAGGCGACTGTCCGTTGGCCGCTTTTGAGCAACTCGTTAACCTCTGAGATTTGTTGCAGATAAACTTTAGCTTCCTGACGACATACACGCACACAATTGCCACAACCAATGCAACGTTCGCTGAGCACTTCGGCCTGTCCGTTGATGATTTTGATGGCTTTTACAGGGCACTCGCGCACGCAGGTGAAGCATACTCTGCACCTGTCTTTTACGGTAAATACCAGCTGTTTATGATGTTTGTTGTGTGCCATTCAGGAATTTTTGTTGACTTAATTTATGTCACGTTTTTGGTAATGTGTATGAAGCAGCTCATGGCTCTTATGACCCAAGGGCTTACCCAGGAACTTGTCGTACAACTCTTTGATATAGGGGTTTTTGTGAGACATTTTTATCGCGTCTTTTTCGTCAATATCATAGAGGGAAAGCATGCGGGCTTTTATGGCTTCGTCATCGGTTCCGATAGGTTGACCACCGCCATTGATGCAGCCTCCGGGACAAGCCATCACCTCGATGAAGTGAATATCGTTGCGGCCGTTTCTGATTTCTTCCATCAGTATTTCAGCATTTTTGAGTCCGCTAACTACTACCACACCCACTTCCATTTCGCCGATGTTGACTTTGGCTTCTTTTCTGCCTTCCAGTCCTCTCACGCCTTTTACCTGAAACTTCACCATTTCTTTTCCGGTAATAAAATAGTGAGCTGAGCGTATAGCCGCTTCCATAACACCTCCCGATGTACCGAATATTTTTCCTGCCGAAGAGCGTGTCCCCAGCGGAGAGTCGGCCAGTTCGGGTTCCATCTTGGTAATATCAATGCCATAAAGCCTGATCATCCTTGCCAGCTCGCGGGTGGTGAGCACAGCATCTACATCAGAAATACCATTCTGAATCATCTCTTCGCGCTGCTGTTCAAATTTTTTAGCTGTACAGGGCATGATAGAAACGGAATAGATGTTTTCGGGCGCAATATTTTCTGTTTCGGCAAAATAACTTTTGATGATGGCGCCCATCATTTGTTGTGGCGATTTACAGCTGGAGAGGTTTTCGATCATATCGTGCTGAAACTCTTCGGCATATTTTACCCAACCCGGGCAGCAGCTGGTAATCATTGGCAGTTTGCCTCCGTTTTGAACGCGATGTACCAGTTCTGATGCTTCCTCCATAATGGTGAGGTCGGCGCTGAATGAGGTGTCGAAAACATAGTTAAATCCCATCCTGCGCAAGGCAGCATTCATGAGACCAATCATATTTTGTCCCGATGGCAAGCCAAATTCCTCGGCCAGCGAAACAGAAATGGAAGGCGCATATTGCACTACCACGGTTTTCTCTGGTTCGGCAAGCATATCTTTTATTTCAGAAATATGGTCTTTTTCTTTGAGAGCACCTGTTGGACAAACCATGATACACTGGCCGCAATTTACGCAGGTAGAAAGGTTTAGGCCATGATTAAAAGAAGTATCAATAAATGTTTTGCTTCCCCGACCCACAAATTCAATGGCCGAAACGCCTTCGATTTCTTCACAAACCCGCACACAGCGTCCACAGAGGATGCATTTGGCCGGGTCGCGCACGATACTGGCGCTCGAAACGTCAAGTTTGTATTTGTTCTTTTGCCCGCTGATGCGTCTTTCACGAATATGCAAGTCCTCCGAGAGGTCCTGTAATTCGCAACTGCCGTTGCGTTCGCAATACAAACAATCGTCGGGATGGTTCGAAAGCAAAAGTTCTACAATGGTTTTGCGCGATTCGATTACGCGGGCAGAGTGGGTTTTTATTTTCATGCCGTCGAGCACAGGTTCAGAACAGGCTGTTACAAGGTTTCGGCGGCCTTCCACTTCTACCACACACATGCGGCAGGCTCCTGTTGGAAACAGCCCTTTCATATGGCAGAGTGTTGGAACGGTCATCCCGTTTTGGCTCAAGGCATCTAAAATAGTATCGCCCTGGTTGGCAGTGATGATATTGTTGTTGACTTCGATCGTTAAATTCATTGTTTCAAGTATTTTTCGTTAACACCCTTGATTAGTTGACCATTACTGCATTGAAATTACAAGCTTCTTCACATGCGCCGCAGCTGATGCATTTATCCTGGATAATAAAATGAGGCTGTTTGCGACCTCCGATGATGGCTCCTGTTGGACATTTTTTGGCACAAATAGTACATCCGGTGCATTTTTCTACATCAATGGTGTATTCACGTAAGTTTTGGCAAACATTGGCACGACATTTTTTATCGAACACATGCTCTTCGTATTCTTCCCTGAACCAGGTGAGCGTGCTCAATACAGGATTAGGGGCTGTTTGGCCCAATCCGCACAGTGAAGTGTCCTTGATTACCTTGCCCAGCTTTTCGAGCTGCATCACGCCTTTCATACGTGCCAGCGGTTCATGCGTTTCGCGGTTTGTAGGTTTACTGGTAATGCTTTGCAGGATTTCGAGCATACGTCGGGTGCCTTCGCGACAGGGGATACATTTTCCGCAGCTTTCGCGCTGTATGAAATCCATAAAGAACATAGCAATATCTACCATGCAGGTGTCTTCGTCCATCACAACCATACCGCCGGAGCCCATCATAGCACCTACGCTGATAAGATTTTCGTAATCGACTTCAATATCAAGATTTACATCGGTAACGCAGCCTCCTGAAGGACCACCCATTTGCACCGCTTTAAACTTTTTTCCGTTGGCGATTCCGCCAGCCACTTTATAAATGATGTCGCGAATGCTTGTTCCCATTGGGATTTCAACGAGGCCTGTTGTGGCGATTTTTCCGGAAAGTGCAAAAACCTTTGTTCCTTTGCTTGTGGCCGTTCCCATTGCAGCAAACCAATCGGCACCTTTGTTTACGATGGAAGTGAGATTTGACAAAGTTTCAACATTATTGATAATGGTGGGTTTGCCAAACAAGCCGCTTACGGCCGGGAATGGCGGGCGTGGGCGTGGCATTCCACGCCGGCCTTCGATGCTGTGGATTAGCGCTGTTTCTTCGCCACAAACGAAAGCCCCTGCACCTTTCTTGATTACAATATCCAGGTCGATACCTGAATCAAAAATATCTTTTCCAAGGAGGCCGTATTCTTTGGCTTGCTTGATGGCGATTACCAGTCTATCGATGGCCAGTGGATATTCGGCGCGGATATATACATAAGCTTTGGTGGCGCCAATGGCATAAGCTGCCAGTGCCATGCCTTCGAGCAGTCGGTGTGGGTCGCCTTCGATCACGGCACGATCCATAAAAGCTCCCGGATCGCCTTCATCGGCATTACAAATCAGGTATTTTTGGTCGGACTCGGTTGCCAGGGCAAATTTCCATTTTTTCCCGGTAGGGAAACCTCCACCACCACGGCCACGTAATCCGCTCTTTTCGATGAAATCGCACAATTCTGCAGGACTGAAAACTTTAAGGGCATTCAGATAAGCCTTGTAGCCATCACGTGCAATATATTCTTCGATACTGACGGGATTAGAAATACCGCAGTTTTCGAGTACCAGACGAACCTGAGGCTTGAAGAAATAATGGTCTTTGAGAAAAGGGATTTCAGGCCAGTCTGTTTGATCTTTTTGTTCGTGAAACTGTCCTAAAACAGGATGTTGCGGAATTTCTTCAGCAAAAATCTTATCCAGAATTTCTGCTACTTTTGGGCCGCTGACTTTCTCGAACGAGATGCGTTTTTTTCCGGGCAGTTTGATGTCCATCAAGGGCTCAGAAGAGCACAGGCCAATACAGCCTACCGGTATTACTGCTGCATCAATATTGTTGTCGCTGAGGTATTTTTTGGCCATTTTAATGGTTTCGGCTGCTCCGGCGCCTAATCCGCAAGTGCCGGCACCCACAAACACCACGGGTTTGCTGTTGTGTTCGTTTTTTAACAGCTGTAGCTGCCCTGCAACTTCTGCAGTAATGGCTGATTTTTCGCTTTGCTTCAGCACATTTTCAATTAAAAAATTCATTTCTGTTTGCATGCCTATTCCTCCCTGTTTCTATAATCTTCAAAAATGCCTTTGATGGATTCTGTTCCAACTTTTGCATGAAATTCGCCATTAATGCTGATTACCGGAGCAAGTCCGCAAGCACCAATACAGGCAACAACTTCCAGGCTGAAGAGCTTATCCTTGGTAGTTTGTCCGGTTTTTATTTTAAGGTTTTTCTCTATTTCATCCAGCACAGTAGCCGAACCCAACACATGGCATGCTGTGCCGCGACATACCTGAACATGGTATTTGCCGGGCTGATTAAAGCGGAACTGATTGTAAAAAGTGGCAACGCCAAATATTTTACTGGCGGGCATTTTGAGGTGTTTGCTCACCTCAATAACTGACTCTTCAGATAAGAATCCCAGCTTTTCCTGCATATGCTGCAGAATGGGTATCAAGCTATCGCGGCCTGCATTCGGGTATTGGTCCAAAATTTCCTGTACGATGGTTTTCATATAACTCATTTCAATTTAAAATTCGACAGTAAGCTACCTTTATTGATAGATCCCGGTAGCCGAAAATCTGCTGTGCTGGTTTAATTCGTAAGCCTAAAAGCTTAGCTTGTAGGGCTTGCGGCTTTCTTGGCCAAAATACGCTCTACCTCAGGAAGCACCCTGCTTTTTTCGACCGGCTTGCGGATAAAACCATTTACCGGAACCCACACCGAGCGGCCGTCTTCAGCACGGTAGTCGATGCCGGAGTTTCCGGTTACGATATCACGAATTAAAATCACTTGCAACTCCTTGTAATTTGGGTCGCTACGAAACTCACGGGCCATTGCCTGCACGCTGGGTTTAGTGGTCATCAACACTTCAATAGATGTTTCCATGAGTGTTGGAATGCCTGCCAGTTTAGGATTATCAACAAATTCGCGTGCCATTTCGAAACCTTCGTAATGGGTAGTCATCATCACATCCAGTATGGCGAGATCGGGTTTTTCATTAAGGGCTTTTTCCAGGCCTTCTTCTTTGTTGAAAGCTGATACAACCTCATAGCCTTCACTGGTCAGAATTTGTTCAAGCATAGTGATAACGTCCATATCATCATCTACGACTAAAATTTTTGCTTTTGCCATTTTATTTTTTTTTAGGGTTTGACAGTATTGTGATATTATTAACAATCACACAACAAAAGTAAACTATATAAAGGTGCTGGAATAGGTTCATTGTTACTAAATTAACAATAGAAAACCTGCTATAAGACGCTGATTTTACCCCGTAAATCTACGCAAAATGAACCCGTAAATCTACGCGTAAGTAGTTAAGTTAGTTTAATATATAACAGTAAATGAGCGTATTAAGAATTAAGCAATGAGCTAAAAAGGGTTTTGCCGGATGAACTGTAATATTTTTGGAAGTTGTCAATAAATTCTGCTTTTCGCTGTTTTTGGCGTTGAAACATATTTTTTGTATTTAGTGGAATTTATAAGCAGAAAAGGGTTCTTTTTATGCAGCTTTTTAGCCAAATCATTAAAAAATCCTAAACAAATGCAGCAGCTTAGCGCATAATTGAATCATACTTGCTACTTTTGTCCAAATTCCATCCCATTATGGTGCAGGTTGAAGAAAAACATAATCGCAGGCAGCTAACCAGTTCTTACCTAACTTCGGTGGTGAGTATTATGCTGGTTTTGTTTATGCTTGGTTTGTTGGGACTGCTTGTGCTGCATGCACAAAAGCTATCGAATCATATCCGCGAGAATATTGGTTTCGAAATCATCATGAAACCTGATGTCAAAGAGGCGGAAATTTTGCGCATTCAGAAAATGCTTGATGCAACACCTTATGTAAAATCTACTGCATATATTACGAAAGAAGAGGCAACAAAAAGATTGAGCAAGGATTTGGGCGAGGACTTTATACAATGGCTTGGCGACGAAGACAATCCTTTGTTGCCTTCGGTTGATGTCAGGTTTAAGGCAGCCTGGGCAAATAACGACAGTCTTGCAACAATAGAAAATGACTTGCTAAAGCAACAGGCAGTTAAGGAAGTTTTTTATCAAAAATCACTGGTACATTTAATTAATCAGAATGTAAAACGGATTAGTTTGGTGCTGTTGCTACTCAGCGTATTGTTGCTTCTTATTGCAATTGCCTTGATTAACAACACTATACGTCTTTCTGTTTATGCCAAGCGCTTCTTAATCAGAAGCATGCAGCTCGTAGGAGCCACGGAGCATTTTATCAGAAAGCCTTTTGTGCTTACCGGAGTGGTACAAGGACTTATTGGCGGATTTTTGGCACTGCTATTGCTTAGTCTGGTTTTGTTTGCTGCCCTTAAAAATTTGCCTGAACTGGCTCAGCTTCAGGAAATGGAAATGGTGGTGCTGCTTTATGCCGGAGTAGTACTGCTGGGCGTTTTGCTTACAGCATTGTTTACCCATTTGGCCATTAATAAATATCTGCGCAGTCATACCGATAAGTTATTTAATTGATATATAGAAGGTTACTCGGTAGATTTAGATGCAGATTAATTATGTAATTTTGACAAAATTTTAATGATAGCGATTATGAAATCAACTTCAAAAGCGTCCACACCCGATTTATCTAAAAAACAAGCCTTTGCCTTCACCCGCGAAAATTATAAATGGGTACTGATAGGTTTGGCTTTTATTGCAGCAGGCTTTATTCTCATGATCGGTGGAGGTTCGGATAACCCGGATGTTTTCAGCGATAAAATTTTCAATTTTCAGCGCTGGACACTTGCCCCAATGCTGGTTTTGGCCGGTTATGCAATTGAGATATACGCTATTATGAAAAAGCCGAAGGAATAATATTTTCTAAAAATTTCACACTATGGATTGGATTGAAGCCTTGATTCTTGGACTTATACAAGGCCTTACCGAGTTTTTGCCTGTTAGTAGCAGCGGCCATCTTGAATTAGGCAAATATTTATTAGGGGTGAATCCTGAGAATAGCCTTGCTTTTACGGTAGTAGTGCATGGTGCAACGGTTTTGAGTACTATAGTGGTTTTTCGCCGCGATATCTGGGATATTCTAAAAGGACTTATAGATTTTAGCTGGAACAGCTCCTGGAAATTTGTAGTATCAATCATTATTTCGATGATTCCGGTTTTGATTGTAGGTTTGTTTTTTGCGGATTATGTAGAGTCATTTTTTTCCGGTGATATGCGTTTTGTAGGGATGATGCTGCTGGTTACTGCAGCATTGCTGGCGTTAACTCACTTTAAAAAATCCCATGAACGTAAGATTAATTTTTTGGATGCTTTGGTTATTGGTTTAGCGCAAACAGTGGCTGTTTTGCCAGGCATTTCGCGATCCGGCGCAACAATTAGTACAGGCATTTTGCTGGGCAACAAACGAGAGCTGGTTGCCCGCTTTTCGTTTTTGATGGTTTTGATTCCTATCATAGGAGCAAACTTTTTGGATTTGATGAAAAATGAAATCGATGGTAGTACAGGTGTGGGTCCGTTGGCACTGCTGGTAGGTTTTGTGGCGGCGTTTATTTCCGGATTACTGGCCTGTAAATGGATGATCAGCATTGTAAAAAAAGGAAAACTGATCTATTTTGCCCTCTATTGCTTAATTATCGGATTACTGGCAATTTTTCTGGCTTAGCTAACCATACTAAAATTCATACATTAAATCAGCATATGATTATGGCAGCAAAGGAATCCGGGTTTCATTTCGAAGAAGGAGAAGTTATTTTAATCGATAAGCCTGTTGGCTGGACCTCTTTTGATGTGGTCAATTTTATCCGTTCGTTGATTAAGCGCTTTCATCAAATTCATAAACTAAAAGTTGGACATGCGGGCACGCTGGATCCTTTGGCATCTGGCTTGCTGGTAATTTGCACCGGAAGAATGACCAAGCGCATCCAGGAATTTCAGGACCAGACAAAAGTATATACCGGAACGTTTCGACTTGGAGAAACTACACCTTCCTATGATTTGGAAACAGCAGCTGATGCCCATTTTCCAACCGATCATATCACGCCTGAGATGCTCGAAAATGCCAGATTGCAATTTTTGGGTATTCAACAACAGTATCCGCCAAGTTATTCTGCCGTTAAGGTAGCTGGGAAAAGAGCGTTTAAATATGCACGAGCGCAGGAGGAAGTGAAGCTTGCGAGTCGTGAGGTTGAGATCTTGGATTTTAAAATCGACGCGAAAGATTTTCCTGAAATTGCATTTTTTGTGCACTGCAGCAAAGGAACCTATATACGCAGTTTGGCACACGATTTTGGAAAAGTATTGCAAAGCGGCGCCTGTCTTAGTAGTCTGAGGCGGACGAAGATAGGCGATTATTCGGTCGAAAATGCTGTTTCAACAGAAGCCTTTAAAGCTATCTTAATCAGCTCCAGCCCTTTAGAATTGGATATCTGATATTTTATTTTCTCTATAATTAACATTCTCAAACACTTGACTTAGGCATGATATTGGGTTACCTTTGCAATCCCTTTTTCGGCTAAGCTTAGGAATGCCTGATGAAAAATATGAAGAAGTTGATTTAATTGAATAAGCTAATGAAATTATCACAGTTCAGGTTTAACCTGCCTACAAATCTTATCGCAAGCTACCCTCCAAAAAATCGTGACGAATCGCGTTTGATGGTACTTAACAGAAAAGACAAATCTATAGAACACCGTGTATTTAAGGATATTCTTGAATATTTTAAGGATGGTGACATATTTGTATTGAATAACACCAAAGTTTTTCCGGCACGTCTGTATGGCGAAAAAGAAAAAACAGGAGCAAAAATCGAGGTTTTCCTCTTGCGTGAGCTCAACCGCGAAAGCAGGCTTTGGGATGTATTGGTAGATCCGGCGCGTAAAATTCGTATCGGCAACAAGCTTTATTTTGGTGAAGATGAATCGCTGGTAGCAGAGGTTATTGACAACACCACTTCGCGAGGCCGCACACTGCGATTTTTGTTCGACGGACCCTACGAAGATTTTAAAAAGACTATTCAGGCATTGGGCAAAACGCCCTTACCAAAAATTCACGACAGACCCATCGAGCCCGAAGATGCTGAGCGTTATCAAACCATCTTTGCCAAGCACGAAGGCGCCATTGCTGCACCTACAGCGGGGATGCATTTTAGCCGTGAGCTGATGAAGCGTCTCGAACTTATTGGTGTTTCCTTTGCCGAGGTAACACTGCATGCCGGCATGGGCAACTTCCGCAATATAGAAGTAGAAGACCTTACAAAGCACAAAATGGACTCCGAAGAGATGTTCATTACCGAAGATAATGCCATCATCATCAACGATGCCAAGGACAGGCGCAGCAATGTAGTAGCTATTGGAACTACAACAATGAAAGCGCTCGAAACGGCAGTAAATATCAATGGTCGTGTGAAAGAAACTAAAGGATGGACCAATAAATTTATTTTCCCGCCTTATGAATTTAACCTGGCTGATGCCATGGTTACTAATTTTCACCTGCCCAAATCGCCCATGATGATGCAGGCAGCCGCTTTTGCCGATTACGACTTTCTGATGAAGGCTTATGCAGAAGCTGTTGCTCAAAAATATAAATTCTTCACCTATGGTGATGCTATGCTGATCTTATAGCAAGCGTAGCGAATTCAATGATTATTAATAAAAGAGGTGTTTAGCCTCTTTTTTTATTGACTGATGTATAACATAGTAGTTTCATTTTTCTAATTTTGCGCCATGATAAATCAGGAAGATTTTTTTAAGAAAATAATATCCCATGCCAAAGAGTATGGTTTTGTGTTTCCGTCAAGTGAAATTTATGATGGACTGAGTGCCGTTTATGATTATGGCCAGAATGGTGTTGAGCTAAAGAATAATATCCGCCAGTATTGGTGGAAATCGATGGTGCAATATCATGAAAACATTGTGGGGATTGACGCCGCAATTTTTATGCATCCTACCACCTGGAAAGCCTCAGGCCATGTTGATGCATTTAACGATCCGCTAATCGATAATAAGGACTCCAAAAAGCGCTATCGTGCCGATGTGTTGGTCGAAGACCATATGGCCAAAATTGAAGGAAAAATCACCAAGGAAGTTGCCAAAGCCCAAAAACGTTTTGGCGACGCCTTTGACGAAACACAGTTTAAGACTACCAATCAGCGGGTGCTTGACTATCAGCAACAAATAGATACGATAAGCCAGAGGTTTTATGCTGCACTGGAGAAAAATGATTTACAAGACGTAAAGCAACTGATTGAAGATCTTGGTATTGTTTGTCCTGTTTCCGGGTCGCGCAACTGGACCGAGGTGCGTCAGTTCAACCTGATGTTCTCTACCAAGATGGGATCGACAGCAGATGGTGCTAATGAGATATTTTTGCGTCCCGAGACGGCTCAGGGTATTTTTGTGAACTATCTCAATGTGCAAAAAACAGGCCGTATGAAACTGCCTTTTGGTATTGCGCAAACCGGGAAAGCCTTTCGCAATGAGATAGTTGCTCGACAGTTTATTTTCCGCATGCGTGAATTTGAGCAGATGGAGATGCAATTTTTTGTCCGGCCCGGTGATGAAAAAATGTGGTACGAATACTGGAAAAAAGAGCGCATGAATTGGCATTTATCATTAGGAATACCCGCCGATAAATACCGTTTTCACGATCACGAAAAGCTGGCCCATTATGCCAATGCCGCTGCCGACATCGAGTTTGAATTTCCTTTTGGTTTCAAAGAGCTCGAAGGCGTGCATTCGCGCACCGATTTTGATTTAAGTGCACACCAGAAGCACTCAGCCAAAAAGCTTCAGTATTTTGATCCGGAGACCAATCAATCGTATGTGCCTTATGTGGTGGAGACTTCAATTGGTTTGGATCGTATGTTTTTAGCCATACTCAGCAACGCCTTTTCAGAAGAGAAACTGGAAGATGGAAGCGAGCGCGTAGTATTAAAACTTCCGGCCCTGCTGGCGCCCTATAAGGCTGCAATTTTGCCCTTGATGAAAAAAGACGGCTTACCCGAAAAAGCCCGTGAAATCCTGGCTGAGCTTCAGGAAGATTTTATGTGTCATTACGAAGAAAAGGATGCTATCGGCAAGCGTTACAGAAGGCACGATGCCATCGGAACGCCTTATTGTATTACCATTGATCATCAAAGCCTTGAGGATAACACAGTAACGATTCGCGAACGCGATAGCATGGCGCAGGACAGGATTCCGGTTGAGGAGTTGGCGGCCATTATTCGTAAAAGAATAAGGCCTGTGAAACAAGCCTGACGTTTATAAAAAAAAGCCCCGATGTTAAGCAAACATCGGGGCTTTTTTATTATTTGTTGTTAAACATCGTCATCGTACGTTCGATACCGATGGTTGTAAAGCTTTGAATCATTTCAACCGCCTGGCTCAGCTTAGGCTTTACCAGATCGAGTTCCGAAGGTTTCCAATTTCCCAGTACAAAGTCCACTTGCCGTCCCGTGGGAAAATCATCCCCAATGCCGAAGCGTAGCCTGGCAAATTCTGAAGTGCCAAGTGTTTGGATAATATGGTTGAGGCCGTTGTGGCCGGCATCACCGCCTTTTTTCTTCATGCGCAGCAAAGCCGTTGGAAGCGCAATATCGTCAACCACAACCAATAGCCGCTCGATAGGAATTTGTTCATGCTGCATCCAATACTGAATGGCTTTGCCACTCAAATTCATAAAAGTAGTGGGTTTGATCACTACCAAACTGCGGCCTTTGTATTTCAACAAGGTCGTTTGTGCCAATCTGCCTGTTGTAAAGCTACCACCTAAATCGTCGCAAAGCTGATCTGCCACCCAAAAACCAATATTATGGCGGGTGGTTTCGTACTCTTTTCCAATATTTCCCAGGCAGGCAATCAGGTATTTCATCACTATTCGGGTTTAAACAAACAAGCTTGTGTCATTAAAAAAAGGCATAAGGCTTTCAAGAAACCCTATGCCTTTTATGTTTGTATGCAAAATTGCTTATTCTTTTGATTCTTCAGCTTCACCGGCGCCTTCTTCGCCACCTTCACCTTCTGCTTCTTCTTCTCCATCTTCACCTAATGCTGCACCGCGAGCTGTTTTCACATCGGCAATAACAGCACTGGCTGGACTGAGCATGGTAATATTTTTGATGTTAAGGTCTCTAACCTTAACAGATTGTCCAATTTCCAGTTTCGAAACATTAATTTCTATGAATTCCGGAATGTCTTTGAGGAGGCCTTTTAACTTAAGTTTGGCTAATTTAATTTTTAGCCTTCCACCACGTAATACGCCTGGAGCCGCACCTTTGAGAACTACCGGTAATGCTACTGTAACAGGTTTGTCATCCTGAATCAGTAAGAAATCGGCATGCAAAAGGTTGTCGGATACCGGATGATATTGTACATCCTGGAGAATAGCCTGATACTTTGTTCCCTGAATGTTAATCTTGATCAGGTAGGTATTTGGAGTAAATAAAATCGGTTTAAAGTTAGCTATTTCAGTGGTAAAATGGATTTGTTCCTTGCCGCCATATAGCACACAAGGCACTTTTCCTGCATTACGCAGCGCTTTAGCATCTTTTTTCCCTACGTTCTCGCGAAGAGAACCGCTCAATGATACTGTTTTCATAAGGTAATAGAATTAATAATTAATATTTATTTAGTAGAAAACTTAAAAAGCGAACTGATTGACTCGTAGTTTTCGACCCTGCGGATCACTTCGGCAAACAGTCCGGCTGTTGTCAAGACTTTTATTTTATCATGTTGAATCTTTAGCGGAATGGTATCAGTTACAACGACCTCCGTAAAGGGCGAATCATCGATACGTTTCAACGCATCTCCCGAAAAAACCGGGTGAGTACAAAATGCCCGCACGCTGTTGGCGCCATTGTCCATAATCAAATGTCCGGCTTTTGTAATTGAGCCTGCTGTGTCGATGATATCGTCGATCAAAACTACATCGCGGCCTTGCACATCACCAATTAGCGACATCTCTTCAACCACATTGGGTTTTGCTCTTTGCTTGTAGCAGATAACAAATCCGGTATTAAGCATTTTGGCATATGATGCTGCCCTGCGGGTTCCACCGGTATCTGGTGAAGCCATGGTGAGGTTGGGCAAATTTAGGCTTTCAATATAGGGCACAAAAATATTCGATGCATAAAGATGGTCAACCGGCACATCAAAAAATCCCTGAATCTGATCAGCATGTAAGTCGATGGTTATCAGTCGGCTTACTCCGGCAGTGTTAAGAATATTGGCGACCAGTTTCGCAGCAATACTAACACGTGGCTTGTCCTTGCGGTCTTGTCGGGCAAAGCCAAAATAGGGGATTACTGCAATAATTTTTCGGGCAGAAGCGCGTCGCGCAGCATCAACCATCAGCAACAACTCGAATAAATTATCAGAAGGAGCAAAAGTGGATTGTACTAAAAACACATCGCGGCCTCGTATATTTTCTTCAAAAGAAGGCTGGAATTCGCCATCAGAAAATTCTGTAACAATGGTCTTCCCTAAGGTAGTGCCATACATTTCTGCAATTTTATGAGCCAGGTACTCGGAGGCTCTTCCCGAAAAAATACTTACAATAGGCTCTGGCATAGCAACTTAGGTTTTAGAGGAATGTGACTGCAAAAGTATGAAAATATGCTTGTAACACAAAAAATTGTTTTGGTTTTAATGAAATATTGTAAGCAGGACGAGATACAACTGAATCATTTTCATTATTGTCCGGTTAGAGCCTGAGTTTGTTCAGCCTGAATTTAAGCGGTTTGCGGCATGAAAGGTTAAGGATTTCGGAGCTACTTCACCATCAAGGTATAATGAAGCTTGGGGAATGCGAGAACGAAATCTTGAATAACCGCTTGTCTTCCAATGTAATATGGCCACATGTTACCGTCTGGTATTTTTTGTTTTTAGCCATGCCATTTTCAATTAACTCCTCAACTTGCATGTTAACTTGCAGGGATAACTTTTCTGAAGCAGGGAGAAATCATCCGTAAAAAGTTCTCTGAAAACTTGAAACAATCTTTGTTATATGCTTGTAAAATGCGTGGCACGCCTGAACCTAATTGCTCAGCCATTCCCAATTCTTTATAAACACGCATAAGTTCTTTGTTGTGTGGCAATGACAAACCATCGAAAAAGTCTTTGCAACTGTGTTAGAAATATCGGATGCATTTTTTATTAAAAATGAGGTGTAACAAACCCCGGGCTTTTAAATAATCTGAATTTTCGTCATATTTCATAAAAAAAGGCTGATAATACTTTGATTATCAACCTTTTTAGTTTACATATCGTACCCGGAGCCGGGATCGAATCTACCTGGCTAACGCCAGTTAGACAGGCCGGCACGCGTGTTTTAACATATGCACGCTTTCTATTTTTTCTCTTCTCGTTTGTTGGAATAATATTTCCTGATAAATCGCTTACCCATCGTGCTCTTAAGCTCCTTCTCCCTTGATCGCGCCTGCTCTCGTGTGTCATATTCCTCTGTCAGTACCAGTTCAAAGGGCCGATAGGGTTTAGTCGAACGGTTATAGCCACGATTATGATGTTCCAAACGTCTTTCAAAATTACTGCTCTGGCCCACATAAAACCAATCTTTCTCTGTACTCTTAATTACATATACCGTGTACATAATGATTTGAATTGAAAAAGGAAGCCGTTAAGCTTCCTTTTTGTACCCGGAGCCGGGATCGAACCGGCACGAGTGTTACCTCACTGGTTTTTGAGACCAACGCGTCTACCAATTCCGCCATCCGGGCGACGCTATTTTTAGAACGGATTGCAAAGTTACACGTTTTTTTTAATGTGCAATTTTTGTCCTGACAAATTATTGATCAAACACATGCTAATTCTTTAAGCACTTCATAGTCCATTTTGAGCTTTTTCAGGATACATGGAGGGATGTAATTAATTGTATTAACGTTGATAAGTAGGATTTTATAAGAAATTAATCGTTTTGTGAGTGAAAAACAGTATTTTGTAAAAGACTGAATATCAATAATAAAAACGGTAACAAACGATTACAAACGACTATATACGTATGTACTTGTTAATCATACGACTATGGAAATGTGACCACCGTACATTTGCATCATCGTTCTTTCACAACAATAATTCATTTTCAAAAACTAAAATTTTATTATCATGACAACTTTAAGAAACAACGTACAATTGATCGGACGTGCAGGCCGCACTCCTGAAATCAAAACTTTTGACAAAGACCGCAAGCTTGCCCGCTTCAGCATGGCCACCAACGAAGTTTAT
>Ga0180009_10002315_pt1 | contig 22485 bp, 39 predicted proteins | sample OS_PC_MetaG_FD_123537 | JGI IMG/M metagenome (GOLD analysis project Ga0180009, IMG submission 123537) | Groundwater microbial communities from the Aspo Hard Rock Laboratory (HRL) deep subsurface site, Sweden - OS_PC_MetaG | ecosystem: Environmental > Aquatic > Deep subsurface > Groundwater...
CCATGCGTGCTCTGGGTCGATGAAATTGACAAGCAATTAGGATCTAGCAGCGATGGGCACGAAGTAACCAAGCGCATGATGTCATCCATGCTTACTTGGTTGCAGGAGAAAAAATCGCCCGTTTTCATCATCGCAACGGCCAATAACATTCAAGTTTTCGCACAATCCTACCCTGAATTACTCCGGAAAGGCCGTTGGGACGAGATCTGGATGGTGGACCTTCCAAATCCAGAGGAACGGGCGCGGATCTTCGAGATTCACATTTCCAAGTTCGGCCGCGAGCCCTGGGATTGCCGAAAACTGGCAGAATTGGCGGAAGGATTCACGGGTGCCGAGATCGAAGCCGCTTGCTCGGATGCGATGTTCAAGGCGTTTGCCGCCGATGAAAAAGATGGAAAGGAAATGATCGATCATCTATCCGAATCAGTAAAACAAATCGTCCCTCAGTCAAAAATGGCTCGGGACGCAATTACCAATCTTCGCGAGTGGGCAAAGGGGAGAGCAAGATACGCCACCACCATCCAGAAGGATGGTGATGGCAAGGGTAGGTTGATTGAGTAGGTCGGATTCATCCGAGCCGAAACGGGGATTCGACAAGAATCCCCGTCATCATGGATTGGCTATCCATGGTCTGATGAGGCAAGCCGGCATCATCCAGTAATGGAGTGATGCATCGTTCCTTGATAACCGGATTTGGCACCATCCGTGCCGGGCCACGGGGGATTAAATCCCCCATAAAGGGTTAATCCCTTGGCCGAAAGGAAAAAAAGATGAAAACGAAAGCTGATGGAAATCTGTTCAAGGCGCTGTTTCTCGATTGTGCGGTATATGACCTGAGATGTCATATCCCGTCGATGTCCAAGAAACTGAGCGCAGCCGACATCGGGTTGGATGAGGATGACATCCCATCCGAAGATCTGGTAACTTTGGGGTCCAAGCGCATCATCCCAAAGAAGGAGATTGCCAAGCTCGAAAAGATCCGGGTGCAGGCAATCAAGCTCATGGCCGACAACTCGATGAAGTTTTCATTCGGATCTTTCGTTCCAAAATCCAAGATCGGGAACGTGGAACAAAGATTGGCTAAAATGAAAACCGAATTCGACGAGATTTGCGCCCACATCTCCAGCAACTTCGACGCGATGAAGCAAGAAATGATGAGCAAGTGGGAAATCGAAATGGTCAAGATTTCCAAAAAACGCAATCTCGACGAAACCACCGTGTTCATGATGCTGGATCGCATCGACAAGGCATTCTCCAAAGGATGGGAACAACATCGAGCATCCTTCGCGTGGATGAAGTACACCGACATCAACGACATCGCCAGAGACTTCGTCCGGGCTTCCACAATGGAAGTCATGGGCAAGATGGTAGAGTTCGCCACTAACCTGAAAGATAGACTGGAGAATGGTTCCTTGAACGACAAGAATCTCGCTCCAGTCCGGAAGTACATCGAAGCGATTGGTGAATCCGTCAAGATCATGAAAAGCGAACAACTGGAAAATCTCGTCGGAGAGATGGAAGCCTGGACCCTGGAAGGCGTCAGCGATGATGTGAAGGATTCCCCCCACGCCAGAACAGAGATGGGCAACATCATGGATAACGTCATCAAGATGGGAACCGAGATGGCCGACTCCATCGTATCCGAGTCGATCGCTGGGATCACATCCTTCAGCCGCACCTTGGATATGTAGCATCATCCAGAAATCCAGAAAAGGGGTGCAAGATGAGTCACTACGCAACCATCCCGATGAGATTCAGGTTCAAGGATGAACTAGTCCAATCCCTTGTGGAGATCTACGGCGAAATAAACGTGGAAGTACATCAAACTCCACAAAAGATGGACAGATACCGATGGGAGAATCAGCAGGAAGTGAAAGCCGAGATCATCATCAGGAGAAAAACATGTGGTGGATATCTCGATCTCGGCTTCTCACTGGATAAAGCAACCGGAATGTACTCGATGATTGCAGACAAGTCGATGAACCAAGATCCAGTAGAGAAAATCGTAACCGGATACGCAAGGCGAGTCATCAAAAACAAGCTTCCCCGTGGAAAATATCGCATCACGAACGAATCCCAGAACCAGATCACACTTCAGGTGAAAGGTTAATGGTGGTCAAGATGAAAATCACCATAACTATTCAAAAAGACGGCGGGTTATCCATCGAAGCCGATGGATTTTCAGACAAAACCTGCTTAGATCACCTGAAGATTCTGGAAGATTTATTCGGGGAGGCATCCGATGTCAAGCTCAAAAAAGAGGCAAGTATCACAGCAAGAAACAAAACAGGCAAAACAGGCATCCAAGCGTAGTACAACCGAACAAGACGTGATTGAATTCCGTCTTGTAAGCGGACAACTACTGGTTAACGGATGGTGTCAAGTCTTGGTTGAGCTTGGAATGATGGAATGCAACCAGGATTGCGATACTTGTTGGTGTGGATAAGCCAGAACTGGTATTGAGTTCAAACCAAACCTAGAATCATTTTAGATAACCAAGGAGGATCCCATGTCATTCGAAGGTCACTATCAATTCCTGTGCAAGAACGGACATCTATTTTCAAAGGACTGCTGGATTGGAGATCCATGGGAAAAGCAACATATTTGCCCAAGCTGTAAATCCGGAGCGGCTTGGTGGACACTGATAGATGAAACCAACGGCCCCGGAATCTACGATGACGAAGGAAACTTGATCGACGCAAACAAGTACCCAGGTCAGATTGATCTGGAAGTAGAAGAAAGCGCAGTAGCCTGCCAATGCGATAAGTGCGGCAATACCCATATCTCAAAACCAGCAAGATACAAAATCCCTGAGAATGGAGGGCACAAGATTAATCAAACAACCAACTAAAACTACCTGAATCGCAAGATCAAAAGACAGGATTAAAAGACAGGATCAAAAGAATAAAAGATACAAAAACTGAAAAAACTGAAAGGATGAACAACAAATGAAACAAGTAAGGCAAACATCAACAAAATACTACAAGCTCCACAAGAAGAACAACCCCGGCCTGGATGAAGACATCTTTGACAATGCAAGCGTAGTTTTCATCGAACATAACCACGGATGCTGTCCGGTGCTCAACTTCGTGTCGCGTGTCAACAAAGGGGAAGACAAAATGGATGTGGAATGGTTCGAGATTCCATACCTGCCATTTGGTGTTGAAAAGGTCACAAAAAGGCAATATGAAATGGCAATAGGGATTGCGTAGGGTCGCAAGGATCACAAGGATCAATTATTCTACCATCCGGCCTGATCCTGAGATACAGATCGGGCCGGTTATAGAGTGAGTGATCGAAACAAATAATCTAAACCAAGAATAACCTAAACCGAGAAAGGATCCCAAGTGTCAAAAATCACAAGAATCTTAGAGAAAATCCATACCTATAAATACATCGCAATCGATCAGTATGGCAATATAGTATGGATTCGAGAAAATCCACGGAAAGAACTAATGGAACATTGCGGAGTCAAGTGGGCAGAAAAGATGTATTTCGACACTAAAGAATATATCGACAATAAAAAATTAACCTACCATATCGGATACGTTGTAGCAAAAAAATGGTTCCATGTTTACGGAATCGAAGGAAATAGATTTTTTAAGGTTGTCAAGTAGATTCAAACCAAAGATTCAATCCCAAAAAGGACCAATCAAGTGGACCCAAACGCAAATCTGAAAGAAATACTGGAACTGGCGAAATGGATTAAAGAAGAAGGAGATAGCGTGCAAGGTTATGCAAGAGGATTAGCAGAATTAATTTTAGCTCTTAACGAATGGATCACCAAAGGCGGATTCCTGCCAAGTCGATGGCAAAAACCGGTTGATGCGATTGGGAAGGAATTGTAACCGCATCACAATACAAACCACAGGAGAACCAAGATGCGTCACGAAACCTACGAAAAAGCAGTAAACGACAGCATGGGATGGTGTACCGACTGCGGTGACTTCACGAGGGATTGCACGGAACCGGACGCAGAGAATTACGACTGCCCGGTTTGCGGCGAAAAAACAGTAATGGGCGCAGAGCAAGCAATGATTTCAGGTGCGTTCGAGGTTAAGTAGAAACTTACTTTTCATTTTTCATTTTTCACCTTGACATAACAAAACAGACATGCTAGTGGTAGTAAAGTAAAACATACAAGTAAAAGACAAAAACTGAAATTTCTATTCGGGAGGAAAATATAATGAGGGAGTAAATAAACGCAGTAAGGTAAGTAGTAAGCCGCAGTAAACAGTCAACAAGCAGTCAACCGCAGTAAACATAGTAGTCAATCGCAGTAAAACCGCAGTAACCAACCGCAGGGAGAAAAAGATCATGGATCAAAAAGGCAAAAACTTTTGGGAAATGGGTCAGAAGTACTTCATCCGGACCGTCACGCATCACGTCACTGGTCGCCTGGTGGGCATCGACACGCATGAACTGGTGTTGGAAGATGCCGCCTGGATCGCGGACGATGGACGATTCGCGGACGCGCTGAAAAATGGCACGTTCAAGGAAGTCGAGCCGTTCCCGGATGGGATGGTGGTCGTGGGTCGCGGTAGCATCATCGATGGGTGCTACTGGAATCACGAGCTTCCCCGCGAGCAGAAGTAGTTTCACCTGAAACCAAATCGTCGATAATCCTTGAGGGGGGATCTGGCTTTCTATGCAGATCCCCCCGATAGGAGTATTGATGATTAAATGATCAGTGAGGGGAATACAGATGAATCAATCAATACTCAAATCTGGGATTAGTCGATTTTTGATCAATCGTTTCAACACCCCATCATGGTCACAATCCGCATCAAGAGTATGCTCCAGATCAGAATCGCGAAATAGGTGCAGACTGGATTACAACCATGAGTCTGTATCTGTATCGGAATCTGGATTATGGTCGCGATCACAGTCACGGTCCAGATTACAATCTAGGTCGTCGAGTAAATCTAGGTCGTCGCGTAAAGGATAACCAAATGAACCAGGCAATTTCAAGAGAAGGATTTGGATGGTCGCGGGTGAAGTCAGTATCGTGGTTACAGTTTGGGTCACGGTCAGGATCACGATCAGGATCATGGTCACGATCAGGATCATGGTCACGATCAGGATCATGGTCAGGATCATGGTCATGGTCAAAATCATGGTCACGGTCACAGTTGAGATCATGGTCAGGATCCAAATCCAATTTATGGTGAACCAGATGAACCAAGCGATTTTAATGACAGGATTAGATTGGTCGTGGTCGCGATCGGGGTATGCCAAAGTCAAAGAAGGATAACCAAATGAACCAGACAATTCTAAGAAAAGGATTTAAATGGTCGCGGTCACGGTCGATATCATGGTCGAGGTTGTGGTCGCGGTCGTTATCGGGATCGATATTATGGTCGTGGTCGTGGTCAGGATCGGGATCAGGATCGGGATCAGGGTCGGGATCGGAATCGTGGTCAGGATCGGGATTGTGGTAAAGGATTAACAATTGCCAAAACTAAAAAACGGCAAGTATCATTCCAAGTTCAAAAAAGAATTCAAGGAACCGGAAGTAGTTTACATCATCGAGCACAGATCCGGAAATCTTCACATCGGGATTGGAATCGAAAAAAGGGTTGAGCTATTTTTCATTCCAAGTACAATAGACAACATGCAGGTGCTATCCGATAGCGTCATGAAGTTCAACAACATACTGACAATGAGCCAACTTGAAGGATTAATCTCAGAAAAGAAAAAACTCGCCAACAAGATACAAGGCGTAAAGCAGGGCGTAAATGAATGCTGCACTTGCGGGAGAGAAAAAAGCGTCATCAGCGCAGGATTGCCACTGTGCGATCTGTGCTGGGAAGAAACATCATCAGAGATTCAACAGTTGATGGAAAAAAGATTCGTTCCACCTGAATTGAATGTCCAAGAAAAAGATCTGAGGGATTTATTGTTTGAGTTTTAAGGATTGTTGCAAGATCATTACAGGGGGAAACAAATGAACCAGGCAACCCTAAAAACAAGATTCAATTGGTCAACATCGTCATGGTCAGGATCGCGGTTGAAGTCGTGGTCTGGATCGCGATTGCGGTTATGGTCGCAATCACAGTCGCAGTCGTCATCAGGGTCGAGATGAAAGGACATAAATGATGAACCAGGCAATATTGAAAACAGGATTTGATTGGTCGAGGTCGCGATCGGGGTCGGGATCGTATCCGTGGTTGCAGCCATGGCCGTGGTCGCGATCGGGGTCATGGTCAGGGTTACGGTCAAGGTCACGGTCAAGATCTAACCAAAAAGGACGTGGATGATGAACCAGGCGATTCTAAGGGATGGATTTGTCAAGTCATGGTTTCGTTCATGGTTACGATCAGTATCATCATGGTCAAGACCATCTGGATTATGGTCATTCTCGGTATCCAAATCATTATCATTGCCACGGTATCGGTCGCAGTCAAAAATAGCCAAATAAGCCAATTGATCGATCAGGAGAAAATGATGTCTAGCTATAAATCTGATAAACCCCCCAGGCCCAAGCTGGATTTTTTCGAAACGGAATTCGGAACCTTCGTGATAAGGGTAATCATAGGAGAGAACAGATATACATATATATCCGAAGATTTCCCATGGGTAAGATCGATCCTGAAAAAGAAATTCTTCAGCATGAAGGATTTCAACAGGATTAAGAACAATACCAGGTTGGTTTCGAAGTGTGAGATAATTTAATTAACAGACAATCAGGAGCCATCGATGAACATCCCAGTTCCACGCGAAGAATTAATCATCATGATCGAATCTTGCAAGGTTCATGCGATGAACATAAGAAAATTTGAGCTAATAGATGTGGATGATCATCTATGGCTGGATAAACTGGAAAAAGTAATTGAGAAGTATGAAAGGATTTTAGACTAACCATGAAATATCAAAAAATCAAACTTGCTGCTCCATTCGGCTTCCCTATTTCAAAAAACTGCAAGCGCAGGGTTGCCAAGAAATGGATCAATCGACGCAAGCGCAATTTGCTTCGTCGCTACAGGCTGTTTCATGACGCTCCACTTGATACGTTAATCTCAGCGTGTGCGGGTCTAAACGAACGCACCACAGATGTCATTCCGTCATACAAACGTATCGGAAAAAGAGCAGAGATCTTATGGGATCTTGATTTTGAGGGTCCTACAAACTCGTGCAGTTTCTATCATTGTGGAGTAGGTCCCGCAAAAACACACAAGGAATGCTTGGCATATATCAAAGATGTAATCAAATACTGGTCAAAAAGAAAAGATCCATACAAGTTTGTCGAACGATACAAGAGTGTTCAACTGAATCCAGATGGGACATATATATTTCCATTTAGGGATTGATTTTCGTAGTTAATTTTCGTGATTGATTTTTATCCATCGGACCCTTAGCTCAATTGGCTAGAGCACCTGCCTCATACGCAGATTGTTCCGGGTTCGAATCCCGGAGGGTCCATTTAAGTAATTCAGATAGTTCCAAGTAGTAATTTTAAGTAGTTTCGAGATAACCTATGGACGATTTTTTCCTATCCAGTAAGGGAGAAACAAAATGAACACAAAGAATATCATGAATCTAGTAGGAGAATTCACTTGGTTCTGGTCTGATATTTTCTTCATAGAAACTAAAATTGGGAATTTCATATGGTCAGATCCGGACTATGGTGGAGATAACACAATAAAGCCATATGATGGTTCCTGTTCTGAATTTGCAAATTCTCCAGATTCGGGATATTCAGAATATGGCCGCGACAAAGGCAAACATCTAATCAAAAATTATTGCCCGGGTGCTAAATTAATTGAAGAAATTGATTGAAGAATAGCATGGACGACTTTTTCCTATCCAGCAAGACGGTGAAAATCGTTTTCACCTGCGGAACGATCTACATTACAATAGATGATGACGACGACAAGCAGCCATTTAGAATAATCATGAGAAAAGGAAAATGCGGTGAATGTGATGGATGCTTGCTTCAGGCGATAGGAAGATTGGCAACGATAATCGTACAAGAAGGAATTCCGATAGAAAGAATATCGCACACCCTGAAAGGGATAATTTGCGATTCTTCAGCTTACCCTAATAAATCGTGCGTTGACTCGCTGGCGGTACAATTAGAGAAGTATAAAAAGGAGGAACCGGAACCTTGATGCAATTCTTCGGCTTATCCCAACAAACCGCGTGTTGATTCATTGGCGGTACAATTGGAAAAGTACGAAAGAGAGGATTCGGATGGACAAACATGACGCCCTGAAAGAGCATGACACCCTGAAAGAGCATGACGCCCTGAAAGAGCATGACGCCCTGAAAGAGCATGACGCCCTGAAAGAGCATGACGCCCTGAAAGAGCATGACGCCCTGAAAGAGCATGACGCCCTAAGAGAAGAAATATCAAAAGAAATGAATGGTCGCTACGCTACCCAAATCTGCAAGAAATGCAAGAATTTCCTATCCAGCCCAAGTGGACACACAAGTACGGCAAAGATAATCAATGGATGTAATAACTGCATGCCGGAAGATAGATCAAGAAACATTCTCGATTTCCTGGAATACCTCGAACATCAAGGAATCTACCTCTATTTTTTCAATCCAAGAGAAAAACAATGGATGCCAATTCATTACAACTTGGATGAGGTAATAGATGAATATATCAATAAAATAAGAAACCAATAATTTCTATTTTTTCTCTTGACATTGGTTTTTCGTTGATCTATAAGTAGAATACAGTGAAAAGCAGATCAATTAATTCACGAAATACATAATAGATCTGGATAGATCTGGAGATGATTCACCATGAGTTACTTTGACGATTGGGGTTCCAAGGAAAACCCAATTCGCCAGAGTGATCTATCTTCCCTATTTGGCGGGATCTTTCATTGTGCCAAGAAGTTTGCGCTGGGAAAGATGTACCCAAGAGAAACTGATTCTGAATCCTACAAGGGACCGATGGGATCTGTAGTCCATAAGGCGTTAGAGAATTATTTCGCCTATGGGGAAAAATCTTCCGTTGAAAAATTAATGGGAGATTGGGAAAAAGAAAATGGTGTATTTATAAGGATGCCAGTAGGAAAACAAGATAAAATAACAAAAAGATATTCATCAATGGTCAGAGAATTCCTAAAAACAAAGATTTGCTCTTATCTAAAAGACAGAGTTGTGGATGTCGAAAGAGCTTTCATGGCCCAAGTCGATGGAATATGGATTGCAGGAACAATAGATTTGATAATAAACGGAAAAGGTGGAAAATTATTCGTAGTGGATTGGAAAACTGGAATATTGATAAGCCAGTTCGAAATGGATTTTGGATATCAAACATCCATGTATACCTATGCAGTCAAATACGGTGAATTCTTTCTGAAACCGGAATCCATGGAATCCGGACACGCCTATTACGAATCCTACAAAAATACTCAGCAGAAAAACAAATACAACAAAACTCCAAAGATGTTCTATTGCTACCTGGAAGAATCGGTTCCGGCTGGAAGAAAATCCATAAGAGAATGCCGCCATAAGTCAGCAGAGAAGATGGCAGTGGAAGAATCAACGGAAGGATCAGTGAAAGGAAAAATAGAGATCATCAAAGGAAATCCCCGTGGACCAATCATGTACGAGTCTTTTCCAAGAAAAACAAACTGGACTCGCCTGCTGCATTCCCTGAAAACAGCAATTGCATTCGCCAAAAGCGGTATCTTTCCGGAATCGATATCCGCCAACTGCGAACGATGCATGTACAAAGAACAATGCCTATCGGCAGGTGAACTAAAAGGCGATGTTCAGCAGGTGCTAGATCTGATGGAAGAATTGGGAATTGAGCCGGATTGAGCCGGATTGATAATCGATCCAAAGAAATAATAATCGACACAAAAAAGGATCAACCAATGACTAAACTAGAAAAGACCAAGAAGAAAACGATAGAGAAGTATGAAAAGATAATAGGAATAATAAAAGAACGCAGTGAACAATATCGTCGTATACTTTCAAGTTTGATCATTACAACTGGTTGCGAATTCTGTGTTAAATACAAAAGATCCTACAAAAGATCTAGTGATATGAGATATATAAACGATCCGTGCAGAAAGTGCCCAGCACGTGAAAATCCATGCTGTTCAAAAACATGGCAAATCAAGATTGATAACGCAAATACCAAACAAAAAGCCATCAACTTTTGCAAGTGGGTAATAAAAGAAGTATCGAAGATTGAAAAACCAACAAACGCCAAGAAAGACGAGAAAGGATTAACAAATGACCAAAAAAACCACTAGGAGCAATGACGATGCGAATCTTCTCGATGGATTACTAGTAAAAATCGGCAACAGGATTTACAAGGTAAAGTTTTCTCCTGATGTGTCGGACGATGCGACAATAGAATTCGATGATTGTGAAATAATAATAAGCGAAAGGCTATACAACTGTAAACTGACACCACTTCTGGAAAGATTCTTCCACGAAGTATGTCATGGATACGAAAACTACTTCGAGGCTGAAAGACTTTTCAATATCGATTCGAAACAAAAGGAGGATACGCTTGAAGCTATAGTCCAACTAGCAGCAAAATCTTTCGTTAGTTTCATGTTCGACAACACCGAATCCATGGAGGATCTATTAAGGGCAGTAAAAAAAGAGAAAAAGTATTAATCATTCCACCCATTTCTTCACTAGTATTTTAGGAGAAAAAGCATGTTCAAGAACAAAAAAGGAAAGCAAGAAGAAGCAACAAGCCAAGCAGCAACAGGACAAGCAGCAACAAGCCAAGCAGCAACAGGACAAGCAGAACAAATCCATCAACAGATCTGGCACCCACAAAGGTTGAAATGGACATCTTCGAAGGATTCAGCGAGAGAGAAATCGCTGACCTTCAAGAAACAACCGGATTGGAAGAAACAGAAGGGGATCGAAGACCACCATACTACGTTTTCAATCAGGACATGGTTGACGATCAGGGCAACGATGTCAAGCCGGATAATTTCTACAACTGTCAAACAGGTGAACAAAAAACATCAATTCGATGCGCACTACTCGGATTGAAGAAAACCAGAGATTTTTCCTACTACGACAAAGAAACAGGAATGAAAGTTCGAGTTTGTAGATCATTCGATATGCAGGTTGGGCAATGGATGAAGGATAAGGAAGTCGAACTAAGAGAATGTGCTAAATGCCCACATCGGCTAAGCAAACCAGGAGTCAAAAAGGCTTGCACAATCGTCATGAAAATTGCTGCTTACGACCTGGACGAAAATGAAGTTTTTGTGTTCGACGCCAAGCGATCTTCATTCGTTCCGATAAGTAACTATTTCGAAAGAAACTTTTTCGGAAAAATCAAAATAGGAAACAAGAGACTTGATATTCCTCTTTTCATGAAAGAAACAACCTTGACACTAAAATCGGAACAAGGAAAACAAAACAAACGATACTATCTCCTTGATCCGAAAATGACTGGAAAGATCGAACAAAAAGAAATGGTTCTTCACCTGAAGTCACTGGCTACCCAGGTGAAGCGATACGGCAAAGACGAATACGATGATATTCAGTCGAAACCGAAGAACAAGCCAGAAGATGAACCGGACGATGATTATGTTCCCGGAACAAGCACTGAAGATGACGATGAAATTCCGTTCTGACGGATAGTTGATATAACCGCTCCAACCGAAAGGAAAGCCTGAGACATGATAGATAAAACATTAAACAATTCTGACGCCAAAGGAGCAAGAAAACAAGTTCAAGATTTAGAGATTTGGGGGAATGGTGATGCCTTCAAGTTGATCTGTAAGGCCAGTAGTAAATCTGAAGGATGGATGAAATCTACAAAGGCTATGCAGATTGATGGCATTGGATGCATAGTGCAAGTGACTACACAACAAGATGGTAATGTTGCTGAAGCACTATGTTTCGTCCCAGGAGTAAAAATTATCGATCATCCACTTGAAAATGGAAAAGTTACTGAGCGCAACATCGTTCCAATTAAGTTAAAAGAGTAGTTCACCATAACCACCGAAAGGAAGCCTGGCCATGGAAGCAAAACTCGAAACCGTAGAAATTCAGATTGACTCAATCGAGATTCACCCGGATGTTCCGAACATCAGGACAAAAATCAGAAAGGACGACATCAGGGACCTGATAAACAGCATCAGGGAATCCGGCCTAAAGAGCCCGGTCACTGTGTTCGAGGAAGGCGGAAAGCACTTCCTCGTATCTGGTGAGCGTCGCTTGGAATCCTTCCGCGAGTTGAGCAAGGAAGATCCAAAGAAGTACAGGACGATCACTGCAATCGTTCAGAAGTATGATGATTCCAGCCAGGCCCTATTCGACAATGCAATTGAGAACATCCAACGTGAAGACGTGAATGGGTTCGACCTGGCCACGCGGATTCAGATGCTAATCGACAAAGGGATCGGCAAAAGCGACATCACTAAGCGCCTCGGAAAAAGCATCACCTGGATAAATGAGGCACTGAAGCTGCTTTCGGCGGATCCGGAAGTCCAGAAACAAGTGGCCGATAACAAAATCACGTTCGACGAAGGAAAGAAGATCGCCAAGCTGCCGCAGGAAATTCAATCTGCCGTAGCTGGAACTCTAGGTACCGTCAAATCCTCCGGGGATAAGAAGGCAACAAGAAAGTTGAGAAGATCAATCGATCAGGCCACCAGGGTAAGATCATCCGTCATGCCCGGGAAGAAAGAAATCAGCGCCAACAAGGAAAAACTGTTCAAGATCATCGACGCGATGAAGAAAACCGACGACAAGGACAGCAAGCAGTACTATGGATTACAGGGAAGCCTGTACGCACTGCGATGGGTAGTTGGCGAAGAAGCAGAGATGAAGTTGGATGGGCTTCTGAAGAAGTATGGCATCAAGGAAGAAGAAAAGAAACCACCCAAGCCTGCCAAGGAACCCAAGGAACCCAAGGAACCCAAGGATCCTAAGAAGCCTGCCAAGAAGTCGGGCGGGAAGCGGGGACGGCCGAAGAAGGCCAAGGCCCAGTAAGACCAACAGAAGATTAAATTAAAAAGTAGTTGATTAACGCTCCGTTGGATGCTACAGTTTGACATACTTGTCTTATTGTCATACTTGCAGCATCCAACGGAGCCTTGATGACAATTTCTGAAAAGTTAATCAGCGAAGCGAATAAGTATTACTTAAGAAATAGAATAGCAACGATAAGAAAAAACGATCCGAGAAGAACTCAAAGAGGATTGTTCACATCAAGCACTGGACTCGACTTCAGTGGATTGGTGCTAGGTGGAGCTTATATATCTTTCGAGGTAAAGGAAACTGAAAAAGATTACTTACTAATTGATAACATAAGGTTCAGTCAATTGAATACAATGGAACGAGAATCAGTATTCGGATCTGATCCGTTCTTGGTTATACTTTTCTTGAAGAGAAATGAATGGTATCGCTTGGACTACTCATTACTGAAAAGCATACTAGAATTAGAGGGATGTTCAAAAATTCCAATAAGGTACTTCAAGGCATTTGGGAAACTAATACCAATCAACCAGAAGTTTCATCTTGGCCTGCAACCAGGGTTTCCGGACTATTTGAACTGCGAATCGCACCCAAGATCGAACGAACTGAAAAAAGATTTTCCAAAGTGGATGCCAAAGCAAGTAGATAAAAAACAAGAAATAATCGAACAAGAAAATATAGGTAAAATATATCTGGACCCCAACGAAAGAAAAAAAAGGATAATGGCCGCAAGTAAAAGAGGAATAATAAGCGCCAAGAGAAGGGAAGAAGCAGTAGACGTGTTTAGGCAGCGAAATAGACAGCAATGAAACATATCAGGACACATATCAGGAATAGAAATAGGCAACATTGACCCATAATTGATAACTCGTAATTGACTCACAATTAAGCTTTTTGGGAATCTCACATGGGCCTAAAAGATGATATCATCTCCAAAATAGATGTGTCATCGTATTATTCAGAATACGTTCAGTGGCAAGAACAAAAAGGAAAGAACTGGAAAGCACTATGCCCATTTCATTCTGAAAATAAAGCAAGTTTCTTCGTTGAAATAAATACCGGAAGATGGATATGCCAGGGTTCCTGCGGAGAAGGCGGGGACATCATTGCATTCCATATGAAACATCACAATATAGATTTCAACACAGCAATAAGACAACTGGGAGAAAAAGCTGGAATAGAATTACCAAGATCAAGCCAAGCAGCAGACCCAAACCAACCATCAGGCCAACCATCAGGCCAACCATCAGGCCAACCATCAGGCCAACCATCAGACCAACCATCAGACCAACCATCAGGCCAACCATCAGGCCGGGCTAGAAGAAGAAAAGGAAAATATCCAAAGCTAGAAGAAGAAATAATTGATAAGTTGCATGCCAATCTCCCAGAAGAAGAAAAGAAATATTTAGAGTCAAGGGGTGTTTCACCTGAAGTAATTGATAAGCTAAAGATCGGGTTCTGGGATTCGTTCTATGGTCCCACAATCGTTTTCCCCGTCAGGAGAAACGAAAAACTATACAACCTCAGATTCTACAAGCGGGCAACAGAGCGACAAGAAAAAGACATCCGGCAAATACCAGCCAAAGAACTTGGGCACAACCCAATCTGGCTGTTTCCGGAGCCGAATAAAGAAATTGATGAGGTTTACTTATTTGAGGGCGAAATAGACGCCTTGTGCGCTATATCCCTCGGTTTGAACGCCTGCACGGTCACTGGCGGGGCTGGGACATTCCTTGAAGACTTTCTCCCGTACTTCAAGGATAAAAAAGTATTTATCTGTTACGACATAGACGACAAGGGACGCATTGGGGCAAAGACAGTAGCCAAGCTGATATCAAAGGTCGCCAAAGAAACAAGAGTAGTAAAGCTAGATCTGGATAAAGAGAAATACGAGAATGGCGACTTCAATGACTACATAGTGAAAGAAGGAAAAACCTTAGAAGATTTCATGAAATTGGCAGGACTAGCTTCGTATGAAATCTACACCGGGAAAGACTTATCAGTAGTTGAAGATGGTGGAGCGTACTACAAAATAAAAATACTAAAGAACGGAAAAACTGAACTAGAAAAAATATCGAATTTCACAATTAAGTTGATCTGCCGGTACATAAAAGAAGATGAAGTGTTAAGAGAAGTAATCATGATAGGGGAAAGCGGTAAGACATCCGACCCATCAATGATGTCGCCTATCAACATGTCCGACCCAAAAAACTTTAGAACATTCTGCTTCGGTCGTGGGGATTTCATCTTCGAGGGTGAATTAAATGACTTGATGGACATCTGGCACATGGTCTGCTCGCAAGATCCAGATTCCAGAATTGTCAGACAGGTTTTCCAAGTAGGATTCCTGCATAATTACGGAATCTGGATTTTCGAGAACATGGCCATAAAGGGAAAAGAAGTAATCAGGCCAGACGATAGAGGAATATACTGGAACGGAAAATACGGATACACGTTCACCCCGATAGATGCATCTGGAGATGACGTAATCAAGCATTTCCCGAATTTAATATCGAGCGACGTGGAACACTGGGATACGATGAAAAACCTTTGCGATTCAATGGTTGAAAACATCGGCAGCCTGGATGTTCTTTTTGGATTGTCACTTGTGTTCGGATCTATTTACTTTCGGGACATCATTTCTAATCCAATGCTATCCTGTTTTCCAATCCTGTTCGTTTACGGAACGAAGGGATCTGGAAAAACTGAATATCTTTCATTCTTGACGAACATATTTGGAATGAATAAGTCGGACATAGAATCACTTCCATCAATTACGAGCACAGTTCCAATCTCAAGACGACTATCATATTTCTCCTGTCTTCCATCCTGGTGGGATGAGTTCAGGAATGACAACCAACGAACAAATCACATCATAGGAACACTCAGAAGCGCATATGACGGTATAGGAAGATCCATTGGAGTCAAGGGAACTCAGGGAATACTTTCCGAGTCCGTTAAGGGAACAGTCGTCATTTCCGGGGAACATCTACCAATAGATGAAGCCTTCAGGTCCAGAATCATACCAATCAGAATGAAGCAGTCAGGAAAAAAGATCGACTTACATGAAAAAGTAATCTCACTATCGGCTACCGCATCGTCACACTTATTCAACCTGATAAGAAATAAAGACAAGAAAACAACGAAAGAATTATTCGACAAGATAGAGCAATATACGAAAAATATTAGAAAAGCAAGACCGGACTTAGACGAAAGAACAATAAAAAACTATTCAATATCCGGTGGATGCTACTCGACCCTTATCAACCCAAGTGATAATGTATTTCCTGATTATATAATCAATGGTGGATGCTCTGAATCGATTGACCAGTCATACGGGAATGAGTCAGAGCAGTATTTCACCCAGCAACTACAAGAATTTGTTGATTTAGTTGAAATCTCAATATTGAAAAAAGAATTATCTGAAATCACTTGGTATCACATAATAGAAGAAGAAGATATAATATACATATGGATGCCTCCATTGCAAGATGTGTTTGAAAAAAGATACAGGATGACAAAAGGATCTCAGGCTCCAGGCTTGAAAACAATCATAAATCACTTCAAGGAACTATCTTGCTTCATGGAATCCAATATTCAGCACAAAATTCCTGATGATGCTACACATAAAAAATCAAATCTCAAGTGTATGACATTAAAAATAAGCAAATTACCGCCGCAGATATTGAATTGGTTCAAGCATAATTTTCAAGATTTGATTGAATCAAGCTAAGATGGTTGACCTGACATTTTTTAGAGGAATGATGATTGAGAATCTTCACCTGGTTCACCCAGTTCGTCTATTAACGTTGTACGCATACAATCGTTGTACGCATACAATCATTGTACGCATACAATCATTGTACGCATACAATCGTTTTAAGCAAACTTGTAATGGCACTTTCGACCAAAAAGTTGACAGATAATTAAGAAAAGAGGCACCTGTAGCATGAAGAAAACACTTATAAAACTAAGCGGTAGCTCTGGTAGCCCCAAGGGGCTACCGAAGGGGCTACCAAAAAATTCACCTGAAATCAGTTGGTTAACCTTCTTAATTAATAATAATTATTATTAATTATATATAAGTAGCTGGTAGCCCCTAGTTGGTTGATCACCGATAGGAAAAAAGATCATGTCACTGACAAAATGTCAATCCTTGAATCACTTAAATTTAATGAGTACACTGATCAACATCTGGGGCTACCGGGGCTACCGCAGCTACCGCCTTGATATCATTGAATACTTGGGGCTACCGCAAGAGCTACCGCAAGCTACCACTTAGATATCACTGATGAATTGTTGCCATATGTCAGCCATATATCACAAGTGTAAAGAAAGGAAACCCCATTGAAATTCATGACTAACACGCAATCAAGACCTGCTACTAGGTTTTACTGTTCAGGTAGATAATAGAGCACTATTGGTGGAATATTTAGTGAAACATCGCCAGAATTTAGGCTACCACTTAGATATTATTGAGAAATTATTATCACAAGTCACGGACTGAAACGGATTAAGAAAGGAAACCTCAATGAAATTCATGGCTAACACACGATTAAGGGGTGAACTGCTCAGGCGGATAGCAGAGCACTGCCAAAAATGCGCCGCAGACCACGATCCAGAGGGTTGCGCGGACGGTAGCTGCTCGCTCTGGAATGCCCGCCTGGGGGCACTGGAAGCCCGCAGAGGGGCTACCTGGCTTTTGGCTAGGGTCCGTGAGCGGTGCGGGGAATGCACGGGCCAGGACGCCCGAAACCTGCTGCTTTGCAACAGCTACACCTGCTCCCTCTGGGAGTGGAGGCAGGGGACAAAGGAGCCAGCGAAGAAACCGAAAGATGCCAACGTATCAGATGTTCTCTTTGATGATTCAGGTGAAGAAGACATTGAGGATATTTTGTTTGGGTAGTGGGCTTTGCAATCTCAAGATTGGAGAATCGTGATGGATAAAATCAAGAACCTATTAAACTGGCTTAAAAAAAACTGGTATTGGCTTCTTGTTGTTCCGGTCATTTTTTATGGAATCTACAAAGCAGCCAAGTTTGCTGTAATAATGTTTTCTGATGATGACAGTGGCCCAGACTTGACGGAACTCGAAAGAACTCAGAACGATGAAATAGAAAAACTAAACAGGCAGAAAGAAGAAGAAAGAAAAAAAATAGAAGAAGAGGCGAAGAAGAAAAGAGACGAGCTATCTTCGGGTGAGAAGAAACCGGCCGACGTGTTCAATGACGAATTGGATGGCAAGTGAGAGAACTTCTATTAATTATTTCTATTGCATTGCTTGTGCCGGGTGGAATATTCTTCGTGGTGTTGTATTATCTGGGAAGGAAGAAAAACAGGTCAAGATCGTCAAGTGGGTTTCCAGATACAGTCCCAGAGGAAGTAAAAAAGGTGTACGCAAGGGAAATGATCTATGAAGACAACAGAAAATCATTAAGGGTTATTAACGGAGGAAAGGATGAACATTAATCCTAGAAATACTTACCCAATGGCAAACAAGGGAGTCAGCACTTGCCCAATATGTAAAAAAACTTGGCTAGTGACACCATTGAATGATTGCTTGCTTCCTAGCTATGGTTGTTATGGTAGTGATACAGAATCAAGCAATAAAAACAGACCATGCCATAATTGTGGAATCAGTCATAGAGTAAATTGCAAAGTAAAACCAATGGAGGATTGATGAATGCCAATCATAATCATAATTCTTCTTCAGGTGGCTCAGGCGATAACGATCACGAGCGGGGAGGTAGTGACGGACAAGGGCGAGCAATTGACGATTGGGTCAGGTTCTTTTATCCCAAGTCCGTTCGACATGGAGTTAGCCCAGAAAATATTGGGGTACAAGGAAAAGGTGTTGCACCTGGAATTAGATCTGAAAATAGAGATTGAGAAATTCGAAGTATTCAAGGAGGCGTCAAGGACCAGGGAAGACAAAATAAAGGATTTCTATCTCGAAAAGTATAGAGCGGAAAGACTGGAGAACGAGATCCTTAATTCATGGTGGAATAGGTACGGAAAAATAATTCTTTGGGTTGGGGTGAGTATAGCTGGATCGGCTTTCTTGGTTTGGGGGATGTGTAGGTACACTGAGGAAATGGGATGCTGAAATTACTTATCAGGGAGAATTGAAATGGAATGTCCACTATGCGGAAGTGAATTTATTGGAAAACATGAACCATCTGAAGTTGAAGTTGATTCTACTGATGGGTATGTTCTCACCATGAAAAGATATATTCACTATCATGATGAAGTTGAAACTATTGGATGCTTTGTCATCAGGAAAGAAAAAATAACAATCAAGTAAGTTGATTAAAAATGACCCTAAGCGGCCTGGATCAATTTATTTCTCAATTCGACTCTTTTGAAACCAAGAGAGCGTACAGGAGGGATATAATCCAGTTCTTTGCGTACATGAAGAAATCTCCAGTATCGATAAACAGGATTGATGTCATGGCGTATGTCGATGCCTTGAAGAAAAGTTTCAGCGCATCGACAGTGAACAGATTGCTATCGTCTGTAAAGTCATACATGAAATTTCTGCTATTCAACGATATAATATCTAAGAATCCTTTCGAGGGAATGAGAAGACCTAAAATACAAAGAGCGATGAAGGAAGATGTAAACGATAAAGATTTACAGAAAATGATAAATCAAATCAAGAACCCATTAGAGATGTCGGTCATGTATCTGATGCTTTACAATGGGCTCAGAAGATCTGAAGTGTGCAGATTGGATCTATCCAGCATAAAAAACACGAAAGACGGAATAGCAATAGAATTTATCGGAAAGGGAAACAAGCTGAGAATGATTCCACTTCATCCGGAATGCCAGAAGGCAATTCACGAATACCTGAAGTCGCAGGGTAGATTCGTCAAGGACAAGAAGGAGCCATTATTCATAAACAATGAAGGAGTGAGATTGGATGTTCAAGTGGTTTATAGAATAGTAAAAAGGCTGATGAGGAAAGCAAGAATAAAAATGAACGTCCATCCTCACATGCTGCGAGCTAAATTCGTTTCCATGGCTCTGGAATCAGGTGTTCCGATCACTTCAGTTCAGGCGGATCTGGGCCATTCCTCGATTGAGACTACCGCGATGTACGATCACGCCAAGAATCAGTTCAATAGAAGTAGCGTTTTGAAAATAAAGAAAATAGAAATTGATAACGATAAGACAAAGAAAGGAAAGTAAGATGTCAGCCAACGCGGATATGAATCCAGATCACGATCAGGAGCTAAACGATGACATCTATTTAACGCCCGAGCAATTGTTATGGACGGATGCGATAATTGAAGCAGTCGATGAATACATAATGGAGAATGGGGAGAAGTACGAAACTGCAAAAAGATTGATATTTGGAAGGTTTGATGGATTTTCAATATTCGATCATGTTTTCGATAGTGTGTTCTGTAATGGTAGGTACAGATATTTGGATCCTGAAGATGCCAGGAGATCGATAGAGAAAAGGAGAGTCAGCTATCAGAGAAAGAAAAGGAAGATTAGATTAAAGAGAATGAAAGAACTCAAACAGCAACAACAAAGTCAAGTCCAAGGAAGGGATGAAGATGCCAAGAATAAACAACAGCAGATCAAAAGGGGCCAAGATGTCAAGAATCAGGATCGCAATGGACGAAGAAACCGGAACTCCATCACTGGTAATAATGATAGGGATACCGGAAATCTTGAAAATGGTGAAACAGAGCTTAGGATTGAATTTATCCTCTTTGGGGCCAGTAGTTGAAGAAACGATCAGGCAGCTAAAGGATAAATTCTTTAGGGAGGATTGATGATCTACATGGTTGACTCTTTGGGGCCAGTAGTTGAAGAAACGATCAGGCAGCTAAAGGATAAATTCTTTAGGGAGGATTGATGATCTACATGGTTGACTTTTTGGGGCCAGTAGTTGAAGAAACGATCAGGCAGCTAAAGGATAAATTCTTTAGGGAGGATTGATGATCTGCTTATTTATCGGTTTTCTGATGTTGGTAATTTCAATATTTATTTTTTGTTGGAAACTAGAAACATTGAAGATGAAACACAGGAAGGAATTGGAAGAAAGAATTATAAGGCATCATAAAGAACTTGAACAACTTACAAATAAATTCTGGAAAGGAATGGAGAGATGATTTACTTACTTGCTGTGTTGTTTTCGTTGCCAATCATTGTTTTTACCGTAGTATTCTTATTTTACAGGAAAAAAAGCAAGAACGATAATAATGTCAATGACGAACTAGACGAGATAGTAAAATACTGCATAAAGATAGAATCAAACATGGATAAAGGATTGGCCGTTTTTGCTCCAAATAAGGAAGATGAATATCTATACGAAACTTTAGTAACAATGGGAGTAATGGCCAAAAACCCACTTGGCGGATATTCGCTAAAGGATGCACTTAATAGAACATGGGGGAAAATTCCAAAAAGTTTCTGCTCAGTGGAAAAAGATAGATATCAAGATCATGATGGGGTATTACAAGTGTTTCTAGACGATGAAGGGAATGTGAAAAAGATAGTGAGGGAGGAAGATTTAAGGGAAAATCCAGCAACAACCAATAATCTAGTAACAACCAATATCAATGACGAAGTAAAGAAAGGATAACCGCATGGCAACCGCTGAATCGTTCACCAAGAAAAAGATTAACGACATAACTGTTTTCGAGGATAGAATAGACAGAGAGTACATGATTCGGATTGAGAAGATGGAAACCATGGAGCAGTTGGTTTCCATCCTTAGTGACTATCAGGAATTTCTTCCAGATGGTCTACAGGTGTTTCGGGATGCAGACAAGGAATCATTCGAGGAATTGAAATTCCAGATAAAGAGATTCTTCAAAAGAGTCAAGAATAAACAAAAATTACCAGCAGAGCCAACGGAGGCGATAATGTTCATCACCCCACCAATGTTGACAATTCCAAGGCAGCTATCGCTTACCATGAGCTTCGACACCAAGAGAATCGTTACATTCGGTGAAGCATTCTTGAGATTCAGGAATCAGGGATTGATACTTTCGCTTCAGCAGCAGCAAGAAAATATGTACAAACGGATTATAAACGTCAAGGCCCAGGTGAAGGAAATGATCGACACGACAAGTGAGGAAGCGCCTGAACTGGACAGTTGACAACTCCTTGTAATTACTTGAATTCTTTTCTCTTGACATTTATATTTCGGTAAACTATTCTTAATAACAATTGAGAATAACTAAACAACCTAACAACCCGAAAGAAAAAAATAAACACCAATAAGTAAACAGAGAACAAAACCATGAACTCAGTAGACTTTGACGATTTCGCAGTTGAGCGGCAAAAAATTAAAGATTGGTGGAAAAATCACTTCCGCTTGCATTTCAAGGTTCACGATCCACTTGGATTTTTTGGAGCAGAAAGATTTGATTATTTTTGCTACGGAAACAAGCAGGATATCGAACTGAATGGGGTTTCCAAGGCGTTTGTTTTGCTCCACACCGAAAAGTCGCTCACCAGGCTTCCGGGAAATAGATACCGGGAGATCAAAGAAAGAATGGCAGACTTCGGTATCGATACCGAAGAAGTTATAAATGG
>Ga0180009_10002316_pt1 | contig 22482 bp, 22 predicted proteins | sample OS_PC_MetaG_FD_123537 | JGI IMG/M metagenome (GOLD analysis project Ga0180009, IMG submission 123537) | Groundwater microbial communities from the Aspo Hard Rock Laboratory (HRL) deep subsurface site, Sweden - OS_PC_MetaG | ecosystem: Environmental > Aquatic > Deep subsurface > Groundwater...
ACGAAAATAGAATTTCAAGCAGCTTGAAGGCTGTTATCCGAAAGCCGGATCTGCTTTCTCAAATATCGGATATTTTTTTCAACGTCAGCAAAGAAGATGCCAACCGTCTTTTGCCGACATAGACAGCATCTTTCCCAAATAAAAGAATGACCAGCCATGCGAGTTCAATACCCGGGAAAAAAGGAATGCTGAGCATTAATACATAGACAACCCCGGCTATCAGTGCTGCTTTCCATCCGAGATTTCCCTTTAACCATATCATCAGCTCCTTAGTATCCCCTGTGTGATAGAGATAGAAGTGCCGGATCAATATAAATCCAAAAATGATAGATGCAATAAACCATATTTTGTGCTTCATTGATCCAGTATTTTGTGAGAACTTTGTTATGGCTTTTTTTTGGGAGCCTGGGAGATTTGTTCTATCTGCTTTTTGAATGGCGGTACTCTTTTTCTCGCAGAACTTCTTGATAGTCCGCACAGGAACAAGGGTTAGAAGCTGCATCTTTTTCCAGGTGATTTGGACATTTTCTTTCTGTTTTAATTGTAAATTTTCTGCTTCCTTTTCTTCTTATCCCGACCATTACCAGGCGTTTCTGTTTCATGTCGATCCCTTATTATGTGTAATTAAAGCCTTTCGAAACCAAGCCCACAAAACCGCCGGACAAGTTATAGTTTTTTTTAAAACCAAATTGTCCCATCATTTACATCGCCCTTCGGCTGCGGTTCCCACTGCGACAGTAAACAAGGTAATGATTTTCCCGATCCAGCCCTTTGATTTTATCGATAAAGGATGAAGACATTATATCAATCAGTGCTGAATCTTTAATGTGCCCCTGCTGGTACTCTTCTGGTGTCCTGACATCAATAGTAACGAATTCAGAATTGCTCAGGTTCTCTTGAATGATGGCCGACGTCTGCTCAACAGTTACATTCTTGAAGACAGGGTTGACCCTGGCAAAGACTGAGGATATGCCCAGTCATAACAATAATACCAGTGATAGAGCGCTTACCTTGAATTGTTGTTTGTTCACCTTGCCTCTTCAGTTACGGTATCAGTATTAAGTTGACTGTTAAGGACAGCAGGAATCGACTCATTTTCTTCAGTTTCAAGCTGTTTGACGGTTGACTTCCCTCCTCCACAGCTGCAGGATGCTTGATTTTTTATTGGTTTATGTTCAGAGGAACAACACGAGGGGTTGTTGTTTTTGTCAGCATCAATGGTACTTTGTACATTCTCGCTGCTTGAGGGTGTTTGGCAGCAGGATTGTTGTTCTGCATTACTGGAGCTTTTATTCATCCGGCTCATCATCGTCACCATCAGAATGGGACAGGCAATTAAAATGAGTATTTCAACAGAAGGAATGTCAATCCCCAATATTGTAATTGCGAATAGTACCAGGAGTGGAAGACCACAACACACAATCATCATTTTGAGGTGACTGCCGCGGCTGTGATATTGTTGCTCTTTGTGCTCTATTTTCTTATCCAGATGTTTTTCCACCATTGTTCCTCACTTGGTATGAATGATTCGTCACTAACTGCGGCATAACGATTTCTGCGTCTGTCAGTTACGGTAGTCTGAAGGCTATATGTGCCTTAATGTTTATACACCGCGTATCTAATTTCTATTTCAAAAACAGTCATATTTTTCAGCAAGGGTAGAGAAATAAGTATCCATCTCGTTGATTGGACCGGGATTCACTATAAGCAAATGATCAATGTCGTTAACTTAAGACTGTTCCGCAACATAGGGATGTCATTTCAAGAAACGCATACATCCATCCTGGAGCTCCGGGAAGCCATCCATGGCTTCCAAGGTCCTTGAAATGACACCCCTATGGTGCTCTGCCAATTGAGAAAAGCCCCTTACGTTAACGACATTGACTATGGAGTCCCACAAAATGTATGAATGATAAACCAAGCGAGCATTTCTGATACAAGGTTTGGAATCTGAAAAAAGCTTTCCTAGCAGAAAATCAATGTTAGCGACATTCGCCTGATATTTTTAATTCTTTAGCAATGCTTGTTTATTTAACCCGAATATGCAGTTATACTTACAGCTCGGAAGAGTATTATCGATAATCTGTCTAAATGGAGAATCAAATGAAATGGGTAAAGGTCGCATTCGTGATATTGATAGTTCCAGCGGTTTTAATGGCACATGGTAAGGAGGATCACTCTGGTGAAAAAACTGGCCCTTCTGAATCGAAAGACCAGATGGAGCCCGTGCACCAAACCAAAATGAAATCGAATCTGATGGATGATATGATGAAAGACCAGCTGACTTTTATCAATAGGGACTATCAAGCGGACATAAAGAGTATTTTCAAACAGAAGTGCTTTGATTGCCATGGAACACCAGATGAATATCCCTGGTATTACATTGTCCCCGGTGTTAAACAAATCATGGATTACGACATCAGAGAAGCCAAAAAACATCTTGAAATGTCGGAGGATTTTCCTTTTGGTGGTCACGGGGACCCGGTATCAGACTTGAAAAGCCTGAAAAAGGCTGTTGAGAAAGATTCGATGCCTCCTTTTCGTTACTGGATCGTTCAGCCCAGCTCCCGCCTCAGTGATCACGAAAAAGAGGTGATATTTAGTTGGATTGACCAGTCTTTGAGCCGCATTGAGAAATAGCCATAGAAACAAACATGGCTTAACAAATCTTCACGCCAGATTTCACAAAAAGGGAAGCCGCCAACGAGGCGACCTCCCTTTTCAGCGTTTATCCCAACAATCTCAAAACATTGTTTGGTAATTGATTCGCCTGTGCCAGCATGGCAGTGGAGGCTTGTGTCATGATCTGGTTTTTGGTAAACGCAGCCATCTCCTTCGCCATATCGACATCCCGGATCACCGACTCTGACGATATCAGGTTCTCATGGGCGATTCTCAGGTTGGAGAGATTAGACTCAAGCGTGTTCTTCTGGAACGCTCCCAATTCGCCTCTTGACGAGGTTATCTCGTTAATCGCCTTGTCAATCAACATCAAAGAATCCTGTGCTGATGCAAAATCCATCAGATTGATATCCATCAGGCTTTTGAAGCCGGATTTGTTTTCAATTCCACGACCCAGGTTTTCTGTTTTTGCCGCGTTAACAGAGACTCCCACAGTCTGTCCCTGGTTTCCACCGGTTTGAAAACGCAGAGAATTCTGATTGACCATAACCCGTCCGACCAGAATTCCTTCAGCCGGCATCTCGGGCGTAGTATCCCCGGAATCATTGGTACCGGGTTGTGACGATAATGTGCCGAACCCGGGATTGTATCTGACGCTCAGGCCCTCAGTACATCTGGCGCCTTTGTTTCCAGTCAGGATCTGGCCTTTGCCTGATGCCGATTCACCGTTTATGGTGCCTTTGATATCCCGACCTGAAACAGACACGCTCATCTGTTCACCCAAGTTCCCCAATATCCCGTCCGTACTGCTTGAAACCTGGAACCCATATCCAGACCCGAATTCCCTGTGGGTTATCTGAATCCTCCCATCATCACCCAGAGAAACATCCAGGTTCAGACCGTTCCGATCTATTTCCGAGCGAAGGTTCTGGACCGCTGTCTGGGCACTGTCATCAGGGCCTGTTGTGTATATGGCCATTTTACCATTCTCAATCACTGTCAGTTTTTCGCCAGCACGGACAACATCATCGGTCAGTGCTGTTGCACCCACGAAGTTGCCCTTTGTTGCAGCTTCAGTGATTCGAACCTGGTACCCACCGTCATCATGAGAGTTCATGGTTTTTGCAGATGCCTCGACAAATTCCAATCCTGATCCGGTTGCCTTACCGGCAACACCGGCAGAGCCATCCAGAAGTTTCTTGGTCCCGAACTGTGCCTGACCAGCAATTCGATCAATGGTCGACAGAATATTGTCGATTTCACTTTGATCAGCTGCCAGCATTACCTGATCATTCACTCCTTCATTTGAAGCATGAATCGCCAGTTGTCTAGCGGAAATCAACATGCTGTTGATCTCTGCCATGTTCGCCTCGGTGGTTTGAACCAGGGAAATGGCTGTTTCAGAATTATCGATGGCCTGGCCCAACCCGGCAAGCTGGGCCCGCATCTGTTCTGAAATCACCAGCGCGGCAGGGCCATCGGCAGCCCGATTGATTTTCAGCCCCGAAGATAGTTTCTCCAGGGTTTTAGACAGCCTCTGTTGATTGTCGTTTAACAGTCGGTGGCTGTTAAGCGCACTCACGTTGTGATTTATTCTCGATATCATAATGAACTCCTTTTATTATCATTGACTTCGTGTCGTGGAATTCGGAATAGTCGTTGGCGAATTTGTAGATAGAGATTGCCGCCGTTTTCAAACCATTTTCGAATCTGATTTTTTGTTGTTCCTGTATGGCACTTCTAATAAAGGCCGAATCGTGACTTCAAACTTGTTCCAGATATTTTTCTGCAGCCAGCTGTCCGGCAGGTCTGTATTTATTATGAAGACCAACTGCTAAATGGGATTTATGGAGCATTGGCCTTAGACCGAGTGCGTTAAAATGCAATCAATCCAGATAAGACCGGATAGCGGCATAATGTTTCATTAGCCAACAGTATAGCTGGAACTGAATCTGAATTGATAATTGGGGAGTTGTTTCAGTCGTAAAACAGAAGGGCTGTTTTTACAGCAAAAAGGGAGGTTTGAGGTATAAAAAGAAGATTCTGATGGTCCGGGGACAGGAAGCCTGTCGCCCATCGAACCGGAGGTGTGGTATCAATATGATAGGCAGCTGCTTTTTCAGGACCAGATACCTTAAGGACCTGTTTCTTTGAAATGGCAAAAGCACTCAGGTCTTCAGGGCTGATACAATCATGAGCACCCTGTGAAATATTTCGTAGGATCCGGGGGGTTTCAATCGGGCACTCAACCACAATTGATCGTGTGCTCTGATATAGAGTTGTTGGGTCTTGTAGATGGAATACGTCAGCAAAACACCAGATTTGCCATATATACGCGCCCAGCAGGCAGACTATCGCCAGTGTTGCGACCCGTTGCTTTTGGACTGGTCTGTCGTATTCAGTCGTCATCATTTTTTTGCTGATCAAAGAATCTATTTTCAGAACGTTTTGCGGAGACACTTCAATTCTCAATCGGATATTGCAGTGCTGGTACTCCGCACCAGGTACAAATAATACCTGAAATATGAATGAGACAGCTTTTGAGTCAGTTATTCTGCCTTGTCTCTTTATCGGAATAAATCAATTCACACTTTAGTGATTTTTCATAAAACGGACAGATAAACATTTAAGTGTTTGATCCATTAAATTAAATGGGCAAAGCAGCAATGATACCCGATGGCTATAAATTGATACCTTGGCTCCAACTTTTTTAAGATTTTTGAAATATCTGTTCTGCAATATTGTATTACTAGATAAGAGGACATTTTTAAAAGAGTGTTAATAAACCCAAAGGAGATTGAAATGAAAAACAGAATAATTACGATACTGACGATACTGTCACTTAGCCCAGTCACAGCTTTTGCAGATGAATTCGGTTCCGGCGGATGGAGTCAACACATGGGATTCATGGGAGAAGGCTGGGGTGGACATATGGGATTCATGGGCGGAGGCTGGTTGATGATGATACTCTGGATTGGGCTGCTGATTTTTGCCATTGTTGGCATCACCCGCTGGGTGGCCCGTCCTGGAAGGAAAGTCATTGCCACAGTCGATGCACACAACATTCTGAGGGAACGTTTTGCAAAAGGTGAAATTTCAAAAGAGCAGTTTGAAGAGATGCAAAAACTGATGTAGTACCCCCCTCACCTCCTTCCTGATTCACGGTAGATAGCGTATTTGTTCAGGAATATGTTATCTACCCTGTCCGGCCCTGATTCTGAGGTAACCAAGCAAACTCATACACAAAATACTGAAACTCAAGAAAAAGATGAAAAAACCAATTTATATAGGAATTGTCGTTTTATTATTGCTGACATTGTCCGGCTGCTGGCCAAACTATCACCATGATGCCAGAAATGGAGGACATCATCACGATGATGAATCCGGCAGTCAATATAGCCGAATGTGAGACCATAAGATCAGCTCCCCTCTGAATTTACATTCTGCGACAGATTCCCCCACAAAACCACCAGGTAGCCTCAATGATGGGCAGTGATACTGAGGGGCTCCCTCCAAAAACATGCACACAGGATTAATCCAGCGAATCGCTTGCAACAGTCAAAACCGGATAACCGGCCTCCCGAATTAACTGAATAGCCGTATCGCCAAATAGAAACTCCTGGGAGCGACTCAATTTGTACTTTGGTATCACCACAAAATCATACGAGCTGTTATGCAATTCTTCTTTTATGATACTGGCCAGCCTGACTTTGCTTTCTAATCTGACAATTTTTGTATGGATGTTCTCCTTTGGGTAGCCGCTTGCTAAGAAGGTATTTTCAAGCAATCTGATTTTATCCTGAGATACAGTTTTTTGTTTTTCAAGATAGTCGTCCACTTGTTCTTTGGATTCCAGGATGTCCTCAACATTCTCACTGGAAATCCACAACAGCGTAATGCTGATTCCCTGGTGGTCTCCAAAAAAGTTCACAAACCATTCAGATGCAAATTGACTGAGTGGTTTGTCATCAACATAGAAAAGAATATGTTTTGAGGATGAAACAGCCGGCTTTTTAATCGTTTCGTCTATCTGTGTCAGGTATTGCTTTTTGGAAGCATCCCTGTAATAGCCCGCAAAAAAGCCAGTCGCATAAAACAGAAATACGGCAACAATGTTGCCACTCTGAAACTCAGATGAGGCTGTTCCAAACAGAAAATGGGGCAGGTATAAAATTGTTGTGATGACAGCTGTCAGGACACCTCCTTTTTTCCCTGCTTTCAATCCTACGTATGCGATCGGCACCAGATACAAAAATCTGAAAATAATGTGCAGTGCCAGATCTTTCGGTGAAATAGCGAGGTGTAATACCAGGGTTAGGGCCAGAAGCAGGAATGAAATCAGATACTGCTTCTTCTTCATTCGGCCACCAATGGAGATGCTGACAGCAAATTTCTTTTTCTCAGTCGCTGTCAACAATCTGGTGATGACAACAGTCGCGAGCACCAATAAACCTGTCCAGATAACCATTGACCATATACCCGACTCTCCTTCCATAAATCTCAAATGCTTCCCGCTGTCCCCGGCCATCATCTCCATGTGATCATTACCATTTCCGAATAGGCGGGTAAAGATCAGGAAGAGGCTGGATGTGGTTACAACGAAAACCAGCAATATTCTGTTTTTCATTTAAACTCCTTTGGATTTAATTCGTTGCCGGGTTAGCTACCATAGACAACTTTGAGCGCTTTTCTCAGATCGTCAAACAGTTCATCAACAGATAAGTAAAAGTTTGATGCATACCCGGAGAAATTCAAGAAAATGTTGTTCAGCTCATCGGGGATATAGGGGTACATCTTTTTGATATTAATAAACCGGTTTTGATCGAGAAGTGAGAAATCTTCTTGATACAGGTCGTTCAGCACATGTGTAAATTGTGGATCTGTTTTAAGATCATAATAGAGAAATTTACGCCTTCCAAAGACAGAAGTGAGAATCTTACCAAGGCCAAACAGGTCCGCCCCATAAGGATTCTGGGGAAAGTCGTAGTTGTAATCGAAATCTATCCACCTGAAATCCAGATTATCTCGGTCCCAGAATATATGATCCCAACGGACGTCCCCGTGAACAAAACCTTTTTCATGTAAAAAACCGAGCGATTCCATGCAATCAAGCAAATTCGACAGAAATTTGGGAAGTTCGTTTTCAAAATACGTTTTATGATCACTGGTTGATTTTGCCAGGTAGGCGTTCAGTGGTGTTCCATTGATATAGTCAATAATCCTGACGTTGTTTTCCATAACATCATTGACGGATGTCCCCTGCATGAAAAATGGGTTACCGGCAACAGCATCCAGCACCTTCGCTTCTTTAATCGGACTTCGAAAGAACTCCACCGATACATCACCGATTTTTTGTTCAAATCGTTCATAGAAAACCAGTTTTATGATTTTTTTTTTGCCATCATTCAAACCAACCACTCTTTTTACCCAGAACTTTGGATCGTCATCCATACCAAATCCCCTCTCTATTTCATTTCTCAGTACAAGGTATGGAGAACCATCCAGGACCATGACATCATTACTATCAATTCTGGAAAAATTGGAAGTGTCTTCAAAAATTCGCATTTTTGGCGATGTTTTTCTCCCACTGCTCTCAAGCAATTGCACGATTGCGTCTTTATCCATGGATTCCTTATCAATTACGTCTAAAAATAATGTTTGTCTTTAAAGGTAACAGATCAAACCAATAAAATATATGATCGAGTGAACTAAGGAAACGGAATCGTATGCGAATGCCCAATACAGATTTTACTTGATGTTTTTCAATATGGCGATACTCAGCTCAATGGCAGTTACAACGACGATCTGGCTGTTCAGCATCAGGACGATTCCATGGTCACATCAGTTCGCGAGCCGATCGCGTACCGAGGTCGGATTGTGCCTGCTCCAGCCGAAATAAATAGCACCGTGTGGTGTATTAAAGACATGTAATCCATTGTTCACTATTTGTTCCAGGCTTATAACGCCTGTAGTAAAAAAATGAATCAAAGAAGCATCGCTGGTTTTAAACTGATTTACACTTTTCGAAGGTCTTTCGTTCAGATTTAAAATGGCAAGCTATAACCAGCGGCACCTGCAACCAGTCACAGACTTCAACGGTTATCAAACATGAATAAGATTAAAATAAACATCACCAGATTCATGCTATTGCTTTTTCTCATTTTTATAATCTCTGCGTGCAAATATGACCCGGACATGGATCATCACGATGATCATTCAGATTCAGATGGTGCGCACATGGGTCAATACGTTGATACAAATGGGAATGGAATCAACGACTATTACGAGGAGAGCACTCATTCGGGGGACGGACATGCTTTTGTAGACGACGATGCCGATGGAATATGCGACCGGGCTCAGGATGGCGGCTCTACCTGGCATGGACCTCACAACTAATATCGTTGTCTGACATTTTGATATATTTGAGCCGCAAGAAGCGTTTCCCGAGTAAACGTATCTGGTGAGGGCATATTCTTTGTTGAAACGATAAATGAAACTGTCTTTCCACCCTGATATCCTGATCCGGGTGAATTTGAATTTATTGAACGGTTATTCCAGTCACGCTGAATCCTGCATCTGAGATGCTCTTGGTCATCAGTGCTTCATCGAGAGGAGCTGCTGATTCGACCACCGCATTTTTCTCTTCCAGATTAACAACAATGGAGGTGACCCCTTCCACGCCATTCAATTTTTCTGTGACGCTTTTAACACAGTGTTGGCAATTCATGCCATCAATTGAAACTTTGGAAAACATGCTTTTCTCCTTTTCAGGTTAACTGACGAGTGCACTTTCCCCAGTGGGTTTAAAACGTCTCAGCCGCAGTGCGTTGGTAACAACCGATACAGAACTCATTGCCATAGCGGCTGCAGCAAACATTGGATTTAACGTTGGACCGCCAAACAGGAAAAATACTCCCGCCGCAAGAGGGATGCCAGCGGTGTTGTATGCAAATGCCCAAAACAGATTCTGTTTGATGTTTCTCAAGGTTGCCTTACTGAGTTCAATGGCTGTCACCACACCAACAAGGCTGTTTTGCATTAACACAATTCCGGCCGATTCCATAGCCACATCCGTTCCGGATCCAATGGCGATGCCAAGGTCGGATTGTGCCAGCGCCGGGGCATCATTGATTCCGTCTCCCACCATGGAAACTCTGTTTCCTCCACTTTGCAGTTTTTTGATAGCTGCTGCTTTATCGCCCGGCATCACCTGGGCCACAACCTCATCAATATTTACCTGCCTGGCAATGGCTTCAGCGGTCAGCTGGTTGTCTCCCGTCAGCATCACGGTCTTAATCCCAATGGCATGCAGTCTCAAGATGGCCAACGCACTATCCGGTTTGACAACATCTGCAACGGCTATGATGCCCGCAAGGGAACCATCAATAGCAAGGTACATCGCGGTTTTCCCCTCTTTGGAAAGCCGATCTGCCTCTGGCATATCGCTGTCAATGATCCTGTTTTCAGACATAAATTCAATATTCCCAAATAAGAGCTTCCTGTCATCAACAGTTGCCATTATTCCCCTACCCGGCACCGCACTAAATTCTGTCACCTTCAGCAAGACTTGATCCTTTTTTTCACTCTCTTCAACTATGGCAGTGCCAAGGGAATGTTCCGATCCTTTTTCCGCTGATGCTGCCATCAGCAGCACATTGTCCTCCTTCCATTCATTGAAACCCAATATTTCAGTGACTTTGGGCTTGCCTTCGGTGATGGTTCCGGTCTTATCAAAAACCACCGTTTTAATGCTGCTGGCAATTTCCAAAGGTTCTCCACCTTTTATTAAAATCCCCAGAGAAGCACCCCGCCCGGTACCTACCATGATCGCTGTCGGTGTAGCCAGACCTAACGCACATGGGCACGCGATTACCAATACAGAGATGAAGATCTTGAGTGCAAACGTAACCTCCATGCCACCCAGAAACCAGGCCAAACCGGCAACAACAGCCAGGACAATGACAACTGGCACAAAATAGCTGGATATGACATCTGCCATTCTTGCAATGGGGGCCTTGCTTCCCTGGGCTTCTTCAACCAGTTTGATGATCTGGGCCAGAGCCGTTTCTTTTCCAACCCGCTCAGCCCGGTAGTGGATATTTCCGTTCTGATTAATACTGGCGCCGGTTACAGAATCCCCAACGTTTTTATCAACAGGCATACTTTCTCCAGTCAACATGGATTCATCAACCGAAGTGCGACCCTGTATTACCATACCATCAACAGCAATTTTCTCACCTGGCTTGGCAATCAGTTCATCACCAACTTCAACCTCTTCAATCGGGATGGTTTCTTCGCGACCATTCTTGACAACAATCGCTGTTTTGGGCTGGAGTCCCATCAACTGTTTAATTGCTCCCGAAGTCCGCCCCTTGCTGACAGACTCCATATACTTCCCAACCTTTATCAGGGCAATGATCACCCCCGCTGTTTCGTAATACAGGTTCACCACCAACTCGGTCCGACCCATCAGAATGAAAGCCGTATTCCATGCACTATAACCAATGGCAGCTGTCGTCCCGATGGCGATCAGGGAATCCATATTGGGATGCCCCCTGAAAAAAGTGGGGTATCCCTTGGTATAAAAATGCGACCCGGCAATAACAATCGGTATGGTCAGAATCAGCTGTAGCAATGCAAAAATACTCGGGTTAATCTCAGGGCTTATGATCGAAGGTAATGAAACCCCTACCATTTCCAGCATGGCTATCAGCAGTAACGGAACTGCGAAAACAATGGAGACAACCAGCTGGGTATATTGTTTTTTGAGATCCTTTTGTTTCTTCTCCTCGTCAAGATCGACGGACTCACCCTCTGCCACCTTGGACAGGGTGTATCCGGCTTTAGCTACAGCCTCCATCAGCTGTGATTCTTTTACATGCTCAGGCGAATATGAAACCTGCACTTTTTCCGTGGCCAAGTTGACATTGGCTGATAACACGCCTTCTAATGCCTTTATTGAGTCCTCAACTCTTTTTACACAGGAAGCGCAAGTCATCCCCTCCACTGCATAGGTTTTTGTGAGACCTTCGGCTGGCACGCTGGCCCCGTAACCCTTTTTAACAATGACATCAACAATACTAGCAACATTGGTTTTATTGTCATCATAAGTCACCTGCAGTTTTTCTGAGGCAAAATTAACAGACGCCTTTTGAACGCCCTCCTGCTGTTGAACAGTTTCTTCAACAGTGCGGACGCAGGAACTGCAAGTCATGCCGTCGATGCTCAATGTTCTTGTCTCGAAACTCATCACATCACTCCTTTTGAGAAAGAACTTACCTCGATTCCTTATTGAGAGTTGTTTTAGAATAAATGGTACTCTAGAAAAAAATTGGCAACTAGCTGGTCGTTATGCGCATTATGAGCTTTTTGGGTCTTTGCAACATGAGTGGGGAACTATTTTCATATTTTCGTATTCATTTTCTTCCATAAATGAGATCCACCCGTTTTTAAACCTTTGCAGAGGACAGCTCTGCAGGTTGTAGCTCATCTCATTTAGAGTTTTTTCAATCGCCCGCAAATTCGTTTGCATTAAGTCCTAGGTGATTTTCAGGCCGGAATGGCCTTTTATTTCAAATCGGCGAACACCGATGATTTCAGAAAATTCAGTTACCAATTTTTGTTCTTGCTGGGGCGTAAGCGATTGCGCCAGATTCAGTGATCTCTTTTTGATGATATCGTCCATTTGTACTCCTGAGCGTTGTGTCAGATTCAAGTCAGACAAGTCATTGATGCAAAACTGTTTACTAGGGTGACAACACTCCCGTACTTTTTTGGGTTTCATACATTAATACACCAAATTCAATTCTGATATTTCAAAAAAAGAAGCAGGGCTCAAATGACACCATTCTCCTGGATGAATAAAAAAAGCTGAAATACCAATGTGCCGATCGGTGTACTAATTCTTGAAGTCTGAAATTTTTTGCTTCTGTGTTTTCAAATCAATCAGATTGATAAAGACCTGTGGCTGCTGTCAGTAATGAAGCCAGAAGGAAAGGGATCGGTAAAGACGCCATTCCTGCTGTTGATTAAATGATCAGGAAAATAGAGAGGAATTTTTATGACACAAGTAAACGACACAATAGCAGTTGAAGCAAACACCAATATATGCAGGCAGCTGGTTATGGTTCCTGTTTTACTTGGTGCATCCGGGGTTTTGGTCCTACAGGGTCTTTACTTTATTGTGCTTTCACTGTTGAATTCACCGACGTATGCCTGGCAACAGTTTATCTATCTTGCGCCCTGGATGGTACCGTTGGTCGTCGGGTTCGGGATTCAAGTGGGTATTTTCTTTTATATGCGGGCCTTTTCAAAACTGGCAAAACTGGGCATCACAAATTCAGCCCCAGTTGCTGCCTCTGCAGGGATATCGTCAGGGTCGATGATCGCATGTTGTTTGCATCATGCTGTCGATGTACTCCCGATACTGGGTATATCTGCTGTGGCTGTTTTCCTCGCCGAGTATCAATCATTCCTGTTATCGGTGGGAATAGTATCAAACCTGATTGGCCTAAGTTATATTCTGTATACCATTAAAAAGCACAACCTGTTTCTCAACGGGGGCATGATGTCAAAAGTTGTGGCCTTTAACATGAAAGCTGTATTTTACATCACCATCATAGCCGGGATTTTGGCACTGGCTTTTATACTTTTCAATCAGGTGTAACAGGAGAAAATCATGAAGAAAAACCAGAGAGCACTTTTGGTAACCACATTACTCGCCCTTTTTATTCTAGCCGGTTTCGTTTCCATCGGTTTCGCCTGGACTCCTTGGGGAAAAAAGGATTCAGACAACGAATCAGGCCAGAAAGCAAATGGTATATTTGGGGTTAAAAAACAAAGTGGCGGAGATGTAACAGTCGATTTGACCCCTGTATCATTTGATGATGGGGAACTCATTATAAAAATCAGTATCAATACACACAACGTCGATGACTTAAGCAAGTATGATCTTAGAGAGATCATTCAACTTGAAACGGGAGCGGCCTCTATCAAACCGGTAAAAACCCCCAGGCTCGGCGGGCACCACAATTCAGGCAGAATTGTATTTAAAGTTGCAGAGCTGCCGGATAAATTTTCGATCGGGATTACCGGACTGAATTCAGCCGATAAAAGAGAATTTAATTGGCCTTAGTACTATTTGGACTCAGCTGAACAGAACTCGGATTCTCCAGGCTTTAATTTTATAAGACGGCTGGCAACTTGTCCTTTTCGCAGATCAGGGCACACAATTAAACATGAGTCAATTGATGTCAATTTATCTGAATAAAATGTCTAAAAATTCTAAAAGAAGAAAGACCCAAAAACAAAACTTCAAAGGAAAACAGCCTGTGAAGCAAGAAGTTAAAAAAAAGAATAATAGAAAAATATCTCGGCCGTTACTGGCAACCGGTATGGGGGTGGTACTGATACTGGCTTCCATATTTGTCTTTGATATTGAAAATGGAGAGCTGAAACTGGCATTTGCAAAAGAAAAAGCCATGAGCCCAATTGGATTGTCCGATAATACACCCAGGCTGACAGTTGACCAAAGCAGAATAGATTTTGGCGATGTCAGACATAATACACGAAAGTTGTTTTCTTTCACTGTCAGCAATACTGGAAACGATAACTTAGAGTTTGAGCGGCAGCCTTATATCAATGTTGTTAAAGGGTGTTGACCACCAAACGTGACCATCGGTTCGATGGTGTTAAAACCAGGGGAAAGCACGAAGGTAAAATCAACAGCCTTTGTAATGCATGTTGGAATGGATGGTCTACACCATTTTGCAGTGCATCTTCGGACCAATGATCCCTCAGAACCGGATAAAACCGTCAATGTCATTTCAAATTGGATCCCCTGAACTAAAAGAAAGTCGTTTTGGGGATTAAAAAAATCAGGACTTTATTGTTGAATCATTCTTTACCACTAAGGAATGATTCTGAATGTGGCTTTGACGACATAATTCAGCGAAATTTTTCAGGATGAACCACTTGAATAACAGACAGAACTACCACTTCTGCCATCCTCTGAAGTTAAAATAATAAGAAGTCGTATCCCAATAAAATGTTTGCGATTTTAGATTCCTCAAACTGGTCTAATAAAGGAAAACGAACCATGAGAGCCAAAACCTGTAGAACTTTATTGATACAAACAACAAGTTTGATTCTATTTCTATTCGTTAGTATTTCAACAGCAAATGCAAACACGGTAGAATATGATCTGGTAATTGCCAGCCAGGAGATTAATATAACAGGGAATACCGTTCTCACCATGACTGTGAATGGCGGTATACCCGGACCCACTTTATTTTTCAAAGAAGGAGATTTCGCCCGTATCCGAGTACAAAACGAAATGGATGTTGATACTTCCATCCACTGGCATGGTTTGCTTGTTCCACCTGGCATGGATGGGGTCCCGAATGTCAGCTTTCCTCCGATTAAACCGGGATCAACCTTCACTTATGAATTTCCTATTCGACAACAGGGAACTTACTGGTACCATTCCCATACCAGTCTTCAGGAACAATCAGGAGTCTATGGTTCCATTGTCATAGAGTCGCCAGACAAGAGTCTAAATGTAGATAGCGAACATGTTATTCTTCTCTCAGACTGGACGAATGATAATCCTGATAAAGTCAATCGAACGCTTAAGCGCGGCAGCGAATGGTATTCTTTACAGAAAGGCAGTAGCCAAAGCATTTTCGGAGCAGCCAGCCTTGGCATGCTGGGTGAGTATTTTGGAAGAGAACTTCAAAGAATGCCGGCTATGGACATAGCAGATGTGGCCTATGACCGATTTTTAGCGAATGGAAAACCGGAATCGATCATAAATGCTGCAGGAAATAAAACCTTGCGGCTTCGAATAATTAATGGTTCCGCCAGCACCTATTTTTATGTGGAATTTGCCGGTGGTCCAATGACAATTATAGCCGCGGACGGAATAGACGTCCAGCAGTTTAAAGAAAAACGATTTCTTATTGCCGTTGCCGAAACATATGATGTGCTCATCAAAGTCCCTGCAACTGGAGCGTATGAGTTCAGAGCCACTGCCCAAGATGGTTCCGGGTATTCTACCGTATGGATAGGTGACGGCAAAAACCATGCGGCTGCCGAGATACCAAAACCCAACCTTTACCAGACGATGGGTCAGAGTAGTTTAAGTCAAATATTTTCGCTGACACCCGCAGGTACCATGAATATGACTGACCAGATGGTTGAGTCTGGAAAATTTGATAGTCCCGGAATGATGGGAATGGATATGATGCACATGGGTGGTATACAGGGTATGGATGCCCCCAAAGATATGAATCACATGCAGGGTACGGGTGCCCCCAAAGATATGAATCACATGCAGGGTATGGATGCTTCAAAAAACCAGACCGCTATGCAGAAAATGGGCGACACGAATAACATGCATAATATGAAGGAGATGGAAATAAAAGACACTTCAAAGATGGAAATGAATGCCGGAAAATCAAAAGATCTAAAAAATAATCGGACTCCAGCATCATCTGGTTCTGAAGTGTCAATGGAGATGTCTGCCTCGCCCACTGCCGGAATGAATAAGACTGTTCAATCCAGTAATCCAGATTCCCGAAACGGTAAAAAATATAGTTGGGATTTTGGTATTATGGCCGCGGATGTTGCATCTTCTGGTACGTTGGCAATTGATGGCAGAGACGAATCTCGACCCTGGCCTCCATACCCTAAACTTAAGGCTGTTAAACCAACCAGTTTTTCCAGTAAGAAACCGGTTCGTAAAATCCGACTTACACTGGATGGAGATATGGAACGTTATGTATGGTTTCTGAATAATAAACCCCTTTCAGAAAGCGATTCAATCAGGATTCGCAAGGGAGAGGTAGTGCAATTTATCATGATCAACCGAACGATGATGCATCATCCGATGCACTTACATGGTCATTTTTTCAGGGTTATTAATAGGCAGGGTGACTATTCCCCTCTCAAACACACAGTAAATGTTGCACCCATGTCAACGACCGTGATTGAATTTAATGCAAACGAAGTCGGAGATTGGTTTTTTCACTGTCATCTACTTTATCACATGAAAAGTGGCATGGCACGGGTAGTACATTACGACGATTTCACCCTGGATCCACAAACGGCAGGGCTTAGAAATGATCTTTATAAAGATCCGTGGTATTTCTGGGGTCAGGCCTCAATTCTTAGCAATATGTCCGAAGGCAACATTATGCTATCCAACACCCGCAATATTCTGACTGCTGAATGGGAAACCGGTTGGCAGCATGTTGATAATACAGAGTGGGAGGGAAATATCCTTTGGAAAAGGTATGTAAACCGTTTTTTCAGTGTATTCGCTGGTGGAAATCAGCAGAATGAAGAAGACAATACCAACACTTCCCGCGGCGTTTTTGGGATTGAGTATTTGTTACCCTTTAATATTGAAACGCGAACCTGGATTGATTCTGATAGCGGCGGAAGAGTTAGTTTTGAAAGAGCATTTGAATTAACTCCTCGGTTATCTTTATTCAGCGAAGCACAATACGATAGCCGTAAAAAATGGGAAACTGCCATCGAGCTATCATATATGGTTCATCAGAGTTTTTCAGTGATTTCCAAAACCCATTCTGATTATGGCTTTGGGGGAGGTATTCAGGTTCTGTTTTGAAATCAGAATGAAGTCATGGACGCAGATCGAATGTTCAATAACGTGTGTTTTGAAGTGTTAATAATTGATTGATTCGACAAACGAGATATAAGGAACCTATTTGACATGAAAAAACACTTTTTTATACAGATGGATTTGAGCTTGTACAATGCAGTATTTTCGTATTGTTATGACATCTATGATTCGATATTTTGGCCTTGGGCCACGTCAGGGGAATTGTATTAAAGCAGATTTGCCCAACTAGGATTTTTTAGTGAAACTAATATAAGGACTATCATGATAATCAAACGTATATTTTTCCGCTCATTTATCGGACTTATTCTTACAGTCTATTTGTCTGTCAATGTTTATGCGGGGCCAGACTCATTTTCTCCAATTGTAAAGTCTGAAAAGGGAAAAGTTGTTCATATCAGTATCCTTTCATCGACTGGGCCGTTGCAGAAATCTAAAAACCCACTTTTTGAGCGTTTTGACAGTCAAGCTCCCCCTGAAAAAAAAATGGGCGCTGGGATCCGGTTTTGTTGTGAGCTCTGATGTTTACATTGTCACAAATGACAGGAAATGTATCGGTTTTCAACGGGACTTTCAATTGGAAATGGGGCTAAATAACTAACTGTAATTTTAAGGTTCAGAAGTTTCCGAGGTATAAACGTTGCGCACCAAACCTTACTTGATTATCTTGATTGGAAAAACGGTTAGTGAACGATCATCGCTGATGAGAGCCAGATCCTCCAGTTTAGCTTGAGCGGCCAGCATTCGATCAAAAGGGTCCCGATGGCGAATATCCCAGCTACCCGCTAACTGGGCATGTTCCGGTGAAATAGCCAACGGTTTAAATCCAGCTTTGACGATCCAGTAGGGGACATTTTCAGCAACCGATGATGCCGCGGGGAGCTTCCCCAACCGGTATTTGGTGGCAACCTCCCACACAGTTGCGGCGCTCACAAAGACAGGATTGTTCAAATCACACAATATAGTTCTGATTTTCTTTGAGAGTTTGGGGTCATCAAACAACCACCACAAAAATATGTGTGTGTCCAATAGCATGTTTTGTCACTCCCACTGCTCAAGCTCACTCTCCGGCAATGGCTCGAAGAACGCTTCAGTTACCCTGCCCAACGCTATGCCTGGAATCCTTTTTTTATCTTCCGTATAGGGTGTCAATTTTGCCCAGGGAACACCTGCTTTGGAAATAATAATCTCTTCACCAGCATGAACCCTTGCCAGCAGTTTGGAAAACTGGGTTTTTGCTTCGTGAACATTCACTGTTTTCATGGCTGACTCCTTTTTCGACTATTAGACTTAGTCTATAACCTTAGTCTAATTATATTGCCGGACTATTTCAAGTTTTTTTTGTCCTGAAGCCAATTGAATACCCCATGAAGAATTTGACTTTCTGGCAGGCATCCATCGGGTCTGGTTTGCACCTGCTATAAAAAATCACCCGGGGGATCAGCAAGGATAAATCACTGGCCAATGAGACCCGCTTAAAGAGGCTGGTCAATGATGTTGCTGCTGAACCGACAGCACGGGATGTTATCTCTGTCGCTGATCGGTTGCAGAGGTTCCGGAGGAGTTCGATATGCCCCGGAGCTTATCGGAAAAATTGTCTTGCCAGTGTTCCGGCATGGCGCTCTGGATAAAGCTGGATATCCCTTTCTTTTCGATCTTTTGGTGCGCTTTTTTGTCGAACGTCAGCCAGCACCCGTCTAAATCCATTGCCAGGGCAGCATAGCAGGCATCATAACCGGTCAGACCCAACTCAACAAACATACCGGCTTTTTGAATCAGATTGTCCGAGACGGGCTGCCTGAAGATGCCACTGTTCATAATTGGCAGGACCGCTTCCGAAAAAACCCTCAGCCCTTCCGGGTGAATTCGACACAGAACGGAAAAAACCTCAAATCCGAACAGTTCCGGTACGGCAAAGAACTCTGGGGAGTCCACAACACGTTGTAATACCTGGTCGGCATTGGCATTGAATTCTTCTTCAATAAACCAGCGGATAGCAACTGATGCATCGATAATCCAGATCATTTTTCATAACCCCTGACTTGCCTCAGAACGGTTAGACTATCCGTCTTACCAATCCTTTTCTGCTTCAATTGTTTGATGTTTTCAAGGAATTTGACTTTTTCCTTTTCGACCTGCCAATCAACGAACCTTTTTTTGTACTGTTCGGGCGTAATGAGAACGGCCCTGACCTGCCTTCCCTTGCTCACCAGTATCGGTTCGCCGGTTTCTGTCAACTGGTCCAAAACGGCTCCAAGATTGTTGCGCAGTGTTAATGCATTGACTGTTTCCATTATTATCCCATGGCTGAGGATGCGATACACGGGTTGTTTTTCCTGGCCCAATTCTAAAACAGATATATGCCTATGTCAAGTGCATAGCAACATATACACTTAGGCTTGGATTCAAAGCCCTTTTTGTATTCAGGACACCTTGATCAACTGGAACTCAGTCGGCATCAAAGGGTTGATGTTTCAAGAACCCTGGAATCCAGGGATGGCATCCCGGAGCTCCCTGGATGGACTCGTGCGTTTCCTTTAAGGTCAACCCTTTGGTGAGGTAAATTCGTGCAATTGAATTCATCAAGGTCCCCTTTGCTAAAACTGCTGAACCCGCAAAAACCCAAAAATGGCCCGATTATGTCACTCCGGTGGTAGACGAAGCCATACGGTTAGGTTATGAAAAAGGGGGATACGGGCCTGTTGTCCTCACCGGTCATACCCGTTTTCTCTTGACGGCCCAAATGGATGAGCAACTGTCGAGGACGTGCGACATGATCGGTTTTCCCGTTGACTCCAGGTTACAGAGAATTGTTACACACTTCATTCATCATCAAAGGAGGAGGTAACATGATCGATAAGGACGTTTTAATGGATATGGTCGTCGTCATGATGCGTATTCGGCGATTTGAAGAGAAACTGCTCCGACTGACGGCGGAGGCCAGGATTTCCGGGTTTGTTCATCTTTATATTGGTGAAGAGGCGGTCGCAACCGGTGTCTGCTCACTGCTCCGGGCAGACGATGTTATTACCAGCACCCACCGGGGACATGGACACCTGATTGCCAAGGGCGGACAGACAAAATTAATGATGGCCGAACTTTTCGCCAAAAGCACCGGGTACTGTAAGGGGAAAGGCGGGTCGATGCACATTGCCGACCTGGATATCGGTATCCTCGGCGCCAACGGCATTGTGGGTGGCGGTCCTCCCCTGGCTGCCGGCGCGGCGCTGGCACAACAGTATCAGGGCACCGATAATGTCACGATCTGTTTTTATGGTGACGGGTCCTCAAACCAGGGAACGGTTCATGAGGCCATGAATCTGGCATCCATCTGGAGTCTCCCGGTCGTGTTTGTCGGTGAAAATAACGGGGTTGCAGAATTCACCCACCAGTCCGATCATCAAAATATCCAGTCGTTGGCCGAAAGAGCCACTGCATATGGTATCCCGGGCGTATCCGTGGACGGGAATGATATCCTGGCGGTCCGTGAGGCAGCCAGTGAGGCGATTTCCCATGCCAGAAAGGGAAATGGCCCGACGATCCTTGAGTGTAGAACCTTTCGCATCGGCGGGCATTTTGTCGGTGACCCGGAGCCGTACCGGTCCGCCGATGATGTCAAGGCGTGGCAGGCTGTTGACAAGGATCCGATACTGCGGTTTCAAAAATACCTTCTTGATAACCAGGTTTGTACCCAACATGATCTGGATGCCTGCCGCACTCGAATAGATGAGGAACTGGCGGCAGCGGTCCGGTTTGCTGAAGAGAGTCCGGAACCGGACGTCAGCGAACTGCTGACAGACGTTTATGCCAACTGATGCATCAATGTCGTCAACTTATGCGAATGGTTGGGTGCACCAAAAACTTGTGGGTATGTGATCATTACCGCTTCAAGAGGTTATTTATTCAGAAAAGCGCATGCATCCATTCTTGGAGTTCCTGGAAGCCATCCCTGGCTTCCCAGGTTCTTGAAAACCGGAACTATTGGTGCTTAGCAGGAAAAGGGGGTTTAAGTTAACGGCATTGACTGATTCATTACCCTGGAAACAACCAGGTGACCCTAACAAGGAGGAAAACAGATGTCCAATATGATGATGTCAGGCGCGATCAACAATGCGCTGAAGTTGGAAATGGAAAGGGACCCGAATGTTTTTTTACTGGGGATCGATGTCGGATTTTATGGTGGTGTCATGGGAGTTACCGCGGGCCTTCAGAAGCAGTTCGGCAAAAAACGGGTTCGTGATACACCCATATCTGAAAGCGCCATTATTGGCGCCGCTGTGGGTTCGGCAGCGATGGGGCTGCGCCCGGTAGCCGAATTGATGTTCATGGATTTTATCGGTGTGATGCTGGATCAACTGATGAACCAGGCGGCTAAAATGCGCTATATGTTTGGCGGCAAAGCCTCCATACCGATGGTCATGCGGACCTGTTACGGTGCCGGTATTGGTGCTGCCGCCCAACACTCCCAATCTCTGGAAGCCCTTTTAATGCACATTCCCGGAATTAAAGTCGTGATGCCCAGCACCCCCTGTGACGCAAAGGGGTTGATGATTTCTGCGATCAGGGACAACAACCCGGTGGTATTCATGGAGCATAAGGTGCTTTACTTCACTGATGGCGAGGTTCCCGATGAATCCTACACCATTCCGCTGGGAGTAGCGGATGTTAAAAGAGAAGGGACGGATGTGACAATCGTTGCCACCGGCCAGACGGTATCCTTTTCATTGAGTGCCGCCGATAAACTTGCGGCCGACGGGATCAGTGTTGAGGTGGTCGACCCCCGCACCATTTCGCCTCTGGATGAAGCCACCATTCTGGAATCCGTCAAGAAAACAAATCGCCTGATCATCGTGCATGAAGCGGTTCAATTTGGCGGACCGGGAGCTGAAATTGCGGCCATGGTGTCTGAAAAGGCGTTTGACCACCTGGATGCGCCTATCACCCGGATTGCGGCACCCTTCTGCCCGATTCCGTTTTCACCAAAACTGGAACGGGCATTTTTACCGAATGAAAACCGGATCATGGATGCTGTTAAAAAACTAATGGCAAGGTAACTATTCAGCAAACTAACAAGGCGGGGTCGCCACAGTCATCAAGTTCAGAACTCCTGAGCTTAGCCCCTGCCAACAGTGGCCCTTGTTGCCAAGGTAAGGGGTAAAAGGTCAAACAATACAAAGAGATTTACAATTATTGGCAGACCCTATAAGCCATCATTC
>Ga0180009_10002317_pt1 | contig 22477 bp, 22 predicted proteins | sample OS_PC_MetaG_FD_123537 | JGI IMG/M metagenome (GOLD analysis project Ga0180009, IMG submission 123537) | Groundwater microbial communities from the Aspo Hard Rock Laboratory (HRL) deep subsurface site, Sweden - OS_PC_MetaG | ecosystem: Environmental > Aquatic > Deep subsurface > Groundwater...
AAACACTGTCACCCATGATTACCTCCCATACAAAAAAAAATTAATAAAAAGAACGGTGGTAGAGAAATCAGATCTTTTTGAATTCAGGGCAAATATAAGATGTGGAATATCAATGATTATATCGAATTATAAAATTTTGTCAAAAGTATTTTAACAAACCATTTTATCGAATCAGAATATTATTGCCCGGGTAGATCTTGGCATCAGTGGATAGATTATTAAGTTTTCGTAAAGCTGAGATACTTGTGTTATATTTTTTACTGATACTGTAAAGCGTTTCCCCTTTTTGCACTGTATGAAACATGGATGCCTTTTTTTCTTTTTTTATCGCCTTTTTTTCCGGTGTTACAGGCTTAGATGCCGGTTTTGGTATAACTGCTGCAACAGGTTTGCCCTTAAGCTGAGCAATACTTTTTTCAATATTCCCCATTCTCTCGGATAAGGAGTCAAATTTTACTGAAAATGCTGTTTCAAGCCGTGTCACCCTGTCTTTAACTATATCGACACCTGTCAAACTTTTTGTTGTTTTTTCATCTTCAGATTTGATAGATCCTTCATGGTTTTGAAGCGTTTGCTCCAAGAGTTCAATTCGTTTTTCAAGTTCGGTAAAAGATGTGTTTAAAGCGCCAGGTTTAACACTTTCGGTTTTAGAGCCGGAAGATCTGAAAAAAAGAAAAAATATCATTATGGTTATCAACAGCGCCCCGAAAAGAATCAAGGCAAATTCATTTTTCTTTAAAAGGGAAGCACTCAACCGTTTAGTGCTGTCTGGTCCTTCAGAACCTTTTTTTTTATTGGTATTGGCTTTTGTTGTGGGTATTTTTGATTCAAGCTTCCCTGGGGGTTTCATCGCAAAGCTCCTGTTTTAAATATTTTAATATCATCTTAATATCATTTTAAACTTTATTTTCAACCATAAACTAAAATAATAGTTAAATTTCATTATTGAATAACAGATCAATTGTATGATAGGCTTCTGATCAAATGCTGTTTTGATAATATACTTAGGAAAATTTCATGAAACAATACTTTAATTTTGTTGTAACAGCCATTTTTTTCTCTTTTCTCAGTCTTTTTATTCAACCTGTTTTTGCCCAGACAAACATTTATACAAATAAACTTGGGATGCGGTTTGTTCTTATTCCCAGTGGAAGCTTTTTAATGGGAAGCCCTGATTCTGAACCTGGTCGACAGTGGAATGAAAAACAGCACAATGTTATTATTTCAAAAAATTTTTTTATGGGAGAAACAGAGGTCACACAGGGACAATGGGAAAAATTAGTTGGATTTAATCCCTCCTCTTTTTCCAAGCTTGGAAAAAATTATCCGGTTGATACGGTTTCCTGGAATGAATCCATGGAATTTATACGGGTATTAAATGAGTGGGAGGGAACAAACAAATATCGACTGCCAACCGAGGCTGAGTGGGAGTATGCCTGTCGTGCCGGCTCCACATCTGCTTTTGCCGAAGGCCCAATTACAACAATTTCCTGTAATGAATCCGAGCCTGCCATTGTGAATATGGCATGGTATTGCTACAATTCAGGACTCCAAGATCCTTCAAGGGATTTCAAACCCCGTCCTGTTAAAACCAAACTCCCTAACAAATGGGGACTATATGACATGCACGGTAATGTCCAGGAATGGGTTCTTGATTCCTGTAAATGGCGTAACTTCTGGAGAACCAAAGTGGGCGTGGTAACAGATACGTATAAAGATAATATTGTCGATCCTTTGAATAAAACCGGGGATCACAGAATCATCCGGGGTGGTGGATGGTATCAGACCAGCAAATATCAACGGTCTGCTTACAGAAGCTATTATAAACCAGGGGTAAGAAGGAACAGCCTGGGATTTCGAATTGTCAGGATGCAGTAGTTTTTCGAAACAAATAAACCCCTGATATGAGCAAAAAAAGATCTCTGATCAATAAAGAAATATTTGACACTGTCGGGTCCTGGGTTTTAAAGGAAAAACAACCGCAATCGAATTGATGTCCGCGCAATAGATTAAATCCAATCACAAGAATAAAGCCCAAAAGCAATCCATTGATAATCAAAAGCGCAGATCTTGGGAACAAGCCGAAAATCAGGCTGAAGCCGGCTGTAAGTTCTAAAAACGGAATAGTAATCGCCAGGATATTGATACTGAATCCTGGAAAAATATCATATCCATATATGATCTTGGCAAACCCGTCGGGATCCGCAATCTTATGATAGCTGGCATAGATAAACGTAATACCAAGAAGAAGCTTGATGAAAAAAAGGAGAATAACTGTATTCTTATTCGTTTTTCTGTATTTCATACCCTTTTTCCTCCCATTGCCTAAATCCGCCTGAAAACACCTTGACATTATCATATTTCAAATTTTTCAACCGCATGGCAAAAGTGTGGCTGTCTGTGCACTCAATGCTTGAACAATAAACCAGGATAGCAGACTTTCTGTTTATTGAACTTAATAATTGCTCAATTGTTTCATCAAACTCCATTAGCGGAAAAGACACTGCAAAGGGCAAATGACCTTGATTATAAATTTCACGGGGTCTTACATCCAGAACAATTCTTTCTTTTTTTTGTACAATCCTTTTTATGATTTCAGGATCATTAATCTCAATTGAAGCATCGACGGAATCTGTCTTTGAAATTGAAAAAACAACCCCTTTTGAAGTTTCCCATTGACCAAACAATGCAATACCAAATGGGGAAAACTGATTGTAAAATAAGGCAGTTATCCCTGCAAAAAAAACAAGAAGAACTGTACCTTTCAAATCTTTTGAGTTCATGGTTACAAGAGTCGTGATTTTATTTTATTAAAATTTGCAAGTCGTTGTTTTAATATGATCAGTAGCAGCCATTTTTCAAAAAGCCTGGATATTGTTTTTTCAGGAAGAATTTCCTGGTCTTTTTCTTGAGTTATTTTTTTTCCCATGCGCTTTAAACCGGCTTTGATCTCAATAGACGTGTTACTGCTGTCCAGGAAAGAATAAATTTCAAAGGCATCTTTGAAATAGCCCTGATTTTCATAAATTTTTGCAAGTTCAAGGGTCTTTATATCCTGACTCATGGTGTATTCCTTTTATTATCGGATTTGTCTTTAAAGATGAGTTCATCTTCTTCAGCCATATCATGTTCATGCTTTGCCACATGTTTGATATAATCAATATCGGTTTTTAAGCTTTTGATTTCATTTTCAAGTTTTTGATTTGCAAGATCCACCATCCTGGCCTGATCCAGAATTTGTGTTTCCTTTACTTTTAAAGCTTTATAATCCAAAACACCATTTTTTGAAAATACAATAAAACATAACAGCACCAAAATGATACAGAGGGAGGCATAAAGACCTGTTTTTTCAATCATCGTCATGATTTATTTTTTTAAAAATCCCTTTTTTAATAATTTTAATTCAGGACTTGAAACCATAACGCTCATACCAAAATAAAAAATCATTCCAAAACATATACAGCCCATCACTCCTGTTGCTAACCAAAACTTATTACACCCTTGTGTCAGTAAAAAAAACGCTGCCAGTTTGACAAGAAAATACATTATAACAGATAAAAAAAGTGATCTGCAAGCAGAAACAATTATCTCAAATTTATCAATATTCACTGCACCCGGAATATTGATAAACAAAAATGCAAATCCGATCATGGAAGACAAAGAAACAGACAGAACAAGGCCCGAAAGTCCCATGCCGCTAATAAATAAAGAACAGAATATCACATTCAAGCCGATGGTAAGAATTCCAGAATAAAACGGGATTCTTATACTGGACAAGGCATAATACAAGGTAACAAACAATCGGATACCTGTAAATGCCCACAAGCCGGTCACTAAAAAGAACAGGCAGTCAGCTGTTTGTTGAATCGCTACAGTATCGAATGCACCGTGCCCGAATAACACGGCAACAATCTTTTCATCCAAAACCATCAATCCCGCCATTGACGGGATTGTTATAAACAGTACAAGTTTAACTGCGTTTGAAAATAAAATTGCAATTTCATCCAACCGCCCCAAAACAGCTTTTTTTGAAAGCTCGGGTAAAAAAACCGTGGCAACGGAAACTGCAAAAAGTGCCAAAGGGAACTGTACCAGCCGGTCTGCATAATAAATAAAAGAAACACTGCCTTCATCAAGTTTTGAAGCAAAAAATGAGGCGACCATAATATTGATCTGATAAGAAGCTGCGCCGATCATGCAGGGAACCATTATTTTCAGAACAGTTAATACTTTGGGGTGAAAAAATTGAGAAAAAGAAAATTTTAACATTCCAAGTCGCATCATAAATGGAATCTGGATGGTAAGTTGGAGGATACCGCCAACCGTAACGCCAACAGCCAAAGCTATTATCGGGGTTTGAAAATATTTAGAGAGCCAAAGAGTAAATCCTATCACAACCAGATTAAAAACAATGGGTGCGACAGCAGGAACGCCGAAATTTCCCAATGAATTTAACACGCCCATGCTCAGTGCCGTAAGCAGAACCAGCCAGAAATAGGGCAGCATGATTTTGAAAAGAATAATTGTCAATCCATATTTATAGGAAAACCCTATAAATCCAGGGGCAATTATCTTGACAATCAAAGGAGCAAAAAAAATTCCTCCCAGCACAATGAGGATACCGGCAAGAGAAAGAAAACAAAAAAAAGAAAATACCATAGCAATAGCCCTTGATTTTTCTTCCGTCTCCAGGGTCTGTGAAAACACCGGTACGAACGAAATACTTAAAATCCCTTCTGAAAAAAGCTTTCTGATAAGATCAAAGGGTCTAAAGGCAATAAAAAAGGCATCACTATGGGAAGATATTCCAAAACACATGGCAATGAGTGCATCTCTTAAAACCCCGAGCACACGACTGCCAAAAGTTAAACTGCTGATCAAGACCGTCTTTTTTAGTATCTTTTTCACAACTTTTCCTTGACAAAAACTAACAAACCATATATTTTTTCATATTTGAAATATGGCGATATTTAAAATTTAATACACTAATACAAGGAGCTATACCAAGTTGGCTAACCATAAATCTGCAAAAAAACGTGCAAAACAGAGTCAGGTAAGACGGCTTAGAAACAGATCTGTAAAAACCACACTTAAAAATCTGGAAAAAAAGATCCGTACTGCTAAAGAAGAAGGCAGTGATGATAAAAATGAACTTCTGAGAAAAACTCAATCTGCGATTCACAAAGCCGCTAAAAAAGGCGTAATCCATAAAAAGACTGCTTCCAGAAAAATTTCAAGACTATTCAAATTCATGAATGCTTAAGCATTCACGTTTTTCAATTTTTTGTTTATAACAAGTTAAGACAGGATTTAGTTATTAAAAATGCAAATCCTGTCTTTATAATTTTACCTTAAAAATTAATCAGCATTTTGCTGATTAATTTTTCAGCACTTCTTGTAGCTATTTTCTCTACAGCCTCTCTTTTATTGCTTTCATCGGTCATCATATCTTCAGACACAGTGTATTCTTCATAAGAAGAAAAATCTTTAACCGACCAGATCACTTCTTGATCCTTATTGATAAGTCTCAGATCGACAACGGCTGAAACCCTTCTCTCTATGACTGATTCCGTGGTCGAACGTGATACGGTAGCAAATGTTATCGCCTTGATGGTTCCTTCAAAAAACGCAGTTGCCTGGGATTCATCTACAACTTTTGTATCGGTCTTTTGAATAATTTCTCTGATCAAAGCATTTGTAAAAGTTATGCCGGCACTTGTTTCCGAACTTTTATTTTCTAAAACTTTTACCGCAACACGTGTCACATCATTGTGGACATATCCACCGCCTTCAAACTGGTAACCACAGGATACAAGAAAAGCAACCAGACAAATACATAAAAACTGTTTTAAAATTTTCATATTAAACCACAATATTTACAAGAGTTTGATTTTTTATAATTATTATAATCTTTTTAGGTTTTTTACCACCCATATATTTTTTAATCTTTCCATCAGCCAATGCTGTTTCTTTAATCTGCGCCTCATCATAGTCTGCACCAATGGTAAATTTTGATCGAAGCTTCCCGTTGACCTGGACAACGACAAGGACTTCATCTGTTTCAAGACAGTCTTCCCGGTACTCAGGCCAGGGGTGCTCAAGGATTGATCCTTTCTTGCCCAGCTTTTCAAAAAGTTCTTCACAAAAATGCGGAAGAATGGGGGATAACAACAAAAGAATATTTTCAAAACTGAACAAAATCACTTTTTTCAACTCAAGGTCTACTGTATCAGGATCAATCACGTACAAAACATTTACAAGCTCCATTACCGCAGAAATGGCAGTATTAAAATGAAAGCTTTTATCAATATCATCCGTAACTTTTTTAATGGTCTGATTTGCTTTGATATAAAGTTTTTTTGCCTGTTCTGATGAAAGATCCGATGCTGCACCGGTAAACGGCTGTAAATCGCCAATCCTTTCTATCCATTCCAGGGCAAGACGCCATACCCTGTTTACAAATCTATGGCTGCCTTCAACCCCGTCCTCACTCCATTCCAAATCTCTTTCAGGTGGGGCTGCAAACAAAGAAAACAACCGGGTCACATCGGCCCCGTATTTTTCAAGTAACGCATTGGGATCAACGACATTTTTTTTAGATTTGGACATTTTAATGACACGTCCCACCTCCACATCATTGTTACATCTTGTACATACAAGCTTTCCGTCGGTGTTTTTCAATGCTTCTTCCGGGAAAAGATATCCATGTTCGGGACAAGTCATTGTCTCTTTGCAAACCATACCCTGGGTGAGAAGTCTTGTGAACGGTTCTTTAAAATCGATCATTCCAAGAGTATGCATCACCCGCATAAAATACCGTGAATACAATAGGTGAAGTACCGCGTGTTCCACGCCACCAATGTACTGGTCTACGGGCGCCCAGTATTTTACGGCTTCAGGATCAAACATGCCCCTGTCATATCGTGGTGAGCAATACCTTAAATAATACCAGGAAGACTCTACAAAAGTATCCATGGTGTCGGTATCTCGTTTAGCATCCTGTCTGCCACATCCAGGACATGTGGCTTTAGCAAAAAAATCAAGGGTCGGCAGAGGAGAGCCTCCTTTTTCAAGTAGATTTGCATCTTCAGGAAGCCGGATGGGAAGATCTGCTTCAGGCACGGGAACAACCCCGCAATCCGGGCAATGAATCACAGGGATCGGTGCCCCCCAAAACCGTTGTCTGGAAATTCCCCAGTCTCTTAGTCTATAGGAAACTGTTTTCTTTCCCCTGCCCATATTTTCCAGCCAGTCTGTCATGACATCCATGGCTTTTTTGTTGTCCAGTCCATTGAATTCACCGGAATTGACCATCACCCCATCACCAGTGAAAGCTTCTCGCATGGTCTTCCCATCAAAATTCTCTCCCTGGGGTTGAACGACCACCTTGATATCGAGTCCATATTTGCGCGCAAAATCAAAATCCCGCTGATCACCGGCTGGTACGGACATGATGGCACCGGTTCCATATTCCATTAAAACAAAATTGGCTGTATAAACAGGAATCTTCTTACCGGTTGCAGGATTAATGCAATATGCACCTGTGAAGACGCCTTCTTTTTCATATTTTTCCAAACCTTCGGCAGATCTTTCCTGATTTGACACTTTTTGAACAAAGGCTGCTACGTCCTCTTCTTTTTGGGTTCCCATTGAAAGGCTTTCAACCAGCGGATGCTCAGGGGCAAGGCACATGAAGGTTGCACCATAAACCGTATCCGGTCTTGTTGTAAACACCTCAATATCATCATTTTGTCCATCAATTTTAAATTTTAAAAGAGATCCGACACTTCTGCCGATCCAGTTTTTCTGCATCACGGTAACTTTATCGGGCCATCCAGGCAGCTTATCGCAATGGATAAGAAGATCCTGAGCATAGTCGGTAATTTTAAAAAACCATTGCCACAGCTTTTTTTGTTGAACCGTTTGAGAGCATCTCCAGCATTTATCCTGTTCAACCTGCTCATTGGCAAGAACTGTCTGGCATTTTTCACACCAATTTACATAGGATTCTTTTCGATAGGCCATTCCTTTTTCCAACATCTTAAGGAAAAGCCATTGCTCCCATTTATAATATTCCGGCCGACAGGTGGCAATTTCACGGTCCCAGTCATATGAAAATCCCATCTTTTTAAGCTGTTCCCGCATCGCCCGGATATTGTCATATGTCCAGGCTGCCGGATGGGTGTTATTATCAATGGCTGCATTTTCAGCCGGCATGCCAAATGCATCCCACCCCATGGGGTGAAGGACATTAAACCCTTTCATCCGCTTGTATCTGACAACCACATCGCCAATAGTATAGTTACGCACATGACCGATATGTATTTTACCGGAAGGGTAAGGAAACATTTCTAATAGATAATATTTTTCTTTGGTGGGGTCTTGCGTGACCTTAAACAAATGATTTTTTTTCCAGAATGCCTGCCATTTAGGTTCTACCAATTCCGGATGATACCGCTCCTCCATTGCACCTACTCCTTGTGAAATCTTTATATCTATATTGAATTACCAAATTCTTTATTAGAATCTTAATAGATGCCATAATCAAAGGTAAATAGCAAGAAAATCAGGATAAGTTTGGTCAATAGATTTTCTTTTCTTGTTTCATTTTTTGAAAATATCAACAGTGTAATAATTTATCTGCTGTTTTATAACATTGACACTTTCTTTGCAGTAAACTTCCCATATGTCCCATCAAGATAGATATTGACCCAAAAGGATTCTAATGATATATAGAATAGTTTTTGTACAATACCTGACAGGCAGGTGTTGTTTTAGTATCAATCCTTGCTCTGACTTATTGTCAGGGCTTTATATCCGTAAGGAGAAAAAATGAGGAAATATGAAACTGTTTTTATTTCTGACCCTGATCTTCAGGATCAAACTCGTGCAGACCTGTTTGATAAAGTCAGAAATATCATTGCCAAAGAAGATGGTATTCTTGTAAATTTTGATGACTGGGGAAATAAAAAACTTTCCTATGAAATCAAGAAAAAATTGCGGGGTCATTATGTCTGTGCCACATATGGCGGAACCGGCGATCTTGTAAAAGAGCTTGAGAGAAATTTCAGGCTGAGTGATGATGTGATGAAATTCATGACAATCCTTCTTTCTGATAATGTGACGGTAGAACAACTTGAAAAAGAAATCCAGGACGCAAAAGATCTACTAAAACCGGCAGAGACAGCAGAAGAAGGTCCTGTTGATGAAACGGCTGACACAGAAGAAACTTTTGAGGATGATGAAAAAGTTGATGAAACCGAAGAAGAAACTAAATGATTAAGATTGGAGGATAATGACAATGTATAATAACCAAAAAACCCAACGCGGCAGTGGCGGCAGTGGCGGCAGTGGCGGCAGTGGCGGCGGTAAAAATAAATTTTTTCAACGCAAAAAAATATGCAGATTCTGTGTGGACAACGAGCTTGAAATAAACTATAAAACGCCGAAAGCACTCAGACAATTCATTACAGAACGCGGAAAAATAATTCCTAGAAGAATCACAGGTACCTGTGCCAAACATCAACGTCATCTGACGGTAGCAATCAAGCAGTCTCGCCAGATAGCACTGTTGCCGTTTGTTGGCAAACCCATGTATTAAAATTAACAGGGAATAACAAAAGTGACGGGTACGCTCATGCAACCAGCAGCAATTAAGGATATTCTAACGGGTATCTTTCTATGTATGCTGATCATTGTCACCATGTATATCATACCGGTGATCGGTATTTTTGCCTGGATTTTTCTTCCTTTGCCTGTTCTGTTTTACAGGCTTAAGACCGGAAGAAACGGTGGCGGTATTATCATGGGTGTCAGCCTGGCAGTGCTGATTCTATTTACCCGAAACTTTGCCTTTAATATACTTTATTTTGGTTCTTTATTGATGACAGGTTTTTTTCTTGGCGAATTTATAGAAAAACATTTGAGTATAGAAAAAATTATGCTCTACACATGTTTTGCGATTTGTGGAACATGTATGACTGTTTTACTTATTTATTCTTCAACTCAAGCCCAAGGAATTGAACACTTAATTTCAAATTATATTTCCAGGTATCATGCCTTGACATCACAACTTTTTTCAGAATCTGCTCAGCTTTATCCGGAAATGAACATTGACCGTCAAATGCTTGAAAAAGCAAGTTCAATATTTGTAATTGCTTTTCCTGGAATATTTTTCAATTCATATCTGACAATGGTATGGTTGAATATTCTATTCATTAAAAAGCTGTTATTAAAAAAAGGCATCATCGTTAAAAGTATTGAAAATCTAACTAAATGGAAAACACCGGATTTTTTGGTGTTTGTTGTAATTGCTGTATCTATATTCATATTTTTACCCACAGGCGTGTTAAAATTAATTGCTGTAAACTGCTTGATCATTTTAATGTTTGCATATTTTTTCCAGGGAATTGCGGTAGCATCATTTTTTTTTCAAAAAAGGAGTGCCCCTTTTGCATTAAGATTTTTTTTTTACCTCTTAATTGCAATTCAACCCCTTTTTATGTTCCTTGTCATCGGATTCGGATTGTTTGATACTTGGATTAATTTTAGAAAACTTAATACCGCTGCATGATAAATAAATTAAAAATCAGCCCCAGTAAAAAAAGAGGCTGAACCTTTTTGGAGGTTTAAATGAGAGTTATATTAAAAGAAACCATTGACACTATCGGCATTGCAGGGACAGAATGGAATGTTGCGCCCGGTTATGGCCGCAATTATCTTCTGCCTCAGGGGAAAGCTATTATTGCGACACCCCAGAATAGAAAAGTCATGGAACAGACAAAAGTAAAGCTTGAACTTCAGATTGCCAAAGAAAGAAAAATTGCTGAAGAAATGGCTGATAAAATCAAAAAAGTTGTGTGCATCATTAAGGCCAAAGTTCATGAAGACACCCGTCTTTATGGATCAGTAACTACCCATGACATTAAAGAGTCCCTAAACAGCCAGGACATCTTAGTGGAACGAAGGTCCATCCTTCTTGCCGAACCTATAAAAGAAATCGGTGAGTACAAAGTGGCCATCCGCCTTTACAAAGATGTCGAGCCTGAAATTACGGTAAATATCATTGCTGAAGATGCAAAAGAAAAATAATATGTTAATTTCATCCGGGAATTTTTTTTCTAATTTTCCCGGATGTAATTCTTTAGAATTTTATTGTGCCCAGAAAAAATAAAATAGACACAGACCCACTTTTAAGCAAAACACCTCCCCAGGATATTGATGCGGAAGAATCAATATTAAGTGCAATATTTATCAATAATGACAGCCTTCTTGATATTATCGACATTTTATCTCCCGACGACTTCTACAAAGGCGCCCATAAAAAAATATTCAGGGTAATTATTGAACTTGCCCTTAAAGAAGAGCCGGCAGATCTTGTTACAGTTGCCAATCGGCTTAAAGAAAAAGAAGAGCTTGAAAGCATTGGCGGAATTGCCTATCTTGCTGCTATTTCCGATGCTGCACCCGTTGCTGTAAATGCGGTTCATTATGCAAAAATCATCAAGGGCAAGGCATCTTTAAGGCAATTGATAACCGCTTCTTCAAGTATTATTGAAAGATGTTTGAAAGACAAAGGCGATTTTGAAGATATCGTTGATTTTGCCGAAACTTCTATTTTTAATATTTCTGAAAAAAAATCAAATAGTTCCTTTAAAAGCCTGGGAGAGTTGATCAATTTAAACATTGATAAACTTGAAGAGCAGCAGGGAAAAGAAGGCGGACTTTCTGGACTTTCCACCGGTTATGTAAGGTTAAACAATATTACATCCGGGTTGCAGAAATCCGACCTGATTATTCTTGCAGCAAGACCCAGTATGGGAAAGACCGCCTTTGCTTTAAACATAGCCAGAAATGTTGCACTTGAGGAACGAAAGCCTGTTGCCGTATTCTCCCTTGAAATGTCCAACGAACAACTTTCCATGAGACTTTTAACTTCTGAGGCACGCATAGATTCAAACAGACTTCGAACCGGTTTTATCAGTCAGGAAGACTGGCAGAATGCAACAGATGCGGCAGGTGTCTTAAATGAAATGCCTATTTTTATTGACGACACGCCCAATATTACGGTTATGGAAATACGGGCAAAGGCAAGAAAACTATATCAAAAACACAATGAAATAGGCTTGATTATTGTTGATTATCTTCAATTGATGAAACCCCCGTATAAATCCGATCGAAGAGACCTTGAAATTGCAGAAATTTCAAGGTCTTTAAAGGCCCTTGCAAAAGAGCTTGAGGTCCCAGTTATTGCATTATCCCAGCTGAACCGAATGCTTGAAACTCGCAGTGACAAGCGTCCCATGCTGTCTGACCTTCGAGAATCCGGTGCTCTGGAACAAGATGCCGATATTGTAGCATTTATTTACCGGGATGAGGTCTACAATAAAGAACCGGACAATCCTAAAAAAGGTACGGCTGAAATCATTGTTGCTAAAAACAGAAATGGGGCTACAGGCACTGCTTTTATGCATTTTCACGGTCAATATACGCGGTTTGAAGATCTTGCACCCGATTCATACCAGGAATTTGAATGAATAAAAATTTGTATGGCAACACTTCCGGTCTTAAGAATACCCAGATCAAAAGAATCGAGACCCTTTATACCTTTAACACCCCGCCTGAGTACATTATCGATCCTGAACCTGCACGAATTTTGGTTGAACTATCCTATGATATCAGACGGCAGATAGGTCTGCTCATTGACCGGAATGGGAAAATCATCTATGTAATTGTAGGAGAGCCCAATAGAATTGTCATTCCGGTTACGTTGGGATATATGGCCATTCCCGGTAGACTCAAAGGCCTTCGCCTGGTTCATACTCATTTAAAAGACGAACCCCTGACAAGGGATGATTTAACTGACCTTGCTTTGTTGCGCCTGGACTATATCTCAGCTTTTTGCATTACATCTGACGGTAACCCTGGAACCGTTTATTCGGGACATATCCTGCCGGATGAGGATTCAGACCCATACCAGGTCCTTGAACCCAGCTCCATTTACGACCTTAACATTGATTGCCTGGCTCAAATACTGGCACTTGAATCTGAACTGACAAGAAAAAATTCTTTATACAGACCGGACTCCGGGACAGAAACCGCATTTTTAATTAATGCAACCACGTTTGATCCAAAAGAAGCCTATGATTCCATTGAAGAACTTAAAGAGCTTTGTAAAACAAGTCGTATTAATGTAATTGGCACAGCCGTTCAAAAAAGAAAAAATATTGATCCAAAATTTGTCGTGGGTAAAGGAAAACTTTCAAGCCTGATTATCCAGGCAATTCAAAAGTATGCAACCATGCTTGTATTTGACAGGGAATTGTCGGCATCCCAGATTCGTTCCATTACTGATTTTGTAGAAATGAAGGTGATTGATCGAACCCAGCTGATCCTTGATATTTTTGCCAAACAGGCAAAGTCACGGGAAGGCAAATATCAGGTAGAACTTGCCCAGATGGAATATCTCCTACCGCGACTGATCACTAAAAACACTGCTATGTCGCGGTTAACGGGTGGAATTGGCGGCAGAGGACCTGGGGAGACGAAACTTGAAATAAACCGGCGACGGGTCAATGAAAAAATAAACCAGTTAAAGAAAGAAATTTTAAAAATCCGCAAACAACGCCATCAACAAAAATCCAGGCGTAAAAGAAAAGATTTGCCCATTATTTCCATTGTTGGGTATACAAATGCCGGCAAATCCACTTTGCTGAATACTTTGACACAAAGCAATATTATTACCGCCAATCGATTGTTTGCAACCCTTGATCCCTCCAGCCGACGATTGAGATTTCCCAGGGACACAGAAGTCATTATTACAGATACGGTGGGATTTATTAAAAATCTTCCAAAAGAGTTAATGGAAGCATTCCATGCTACTTTGGATGAACTGTCTGATGCAGATATTATTCTGCATGTGATAGACATCAGCAACCCGCGTTATAGGCAGCAAAAAGAATCTGTAGAAAAAATTCTTAAAGATTTAAAATTAGATACCATCCCTACCCTCTTTGTATTTAATAAAATTGACAGAATTGATCTTAAGTCTTTTGAGGACAACTGGTTACTGAACCAGGGCGTTCTTGTTTCTGCAACTCAAAAGCAAACCCTTATACCATTAGTGGAAAAACTGGAATCAATGGTATCAATATAAAAAAATTAGATGTTGACCTATAACAATTTTTACACTAAGTAAGAAAAAAATAACCTGATATTGGAATGAATATGGAAATCAAGCAACTGGACCAGATAATTATCAACACTTCATTGAAACAAGACTCCATAGACATCCCGGATTGTTTTGGGGATTTTAATAAAAAACATAAACTTTGCTCAACATATTGTTCAATTTCCATAAAATGCTGTATCTTGCGTAATAAAAATCCAAAAATTGATATTTTGGAAAAATTATTAATCCACAATCATTATGCAATAAAACTTCACTAAACTCTTTTTTTTAAAATATCCGGTCTTAGAAAAGCTGGCCCCGATAACATGCATGCCTATTGTCAATGAAAAATCTTTCCTGGATTCAGTATATTCTGAGGATCAAATACGTTTTTAATCCCTTTCATGAGTTTAATCTGTGTTGCACCGATTTCAAGGGGCAGGTATTTTAATTTCGTTATTCCAACACCATGCTCGCCTGTAATGGTTCCGCCCAGGCTTAAGGTTGCCTTGAAAAGCTCATCAACAGCCTTTTCTGCCCTTTTAGACTCATTTTCATCTTTTTTGTTATACATGATATTACAATGGATATTTCCGTCACCCGCATGGCCAAAACTGACCACCTTTAAACCATATGTCTTTTGTATATTTTGAGTAATCTGAACCATATCCGGAATTTTATCAATGGGAACAACAATATCTTCGTTTATCTTATTGGTTGCAATTTTATACAGCACAGGAGATAGCGCCTTCCTTGCATTCCACAATTTTTGTGCTTCTATTTCATCTTTTGCAACCATTACCTCAAGAGCATCATAGGACAAACACAATTCTTTTATCTTTTTTGCATCTTTTTCAACACGATCGATATTTCCATCCAATTCAATAATCAACAACGCTTTAATGCTTTCAGGTATTTCAAAACTTAAGTGGTCTTTTACAAGATCAAGACAGGCTTTATCCAAATATTCAACACATCTTGGGACAACTGCTTCCCTCATGATGCCGGGTACTGTTTTAGCAGCCTTTTGCATACTGTCGAAAAATACTGCCATTGTTTTAATGGCTTGAGGCTTTGGCAAAAGCTTCAATGTAATTTCAGTGACGACTGCCAATGTGCCTTCCGACCCTACAATCAGGCGTGTAAGGTCATACCCTGCAACACCTTTTGCTGTGGCAACGCCTGTTTGAATCACCTCACCACAAGGCAATACTGCTCGCAACCCTAACACATAATCCCGTGTTACCCCGTATTTAACTGCTCTTGGTCCCCCGGCACATTCACCAATATTCCCCCCGATAGTGCAAACTGAAGAACTTGCAGGATCAGGCGGATAAAACAACCCTTTTTCTTCCACACGTGTGTGGATATCTGAGACAATGACACCCGGCTGAACTTTTGTGAAAAAATTATTTTCATCAATTATAAGGATACGGTTCATACGGCTTGTGACCATCACAAGTCCACCTTTTACCGGCACTGCACCACCTGTCATCCCGGAACCGGCGCCGCGGGGAACCACGATCAATTTTTCCTTTGATGCCAGTTTCAAAATCCGGATAACTTCCTCTTCTGATCCCGGGAACACAACGGCATCCGGGAGATATGAGTTTCCAGTGGCATCATAGGAGTAACACAGCAATTCTTCTTTTTCTCTGGTGACGTTTGGCTTTCCTGATATCTTTTGAAGAGATCTGAAAATCGAACCGGACAGTTCCATTTATAGCTTACCTGTTTCGATTTTCTTTGAAAGATAATTCAGTTGTTCAAAAAGAATCCCTTTTTGCTTTAGCTCTCTTTCAACTGCATTAATGGAATATATGGCTGTTGCATGGTATCTGTTAAAACTGTTGCCGATTTTTTTTATGGGTTGATCTGTATATTTTTTGGAAAGGAATATGGCCATTTGTCGAGGTTTTACAATTCTTCTTTTTCTGGAAGTTGATACAATATCTTTTTCAGAAATTGAAAACTCATTGCAAACCAATTTTTTAATTGCTTCAATTGTAATTCTTTTTTTGGCATTTGTAAGGTTGGCTAAAACACTTTTTGCCAGTTCAATATCAATATTATACCCCATTAACTGTCCCTTTGCAGCCACTCCGCACAAACCGCTTTCAAGCTGGCGGACATCGTCACACAGTTCCTGAGCTATATACTCGGTCACGATATTAGGTATTTCATACCCAAACTTTTTTGATTTCTTTTTTAATATTCTGACCCGGGTTTCATAATCCGGCGCATTTATTTCGGTGACAAGCCCAAGAGTTAACCTTGATCTTAACTGATCATTGAGTTTTGGAATGTCATCAGGGAGTTCACACCCTGAAAAAATAATTTTTTTATCTGCCTCCAGAAGATAATCCAATGTTATGGCAAGCTCTTTTTGTGTTGCATCCTTGCCGGACAGGAAATGTACATCTTCTAAAATCAGAACATCGCATTTTTTTCTGTATTTTTCTTTGAACTGTGAAATAGTATTGCTTTTCAAAGAATATATCATTTCATTGGTAAAATCTTCTGCTGTCACATAATAAACCTTTTTTGACAGACTATTGGTAATGATATGGTGTCCGACAGCCTGGGACAGATGACTTTTTCCAAGGCCGGTTTTTGCTAAAAGGTAGAGAATGCTCGTACCGTTTATTCTTCCCTGGGCAAGTGACAGTGAGGCAGAATAAGCAAAATTTGAATTGTCTCCTACAACAAAATCATCAAATGTAAATCCTTTTTTAAGCAGTCGTCCGTTATTAAATCTTACATTGAGACCTGGAAGATTCATTTGCTTTGAACGTTTTGGTATCAATTGAACAGCTGGATATGCCCCAGAAGTTTTATCTTTTTCTTTTAAATCTGATTGTTTTTTGGAGGACACTTTAAATTCAATCTGGATATCACTCACCCCTAGTTTTGAAAACTCTTCTTTAAATATCGGAACATAATTATCTTTTAATCGTTTGATAAAATAAACGTTCGGGCTGGATAGTTTAACATGGTGCTTATCATACTCAAGAAGCTCTACAGGATCTATCCACATCCTGTAGCTATGATCGGGTAATGTTTTTTTGATTTGGCATTTTACTTCTTCCCAGAACGATTCTATGTTTTTCAAAAAAGACCTCTTTCTACCAACTATGAATTGAAACACTGGTTTTTAAGCAAATTTACAAATACTGACGGATAAAACTGACATTTACAAAAAGTATGTATTTTTTTATTGCAATCTCTTTTATTGGTCAAATCTAATAGCAAGTGTTAGCTTAATATTAGAATTTTGTTTGGCATAATTTTTTAATTATTTGATTTTATTAGTTTTTTTCTGTGAAACAAAAATTTTTCTAAAAAAACCAACCACTTCGACAACTAGTTCTTTTTCCACGATATTTTAACATTTTAAATAATATTTGCTTATTCTAAAAAATATATTTACTCCTATTCTCTCTAATTTTCTTTTAATTACTCCGAATTTAATAAATATTTCACCTTTTTTTAAAACCTGATTTTAACAGTAGTTTCACAATTTTATATCACAAATTATATTTACACTTTCATTTTCCAATAGTATATTGCACTGTATTTTACATCATTTAACCTTAATGTTATAAATAGTTTAATGAAACATTCACACACTCTTCCGGTTATCGGCATTACCATGGGAGATCCTGTCGGGATCGGCCCTGAGATACTTATAAAAGCGTTAAACAATTCAAAGCTTTATGACGTATGCAAGCCTTTGATTATTGGAGATTCGTCTATTATAAAACAGGCCTTAAAACTGTTAGCCGTCCGCAATCCTATCAATATCATAAATGATCCAGAACAAGGTAAATATGTATTTAATACCCTGGATATTATGGACATCTCTATCTTAAATCTTGATTGTTCCAATCTTTTGATCCCAACCGTTGAAACCGGTACTGCCATGCAGGACTATATCAATAAAGGAATTGATCTTGCCATGAACAATCGCATTTCCGGCCTTGTGACCTGTCCCATTACAAAAACAGCACTAAAACTTGCAGGCTCTCAATTTCACGGTCACACGGAAATGCTGGCCCACAGGACAAATACCCAGGAATATGCAATGATGCTGGCAGGAAAAAAACTTAAGGTTGTGCTTGTCACTATTCATATTCCTATATCCCAGGTGTCTGCCAGTCTTACCACCGAAAATATTATCGAAAAAATTAGGCTCACCCATTTCTCCTTAAAAAACCGATTTAATATTAAGGCCCCAAAAATTGCTGTTGCAGGACTAAATCCCCATTCAGGAGAAGCGTCCATGTTTGGACACGAGGAAGAAGATATCATTGCACCTGCTGTCAGGCTTGCAAAAAAAGAAGGACTTGACATCCACGGTCCCCTGCCGCCGGATACTGTTTTTTTTCAAGCGGTTAACGCAAAATATGATGCAGTGGTCTGCATGTATCATGATCAGGGTCTTATTCCGTTTAAACTCATCCATTTTAAGGATGGGGTAAATACAACCCTGGGCCTTCCCATCATCAGAACCTCTGTGGATCATGGCACAGCATATGACATAGCCTGGCATGGAATTGCAGATCCGTCCAGTCTTACAGAGGCGATCAAAATGGCTGCCTTCCAGGCCCGGAATATAAAATAAGAATAAATGGATACAAATAAAATCATTATTGAAGGTGCCCGGGAACATAACCTTAAGAATATTAATGTTGAAATACCCAGAAACAGCTTAACAGTTATTACAGGTCTTTCCGGATCAGGAAAATCCACCCTGGCCTTTGACACACTATATGCCGAGGGCCAGAGAAGATATGTAGAATCCCTTTCTACTTATGCCAGACAATTTTTAGGGCAGATGGACAAACCCGATGTGGATGCCATTATCGGGCTTAGCCCGGCCATTTCCATTGAACAGAAAACAGCCAGCCACAATCCCAGATCAACGGTTGGAACAGTAACTGAAATTTATGACTATCTTCGATTATTATTTGCCAGAATCGGCAAGCCATACTGTTACAAATGCGGTCTGCCCATTTCTTCCATGTCCATTGATCAAATTTGTGACAAGGTTATGACCCTTGATGAAAATTCAAAAATAATCATTTTAGCGCCCTTAATAAACAGTCAGAAAGGCTCCCATGAAAAGTTGTTTGCAAAAATTAAAAAAGATGGTTTTGCCAGGGTCAGGGTTGACCGTCAAATTTTTTTAATTGATGATCTTAAACAATTGGATAAAAATAAAAAGCATACCATTGATGCGGTTATAGATCGCCTTATGATAAAACATGGAATTGAAAAACGCCTGTCAGACTCTTTAGAACTTGCTCTTTCGCTATCAGAAGGCCTTGTCATCATACTTGATTTAACCGGTCGCACAGAAACCCTTTTCAGTGAAAAAGCGTCCTGTGTTAAGTGCGGGATCAGCTATCCTGAATTTACACCTGCGTCTTTCTCATTTAACTCTCCCCAGGGGGCCTGCACAAAATGTGATGGCTTAGGTTCAGTTACCCAGTTTGATCCGGATTTAATTGTTCCGGATCAAAGGCTTTCGTTACGGCAAGGCGCTATACTGCCTTGGGAGAACAGGGATTCAGTTCAATTTATGGAATTTCTTGATGCTCTGGTTACCCATTATAAAGAAGATATTTATAAACCCTTTAAAGATCTTTCCCCCAATTTTCAACAGGTTCTGCTGTTTGGATCAAACAAAGAAGAAATACCCTTTTATATTGAACGAATGGATAAAAAAATCGTTTATAAAAAAACATTTGAGGGTGTGATTCCCAACTTGAAAAGACGGTATATAGAAACCGACTCCACCTACATGAGAGAAGAAATAAAAAAGTTTATGAATTTTAAAACCTGTTCTTTTTGTAATGGATCAAGACTCAACAAAGCTTCCGAGGCTGTTAAGGTCGGGGATAAAACCATCTGGGAGATCACCTCTCTTTCTATCCAGCACTCAGCCCGCTATATTTCATCGTTAAACCTCAAGGATAAAGACAAAATAATTGCCGAAAGAATTATCAAGGAACTTTTCGAACGTCTGGGTTTTTTGCAAAATGTTGGGCTTGAATACTTAACTCTTGATCGCTCTGCTGCAACTCTTTCCGGTGGAGAAAGTCAGAGGATCCGGTTAGCCACCCAGATCGGATCAAAATTAACCGGTGTTCTTTATGTATTGGATGAACCCAGTATCGGCCTTCACCAAAAGGACAATGCCAGATTATTGACTACCTTGATGAATCTGAGGGATCTTGGCAATACTGTACTGGTTGTGGAACATGACGAAGAGACCATTCTTTGCAGTGACCATGTGATTGATATCGGTCCTGGCGCAGGGGTAAACGGTGGTGAAGTTGTTTTTTCAGGTACACCTGAGGCACTTATCAACTGTGAAACGTCTTTAACCGGTCTTTATCTATCCGGTAAAAAGTCCATTAAAATTCCTGAAAAACGAAGAAAAGGTATTGGAAAATCGTTAACCATTTATCAGGCAAATTCAAACAATCTAAAAAATATTGATGTTTCTTTTCCCCTGGGATGTTTTACATGCGTAACAGGTGTTTCCGGATCTGGAAAATCAACGCTTGTTATCTCAACACTTTATCGGATTCTTGCAAACCGAATTAACCGTTCCAGGAAAACTGCCGGCAGTTACAAAGAAATTACAGGATTATCCCATCTTGATAAAGTTGTCCATATTGATCAATCCCCCATTGGAAAGACACCCAGAAGCAACCCCGGTACCTATACCCAGGTATTTAACCCTATCAGAGAATTGTTCTCCAAAACCCGGGAATCAAAAGCAAGGGGATATAAACCTGGCCGGTTCAGTTTTAATGTTAAAGGAGGAAGGTGTGAAGCTTGCACAGGTGACGGTATTATTAAGATCGAGATGCATTTTTTGCCTGATGTCTATGTAATCTGTGATGTCTGCAAAGGGAAACGGTATAACCGGGAAACCCTGGATATCAAATATAAAGATAAAAATATTGCCCAGGTTCTGGATATGACCATTAATCAATCGGTTCGATTTTTTGAGAATATCTCATCAATTAGAAGCAAACTTGAAACCCTCATAGATGTCGGACTTGGGTATATAAAACTGGGCCAGGCTGCCACGACTTTATCAGGTGGTGAAGCGCAACGAATAAAATTAGCAAAGGAATTATCAAAAAAAGGGACCGGGAAAACCATATACATCCTTGATGAACCCACCACAGGACTCCATTTAGATGATATAAATAAATTGTTGTTTGTTTTGAATCGGCTGGTCGATTCAAAGAATACGGTTGTTGTAATAGAGCATAATCTTGATGTGATCAAATGTGCGGATCATATCATTGATCTTGGCCCTGAAGGTGGGGATAAGGGTGGAGAAATCGTTGCTATGGGCATACCTGAAGAAATTGCTAAAAACAAAAGATCATACACAGGCTTTTATCTTAATAAGGTTCTTAATAAAAATTAGACTCTGTTGAGTTAATGCTTAAAAATCTGAAGATAATTATTCTATTATACAGACATCTGAATCGCAGGGACATGCGCCATCCACTTCACAGGCATATGCAATTCTTGATGCCTGATCGAACATGATATTTTCAATCGGTTTAAATAAAAAAGATGCCATATTTTTTTCAATATCTTCTTTATACGGCAGTTTTTCAAGCCCTGTTGCCATAACCTTTCCTGAATTTCCATCAAGAATCTCAGCATCCTCTCCATTTGTTATAACAACAATCGGGATCTGGTAAGGTTTAAGTATTCTAGATAGGGCAATAGTAGAAAGTCTTCTGGTTACCAGAGATCCTGGTGCATATTTTATCAACACAACGGTTTTTCCCTGAAATGTGATGATAAAATCAACTTTAAGTGTGGCCTTTCTTTTGCCTGCAGCAACCTCAATCGTTATATTGCTTAAAATATCTGTTTTTTTAAACTTACAATTTTGTACAAGTTTTTTTGCAATCTTTTGCCGGTATCTTTCATCATGAGTGTCGGATAAAACACAACCTGTCAAAAAATCACTTAATTTCCCAAGAACCAGATGATGAGGATTTGATTGGTTTTCCATATATATTAGCACTTTCCAAATTAAGATTAGAACCTTTTTTGTAAAAACAATATATATTCAACATTATTATTGCTGTGTCAAAAATAAGGATATAAAAAAAGTTTACAAGTTTGAATTGATCAAAAAATAAAAAAAGGCCCAAAGGTTATATCAACCAATTGGGCCTTTTTTAAGAAATGAACCGGCAACGTTCTACTCTCCCACACAGTCTCCCATGCAGTACCATCGACGCTAAAGAGCTTAACTAC
>Ga0180009_10002318_pt1 | contig 22475 bp, 19 predicted proteins | sample OS_PC_MetaG_FD_123537 | JGI IMG/M metagenome (GOLD analysis project Ga0180009, IMG submission 123537) | Groundwater microbial communities from the Aspo Hard Rock Laboratory (HRL) deep subsurface site, Sweden - OS_PC_MetaG | ecosystem: Environmental > Aquatic > Deep subsurface > Groundwater...
AACCGCCGTCCCCGCCGCAACAACCACGTCCCCGCCGCCAGGCGCCGCGGACGCCAGGAATGGCGTGCTGCTGGTTTTCGGCGCGGCGCTGGTCTGGAGTTTCGGCGGCGCCATCGCCCGCGGGCTCGATGTCGGCGATCCCTGGACCATCATTGCCTGGCGTTCGTTCTTCGCGGCCCTGTTCCTGATTGGCTTCATGCTCTGGCGCGACGGGCCGGCGGGCACCGTCCGGCTGTTTCGCACCATGGGCCTGCCCGGCATCGGCGTGGCGCTCTGCTTTGCCACCGCCTCCATCTCCTTCGTGGTGGCGCTCGGCTACACCAGCGTCGCCAATATCCTCTTGATGCAGGCTGGCGTGCCGCTGATCGCAGCACTTCTCGGCGTCGTCTTCCTGCGCGAGGCTGTCGATCGCGTCACCTGGGCGGCGATCCTGGCGGTGATTGCCGGCATCGGCGTCATGGTGTCCGATTCGTTTGCCGCCAACGTGTCCTTCATCGGCGACGGACTGGCGCTGGTGATCGCGGTGGTGTTTGCCGCGGCCACGGTCATCACCCGGCGCTTTTCCGGCGTACGGATGACGCCGGCGGTCTGCCTCGGGGTGATCATCGGCACCGTGGTCGGCGTGGCGCTGTCATCGGGACTGATCGTCAGCGCCCGCGATTTTGGTCTGCTGTTCCTGTTCGGCGCCTTCAACCTCGGCCTCGGCATGGCGATGTTCGCCACTGGCGCGCGGCTGATCCCTTCGGCGCTGGCGGCGCTGATTTCCACCATGGAGCCGGTGTTCGGGCCCATCTGGGTCTGGCTGATCCATGCCGAGGTTCCGGCGCCCCGCACGCTGCTGGGCGGCGGCATGGTGTTCCTGGCACTGGTCAGTCACATTCTCTGGCAATGGCACATGAGCCGCCGCACGGCGCTGCCCTTGCCGAATTGACCGGGAAGTATAGAACGCCGCCCATGCCGCAAGGCATGAGGGGTCGCGTTCAGGGCAATGTCTGCCGCTCAAGCCAAGTGAAGGTCAAGCCAGGCGAAGCTGCAAGGCCTCAGTCGCCGATCTTCAGCGCTTCGATGAAGGCTTCCTGCGGGATGTCGACCTTGCCGAACTGGCGCATCCGCTTCTTGCCGGCCTTCTGCTTGTCGAGAAGCTTGCGCTTGCGGGTGGCGTCGCCGCCGTAGCACTTGGCGGTCACGTCCTTGCGCATCGCCGAGATTGTCTCGCGCGCCACCACCTTGCCGCCGATGGCCGCCTGGATCGGGATCTTGAACATGTGCCGGGGAATGAGTTCCTTTAATTTTTCGCACATGGCGCGGCCGCGCTTTTCCGCAGCCGATCGGTGCACCAGCATCGACAGCGCATCCACCGGCTCGTCATTGACCAGGATCGACATCCTGACCAGGTCGCCCTCCTGGTAGCCGGTGATCTGGTAGTCGAAGCTGGCATAGCCCTTGGAGATGGATTTCAGCCGGTCGTAGAAATCGAACACCACCTCGTTCAAGGGCAGCGCGTAGGTCACCATCGCCCGCTTGCCGACATAGGAGAGGTCGGTCTGGATGCCGCGGCGGTCCTGGCAGAGCTTCAGGATGGCGCCGAGATACTCGTCCGGCGTCAGGATGGTTGCCTTGATCCACGGCTCCTCGATCGACTTGATCCGCACCACGTCCGGCATGTCGGCCGGGTTGTGCAGCTCGGTGACATCGCCATTGGTCATGTTCATCCGGTAGACCACCGACGGCGCCGTGGCGATCAGGTCGAGATTGAATTCGCGTTCCAGCCGCTCCTGGATGATTTCCAGATGCAGCAGTCCGAGAAAGCCGCAGCGGAAACCGAAACCGAGTGCGGCAGAGGTTTCCATTTCGAACGAGAAAGAGGCGTCGTTGAGTCTCAGCTTGCCCATGGCGGCGCGCAGATCCTCGAAATCCGCAGCATCGACCGGAAACAGCCCGCAGAACACCACCGGTTGCGCCGGCTTGAAGCCCGGAAGCGCCTGCGCCGTCGGCCGGCGCTCTTCGGTGATGGTGTCGCCGACGCGGGTGTCGGCCACTTCCTTGATCGAGGCGGTGATGAAGCCGATCTCGCCCGGGCCCAGCGACTCGGTAGCCACCAGCTTCGGCGTGATCACGCCGATCCGCTCGACCGTGTAGCGCGCGTCGGTGCCCATCAGCCGGATCTGCTGGCCCTTCTTCATTTCGCCGTCGATGATGCGCACCAGCACGATGACGCCGAGATAGGTGTCGTACCAGCTGTCGACCAGCATTGCCTTGAGCGGATCCTTGACGGTGCCGCCCTTGGGCGCGGGCAGGCGCGTGACGATGGCCTCCAGCACGTCGGGAATGCCCACGCCCGTCTTCGCCGAGATCATCACCGCGTCCGACGCGTCAAGGCCGATGACTTCCTCGATCTGTTCCTTGATCCGCTCGGGCTCGGCCGCCGGCAGGTCGATCTTGTTCAAGACCGGCACGATCTCGTGATCGGCGTCGAGCGCGGCATAGACATTGGCCAGCGTCTGCGCCTCCACGCCCTGGGAGGCGTCCACCACCAGCAGCGAGCCTTCGCAGGCCCTCAGCGACCGCGACACCTCGTAGGCGAAGTCGACATGGCCCGGCGTGTCGATAAGGTTGAGCACATAATTCTCGCCATCCCTGGCCTTGTAGTGCAGTCGCACCGTCTGCGCCTTGATGGTGATACCCCGCTCCTTCTCGATATCCATGGAATCGAGAACCTGCTGGCTCATCTCGCGGTCGGCCAGACCGCCACAGGTCTGGATCAGCCGGTCCGCCAGCGTCGACTTGCCGTGGTCGATGTGCGCGACGATGGAGAAATTGCGAATATGGGAAAGGGGCGTGTTTGTCATAGCTCGCGATTTAGCAGGACTGCGGAAAAAGGCAATCGAGGATAACGTCCGGGGGGCGGTGCGAACTGCCATTCCACCCAATTGGTCGAGATTCCGCATGCCGAATCGACCAAATGCTCTCAGCGAAACAATTCAACATGTTTTGGAGTTGTGAGTTTTTCCACGGGGCCGCTGAATTAGATGACCTCCTAAAAGGTTTGATCAGCGCGGGCTATTCCACCCCGCGCAATTTTCACAAATTGAACATTCTGAACCTCGCGCGCGCGAGGCTGATTGGCTTGCGTATTCGATAGGTTCTTCGCAATGATATATATTAGATATTATTAATATATGAGCAGTTTTTTGGTTTGGCAGGCTCCAAATAATGGAGTGGTTGCCGCTCTACCCAGACGGCATTTCGTGTTTGAAGATTGTGGTGTTCACGGCCACAAAATGGGATTTCAATCGGCGCGGAATTTGACCCCTTGGGGATGCGGATAAAAAGTTGGACTGCTTCATATGTTGTAATCTGAGCAACTGTCTTTAGGTTTGGTAGCTGGTACCGGTCTTCATCATTGGATTGATACGGACCAGCAATCGTCGAGCAACCGCGATGATGGCTGTTTTTGCAGCCTTTCCATCGTCGCGCATTTGGCCATAGATTGCTTTCCAATTTGGATCCCACCGAATGGCGACGAGCGCTACCATATACATCGCGCGGCGGACACGTGGTCGGCCTCCATGGATTGCCCGCTTGTCCTTGTAGAGCCCCGACTCCCTGGCGTGAGGTGCTAAGCCGACGAGACTGGCAATCTGTCGCCGGTTGACTTGCCCAAGTTCCGGCATCGAAGCCATTTGACCTTGCCCCCAGGTTTTATCCAGCATTGAGTTCGTTTCCGGCGTTGGTTTTGCTCGTTCAGATCTTCGTCCCGGCCTCCAGCGCCATCAGCTTCTCGGCAGCAATACCGATCATCTCGCGGAGCAAATCGGCGTCGGCTGTGATCTCATCAGGCCAATCGCGACGTCTCTCGCGCCCGGTCCTCCCGGTCGTGAGTATCTCCAGTGTGGTCTCCATAGAGAAACTCCCTTCGCTCATCCATGGAAAGCCGATCACAGATCAGCGTTGACAGGACAACGTGGGGCCAGAACACCACGGTTTGCAACGCTCCTCAGCCAGTCATCTTTGGATTGTAGGGTGCCCGCCATCCATGATTTGCCGTGGTAAGCAGCAAAAAATACAGGGCATAGAGTATGACGTGGCGGTCTTTCACCAGAAGGTAGTGCAGCAACCCGAAGCTGAACGTCAGAACAATTATAAGCAGAACATTCTCCTTCATGCTCGCGTCGCCGTATCGGTAGATGCGAAACAAGCAGAAGCCGAAATATCCCACAAGGATTGCAAGCCCAGCCAGTCCGCGCTGAATAGTCTCGTCCAGAATGAAATTGTGCACGAACGTGAACTGCGTCAAATCTCCACTGAATCCCTGTGGCGTGTGCCTGATGATCTCTTCCGTGATGCCGGTACCACCGCGGCCGAGAAACGGATTGTCGGCAATTAAACTGACGGCTGCTCTCCATTGGGCGAACCGGATCGACAGGCCAGTTGCTGTGGCAGAATCCGAGTTCTGGACCACATGATTGATCTCGTCGAAAGTATAGGCAATTCGGCCTTCGTAAACTGGGTAGATAACCGATATGCTCCATAGACAGAATGCCACCATGCTTGCTGAAATCGCGAGGCTCCAGCGATTGCCAAGTGTCCGGCCAGATACTCTGTTTCGCACCAACCCGAACATGTCGATGGCCAGTCCAGCGGCAAAAACCGGGAGCAGGGCCCGTGTCTGGGTCATAAGTACGATAATCAGGCCCAGATAGAAAAAGACATACCGATTGGAGAGCAGCATCGGCGCGGAACTGACATTCAAGCGCGAGACAACGGCGAGGAAGGTAATCGAAAATGCGACATTGGCCGGATTTGCACCAAAGCCTGGGCGCGATGATCCCGCCCAAACTTCTGCGAGGCCCCAAACCGCAAGAACCAAAAGAGCGGCGCGGGTGCCGAGAACGAACTGCCGCAACGGATCTCGCACCAGCACCGCACCGATAACTATCGGAATAACGAACGAATAATACAGCGGGTAAGAACTCCACCGCAAATCTTCGGGCAGGCTGCCGTTGGCCAGGTTAATCGCCACTGACAAAGCGGAAAACATCAAGGTGACCAATAAGAATTTCGTATCGAGGTGAGACAGCGCCCTCCTTGGTTTGAAAACCAGCAGGTATAGGCCCATGCACAAGAAAATTGCGAGCAGGATAGCGCTTGCCTCGGTGGGAAGAGGAAGAAAAAAAGCAGCAAAAAAGAAAACCAGCCCATCCAGGCGCCGCCGCATCAGAAGGATTCTCTTTGCCGAAAATGAGGACGGCTGACGGTACTGCATAGTCTATATACCCTTGAAAAATATCAGCTTCCCGACCTAACGCCGGACAGTCTTGTTTGTTGGTAGTTCCGGATTTCCGGCGAACCCGTCGTTTGGCAGATTGTATGGATTGATGGTGGAACGAGGTCAAGTTTCAGATTTACGGGTTTCGAGCGGTAGACCTTCCATCATATTGAAATGGATCAGGAAGTGCCGAGTTGCGGGCGTTGGGACGTCAGTTCCTTAGGCCGGGTTCGTTGTGACCTGCCCCACATCGTCCGATCGCGTCGATCGACAGAGATAGACGCGCGTGTCGACGCCTACAAGTCCGCGGGCGCGTCGTTGTGAGCAACCTTGATGCTCAAGCCCAGTTCACGGCGTTCCTCGTCCAACCTGATGTCCGAAGTTTCTCCAAGCATATCATGGCACGTGGCTACATCCATCATCTGCTCCGCCAGAAGCTTCTTCATTTTGCGTTCTCTTGCTTCGGCGCCTTTGGCCGTTTAGCCGCACAAGGGCAACACCGATTTCATAGTGCAGACCTCGCGCTGCAGAAACTGCCACGCCTCATTACAAGATGCCGAAGGGCAGACTGTGGAAAACGCCAATCGAGGAAACAAATGCTCAACGGCCGGGTTAAGGTGCTATTCGATGCGTCCATTGTGATTTACCTCCCCCACAGCACACGCCTGATCCATCATACCTCTGGCTGCAACCCGACAAGCAGTAATCAGATTCTGCCAATTGCATTTTGGACTTACTTCTTTATGAGTGCATGCACTTCCAAATGGGATGAGTACCGCACACATGAAGCAGATACTTCAGGACATGAGCCGTGGCGCCACCTATCTGGCTGACGCACCGTCACCGGGCGATAGGGCTGGCCATCTGCTGATCAGGTCCAGGGTCAGCCTCATTTCGACAGGGACGGAACGGATGCTTGTCGATTTCGGTCGAGCCTCGATGCTCAAGAAAGCCCGTCAGCAGCCCGAGAAGGTGAAGATGGTCCTCGACAAGGCCCGCACGGATGGCGTGATGACGACCATCGACGCGGTGCGCTCAAAGCTGAATGAGCCGCTGGCACTCGGGTATTGCCATGTCGGGGTGGTGGAGGCAGCTGGTGCGGGTTGTGTAGGTTTAGCGGTCGGAGACAGGGTGGCCTCGAACGGACCGCATGCCGATATTGTCAGTGTGCCGAAAAACCTGTGTGCCCGTATTCCCGACACTGTCAGCGATGAAGCAGCCGCGTTCACGGTGGTGGCTTCGATCGGCCTGCAGGGAATACGCCTGGCCGAGCCGACACTGGGCGAGGCCTTTGTCGTGGTCGGTGTCGGACTAATAGGGCTGTTGACGGTACAATTGCTCACCGCCCACGGCTGTCGCGTGCTGGCAATAGATTTTGACGATGCGAAGCTGAGACTTGCCGCGGGGTTCGGCGCTGAAATTTGCAATCCGGGAAAGGGCGAGGATCCTGTGTCCGCCGGTATGGCGTTCAGCCGCGGCCATGGCGTAGACGGGGTCATCATCACCGCTTCCACCAACACTTCTGAGCCGATCTCGCAGGCGGCGCAAATGTCGCGGAAGCGTGGTCGCATCATCATGGTCGGCGTGACCGGAATGGAGCTCAGCCGCGCTGAATTTTATGAAAAGGAACTCTCGTTTCAGGTGTCCTGTTCCTATGGGCCGGGTCGCTACGATTCCGCCTATGAACTCCAAGGCAACGATTATCCGTTCGGCCTGGTGCGGTGGACCGAACAGCGGAATTTCGAAGCCGTTCTCGACATGATGGCGGCCGGCAAGCTCAACGTCGAGCCGCTGATCACCAGCCGCATCCAGTTTGACGAGGCACCCGATGCCTATGACATTCTCACGGCGGACAAATCGGCGCTGGGCGTTCTGCTCGTCTACAAGCAGGACCCGGCGGAGCTTACACGCCGCAGCATAAAGCTGTCCGAAACTGCCCCGGTTTTCGAGCCGGGAAAACCGGTCTGCGGCTTTATCGGCGCCGGCAATTATGCCTCGCGGGTTCTCATTCCGGCCTTCAAGAAGGGTGGCGCCCAACTCCACACCATTGTGACATCGGGCGGAACAAGCGGCGCCATTCAAGCGAGAAAAGCCGGTTTCGTCGAAGCCTCCACGGACACAGGTTCCGTGTTTGAAGCAGCTGACATCAACACCGTCGCGATTGCGACCAGGCACGACACGCACAGCGGCTTTGTCACGCAGGCACTCAACGCCGGCAAGAACGTGTTTGTGGAGAAGCCTCTGGCGTTGACGCTTGAAGAGGTGGATGCCGTCGAAGCTGCCTACAAGGCGACCCGGTCGGGGACGAATCCTCCGCGGATCATGGTCGGGTTCAACCGCCGCTTTGCGCCGCATGTGGTGAAAATGAAATCGCTGCTTGATACGGTTAAGGAGCCAAAATCATTCATCATGACCATGAATGCGGGCGCCATACCGGCAAACCATTGGACACAGGATCTGGCGATCGGGGGCGGCCGCATCATTGGCGAGGCTTGCCATTATGTCGACCTGATGCGCTTCCTGGCCGGCTCTCCCATCGTGCACGTCTCGGCACGGCGCATGGGCGATGCCCCCGGCGTGACTGTCGTCGAGGACAAGGCGGTCCTTACGCTGGGCTTTGCCGACGGGTCGTTCGGAACCATCAACTACCTAGCCAATGGGGCCAAGGATTTCCCCAAGGAACGTATCGAAGCGTTCTGCGCAGGCCGCGTGTTGCATCTCGACAATTTCCGCAAGCTCACCGGCTATGGCTGGTCAGGTTTCAAGAAGATGGGCGGCTGGTCGCAGGACAAGGGCCAGGATGCTTGCGCCGCTGTTTTCCTCGATGCGATTGCGACCGGGAAGCCGTCGCCGATCCCCGCAGACGAAATTTTCGAAGTGGCGCGCGCGTCGATCGAAGCTGCGACGGTGTTGCGGACCCAGAAATGATACCTGCCATCAAAGCCAGGACCATCATCGCGCTGGGGCTCGCGAACGCGGCGCGCGTGGCAGCCTATCGGCTCGGCCTCAAGACCGGACTGAGCAGCGCTCGGCGTGTGTCGGCCGAAGCAGCCACCGGTCCGTTTTTCACCGGCGCCGCGCAACGGCCTGACAGACCGCCGCCGAGCACGGCCTGGCGCGATGAAGCGCATTATTTCGGATCCCGGACGATCCCATTGGCAGGAAACCCGCCCGATTGGTTCCTCAATCCCTACACAGGCAGGCGCCTGGAGCCAAAAAACCGGAACTGGTGGTCAATTCCCGATTTTGATCCGGAAATCGGTGACGTCAAGGTTATCTGGGAGCCATCGCGGTTCGACTGGCTGCTTGCGGCGGCCGAACGCGCCAGCACCGGCGACGAAGATGCGTTGGACCAGATCGAAAGCTGGCTGCAGGATTGGTGCCTCAAGAACCCTCCCTACAAGGGACCCAACTGGAAATGCGGCCAGGAAGCATCGATCCGGGTGATGCATCTGGCCATGACGGCGCTGGTTCTGGACACGCACCTGACACCCACTGCCGCCTTGCTCGAACTCATCGAAACACATCTCAAACGGATCGCGCCGACGATCCAGTACGCAATCGGTCAGGACAACAATCACGGAACGTCGGAGGCTGCAGCGCTGTTCATCGGCGGGACATGGCTGGCAGCGAATGGCCACCCGCAGGGGCCTTCGTGGGCCCGGACCGGTCGCCGGTTGCTCGAGAACCGGCTCAGCCGCCTGGTGGCGGAAGACGGAAGCTTTTCACAATATTCCCTGACCTATCACCGGCTCCTGCTTGATACATTGTCGATGGTTGAGGCTTGGCGGTTGCGTTGCGAACTTCCCGAGTTTTCGGAGAATGCCCGAAGCCGGATGAAGAACGCGGCATACTGGCTTCATGCCATGATCGATGAGGTCAGCGGTGACGGACCTAATCTCGGCGCCAATGACGGTGCGCGGCTGTTGCCTCTCACCGACAGCGACTACCGGGATTTCCGTCCTACTATGCAGACCGCCATGGCCTTGTTTGCCGGCAAACGAGCCATCGGAGCGTCCGGAGCATGGGACTGGCCATTGGCATGGCTCGGCCTCAGCATGCCGGATCGTGTTGCCCCTCCAGCCGCAAACGCGCAATTCGACGAGGGCGGATATGCAGTTTTGCGACAAGGTACAACGCTTGCCGTTTTGCGCTATCCCAGGTTTCGCTTCCGGCCGTCGCAAGCTGATGCGTTGCACGTCGATCTCTGGGTCGGTGGCAACAACATGCTGCGCGATTCCGGTACCTTCAGCTACAATGCCGACAGCAAGACGCTTGACCATTTTGCCGGCGTCAGCGGACACAACTCAATCGCATTTGACAACCGGGATCAGATGCCCCGGCTCGGGCGTTTTCTCTACGGAGAGTGGCTGTCCGCCAAACAGGTCTCATTCGATGCCGCCAAGCGGACCGCTTCGGCGGCGTACACTGATTGGCTAGGCGCATCGCATTGTCGGGAAATGGAGCTGTCGGAAAAGCGACTGAAAACAATGGACCGGATATCCGGACGGTTTTCCTCGGCGACCCTCCGTTGGCGGCTGATTCCCGGGGATTGGGCGATTGACGCCAATTCCGTCGTGAATGGCGATTTGCGCCTGACGATTTCATCGGATGCGAACATCGTTCGCTTCGACCTCGTCGAGGGCGAGGAATCGCTTTTCTATCTCGTCAAGCAAGCGGTCCCAGTACTTGAAGTCGAAGTCCGGGCGGCCGGTGAAATCATCAGCGAGTTCAGTTGGTCATGAGAGTTCTCTATTTCCATCAACACTTTTCGACGCCGCTTGGTTCGACCGGGATCCGATCCTACGAGATGGCGCGAAAGCTCATATCGCGCGGCCATCAGGTGACCATGGTTTGCGGAAGCTACGGCGCGGGACACACCGGGCTGGAAGGGCCTTTCCACAATGGCTTTCGACGCGGTCTGGTCGATGGAATTGACGTCATCGAATACGATCTCGCCTATTCCAATGCCGATGGCCTGTTCAAACGCAGCCTGACCTTCCTGCGCTATGCCGCGCGATGCGTCGGGCGTGTCTTCAGCGAACCAACCGATCTGGTTTTCGCCACGACGACGCCGTTGACGGCCGGAATTCCGGGTATTTTTGCCCGGTGGTTCACAAAAAAGCGCTTTGTCTTTGAAGTGCGGGATCTCTGGCCCGAGCTGCCGCGGGCCATGGGCGTCATCCGCAATCCGCTGGTCCTGTGGGCGATGGGCGTCCTGGAATGGGCAAGCTACCGCTCTGCGCACAGGCTTGTCGCGCTGGCTCCGGGGATCGCGGCGGGAATCCGAAAAAGAGGCGTGCCGGAAGCGCATATTGCCACGATTCCGAATGGATGCGATCTCGACATTTTTGGAGACCGGTCGGAACCATGGCGTCCCGACGGCATCGCTCCGGATGATCTGATGGCAATATTTGCGGGCACCCACGGCGTTGCCAACGGGTTGGATGCGGTTCTGGATGCAGCCGCCGAACTCAAGAAGCGCGGCCGAAACGATATCAAGCTGCTGCTCATCGGACAGGGCAAGCTCAAGCCTGCCTTGCAGGAGCGCGCCGAACGCGAAGCACTGGACAATGTCGTGTTCGCCAAACCGGTGGATAAAAAAAGACTTGCGGGCCTGATGGCGTCGACCGATGTCGGCTTGCAGATCCTGGCCGATGTGCCGGCATTTTACTATGGCACGTCTCCCAACAAGTTCTTCGACTACGCCGCAGCCGGACTGCCGGTCTTGACCAATTATCCAGGTTGGCTGGCCGGCCTGATTGAGGAAAACCAGTGTGGTTTCGCGGTGTTGCCGCGGGATCCGGTCGCTTTTGCCGATGCGCTTGAAGCCGCCGCAGCCGATCGTGAGGCCCTCTTGCAGATGGGCCGGAACGCTCGTCAGCTGGCTGAACGCGAGTTTTCACGTGGTGCTCTTTCGGAGAGATTTGTCGACTGGCTGGAGGGCGCCGCGCGGGCCTGAAAGCCAGGTTAACGTAAGTCCTGACGGAGCGGCATTCACAGCTGCAATCAAGGTCGACGCCGAGACCGGCAAGGTCCGTTTCCCGGCCAACAATCTGCTCGAGTCCTTTGCCCTCAATCTGTATCCGGACGCGGGCCGGTTCAATGCCGGCGCTGGCGGCGGCTTGTCCGTCGGCGCCTATTCGTGGCCTGCCTATCTCAGCCTCAACAATGGAGCGGGAGCCGCTGCGCGGGGCAAATTCATTTACGACAACACCGACTACGGCGGCAGCGGCGGTGTTCTCGACGCGGATGTGAGGCAATTGATCGACCAGATTCGGCAGCCGGAGTACCGACGTTACAATATCGAATTCTGGGTGGCCATTGTAACGGCGGGAAGCGGCACCACCAGCAGCCCGTTGAATGTGGGATCGGCGGTGGGATATCTCAGCCTTTACACCTCGCTCTTGGTGCGGCCGCCCGCATTGACGTTTCACATCTATCTCAAGGCATTGGATCAGGCCATATTGGTTGGCTGCGCCACGGGCCAAAAAGTCAGCAAGAACGGGATCTGGTACGGCGGGCCCATTGCAATTGCGCCAGCCGAGGGGTGGGTATCCGTCACCATTCGCGATGAGATCGATCCCCGCTACTCCTACGGTTACCAGCCGACAATCTTCACTGTTTATGCCCAGGCCGCCAATGACCGGTATTTGATCGCATGCCCGGCCTTGATGGGAGGCATCACCAACATTGACGACAACATCGGCGTGGTCGCCGCCGCCACTGCGTGGGTGGCATGAAGTCAAGCTGCGGCGAGTGTCAACACCTCGTCCAGGACTTCACAGGCTTTCCCAACCTGTTCGTCGGTAATCGTCGGATGGGTGAGAAGCGCCATTCCGGTCTCGCCAAGTTCCCGAGCCACGGGAAGCCGGTGAGCAGGGCGCCAGCCGGTGCCGTCAAACGCTTTTTCAAGGTATAGCTCGGGCGCCGATCCATGCATGCAGGGGACGCCGCGATTGACAATCTCCTGGATGATCCTGTCGCGTGACCAGCCATCCGCCAGCCTTTCGCTTTGCACAAACGCATAGAAACGGTAATGGGCGTGACGCATCGAGTTTGGTGTTTCAGGAACACGAAGCTCGGGATGTTTGCGGCAAACATCACCGATGGCATGAGCGATCTCCGTCCGGCGCTTAGTCCAGGCGTCCATGCGATCGAGCTGGATCAAGCCGATTGCCGCCTGCATTTCCAACATGCGCCAGTTGGTCCCGAAATGATCATGCACAAGCCGCGGTCCTGGAGGATGCTTGCGCTCGTAGACCGCATCCCAGCTCTTGCCGTGGTCCTTGTAGGACCACATCGCCGCCCAGAGTGCCGGGTCATTGGTCGTTACCATCCCCCCCTCGCCGCCGGTTGTCATGATCTTGTCCTGGCAAAATGACCAGGCGCCGATGTGCCCGATCGACCCCACGCTGCGGCCCCGGTACCGCGCTCCATGTGCCTGCGCACAATCTTCGATAACGTAAAGACCGTGTTCTGAAGCCAGCTCCATGATCGGGTCCATGTCGCATGGAAGGCCGGCCAGATGTACGACGATAATTGCTTTGCTCCGTTCGCTCAGCACTGGTCTTATTGTCTCGGCGGATATGTTCTGGCTGTTGCGATCGACATCGCAAAACACCGGAGTGGCGCCGGCGGTAACCACCGTCGAGGCCGACGCCATGAAGCTGCGCGGCGTAACGACCACTTCATCACCGGGGCCGATGCCCAGCGCTTTAAGGGCTACATCAAGCGCCAGGGTCCCGTTTGAAAGCGCAACAGCATGGCTGGTCCCGCACCATTCGGCAAAGCGGCGTTCGAAATCCCTGCCCAGGTTGCCGGTCCAGTAATTGACCTTTCCGGACGCGAGAACGTCGCTGACCGCGGTGACTTCCTCCGGCGTATAGGCAGGCCAAGGTGCAAAAGGTGTGTTCAGCATTGCAGCAATCTCAATTCCAAGGCTTTGCAGGGCAACCCACAGCGGTGACGCCATCGGCCATATCGGATACAACTACCGCGCCGGCGCCGATGGTCACATCGGATCCGATGGTAATCCCTTGTCGGACCGTGGCGCCCACACCGATCCAGGAACGGGAGCCGACTGTCACATCGCCCGACAAGTTCGCGCCCGGAGCAATATGAACACCTTCGGCAATTTGACAATCATGATCCACGGTTGCGCCGGTATTTATGATCGAGGCGGCGCCGATTTCCGCGCCGATGTTGATGACGGCGCCGGCCGAGACCATGCAACCGATCCCCAGGAATGCGCGCGGGCTGACGCAGGCCCTTGGATGAACGACTGTGACCAGCGGGGCGCCCAGGCCGGACAATGTCCGGAACAACGCGATCCGGGCGGCATTGTTGCCGATGCCGATCATGACGCCATCGAAATCGGCGAAATTCTGCAGCAGATCCGGCCCGGTTCCTTCAACCGGCCATTCTCCGGTCATGGTCAGTCCAGGGTGTCTGTCATCGAAGAAGACCACGTTGCGCCAGCTGCCGCTCATTGCCGCATCGGCAACGACGCGTCCGTGCCCGCCGGCACCGACAATGGCAAGCCTGCCGCTGCTCATCCGCGGAATTTCTCCATCGTTGCGCTGCCTTCAGCGCTGATTCCATCCCGCCGGACAACCTTGGCCAAGGTCTTGCCTATGATCTTAATATCAAGCCAGATCGACCGATGATCGACATACCAGACATCATAGGCGAATTTCTGGTCCCACGATATGGCGTTCCGGCCGTTGACCTGCGCCCAGCCGGTGATGCCAGGAGCAACCTCGTGCCGCCGGCGCTGCTCCGACGAATAGAGCGGAAGGTATTCCGTCAGCAAAGGCCGCGGGCCGACCAGGCTCATCTCACCCTTGAGGACGTTCCACAGTTCCGGCAGCTCATCGAGGCTGGTTGCACGCAGGAATTTTCCGAATGCGGGCAGCCGCTGGGCATCAGGCAAGAGCACGCCCTCGGCGTCGCGCGCATCGGTCATTGTGCGGAACTTGACCATCTCGAAGAGTCTGCCGGCGCGTCCAGGGCGCACCTGGCGAAAGAAGACGGGCGTCCCCAGTTTCAAACGCACAAACATGGCGACCACCAGAAGCACCGGAACCCATACCGGGATGGAGCCAACCGTCAGCACCAGATCAAATGCGCGCTTCAAAACAGGACCTCAACATATACGGCCGATGGTAGAAAAGGCAGGATTTCCCGCAAATCAAGCGAGCGCTTCCGTCTCCTGTGCAAACAAGCAAGGAAACACCATCACAGACTGCTCAGTCTTCGACATAGTCCTATCCCAGCAAGCCAACCGGATCAATCACATGCCTGCAGGTCGCGATCACGTCACGCATCTGTTTGAACGCCGTGTGATTAACCAATATGGCGCTCACTTCGGCTTCGCGAATGGCGCTATCCAGATCCACCAGCCGAACGGGTTTGTGCTCATAGGCGGCAGGAAGCCTTTCGATGTTGGGTTCCACAACCAGGATATTGGTGAAACCCGCATCGACAAGACCGTCGAGAATTTCAAGCGAAGGGCTCTCCCGCAGATCGTCGATGTCCGGCTTGTAAGCAAGTCCGAGGAGCGCGATCGGCGATGCCGGCCCGTCGGCCAAAGCGGCAATTGTGTCCATCACCTTCTTGGTCTTGGCGTGATTGGTCTCGCGCGCCGTCCGCATCAGTCTGGCGGTTTTGGGCGCCTGGTCAATGATGAACCAGGGGTCAACCGGGATGCAGTGTCCCCCCACGCCGGCGCCGGGCTGAAGAATGTTGACGCGCGGATGAAGATTGGCAGAACGGATCACCGACCAGACATCGATGTTCAGTTCCTCGCATATCATCGAAAGTTCATTTGCAAAGGCGATGTTGACGTCCCGAAATGCATTTTCTGTCAGTTTTGACATCTCTGCCGCCCTGGCATGGGCGACGACCATTTCGCCCTTGACGAAAAACCGGTAGAGCTCAAGCGCCCGGTTCGAGCTCTTGACGTCAAGCCCACCGAGAACGCGGGCGTTTTCCACCAGTTCATGCAATGTCGCGCCGGGCAAGACCCGCTCCGGGCAATAGGCCATCAGGATGTCAGCGTCTTCAGGGCTGGTGTCGGGAAACGAAAGGTCTGGCCGCGCTTCCGCCAGCAGACGGGCGGCGCGTTCGGTTGTTCCGACGGTGGAGGTTGACTCGATGATGACAATATCGCCCTTTTTCAGAACCAGGGCTATGGACATGCACGCGCTGTCCACCAGGGTCATGTTCGGCGTATTATCGGCATTTACCGGCGTCGGAACGGCGATGACGAACGCATCCGCGGGGGTGGGCTTCGTACTGGCCGTCAGCCGCCCGGCCTTGACCATGTCGTGGACGAGAATGTCGAGATCGCGTTCGGAGATATGAATGCGTCCGTCGTTAATGGTGTTGACGACATGCTCGCTGATGTCGACACCAAGCACATTGAGACCTGCCCGGGCGAAAGTGGCTGCTGTCGGCAAACCGACATAGCCAAGACCAATGACGGCGACACTGTTAATCGGCTGCATGTTTTAAGATATCCTTCACGATTTGATCGGCAGCGGTCCCGTCGCCAAACGGATTGCGTACCAATGCCATTGCGGCATAGGCTTCCGGCCGGGTCAGCAGGGTGGTGGTTTCCGTAACGATCCGGTGGACGTCGGTTCCCACCAGCTTGGCGACTCCTGCGTCGATGGCTTCGCGCCGTTCGCTCGTTTCACGCATGATGAGCACGGGTTTTCCGAACGAAGGCGCCTCTTCCTGAATTCCGCCTGAATCGGTCAAAATCACATAGGCCCGGTCCATCATGTAGATGAATTCGTCATAGGCCAACGGTTCGAGCAAGTGCACATTTTCTGCTCCGCCCAGAATACGGTTGACCGGTTCGCGCACATTCGGATTGAGATGGACCGGATAAACAACTACCGTATCAGGGGTTTGGGCGATTTCGCGAATGGCTTTGCAAATAGCTTCAAAACCACTGCCGAAGCTTTCGCGGCGATGCCCGGTGACCAGCACCATCTTCTTCGACCGGTCGAGCCAGCCGAATGTCTGATCGAACCGTGTTTTCAGCGAGTGATCGTTCTTCATCCGGTCACGGACAAAAATCAACGCGTCGACAACCGGATTCCCGGTCTCGATGATGGATAAGGGGTCCACATGCTCGCGCAACAGGTTTTCGGTCGCCGGCCGCGTCGGAGTGTAGTGACGCCATGCAAGCAATCCGACGATGCGCCGATTGGCCTCTTCCGGCCAGGGGTGCTGCATATCGCCGGTACGCAACCCCGCTTCGACATGGCCAACGCGCACGCCCTTGTAAAAGGCGGCCAACGCGCCGATCATCGCAGTGGTTGTGTCTCCCTGCACCAGAACCATGTCTGGTTTCTGATCTTCGAAGACCTTTTGCAACGATAGCATCAGAGCCGCAGTCAGGCTCTCGAGCGACTGGCCTGGAGTCATGACATTGAGGTCAATGTCAGGCGTGATACCGAAGACTGACATCACCGCTTCCGCCATGGCCCGATGCTGCCCTGTGAAGCAAATGATCGGCACGATATCGGGCGTTTGTTTGAGTGCCAAGATAACCGGTGCCATCTTAATTGCTTCAGGACGTGTCCCATACAGAACAAGTACACGCATCGCCGTAACTCCTGCTTGCCCGCTACGAGACCAAGCTTTCGCCAGCTGATCCGCGACCGTCAATGGCAGATCATGATCCTCGATGTCAACCGATGCGGTAAGCAGTCAGAGCACCAAAGCCCCCATGGCAGCGTTGATCAGCTTTCTTGGTGTGATAGGGAACTTTGCAAATGTGATGGACAGTGCCAACTTTGGATTTGGACCGGGATTAAGAGACCTGGCCTGATAGCTTGTTCATGTCATTGAATTGGTACTTTTGTCGCCGAGACTTGACCTTTCGGATATATCTGTGATCAAGGCATGTGATAAACAACCTCCGACTTACCAAGCCACCATTCCGTCCAGGGCTGAACAATATGCGACCTTACCAGATCTGCTCGAACTGTGTCATGGACACCAGCGATTCAGTGATCAAGTTTGACGCCGAAGGCGTATGCGATCATTGCCGGTCCTTCAAGAAGGATGTCGAGCCCAACTGGCATCCGAACGAAAAAGGCAAGGCGATTTTCAGGGAAGTCGTTGAGGACATCCGCAAATCCGGCAAGGGAAAGCCGTTCGATTCAATCATCGGCCTGAGTGGAGGACTTGACAGTTCATATCTCTTGCATCTTGCCGTGACCGAATTCGGCATGCGGCCGCTGGTTTTCCATGTGGATGGCGGCTGGAACAGCGACATCGCCGTCAACAACATTCAGATGCTGGTTGAAAAACTGGGCCTGGATCTGTATACGGAGGTGATCAACTGGGAGGAGATGCGCGATTTCCAGCTGTCGTTTTTCAAAGCGGGCGTGCCACATCTCGACATTCCCCAGGACCACGCCTTCGTCGCTACGCTTTACCATTTTGCGAACAAGCACAACATAAAGTACATTCTCAATGGCGGTAACTTCGCGACGGAATGCGTCCGAAATCCGCTGGAATGGCTTTATTACGGCACCGACATGGCCCAGATCAAGGATATCCAGAGCCGGTTCGGGACACGAGAACTCAAAACCTACCCCTTCAGCAGCGTCCTGTTTCACAAATTCTATTTGCGCTATCTTCGGGGCGTTCAGGTCGTAAAACCGCTCAACTACCTTCCCTATACGAAAAAAATGGCATCCGACACCTTGTTGGAAACCTACGGATGGATGCCCTATCCGCAGAAGCATTTTGAATCACGTTTCACACGTTTTTTCGAAGGCTATTGGCTGCCCACCAGATTTGGATACGACACCCGCAGGGTTCAGTTCTCCAGCCTTATCCTGACGCAGCAAATGACACGGGACCAAGCTCTGTCGGAACTTGAAAAACCGGCCTACAATCCCGAGACGATCGATGAGGAATTCGAGTACATCGCCACCAAACTGGGCATTTCGGTCGACGAGTTGAGGGAATACCACGAGATGCCGCACAAGACCTATCGAGATTATGCGAATCGCGAACGGCTGTTTGATTTTGGCGCCAAGGTTCTCAAGGCCATCGGTGTAGAGCGGGCAGTCAAACGATGATAGCGATTGTTGACTATGGCTCGGGCAATATCGCGGCGATAGCGAACATCTACAAGAAGCTCAAGATCCCCCATGTCGTGTCCGGCGACCCGGCCGTGCTTGCGCAGGCAGACCGTTACATCCTCCCCGGAGTCGGAGCCTTCGACACGGTCATGGAAGACCTGACCCGCCTCGGCATCGTCGCCACGCTGAACGAGGAAGTCATCGAAAAGGGCAAGAAGGCCATGGGTATTTGCGTCGGCATGCAAATATTGGCCAATGCCAGTGAGGAAGGGGTCCGGCCGGGCCTTGGATGGATCCCCGGCAAGATCCGGCGCATCGATGAGTCCGGAATTGCATCCGCCCCGAAGCTGCCACATATGGGCTGGAACTCGATCGAAACGCGCGGAACCCAGCCGGTGCTGGACGGCGTCAATCTCGACAGGGGCTTTTACTTCCTACACAACTACTACTTCGCGCCAGAATCAGACGATGATATCATCGCCACCGTTCACTACGGCGATGACCTGCCATGCGGGGTTCATCGCGGAACCGTTTATGGCTTCCAGTTCCATCCCGAAAAGAGCCATGACAACGGTATGGCTGTTTTCAAAAACTTTGCGGAAGTCTGATTCTTGCTTCGTTCACGCATTATTCCCTGCCTGCTCATCCACGATGGCGGACTGACAAAGACCGAGAAATTCAAGCCGGGCAAATATGTCGGCGACCCACTGAACGCGGTCAAGATATTCAACGAAAAGCAAGTCGACGAGCTTATGCTCATCGACATCGACGCAGCGGTTAAAGGCCGGGCGCCCGCTTTTGACGTATTGCGCAACATTGCCGTCGAATCGCGCATGCCGCTTTGTTATGGCGGAGGGGTCACGACAGCAGACCAGGCCGCGCAAATCATCTCCCTGGGCTTCGAGAAGGTCTCCGTCAGCTCGGCGGTCTTTCAGCGACCGGAATTGATCCGGGAAATGGCTGTCGCGGTGGGGAGCCAAAGCGTCGTTGTCACCATCGACGTCAAGAAAAATGCCCTTTTATCAGGCTACACCGTCTATACGCACAATGCTCAGAAGAAGCAGAAAATGTCACTTGTTGACGTCATGCATCAGGCCGCCAAGCTCGGCGCGGGCGAAATCGTGCTGAATTCGATTGATCGCGACGGAACCATGACCGGATATGATCTCGAACTTGCGAAACTGGCGCGGGCAGCGGTCGATCTGCCGCTGACATTTGTCGGGGGCGCCGGATCAACAGACGACATGCAAAAACTCATCGACACCGTTGGCGTTGTGGGAGCCGCGGCTGGCAGCATGTTTGTTTTCAAGGGACCCTACAGGGCCGTCCTTATCAGTTATAGCCGTCCCGGAAATCTAGCGTATTGAAAGCGGGACAATGCGAACCGACCGGCGCCCGACTTTGCTTGTTGGCTAGAAAAGGACTTGACCATAGAAACCGCTTCGACGTCTTTCGCGCGATCTGATCCATACAGTTGAGATCGACCCTTTTTGATGGTCTAGGTGGTGGCATCACTTTTGACGTTGCGGCCGTGGATCAATGACGGGCACTGTTGTGTTGGCACGGATTTGAATACCGCTGCGATACCCAGCGCCCTATTGCTGCGGCGTTTAGGCACTCAAAGCGGTTTAACAATCAGCGCCAATGCCGAAGAAGAGGTAGAGCTTCACAAGTGTTCAGTAGAGCGGGCGACAGATGAGTTTCCATTCCCATTCCACCAGTCAATAGAGGCCCCATGGAAAGTTCGGTTGCCCACAGATCTGATATTGATGGCCTCCGCGCAATCGCGGTCTTGGCAGTTATATTCTATCACTATGGCGCTGATTGGCTTCCCGGTGGGTTTACTGGGGTTGATGTCTTTTTCGTTATATCAGGTTATATCATTACAGTTCGAATTAGGCAAGACATCGAAAAAGATGCATTTTCCTTGTTTGAATTTTATATACGAAGAATAAAAAGGATATATCCGCCATTGATATTAATATTAATATTTTGCTTATTATTTGGGTGGTATTTTTATTTAACTTCTGACTATGTAATGCTTAGCAAGAGTGTCATGTTTGCAACTATTGGTGTGAGTAATTTATATTTTTTAAACAATACAGATTACTTTGACCCTGCCGCCGACACGCATTCTTTGCTTCACACATGGTCTTTGGGAGTGGAGGAGCAATTTTATCTGGTCTGGCCGATAACACTTTGTATTGGGGTCAGACTGATACGGTCGCCCATTCTGCTTCGGCTCGTGCTGGTGTGTGCGGCAGGCTCCGCTTTCGCGTATGCCGTATGGTATGTGGGGTATGATCCAAAGGGGGCCTTCTATTTGCCGCATGCTCGAATGTGGGAGCTTGCGACAGGTGCCGCAATTGCTTATTTTCCTGCATTGCGCTCGAAAGTAGCTACCGAGTTGATGACGACAGCGGGACTCGGTTTGATTACCTTTGGTTTTCTCACGATTACCGCCCAGTCAAAATTTCCCGGCATGAATGCGTTGTGCCCCTGCCTCGGTGCGGCTCTTATTGTATGGCCAAAAGTAACACAGGGGCTATCATCCGCTCCTTTGGTTTGGTGGCCGATGCGGCATATTGGACTAATTTCATACGGTTTATATTTGTGGCACTGGCCCCTCTTGGTTTTCTACAACCATCTCTACCTTCAGGCGCCACCTGATCTTGAGACCACAGCAGGGCTATTACTAACGACATTCGTGTTGAGCGGGATCAGTTACATATTGCTCGAATTACCCATACGAAACGCCGGGCCCGCTGCGGCTTGGGGGACAGTCGCGGTTTGCATAGCGATCATCGGGGCCAGCTCTGTTATTTATTTCGGCAACGGTCTACCATCGCGTTTGCCGGACCAAGTGGTTCTCTTGGCAGAAGGTGTAAATGATTACAATAAACGTAGGCCCCAATGCCACAGAACCTACGAACACAATCCTCCTCTTGATTACTCATGTCGGTATGGCAATCAATCAGTTTCGTCAGTAGCGGCCATTTGGAGCGACAGTCACGGAGTAGAGTTGGGCGAGGCAATCGGCAATATTATGGAAGAGAATAGTGAATCTATAATTGGAATTACATACTCATCGTGCCCGCCCGCTATGAATTTTAAAGCTCCCTTACAAAAAGGGTGTGAGAAATTTAATGAATCAGTTCTTCGATATTTATTGTCTCATCCGGAAATAAAGACTGTATATTTGGCCGCCTACTACGAATTTTATCTCAATTCTGATTCTAAAAATGAGCTTTTCCCCGGGATCGAGCTAGCGGTGCGCGAACTCGCGCGCGCGGGTAAGCGTATCATCATAATCGCCTCAAATCCCGAAATGGGCATAAGAATCCCACAAGCTGCGGCACAGCTAGCGATGGTTGGACAAGTCGAGACCTTGGCTATTTCTAAAGAAGAACACGTCAAATTCAGCGCTTCCGCGAGAGAATTCATAGACAACCTTTCAAAGACATATGCTGGTGTCGAGATTTTTGACCCGGCAGAGGCTCTTTGCGATGACGAAATGTGTCCGATGGTTCGTGATGGGAAACCAATGCTGTTTGATGACAATCATTTAAGCCGTGCTGGCGCGGCAATCGCGGTTCAGAGCATCCCCGTTTCGGCCGGATCACCATGACCTCTGCAGCACTTTGATGTCTTCTGGCGGTAGTTCCCATTTTTTTGGTGGGAAATGGAATTCACGCGGCCATTTTTTAGTATCCACGCAATGGAGCACCCCCTGGGTTCACATTTCAAGGTAAGCGATGGGGTGGACGCCCCCACTCGACGGCATCTGGACACCTGGAAATACCTCCCCCCTTTTCGGCAAATCGTGATTCAATCCGGTCAGTGTGATTTGCAGGGAGCGGATGATGCGAGGGCAGCCTGGGTTCTGGGATCTGGACGAACGTTACGAGCGGTTGAGCGCGGTCGGCGATCCGCTTGAGAAGCTCAATGCCATCATTCCGTGGTCTGTTTTCGAGAAGCCGTTGACGAAGGCCCTGAAGCGGTCCGACGGACCGAAGGGCGGGCGGCCGCCCTTTCCCGCGGTGCTGATGTTCAAGATCCTGGTGCTGCAGGCACTCTACAATCTCTCCGAC
>Ga0180009_10002319_pt1 | contig 22470 bp, 18 predicted proteins | sample OS_PC_MetaG_FD_123537 | JGI IMG/M metagenome (GOLD analysis project Ga0180009, IMG submission 123537) | Groundwater microbial communities from the Aspo Hard Rock Laboratory (HRL) deep subsurface site, Sweden - OS_PC_MetaG | ecosystem: Environmental > Aquatic > Deep subsurface > Groundwater...
AAAACCATGTGGCAACTGATCAACGTAGTTGTTCCTGTGGTTTTGATTGTGCTGGCAGGATTTGTTTTTAATGTGATCCGAAAACGCAAATACACCAGACGACCTCATTAATCAGTCATCTTAAATAGTAATGACTTTGAAGAATAGAAACTAATCAAATGAAAAAAAATCAAATTTATATCATTCTGCTGCTCCTGCTCGTCGGGGTTTCGGTTTGGTTTATCAGCAGCGACAGGTATTCCACGTTGGCCGACAGAGAAGCAGATTTTAGCGTGGCCGACACTTCATCCGTGTCGAAAATATTTTTGGCCGACAAAAACCTGAACAGCATCACCCTTGAGCGAACGTCGAAAGGATGGAAGCTCGACGGGAAATATAATGCCAACGGCCGCATGGTTGAGAACTTGTTAAGCACCTTGCTGCGGGTAAAAGTTATGGCTCCTGTACCTAAAATCACCCAGGATAATGTGATCAAACGAATGGCTGCGTTGGGCATAAAAGTAGAAATATACCAAAACAGCTATCGTGTTGACCTGTTTAATGCGATCAAATTATTTCCGTACCAAAAACTCACAAAGGTGTTTTATGTAGGCGATGTAACGCCAAACAATTTAGGGACTTACATGCTGAAAGAAGGAGCATCGCAACCCTACATTACCCATATACCGGGGTTCAGGGGGTTTTTGTCGCCACAGTTTACTCCCAAGGCTGACGATTGGAAGAGCCATGAAATGTTCAGTCATAAACTCAACGACATCAAAAGCATACAGTTAGATTTCATTGAAACACCGGAAAATAGTTTCAAAGTAGAAGTAATTGACAATGCCGGCAACTATCGCCTGACTGATTTAACTGAAAACAAAGCTGTTGGCACCTACGACACCTTAAAAATCCTGAACTTTCTGACTTCTTTCGCCGATGTGAGATACGAAACCCGCATGAACAATTTAATGGCCCAGGTTAGAATCGACTCGGTAGTGCAATCGCCTGGTTTGTATGAGCTTACATTGGTAGACGTGAACAACGACACCACTTATGTAAAGATGTTCAAAAAAGGTGCTGTTCCCGATGAAGTAGCTGAGGCAGCTTACAACACGCTGGTTCCTGTCAATCATGATCGTTTTTACGGATTGCTAAACGATGGCGAAGATTTCGTGGTACTTCAATACTACGTTTTCGATAAGTTGTTGCACCCGCTCGACTATTATAGCGGACGGGATTCAGACCAGACAGAATAGAAAATAATGGATTTTTAGGTTGTTGGAAGAAATGTTTTCGCATTCTGGAATGAAAATTACCAGGGCTATAAATGGCATCGTAGTTGATGAACTATTCAAATCGAACCCGAATATTGATTTTGTGCTGATGGATATTAAAATGCCTGAGATGGATGGTTACGGAGGCCACAAAACTGACAAAAGCAATTACGCCTGATTTACCCATCATTGCGCAAACAACCTATTCTACTGAAGCTGACAGAAATAAAGCCTTAGCTTACGTGTGTACTGATTTTCTTAATAAATCAATTTAGAGAGCTCTGTTGCGATCTTCAATTAATGAACAACCTTCTCTACAGATGCAAATTTCCGCTACCTTCTAGTGCTTGGCTCTATTGTTAGCAAGGGGCGATACTCTGGCATTTCGCCCTTTCAAGGCTTTGCGACGCAGCCCTGAAAGGATGATATTTGTTGGCGATGTGGTTTGGCCCATCGCTTAAGTATTATCAAAAATAATATTCATGTGTGTATTAACACTCCCGTCAACTATCAACACCATGATAAAAAGATCAGAACTTGGTCGAGTCATTGAACAGTATAGCCACCTCGCACTGATTAATTGCAAATAATTTATTACGCAAAAAAAAAAAAACAATAAACGAAATATTATCTACCTTTGGATGTGTTTTATACTATATGACAAGGGGATTGGGTATCAAGATTAATAAAAAATAAACAGAGGACAATTGCGAAATAATTTTAGTTGGATTTTATGCCAGAAGTGATGTTTTATAAGCCTGAGCCTTCTCTGGAATGGATTGTGAAACAATTTGAGACGATAAGGCATAATATTCCGGATCAAATACTTACAGACAAGTTTATTCCCCGACCCGATGCTGCGCTGGTGTTTCATTTCAAAAATATTCCACAAGTTATTACACCTGTTCGCGCGCCGCTTCGACCTTTCTTTGTTGCCCCCGTGGTGGCAGGCCCAAATCAAATGCAGTTAGCAGGCCAATTAGATGGCTTTATTGTTGTGTGCAAAGCCACCGTTCTATCCAAAATGTTCAAGTTAAACATGCTTGAAAAATCGAATATGATGACTGAATTGCCTGTTGAGACATTTACTCCACTATGGGAAGATCTCTATCATGCGTCATCCGATTTGGAGAGGATAGATTGTTTTTCCAGGTTTATCCAAAGTTATGCTCACGATGGATATAAGCCCGATGCTATCGACAGAATATACAATGACATCGTTGACAATATTCAAACATTCTCCCTGAAAGAGGTCAATGAAAATTCTTTTCGATCATTGAGCAGTTTACAACGGAACTTTAATAAACGGGTTGGGGTAAGTATGAGAAAATTAATGCGAATATCCAGGCTAAACTATATTTTTATGAGCATGCTACATGACCAAAGTTTTAATGCTCAAAAGATGATGTTTGAAGGAAATTATTACGATCAGTCACATTTTATTAAAGATTTCAAGGAGCTCACAGGAGAAACCCCAAAAAAATTCTTTCAACAAAATTCCGAATTATGCAGAATCCTGTCAGGAATTTTTTAATGACGGGTTCCACCATGCCATGGAATATGGAATGCAAAATGCGGTTTATCTACAATTTATCATCAGGTGCAAACTATAAATTTGTCGGTTAAGTTTAACAATTAAACTAAAAGCATGCTTACAAATCGCATAAAACATTCAATGCTAAGCTTTAAGCTTTTGTTGAGTTTCACCCTCTTTTTGGTTTTATATGACGTAGCTCCGGCGATTGCACAATCAACGAAAGGTAGTTTCAACAACACCGTCTCATTTCCTTCTATTGGTTTTCGCAAAGACACACTGCATGCTACAAAAAGGAGCGTGTGGGGCGAAAGTGCTGTCTTTACAGTGAATGGTGAAAAAAACCGGGAATGGAAAGTGTCAGCACTTCCTCAGTTTGGTTTGTATGGGCTACAGATAAAAGCAACACCAATGCTGGAAATGTTGGTCGATTCGACCTTTGGTGAAGCGGTGGCAGGAATACAGCTTGAACCCTCCGGAACAGTATTCAGCGAACCAATTACAATCAACCTGACCATTGAAGAGGAATTGGCTAAATCTCCGGTTATTTTTTTTATGACCGATGATTCAGGAAACCTCACTGAAATCGTCAATCAAAAGCATGAAGGGAATAATTATACGCTCGAAGTAACGCATTTCAGTGGATTGGCAGGCATAGTACCTGTTAACATGGAGAATATATGTCTGATTTCAGCTGCGGCAACTTCGGCAAGCATCGACAGGGCTAAAGCGCTGTTAACAAACAACCCACGAATTACTGTTGAACCCGTATCTTTTGAAAGAAAATGCGACGAGGAATATTCACGGTTATTGCGTGTAAATATTGCACAGATGATGGAACCTGAACGCTCTGCAATTTCCGACATATTAAGCTATCATCGGGGTGTTGCGTTAACTTGCACTGTATCGGATTTAAAGGAATTACATTTGCCTGTAGAAGTGTATAAATTAAGCGACCAGCTGGTGGCTAAAGCTTTGAATGCCATTGCTGAATACAAAAATCAGCCGGACAAATTTGCTGCTGTGGGTCAGTTTGCACTAATAGCAAGCAGAGAAAACAGCCTATTGGGAAGTCCTAACGCCGCTAAAACCAATCAGATGGTTTTTGAAGCCTTATCAGATTGGATTCAAAACAACATCAAATATTACAAAAAAAAGATAGCAGAAGAACATGACTTCCAATATATTAGAACGTTAACAGACTCTTATGCAAGCTTAAGTTTGATAGCACCAGAAATTTCCTCTTTCGAGGATATGATCGGTGACTTGGAAAATCTACTCCGCTTTGATTTGGAAATCGCAGCACGCGTGTATAGGGATTGTCAGGGGGGTGATTGGACAAGTAACGAATATACAATAACCGAAGGGACTGCAAATATGGAGTTTAACTTTGAATTCTACAACGAAAGGCGTCTGTTTCCATCGCCAAATTATTCGCAAAGACTTATCGGAACAGGTACATTTTTAACAGAAGGAAAAGCGGTTAGAAATGGGCAGGAAGAAACAGACATCAGTACGGTAGTTTCTGATGATTTTGAGAAGAAGTATGAAATCCAACTTAATTTTTGCGAGCTTAAAGGAGAAACAACCTGTGCATCTCCGGGAAACCCAAAAGAGGAATGGGAGGGTGATGAATTCATCAATTCGTCATTACGACAAATTAGATTTACCAACACCTTTTTCAATATGTTAAATCGCCATCATTCAAATAAGGGGAAATTCGAATTTCAAATAAGGAACAGGCAGGCTGTTTTGGTTGAGGATGTGCACCCCGTTTTTCAGGATTATGATCATGGCGAACAGAAAATCAGAACAGAATTTTATTACAAATTAATACATAAACCAAAATATTAATCAAATAAAAAGAATAAAACCATGAGAAAAATCCAACATTTAATCCTCTGCTTTGCTGTTCTTTTGTTAGCCTCCTGCAACAACAATGAACAAACTACCAATAATAAAGAAGTAGAATCCTTGACAGACGAAGTGGCTAAGCTGCCTGAAAGCACCACCGTCAGCAAGCAGCTATTTGAAGTAGAATCAGCCTACATTAAATTCATCACCCATGCCGCAGGACAGGAAATGATTAGAGAATGGCGCTTCGACAAGCATGGAGAGCGACAGTCAGAAGAAAATTACCTGATCATTATGGGACAAAAAACAGGCGACAAATCCATTGTTCTGGATGGTTATAAGTATCAATGGGGTTTCGATTCAAGCGAGGGCAGCAAGCGCAAGTTTTTCCAAACAGTAACTGACTATGAAAAGGTTTCAAAGAAAGACATCGAGCGATACGGCATAGTTAAACAAGGATATGAAGAGTTTCTGGGGAAAAAATGCCTGAAAGTCAGCGTGGAAAAGCCATCCAAAGCTACCATTTGGGTTTGGAATGGTATTCCACTGAAAACCGAAGCCGTCTTCGGAGGTCAAACGGTGCTGTCGGAAGCTGTCGAAATAAATTTAGAAACTATTGACGAGACATTTTTTAAACCTCCCGGGGATGTAATATTTCAGGAAATTAATTAGAACAACCAGACAGTGAGGAAAAGCTTCCATCCATTGCTATTCGTGTCTTTTCCCAGAATTAAAATACCAAAAATTACAAATTAAATAACGAAGACAACATGAAAACGAAAATTTTAAATCTGACATTGATCAGCATCTTATGGATGTCAATTTCTGTTTACGGTCAGGGCAAACTTGTATCGACCACCAATTACGATTTTGTTCCGGGCGATCAGGTTATTTTTTACGAAGACTTTTCGCAGGACAATATTGGAGACTTACCAGTGCTGTGGTCAAGTAATGGAAGTGGTGAGGTAAAGACTGTTAACATTGCCGAAGGAAATTGGTTTCACATGAACGGGGAAGATGCCGTATATTGTTATACCAAACCCATTGAGTTTCCAGTAAATTTTATCATGGAATTCGATTTTATTCCGGATGCAGATTACTCAGATGGTAGTATTCTAACCTTTTACCAGGAAACCCAAAACAGGGAACTTAATAACGAACTCTATCCCGGAGTTAAAGGACTTCATATAGTTATTGGGAGTGATTTTTGGGAAACCAAGGGGTATGATACTGACAGCGAGGACTGGCTTGAGGGAAAAGGATCGAAAGCTACTGTGGAAAAAGAGCAAGTTAACCACATTATTATTTGGTTACAAAATCGGCGGGTACGGATTTATCATAAAGGAGAAAAAGCATTGGACATGGGAACCAATATCTTCGCAGGAACCGAATTTAACCGGTTTAGATTTTCTGGTTGGGATCGTGCAAGCTTACCCTATATCAGCAATATCAAAGTTACATCCGCCTCTCCTGATACGCGCAGTAAACTGTTAACCGAAGGCAAACTAATCTCGTATGGTATATATTTTGATTCGGGTAAAGATGTGATAAAACCCGAATCGTACGCTTCTGTAAAGGAGATTGCAAATGTTTTGAAAGAAAACCCTGACCTCAAAATTGAAATTATCGGACACACCGACAGCGATGGAAATGATGCGTCAAACCTCGATCTGTCCAAACGCAGAGCAAACAGTGTGAAAACATATCTTATCAATCAGTTTCAGGTTGATGGCTCGCGCCTATCAACAGACGGCAAAGGCGAAAGCATGCCGATAGATTCAAATGCTACACCGTACGGAAAAGCCAAAAACCGCAGAGTAGAGTTTATAAAACTGTAAAAGAACTTGTTTGTGAAAATTCAGCTTTTTCACGTGCGATCATTTGCCTGTTCTTCTTTTAGCAAGTTATGTCAAGGACGTGCCTCGCTTAGCGCACGAAATCCCGGTTTTCTCAGGCTCTGTAATGAATTTTGAGACCTAGAAACAGGCATTAAACGATTATCAGGAAATCCTTACCGGGGAATCTCTCCGCGATTTGAATGTCAGCGTTTATTCTACAACGACCGTTCCAGATAAGGTTTGTCAGTTTTCTTACTCCTCTGGTTTCATTATCACACCTTTGTTATGCTTCCCATCGATGCGAATCAGCAGTGGTTTGCTAAAGTGCACGTGGCGAACATAGTCATTTTCATATTCCGCCGGCATCTGATTCAGAAAGTCGATGTCGTATGATCCGTCCCGGATAAAGGGGTTGATGGTGAAATATCCCACCCTGAAAGACGTAAGGTTTTGAAAGAAATGGGTTCCCTGACTGGGGTCGATGCGGTAGCTGGCTAAACCAGACTCAACGATGAGGCGGGCGGCTGAAATTTGCGGCCACTTAACAGGAATGCCAAGCCAAGGGTCGCTCGACCCCCACCGCCCCGGACCGATGAGCACATAATTTTTTCCCGATTTTAAAAAGCGGCTGTTGATCTGCTCCACGTAGCTCACAAGTTCCTGGTTACGTGAGGCGCTGAAAGACTCAGTTCGTACGTAAACCACATCAAACACATCGTCAATGGTTCCATTCCCCAGAGCCGAGTTAGAAACAATGAGGCAACGTTCTTCTTCAATTTTTGAAAAGTCCAGGTTCACACTTTCTTCTTTCACCGCAATTGGTCTGATTTGAAGCAGATTAAATGAGGCCAGATTCCCGTCCTTCGTGTTTAAGTCAACGGCAAACTCAATTTCTACCGGATTGCCCATTTCCTGCTCACCCAGCTTTAATACTTTCTGGAGAATCTCTGCAATAGGATAGCTATTGTGTTTCAGAATATTAGAGAAAGTAATAACCTTTTTCCCATCATCGCTGTATCCATCTCTGACTACATGATTATGCAGGTCGTAAGTAGAGGCAATGGCTCGGATGGAATCATCTTTTTCGGCCTGTCTGATTTTTAACTTCAACAAATTCAGGCTGTCGTTAGGCGTTGGGATGAATTCCTCCAGATCAGTGTTTAAGGCATAGAAATCCTTTTGCGTCTCGCGGAGGGTCATATCTGGGGTTGAAGTTTGCAGGATATTCTGCGGATAATTAGGACTAAAACGCAGCGACAATCCACCATCGACGATATATTTTCCCAATCCCAATGCCATGCTCACCGTACCATCTTCAGGTTTGCTCGGTGCGATGGGGTAATAATCGATAGAGCGTCCCACCCCGGAGAAGGTTGGATAAAAATGAGATCCGTAAGAAGTGCCACAAACTTCCTGAATAACAATGGCCATCTTTTCTTCATCAATTACATTGGAGGTGGCCGTCATATAGGCTTTGCTATCGCGATAATAAACAGAAGCATAAACTGCCTTGATGGCTTTGGATATCATTTCAAACATCTGACTCCGGTCTTCGATCAAAGGCAGCATATAGGTGTTATAAATACCGGCAAAAGGCTGATAATGACTATCTTCGAGCAAACTACTCGAGCGGATGGCCACCGGTTTCGATAAAGCCACGGCAATGGTGTACAAGTCGCCATAAACCTGCTGAGGCAGTGAGGCTTGCATAAACTGATCCAATATTTGCTCATCGGTAAATTCGTTGGAGAAAGCAATTGGATACAGTTTATTTACTTCCATGAATGAATCAAAAACATCCGTACCCAGAACCACTGTTTTCGGTATGGCGATTTCAATTTTCTCGAAATGATTGTATAACTTATTGCGGTTGATAAGTGAGTCCAGAAAGGCTAACCCTCTGGCTTTGCCACCAATAGACCCTTGACCGATACGTGAGATGCTAAAATACCGGTCGAAGTTTTCACGGTTAAAGCTAGAGATTACCCCACGTGCTTTGGCCATCCTGAACTCTGCGATAGAGTCAAAGATGAACTTTTTCGTCTCTTCGCAATCATTGAAGTCATCGGACTTAAAGGCCCTGAAAAGCTCAGCCAAAGGAAACAGCGCCCTGGCGCGTAACCACTTAGAAAAGTGGTCGCGCTCAATGTGGTAACGCAGTGAAGCGGTTGGAATTTTGTATACTTTCTCCTGCAAATCTCTTAAATCGCGTGCCCTGCCGACCACAATGCCCATGTGGGGGTCTTTAAAAACGAAATCCCCAAAACCAAAGTACTCTTTGATAAACTCACGTAAATCGAAAGTCAGACTCTTAGAGTTTTTATCCAGAAAGCCTACCCTGATTTCTTTGGCCTTCCATCTGTTCTCGGGATCAGACGACTGTAGTAAAACCGGAGTATACTTGTTGTTTTTCTTGATAATTGCGCTCAATTTAATCCCGGCTTCTTTATCCATAACACCTGAACTGTCAACGGGATAAGAAATATCTGAGACCACCCCCAACAGGTTATGCTTGTACTTTTCGTACAGAGCCATTGCTTCCTTATAATTGGTAGCCAGCAGCACTTTTGGACGCCCACGCATACGCAGCATTCGTTGATGCTCATTAAGCCCTTCGGAAACAAACGACTGCGATTGCTGAAAAATAATCTTATACATGATGGGCAGGTAACTCGAATAAAAACGGATGTTGTCCTCTACCAGGATGATGGTCTGCACCCCCACCTCTTCTACATCATGCTCCACGTTCATCTTGTCTTCAATCAGCTTGATGATGGCTAAAAGTATATCGGCATTTCCCAGCCAGCTAAAAATATAATCAATGGCATCGTGCTTGATTTTATTTATTTTCAGAGTAACTTCACGCGAAAACGGGGTAAGCATCACGATTGGAATCCAGGGATAAATTTCTTTGATGTCCATCGACAAAACCATGGTATCATGTTTTTCGACACTTAACATGGTTATCACCAAATCAATGTTTTCGTCTTCGAGAATTTGCATCGCCTCCTGGCGCGAAGTAGCCTTGAAGAATTGTGGAGGATAGCGCAAACTTAAGGAGGTGTATTCATGAAAGATCTGTTCATCAATTCTGCCGTCTTCCTCAAGCATAAAGGCATCGTAAACACTCGAAATAAGCAGCACGTGATAAATACGTTTTTTCATCAGGTTGGTAAACGCTGCATCACTGTCGTAAAAGTTCTGCTTAAGCAAATCGGCTTTTTTATCAATCATGCTGATCGGTTTATGAATAGATGAGACAAAGATAATGAATCTGTTTATCGCTGCATCGTTTGCCCATTTTGTTTGTTGGCGGGTTTTAAGCTGACCTGCCTGTCAACAAAAAAAGAGACTGTCACGCAAGCGCCGTCTCTTTTTTTTGGAAAGTTATATTTTTTTGTTGGGGGTAAGCTTCACAGAAAACCGTTTAGCCACATTGGCAGTCGCCATGGCCTTTACCCCGCAGTTCAGCCGGGTTTCCGCAGGCGGGACAATCTTCGGTATAGGCGTGATCGTGTGTTTCTTCGGCGGAACTGCAACCACAGCCACCGCCACCGTGATGATGGCCATGACCTCCTCCACCGCAGCAGGAATCCTCTTCTGAAGCTTCGTTTGAGCTGCTGCATCCGCAACCTGAACCACAGCCCCCTTTGGGTGCAAGATCGGCCTCGGTAATTTCTCTTACTCCCGTCACTTTGCCACTCACATGCAATTTTCTACCAACCAGTGGGTGGTTAAAATCCATTTTCACGGCCTCCTCCCCTATCTCGAGCACCTTGCCCTTGAGCGGATTTCCATGACTGTCCATCATTGAAATCTCATTACCAAGAAACAACAAGTCCTCCTTTATCACCCCATTAACCATGAAGGCACTTAAAGGAACTTGTATAAGAAGGTTGTCGTTATATTGCCCAAAAGCTTCTTCGGGAGAGAGACTAAATTCAAAGGCCTCTCCGGCTCCAAGTCCCATCATATGGGTTTCAAAACCCGGAATCATTTTGTTGAATCCGAACATCATGTCGCGTGGACTTGTTTCGCCGGCAAACTCAATCATTTCGCCTTGCTCATCATCCAGCTTTATTTTATAGGCTACCTGAGCCACCGTATTTTTAGTAATTTTCATCATCCTTTGTTGTTTTTTTGAACACATTTGGGGCAAAAGTAAACATTCATTCCAATTTAGAATGTTTACAAATTGTTAAAATGCCAATTTAAGTAACCCGTTTTGCACCACGCTATCGAATTGCATCCTGTAATTTGTATCAACCGGCAACGAAGGTGGCGACTCTACCTTAAGCGGGTCGATGGCTTTTCCATTTCGATAAAAGCGAAAATCGAGGTGAGGGCCAGTGGCAAGACCTGTACTGCCCACATAACCGATAAGCTCTCCCTGCCGAACGTGTTTGCCTTCTGCCATGCCTTTGGCATACCCTTTCAGGTGCATGTAGGTTGTTGAATAAGTGCCATTGTGTTTGATTGTCAGATAATTCCCCCCACCTCCTCTTTGGTAGGCTTTTTTAACCACAGTACCATCGCCCACCGAATAAACGGGAGTACCTTCGGCGGCGGCATAATCAATTCCATGATGAGGACGTCGTATTTTAAGTACAGGATGCAGCCTGCTGTTTGAGAAATGGGAACTTATTCGGGTAAACCGCAAAGGAGCTTTCAGAAATGTACGTTGTAGCGATTTTCCGGTCTCATCAAAATAATCTCCTTTTTCGTTTTGAACAAAATAAAAAGCGAACAAGCTATCACCACCGTGCATCATCAGGGCAGCATCTACGCGTCCCAGACCAATATACTCTCCTTCGACGAATTGTTTCTCGTAAACCGCTTTGTACACATCCCCTTTTTGCAAACCGAAGAAATCTATCGTCCAGGCATATATTTCTGATAGTTCATTAGCCAGATTTGGATCGGCTTCCTGAGCAATAAGTGAGTTCCAAAGTGAACTTTCAATGACTCCCTGAATAGTATCCACCACCACATCAATTGTTTTGCGCCCCCGTGTAGCTTTTACCGTGTCATTTAGCGCATAAAGCACGTACGAGACAGGTGATATTTCGTACACAAAATAGAGGGGTTGTGGAACAGAGTCGCGTGTGAGGATGACTGAATAGCTGTTTCCGGCACGAATTCGCCGCACATCAAAGGTGTCGCGTGTAGCTCTCGCCAGTTGATCAATCGTTGAATAGTCAACCCCATGACGCAACAGAATATCAGCAAGAAACTCGTTTTTCTTAACCGTAGCTTCTATCACATCGAGCGAATCGATAACGATACCAAAAGCCATCTGAGGAACAACAATCAGCTCTTCAAGGTTTTCCAACCCGTTCTGGTCATTACTATCCTGATTTTTATCAAAAGAGCAGGAGGTCAGCATCAAGAAAACAACAAATACAAGAGAAGCCAGAATACGAATCATAAGCGGTTGCGATGGTCTAAGAAATACAGGTAGTAAAGCGTTAATTGGTCTTTTTTATTGTGTGCTTTTTCGAAAGATAAAGGATCACAAAACCGGCCAAAACGAAAGGAATACTCAGCCATTGGCCCATATTAAGCATCATATCGGTTTCGAACTGGACCTGAGGCAGCTTTATAAATTCGATTAAAAAACGGACGGAAAAGAGTACAATAAGGAAATAAGCGAATATTCGTCCATCAACAGGTTTGCCATCGTGTTTATAATAGTACCAGATAAGAAAGCCAAATAAGAGCAAATAGCTCAATGCTTCGTAAATTTGGGTAGGATGATGCGCAATGGCGGCATTTAAACCATAGTCGCGCACAAATACAAACCCCCAGGGCAAGGTGGTTACATCGCCATAGATTTCAGAATTCATTAAATTTCCCACCCGGATCAGAAAACCGGCCAATGAAGTAACAATAACAATGCGGTCGAGCACCCAGAAATAGGTTCGGTGGTATTGACGCGAGAAAAAGTAAAGCCCGATCAGGATGCCAATGGCAGCCCCATGACTGGCCAGACCCCCCTCCCAAATTTTGAGAATCTCCCATGGACGTGAAAGATAGTAATCCGGTTCATAAAACAAGCAATGCCCCAGCCGTGCTCCGATGATGGTGAACACCACCATGTAAGTAGCCAAACTGTCGAGCACTTTAATAGGAACTTTTTCCCGTTCAAACATCTTTTGGAGAATCAGGTATCCAAAAACAAATCCCAGAGCAAACAGCAGCCCGTACCACCTGACTGAAAATCCACCAACCACAGGGATATCCTGTGGGATTATAAAAATCTCAGGCCTGACATTCCAGACTATTTCCAACATAAGCATAGCTAAAACTTTTTGGGCAAAGTTAATATTTTGCTACAAGCGGCGGTATTCAAAAGTAGGATATCCTTTCTCGCCTGATACCGGATCATAAAAACTGGTAAACCGCAGCTTGTAAAAAACGCCTGAACGGGTTTGGATAAAATAATTAAATCGTGGATTGCATTTATAGTAAAAGTCACCGCCATTGATATCACCAATCAGCTCCTTCCAGTTGTAACCAATGACATCAGGCCTGCGCGAGTAGTCAAGATATAGCACATCATCGACCACCACGTCGTCGAAAACCATGGTTGAATCGAATGCCACGGCCACCCCGTTGGGGTTAATTAAAACGCCTGTCAGCAGATAAGGATAATTCTCACCCTCCGAAGTAATCAGCATGGTGGTATACTGAGTAAACAACAAATCCCAATTGGTATTTAAGGGTTCTGTTTGCAAGGCGGCCTGGGTATCAAAGCTAAACTGGACGGTGTTGTATCCGGCCTCTTTCCCGATAAGGTATTCATGCTGGTCAGAGTTATCCATTTTGCAATAGCTAAACCGGTATTTATGGGCTGCGAGCCTATGAAATATCACTTTCCTCAAACCCAGAACTCTGCCCAGGTCGTCAATACCCCGATCGACGATGTAAACACGTTGTGGGAACAGGGTATCAGCTCCAGCCAACACAAGCCAGTCGCCAAAGGCTACAGAATCAGGATTTCCGCTTGAGGCATCAAACCGCCAGGTCAGGCCCGTGGTATCTGTAACATCCTCGAAACGAAGAGCGTTGGTTGCAGCGGCCATCATAAATTTTGCCGTGTTGAGCCGTATTTGGTATCCTGTATCGGAGGAGCTGAACATCAAATCATAATCGCTTTTCAGGTTCTGTGCCACCTGTTCGCCCGTCGTCAGATCGAAATATACTTGATGGCTGTAGTACTGCGTCATGGGTATCATTTCCACTTTTGTGGTATCAACCGGATGCGGAGCAATTTTACTGTCTTCTTTAAAACATGAGGTGGTAAGCCCTATGAAAAGAGACATGAGCAAGAAAAACAGGATAATTTGTTTCATTACTGTGTGATATTAAATTGAATTTTAACGAAATAGGTTCGTCCCCAGTTTATAGGAGCCCCTGCGCCACCTGAGTGTGCTATACCTCCGCCATCTCCACCACTTGTTGCAATATTGGTATTGTCGAACAGGTTTTTTACACCGGCCTGTACGTTTAACCGGTGCTTGTAAAACCACCTTCCTACATTCATATCCATGGTGTTATACGCATCAATCGTGCTAATCACCTGTTCGTTATTTTCACCAAGCGTCAGCTCCGGGTAGGCTCCGTTGTACTTATAAAACAAACTGAAATCCAAAGCAGTTTTCTTCCAATGCACATTCGACTGCACAGTAACATCTGTAGAATAAATAAAATCGGGCTCAGGACCATCTGACGAAAGCACAAGTTTTCGCCCTGTGGTAGCATACCCCAACACAAGCTTCAGCCAGGGATATACCCGGTTATTAAAACTCACATCAAAGCCTTGCGTATAATACTGGTCTACATTAACATAGGTGTAAATCAATTGCTCCTCACTTACGCTTTGCAACTGTATTTTATTTTTCAGGTGATTATAAAACAGGCCAAGATCAATTCCCCAGTTGTACATCGAAGCTTTTTGGGTATTGTAAGTAAGGTCCATGCTGATGTTCTGAGAGGTTTCAGCCTCCAGGTCAGGGTTTCCAATAATGTTGTGGTTGATATCCACAAAATACAGGTAAAGTTCTTTTAATGAAGGAGCGCGGAATCCCTTTGCCACTGAAGCCCTGATAGCAAATTCTTCTCTAATATTCCATTTCACATTCAAGGAATATACCAGCGGGGCTTTGTACTTTGTGTTGTAGATATACCTGATTCCGGGCTGAATATCCAGCTGAGGCAGAGGGGTATAGGCCAGACTTAGGAAAGCGGCATAATCGCCAATTTCCTGATGTTCATTTTCAACACGTTTACCTCCGCCGCTCTCGTGGGTGATATCAAATCCCAATTGGTATTTTATCAAGTTATTGGGCAGGCTGTTGCTAAACACCGGACGCACCAAAATGTTATCGAACCAGCTGGTATCCTGCGAATCAATCCCGACATAAAGTGTTTCGCTGAGGTTAGTCAAGTCCTTTATCCAGGTATTTTTAGCCCTTCTGTAGTAGGAATAGGCAGCCACAACATTCAGGTTGCCGGAATTAAAAAGGCCCTGGTTAAATTCGGCGCGGGTAGTCCACCTGTCGGTATAAAAATACTTGTCGAAGGCTTTGTCGAGATTAAAAACCGGGGAGGGATACCCCTTGTCTCTTATTTCTTCACTAAAGTAAGCGACTGTAGCTTTTACCGAAGTTTTCGCTGCTTTAAACATATACGAAAAATCCGTATCATATTGAAGTTTAGGCTTCCACTGCTTCCAGCGCGAGGTATCAACTTCGCTAAATCCGCCAAAAAAATTGCGTGAGCCATTTAAAGAGACACTGTTTTTACCCTTGGAGTAACTTCCTCCCACGCTGGCATTATACACACCAACTGTTTCAGTATACAGCTCACCATAGGCTGATAAGCGAGTTCTGTCGGGTTGCTTGGTAATGATATTAATGACGCCGGCCAGCGCATTGCTGCCGTAAATCACCGACATAGGGCCTTCAATAATTTCCAGGTGGTCCACATCCTGCATATTCATTTGTTGCAGGTCAAGTTGTCCGTTCTGACGACCAATAACAGGGACACCATCAACTAAAAACTTTACATGCTCACCACCTAGACCCTGCATTACGATTGAAGATCCAAAAATGTTATCGCGTGTACTCCTTATATTCAGTTCGCCGGCAAGCATTTCACTTAAGTTTACAGCGGCTTTCTGGCTTATCGCAAGAGATGAAATCACCTTAACCTTGTAAATGGATTTATCTACACGTTCGGGAGTAATCTGGCCTGTAACCACCACTTCATCTACATTGTACACACAAGGTTCGAGGAGCAACTTTTTATCGATACCGGGATAAAGCGTATCTGACGCCGGCAAATACCCTACAAACGAAATATTTACAATGATAGGAGTGGTAAGGTCAAAGCTGACCTCTCCTGAAATACTCGTTGTAACGGTAATGGGCTTTTGGGGCTTTTGTGAAATGGGCTCACCTAATACATGGGCAAACGCCACCACCTCACCACTTACTTTATCAACCAAGGTAAGTCTGGTTTGCTGTGCAAATCCTTTTGGAAATACCAGCCAAACCAGACTTAAGGCTACGAGCAGAATACGCATGGGTTTACTGAACCATGAGTTTCTGACTGTGAATCGTTTGGTTATGCTGCAATCTGGCAACATAAAGCCCTGTATTTAAATCTAAAGAAATTTCCACACCGCTTTGCAAATCAATTCCGTTAAGGGTTTGATTAAACACCTGGCGACCACTCAGATCATAAACACTAAAATCGGCAACGCCATCAATTCCATCGATACGTACATTCAACCGATCGTTGGCAGGGACAGGAAACAATTGCAACGCTTCTTTTTCGCTCACGATGTCGTTTACTGAGGACAATGACACAATTTTCTTATCCAACGCGAAAGCACCTGTACCGGTTCCGCCCCAATAAACAAAGGTAAGCTTATACACATCGTCATTGCCTGCTTTCACAAAGTAGCAGGTTGAATCGACCATTTGAAAGCTAAAAGTACCCATATCAAAGTACTTCCAGTCAGCTCCGACAATGTTTTTATCTGTCACGAAAGCCTTGTCAAACCAGCTACTGAAGTCATCAGCCACGGGGTAAAAATGATTTGCACCTGTTTCAACATTGTTGGTAACGCCTGTAACCAAGTAGGGAACCATGTTACCTTCGTTATCGGGCACCAGGTTGATAAACTTGGTAAAAAGCAAATCCCAGGAGTCAGCGGCTGGCTCACGGTCAAGTTCCTGGTTGTCTTTCAAACTGTAATAAGCAAAACGTTTTGACTCGTAAGGAACAATGTTAAACTCCACAGCTTGTTCTTCACTGCCATCGAGGTTGGCAAATTTAAAATTGTAGATGTTTTGTGCTGAAAATTTACTTTCGATCCAAAGTTTCTTTATTGAACCATCGGGGTAAGCAACCACAAATAGGGAATCGCCGGTCAGGTTGTGAGTTGCCATATTGTAAATTCCCCAGCCATAATCAGGATGTTCGGAGGCGTGGGCATTGAAAGCACCATCTTCCCAGATGGTAGGAGAGTTGGTCATATTCGACCAGGTTGATATACCAGCCGTATCTACGGTCGACCAGGCACTTGTATCACCACCAGGATAAGTATATAGTTTAAGTCCGGCACCATCGTTAATCAGGATTCCGGCACTAAAGCGTGCGGTATAAAAGGCAATATCCCAGTTGGACATGGGAGCTTCGCCTATCAGGCCATTGGTCATGCTATAGAACAAATCGTTGGCATAGCCAGGTCCCATTGAAAGGGAATCACGTGTATAATCCTGAGCAACAGCCTTATTAAAAGGTAAAAATACGACCACCATCAAGGCAGCAATAATAAAAGAGGTATATTTTTTCATTGTATAATAATTAGTGTATTGTATTGTGCTATTCCAGTATTAGAATCGCGAAAATTTAACAAACCTTAGTCAAGCAGCGCTTTGCAGCCGTATAAGCCGGTGTATGCTTTTCGTAACTACCGGAGAATAATCTCTAAAAGGAACTACAGCAACAAAACAGCTAAAACATAGGGTTGTTTAGCAAAAGCCCGAAGGAAAACAAATTCACTTCAAGGGCAGATTAAGAAATTTTTTATGGAATCAGGATTGTGGCGGGCCACGCAAAGAAACCGACTGGTGGTATCTTTGCTGAAACATGTCGCGATAATTAAACCTTACGGTTATGTTTTTTGCGAAATCACCTAACAGTGTTGAATAATCATCCGCAACAACAGAATGAAGAGTATGCTTGTATTTATCTACTGATACTGTTTTATCTCCTTTGGTTTTATAAAGGAGGATGCCGGTGTCGTTTTTACCTGGTTTGGTAAAAGGTTGGTGGTTGAATAAATCGAAATCGAAAATGGCTTTTTGGTGGTAGGTGATCAGGTCGCCGATAACCATCCAGAAAAAGGTTAAAGCCAGAAATGGAATAGCCATCCTGTACTTGTAACGCACCGTATTTTTTCGAGTCTTCATCAGACCACAAAAATAGTAAAATCTTATTTAGATTGCATTAAAAAAATTCAGTCTTCAATTGTTCTACCCATTTTTGAATACGTTCTTCGCTCATGTCGTCCTGGTGATGTTCGTCGAGGACAAGCCCAACAAATTGGTTGTCCTTACTGGCCAGACTAAAATAAAACTCGTAACCATCGGTTGGCCAGAACCCCACCACACATGATTTATCCGGAAGCCTGCAATACAAGGTTCCGAGGCCATCAACAAAGCTCTCCGGGTATTCTTTCTGGTCGCCAAGACCGAACAAAGCCACTTTTCGTTCGCTGAAATCCAGCAACGACAAGTGATCGATAGTTAATTCCCATTCGTCCTGCATTTCGCCAATGCCCCACGCCGAAGTACCAAAAATTAGATTTGAGAAGGGTTTCATGTCTTCGATGGTAGCCGTTTTTAGATTAAAAACCTGAGCTATGTCTTCACCAAAAGCTTGTTGAATTTTTATTGCCGACTTCTCCGTCATGCCGTATGTTGAGCCAAAAAATATACCTACTGGTTTCATTGTATGATGCTATTTGGATTTAATATAAATTGCGTGGCAAAATTAAAGTATTTTATCAAACCTGATCGGCTTTCTTGATTTAATCGCGATTTCAGAGGTTTGTTTTATTAAAAATGGCATTAAAAAAGCCCCTCAACTTACGTCAAGAGGCTCAAACCAAATTAATTAATGAAAAAGCTATTTTTTATCAGGAGTTGATTTCTTGTCTTTACAGTCGCTTTTCAGCTTCTGGTCTCCACAGCAGGAAGATTTCTTTGTAGTACAATCTTTTTTGTCTTCGGCCTTGGCTTTGGCTTTCTTCTTATCTTTGTCGTCATCAACCCTGGTAACGGTGATTTGGTTATCCAGATTAACAACTGAAGCAACTGAAGTGGTGGTTATACCTGCAAAAAACATGAGAGAGAGTGCAAGGGCAAAAGTTTTAATTTTCATCTGTGTATTGTTTTAATTATTAATTTTAAACTTACAGGGTCAAAAGTAATACGTAAACCGGGCGGCCGTTGTTAATGCGTTGTTAATTACTGTTAATGAAATGTTAACGTGCCAACCATGTATGAATTAGCATTAATTTTGACCATAAAAAGCGGTACATGAAGAAAAAAGCCATCGTGTTAATTATTGTCGTTACCTCCCTCGCTATGGTCGGGATTATACTAACACAGGTGTTTTGGGTTAACACGGCACTTAAATTAAAAGAAGATCAGTTCGACAACAAGATCCGCATTGCCGTTAAAGGAGTTGTTAATCAGTTGCTTGAAAACAAAAACGATACCTTGTTTCAGGAAAAACTCAGGATGCTTTCGTGCCGGAAATCACGTCTTGACGTTTACGATTACATTCATCCCGATTTACTCGACTCGCTGGTGACGGCAGAACTGAAATGCATGCGTTTGGAAGGGCAATACTATTATGGCATTTACAACAAAACCAACAACCGGGTCGCTTTTGGGCGCTATGAGGGATTTGAAAAAGACCTTATCAACTCGCCCTACCAATTTTCTGTCTCCAGCATTTACCGCCCCGGCAACTATTATTTGTCTGTATATTTTCCCGGAAAAACCGTGATCCTCATCAGGATGATTGGCTATTGGTTACTTTGGTCGGCGTTGTTTTTACTTGTACTGATTTTTAGTTTTGTCTACGTTATTTTTAACCTGCTACAGCAGAAAAAAATATCTGAAATTAAAAACGATTTCATCAACAACATGACCCACGAGTTTAAAACGCCCATAGCCACCACGTGCTTGGCCGCTGAAATGATGCAGCGCGAAGAAGTGCTTAACGACCCAAACCGCATTAAAAAGTATGCGGGCATTATTCAGGATGAGAACAGCCGCCTTCAAAATCAAATCGAACAGGTGCTGCATGTGGCGGCCATGGAGCAAAACGGACCTGCCTTCAAAATGAAAAAACTTAGTGTTCACGGGTTGCTCGAGTCGGTTGTGGAGAGTTTTGAACTGCTTATAAAAGAGCGTAACGCGGATATTACACTTCATCTTGATGCACCCAACCCGCTGGTAACAGGCGACAAATTTCATTTGCTGAATGTTTTTTACAATTTACTCGACAATGCCCTGAAATACAGTCCGACCAATCCTAAAATTGACATCCTGACACAAAATCAGGGCAATCAGCTGATCATCACATTTAAAGACAACGGCATCGGCATCAGTCACGAACATCAGAAAGACATTTTCAAAAATTTGTTCAGGGTACCCACAGGTAATATTCACGAGGTCAGGGGATTTGGCCTTGGCCTGTATTACGCTAAAACCGTAATTGAACACCACCACGGGCGTATACAATTAAAAAGTGAACCCGGGGCAGGATCGGCATTCTCAATATTTCTCAACTCAAATCACTAAATCATGGAAGAAACCAACACCAAAATTCGGATTTTATTTGTTGAAGATGATCCCAATCTGAGCATGATTTTAAAAGATTATCTCGAAATGATGGGATACACGGTAGTACATGCCGGAGATGGGGAAGCAGGGTTAAAGTTATTCAAATCAGGTCATTTCGATCTGGCCATTCTGGATGTGATGATGCCAAAAAAGGATGGATTCACGCTGGCCGGCGAGATAAGGGAAAAAAATATGTCGATTCCAATCGTATTCCTTACGGCGAAAAACCTAAAAGAAGACAGGATAAAAGGTTTCCGGCAAGGCTGCGACGATTACATCACCAAGCCCTTTAGCACCGAGGAATTGAGCTTGCGCATCAAAGCCATCCTGAAGCGTTGTGCCGTTTCCGACGACACGCATAAACCTGAAGAAAGCCGCTTCTATACACTGGGGCATTTTCAATTCGACAGCAACAACCTGACATTAACCAGTCCACAGGGCGAAAAACGCCTTACACGCAAGGAAGCAAATCTGCTAAAATTGCTGTGTCAGCACAAAAACACACTCCTTTCACGTGAAGTGGCGCTGGAAACCATTTGGGGCGAAAACGACTACTTTATCGGACGAAGCATGGACGTGTTCATCACCAAGCTAAGAAAATACCTCAAGTCTGATCCGGCAGTTAAAATAATTAATGTACATGGCATCGGGTTCAAACTGGAAGTGAAAGAATAGATTTGGAGAACTCCTCACACCAATGCTAAACGGGCTTTTCAACAGCTGAGCCCAAACCACTTCATCTTGAGCTAACTCGGTGAAATATCTGCCTGAAATTATTCCGGTTTACCCGGATAACCCAACATTTCGCGTGCTTTCCATCCTGCCTCATACATGGCCAGGATACTGGCTAAAAAACCTTCCTCCGACCGATAATCAACCGTGTTCATCATCGCAATGACCGACACATCTGTGGCAGGATCATAAACCATCAAACTCAGGTATCCTCTGATACATCCATTGTGGCCAAACCCGAGATTGGGTACAGAAATACATCCAAGACCATAAGAACTATGACCACTGGTGTCGGGCGAAAAATCTGTCTGCATCAGAGTAATGGTAGCCGGATCAAGCACGTTTTGTCCTTTCATCAAGCTTCTTACGTAGGTGTTGAGGTCTGTGAAATTGGCATAGCCGTTTCCTTCGGCCACATGAGCACTCATGTTCGACTGATCGTAGTGAACAGTACCAAGTGGCGGTGGATAATAAATTGTTCCAATCGCATGCAGGCCTTGCATGGTGACGTCATCAGCCTGATCAGGGAAATACAGATCGAGGGGCACCGGAGTATGTGGGCCATAAATGTGATCGAAGAGGTAATCACCGTAAGTTTTGGCCGAGCCAAATCTGGCGGTGTACACCCGGGCAATGATCTCACTTAGTATGGTATAGCCGGTATTGCTGTAATGATGACTGAAACCCGGTTCCCAATAACTCAGGTCGTATAAAACCAGTTGATTAACAAGCTCCCCGGAGGTGAACTGATGGGTTGGATTTTGATGAAAAGTATATTCCACATACGATTCCCCCTCGCAATTGGGCACAGGATCGTTGTCTACATCATACACTCCGGCACTGTGCTGCAACAGTTGTTCGATGGTGATGGCCGATTTGTAGGGAATATTCCAGGATGAGATATCAGGCACATAGGGCATTTGTGTTCCGGGAATCACCTCAGTGATGTGGTCGTAAATGCTGAGCCAACCCGCTTCGTGCATATTTAAAATGGCTGCCGAGGTAAAGTTTTTGGTGTTGCTTGCAAAGCGAAAAAAGGTATTGGCAGTGAGTGGCGTTTCATCGGGATGATTGCAGGTAGCAAAAATGGTTCTGTCGGGAGTTTGTATATAAACACTAAGCGACGACACCGGTTGACCAATTTTGTCCTGCACCGCGCTTCGTATCACCTCAAGGCTGTCGGCCAGAGGAAAAACAGGTTTGGGATCAGGCGGATCAGTATTGCTTTGCTTACAAGAAGCTAGTGCGATAAAAAAAGAAAGTGCTGTTATGAACAGAAGTTTTTTCATGATTTTTATGTTTTGATAACTTACAAAGGTAAA
>Ga0180009_10002320_pt1 | contig 22451 bp, 18 predicted proteins | sample OS_PC_MetaG_FD_123537 | JGI IMG/M metagenome (GOLD analysis project Ga0180009, IMG submission 123537) | Groundwater microbial communities from the Aspo Hard Rock Laboratory (HRL) deep subsurface site, Sweden - OS_PC_MetaG | ecosystem: Environmental > Aquatic > Deep subsurface > Groundwater...
CAGTCTCGCCGGCCCTGACGACCGCTGGCTGCGTTGCTCGGGCTCGAAATACCACAAGTATGACTTCGCCCTCGCGCCTTGCCAGCGGCCGCCATTCCTCGCCGACACTGGGCACGTTCTTTCAGGATCGAACACTAGCCAGAAATGGGACGATTGTCGATTGTGGACTGGACAATCACGATTGAGGAGTCGTAATTGTGATCACTGTCGATGGTGGTTGATGCTCAGGTATGTTCAGCCCATATCGCGATGTAGACCGTCGAGGATCACCGTAGAGGATATCGATGAGCAAAGAGATCGAGAAGCTCTGGAGATCTGAAGACTACTGGTCAATCTGGTTTGCGGCGAGTCTTTTTGTCGGCATCATCGCTGGCGCCATCACACGGGTGCCCAAGGTGGACAAGTGGGTGAGCAATCCCATCGCCGCCTTTCCTGGGGATCTGGCTGGCTGGATCGCCGTGCTGGGCGTGGGCCTGGGGGTCTTGTTGACCATCGGGGTTGCGGTCATGCGAGGAGACTGGAAGGAGTTCTTCCTCGGCTATCTGGTTGTCTTTGTCTTGGCGGTGCTCGCCTATACCGTGGCCAATCAGAGCTCGGTCAAGGCCTGGGGCCTGGGTTATGCCATTTGGGCCCTGACCTTCGGCCTACTCATTGCCAATACCATCGGTACCCGCAAGTGGTTGCTGCAAGGCGCCCGTTCCGAGATGTTCATCAAGACCGGGCTGGTGCTGCTTGGCGGCGAGTTGTTGTTTTCGGAAATCCTCAAGCTGGGCCTGCCTGGCCTGTTGGTGGCCTGGGTGGTGACACCCACCGTGATCATCTTCATGTGGCTCTTCGGCACCAGATGGCTCAAGATTGCTTCAAAGCGGATGGTCATCATCGTCGCCGCAGCCACTTCGGTCTGCGGGGTCTCGGCTGCCATCGCCGTGGCCTCAGCCTGCCGCGCTAAGAAGGCCGAGCTTACCCTGGCCGTGGGCATGACCATGATCTTCACGGTGCTGATGATGATTCTCATGCCGCCCTTGTGCAAGCTGGTGGGTATGTCGCCGGCGGTCGCCGGCGGCTGGTTGGGCGGCACCATAGACTCGACCGGAGCTGTGGTGGCGGCTGGCGCTTTTCTGGGCCCCACCGCCGAGAAGGTGGCGGCGGTGGTGAAGATGATACAGAACATCCTGATCGGGGGGGTGGCCTTCGCCGTTGCCATATTCTGGATCACCAAGGTCGACCGGGATCCAGGGGCCCCAAGACCAAGCCTGATGGAGATCTGGCACCGCTTCCCCAAGTTCATTCTGGGCTTTGCCGCTGCCTCGCTGCTGTTCAGCTTTGTACTCATGCCCACCCTGGGCCACGAGGAGGTCTCCGGCATTCTCAGACTGAGCAAGGTCCTGCGCAGCTGGTTCTTCTGCCTGGCCTTCGTCTCCATCGGGCTCGAATCCAACTTCAAGGAGTTGGCCAGCCAGATGGTGGGCGGCAAGCCTATCTACCTCTATGTCGTCGGCCAGAGCTTCAATCTGCTCTTGACGCTCTTGATGTCCTGGATCGCCTTCGGCGGGATCCTCTTCACGGTTTATGCCGGATGAGAGACACCCGACACCGCTGGCTGCGCTTGATCTTGGGCTTTGCCGCCATCGCCGTCTTTGTCAGTCTGCTCCATCTGGGCTCAATCCGTCTGGGTGGGGCGACGGGTCGTCTGATCGAAGAAAACCGCCAAAGAGATCTGGAAGTCTACGCCTATGTCTACAGCGAGGTGAGCGAGCTCGAGGATTTTCTCAACGATGAGGCGGGAAAATACGGACGGGCCGCGCTTATCAAAGCCATCAACGGTCAGGATACATGCCGGCCTTGACCTTCTCCATTTCGGATCTGCGGCAGGGTGTTGCCGCGCACGCCTGATACGGGCCGCTGCGTGGGAACAGCGTCGCGACGCAACGCGCGGAACCATCGATTGGTTGTTCACCGTGGACAAAGCACGTGAGAAGATGGCCCGATGCTGCCCTTCACAATCGACGTGAAGAGACCAAATAGGTGTTCCGAACCCTCGATCACTCCACGGAGGCGGTTGTGGCCCGCGCGTAGCTCAGAAAACCAAGAGTGCTGCCCCCCACGTCGAGTTCTCCCGCCTTCTGTTCTTGAGCTCCCCGCAAGTGACTGCCCGCCGTGGACACCGCCCACATGATGTGTAGTCGAGTTCGGATCAGCTATTTGGTATGGAGTACTCTGCTCGTGTGCGCCTGGCTGGTCCTGTTGGCGGGCTGCGGCGCCAGGGAGGCCCGGCCGGCGCCGCAGCATCGGGCCCCGTCGCCGTTTTCCGTGATGCTGGCGCAGGGTGGCCGCCCGGTGCCGGTGCTGAACCACCAGGCGGCGCTGCTGCGGGCCCCCTTCGACATCCTGGTGGAGACCGCCAACCCGGCCGAGGGGATCCTGATGAACGTGGCGTTCGAGGAAGAGCTCTACCGCGCGGCGCTGGCGGACGACCCCCTGAGCGACTACTTCCAGCCCGGCACCGGCATGGCGGAGGAGGCGGTGGTCAAGGAGCAGAGCCTGTTCATCGTCGGCAGCCGGGCTCACCACTACCTGCTCCATGACCCCGCGGGGCCGGTCAACCGCTACCACCAGGTGACCAGGGTGGGCGGCCGGTATCGCTGCAGGCGGTCGGTGTCCGAGCTGATGATCCAGCACAAGACGGTGAAGCTGGAGCAGACCCGTGAGCCTGCCCTGTTCCTGGTCTTCTTTCTCGGTCGAAGCGTGATGGGTCGGCCGATGGAGCGACACCGGGACTTCGTCGCGATCCGGTTCAGCGCTCGGTAGCGGGAAGCACCCGTGGTGGCCGCGGTCGCCGCGATCGCCGTCACCATCATTCGCTTTCTTCGTCAGGTGTGACCGGCGAGAAGTGGGGGCAGCTGGCCGCGGGCAGCGGCTCCATGAAGCGCTGGAGTACCGAGCAGATCCCGGCGTCCCCGCGGACCGAGCCGTAGGCCGAGCCGAGGATCGTGATCCCCGGCAGCTGGCGCTCGATGGAGGCCGGATCGTCGTCGAAGTGCCGGCAACTGCGGCAGGTGGGGGGGCGGGCCATACTCGCTATATCCTAGCACCCAGCTCTCGATGGGATGCTGGAGCGGCATGTCGCGCCCACGTCGGGGCCCAGAAGACCCTCTCCGGCTGGACCATGACACGAATGTCGCGAATGATGGCGCGGGGCCGATCTGGATCACACTGATCGGCCGCAACCAATCGAATCACAACAGTTTTGATTGCCGTCAGGCTGGCCGCGTGCTTGCTCTATGTTTCCGCCGGGAGGAAACGATGCGAGCAGCTGCCCTGATGGCCACCCTGACCTGCCTCAGCCTGCCGGTCCACGCCCAGCCCGTGCCGCTGGACGATCCCCACGTGCTGGATGCTCAGACGCCCCCGCCGCTCCCCCCACCGGTGGTGGTCGCGCGCCCGCTGCGGGTCCGCCGGATCGACCGGGGACCGCTGCAGGACCCGGCAACGGGCAGGCTCTCGATGTTCGACACGGCGCAGACCCTTCGGCGAGGCCAGTGGAGCTTCACCGCCCGGGGCGCGATCACCACCGAGTTCTCCTTCGGCATCACCGACTGGCTCGAGGTCGGCATCAAGAACATCCCCACCCTGCTGCTGGTGGAGCAGGGCCCGAAGAACACGCTGTGGATGGGCGGCCTGCGGCTGCGCGTGATCAGCCGGGGCTGGTTCACCCTCACCGCCGCTGCCGAGGGGCTGGCGTTTCTGGGCTGGGCCGGCCTGCGGGCCGGTCTGCTCTCGCGCCTCGGCGGTGACCGGGCGGCTCTGCATTTCGGCGCCTCCGCGCTCCAGCTGTGGGGCGTCTCGTCCGACGGGTGGGAGGTGCCAGACAGCTGCGAGGACTGCGGCACGCCGAAGCTGACGACCCTCATGACCCACGGCGGCGGCGACGTCCGGGTCGGCCGGCGGGTGAAGCTGATGCTGGACGTGGGCTACTTCGGCAAGAGCAGCGAGGGGCTGCTGCTGGCCTCCCCCGCGGTGCGGGTGCACGGGCGCCACTTCGCCGCTGACTTCGGCGTGGTGATCGTCCACCGCCTCGACAAGGACGCCGGCTTCGTGGTGCCGCTGGTGAACCTGTCGGTGAGCTACTGAGCGCGGCCCGGCGTCGAGAGCCAGCGCCTGTACCAGCGAGCCATGCCGATGCGTTCCGCCGTGGGCGGGTGGCCGAACAGCCAGAGTTCGATCCAGCGCGAGGGGCGGACGTCCTCGCGGTTGCGGCGGGCCAGCTTGACCTGCAGCGAGATGAAGGCATCGGGTTTCTGTGTCAGGGTCAGTGCGAAGCGATCGGCCTCGCGCTCCCTGGTGCGGGAGCGAGCGTTGCGTAGGGGCAGGGCGAGGTTGAACAGCAGCAGGGCACAGAGGCCGAGCAGCGGGAGCGTTCGCATGTCTGCCGGGCCGTCGAGGTGCAGCACCCGGGCACCCACCCGCAGCACCACGGCGAACAGCGCCAGCAGCCCCACCAGCGCCAGCGCCGTCAGCGCCGTCATCAGCAGCGGGCTGCCCTTGCGGACATGCCCCAGCTCGTGGGCGACCACCACCTCGAGCTCGTCGAGTGTGGCCAGCTCGAGGAGCGTGTCCGACAGGACCAGCTCGCGGGTCGGGCCGAGCCCGGTGATGTAGGCGCCGAGCATCCGGCTGCGCAGGCTGGTGTCCACGACCTTGATCTGCTCCAGGCGCAGGTCGGCGCCGGCGCTGGCCAGCCGGCGGAGGCGCTGCGCCCGCTTCGCGTCGGCGAATCGTGTCTGCTCGATCGGCGTGATCTGGTGGTAGAGTCTCGGGCCGTAGGGCGCGAGCAGGGTGCTGCCGACGGTGCCCAGGGCCACGGGCAGGGCCAGGACCAGCCAGAACCGGCGAGGGTAGCGCCGGATCAGGCCGTACAGCCCGACGACCAGCAGGGTGAACAGGATCGAGCTGACGAACAGGGCCTTGAAGAAGTCGCCGATCCAGCGCGAGGCGGTGTAGGTCGACAGCCCGGCGTCCCGGGCGATGGTCTCGTGCCAGATGGACAGCGGCAGATCGAGCACCACGCCCAGCGCAAAGTAGAGGTAGGCGAAGATCAGCGCCGCCATCCAGTCCTGGCCCAGGACCCGCTGCATGAGTCTGTCCAGCCTGCCCGTGCGCGAGGCGGCCGGCCCCTGGATCGGCCGGGCCAGCCGCCCCGCCAGGCCGAACAGCGCCCGGCCTGGTGCTCCGAGCAGCAGGAGGTAGGTGGCCAGGTCGAGGACCAGCGCCAGCATGTTGACACGGCGGTGACGCCGCCGGTGTTCCTTCCACCGTCCGAGCTCCCCGGCGTCGAAGTGGTCCGACAGGGGATAGGGGTCGATGCGCCATGCCGAGGCGGGCGGCGCTCGCCCGGCCGCCGCGGCCCTGCCGGCGCACGCGGAGGTCGTCAGGGTGAGAGCCAGCAATGTCAGCGCGAGACGGAGCATGGGGCGCGGGACCGCACTCCACAGGTTGCATCGTGGAGGGGCGCTCGCGCAACCCTGTCACCAACACCCTGTCACCAACACCCTGTCACCAACACCCTGTGGCTTGAGCGCGCGCCAGGGTGTGCTGTCAGGGTGTGCTTGACCTTCCTTCTCGCCTGCTTCTAACCTTGCGGCGAGAGCGAGGTCGCATGCCAGTCTGCTCCAGCTGCGGTAGACCGACCAACGAGACAGAGGCCAAGCACTGCCCCTTCTGCGGCGCTGTGTTCGCCTCGACATCACCCTTCAACCCGACCCCGAGCTATGCTCCGGCGTCCAAGTTCAGTCTGGTGCTGGCTGTGGATCGCGGCATCCCCCCTGGCCCGACGGTGCTCGTGCTGACCGACGAGGAGCAGATCATCGGACGGTCCGAGCAGGCGCACTTCCGCATCACCCTCCCGTCCATCTCCCGGCGGCACGTCGCGGTCTGGATCGCGGCTGGCGTGGTCCAGGCCAAGGACCTGGGCTCCCAGCATGGCACCTACGTCAACTACCGCCAGGTGACGGAGCCGACAATCCTGCGCGCCGGTGACCGGCTCTCCCTCGGCCGGGATGTCCACTTCCAGCTCGTGGTCGAGGAGGAGGAGGAGGGACAGACCAACAACTTCGAGCCGCAGGAGATCCCGCTGCCACCGCCCGGGCCGGTCAGCGGGGACCTGCCAGGACCGAAACCGGACGTTCGGACCCACCTGGAGGTGATCTCGGGCTTCTGCTCCGCCACGTTCAAGGTGAGCTCCGAGCAGGAGCTGTTCGAGCAGGCCCTGGGGCACCTACACCAGATGATCCCGGCCGCCAGGTGCTTCGGCATGGTCGGACGCGCGATCGAGACGCTGCAGGTGCTGGCGCAGCGGGGGGAGGCGGACCCGCCGCCGAGCAAGGGCATCATGCGGCGGGTGCTCTACTCGCTGTCGGATCGTCCCTTTGTCTCCTCCGATGCCCAGTCCGAGCGGGGCATCAGCGAGCGCTCCAGCATCGTGATGAGCAACATCCGCTCGGTGATGTGTGTCGGGCTCGTGGGCGGCGGGCATTGTGAGGGGATGATCTACGTCGACACCCTGGGAACCGACCAGCCTTTCAGTGCAAACGACGAGCGGTTCCTGCACGTGATAGCCCAGATCACGATCTCGCGGCTGGTGGCAATGCGCGCCCGGACCGAGCTGGATGCGCTCGGGGAGGAGCTCAAGAGCCGGATGGGCAGCCGCAAGGTGTCAGAGGTCAGCTGAGCTGGACCTGCCCGCCGGGCGAGGTCTTGCCATTCTGCTGCCCGGCTGCAAACACCTGTCAGCGGCCAGCGGGCCGGCCACCCATGGACCGACTGCGGGTCTGACTCGGATCTTCTCTGCAGAAACGAGGGGATCCTCTTGGCCCGCCCGTTGCATCGCAACCAGCCACGACCAACCAGCACTGGAGGCCCACGGTGGCACGGCGTTGTCCTCTGCTCATGGCGGCGGTTCCCGCTATACTGGAAAGGATGCGGCGCGCGCTGTACATGGTCCCTGTTCTCGGCCTGTGCGCCTGCGGGCCGGAGGGCGGCGACATCGGTTGGCTTCGCAGCCCGCTGTCGGCCATGTGCACGGTGAACGTCACCGGGTCGGGGGTCAAGCAGGTGGAGACCGACTACCTGCCACACGTCGTGGCCTGCGAGAACGGGGGCGCCGACACGGAGGCGCTCAAGGCTCAGGCCGTGGCTGCCCGCTCCTTCATGTACTACAAGATCAAGACGGACGGCGGCTCGATCTGTGATGGTCAGAGCTGTCAGGTCTACAGCTGCTCCGCGCAACCGTCGCAGAAGCACTACGACGCCGTGAGTGCCACCGCCGGCCAGGTGCTGGCCTACTCGGGCGTGGTGATCTGCGCGTTCTACGTCGCCGGGGCCAAACCGTCCACGCCCACCTGCCAGGCGCTCTCCTCGGACCCTGACGGCACCAACACCGAGACGTACGTGACCTACAACGAGGGCAAGAGCGGCAACGACCTGATCCAGAGCACGCTCGGCTGGGTCGACCCCGCCAACAAGTACAACCGGGGCTGCAAGAGCCAGAACGGGGCGCACTGCCTCTCCCTCAAGGGCAAGAAGTACCCCGAGATCCTCCGGTTCTACTACGGCGCGGACATCCAGCTCGTGACGGCCACCGGCTCATGCGTCACGCCGCCTCCTCCTCCCAAGGACCAGGCAGTGACAAAGCCGGACGCCAAGCCCCCGAAGCCCGCAGACGTGGGCCTGCAGGACACCGGGTCACCGCCGCGCGTCGACGGGCTGCAGCCGTCCGACACCGGCGCGTCGCCGTGGTTCGAGGGGCCCTCCCCGGTGACGCAGGATCAGGGCGGCTGGCCGAGCCACTCGCTGCAGGGGGGGTGCAGCCTGTCCCGCTCCGTGTCGCCGGCCGGCTCGGTCTGCAGTGTCATGTTGCTGGGCCTTGTCCTGCTGGCCCTGGTCCGCAGGCGCTGATTTGTTCAACCTCCTGTAGTACCTTCCGTGCAGCGGAGGAGAAGATGGGACTGCCCAGCTGGAGAGCTTCCTCGAGCCTGATGGGAAGCTGGTGCACGTTTGCAGTGGGGTATGTGATCTCGAGTAAACGGGGCGTGTAGCACGGCTGTATTTTTTTATCTGCTGTCGTCGGTCACCTTGTAGTTGACTGTCACGCTTTTCGCTTGGTCTACTTGTCGCGCTCCGGTCTCAGATCGTGGGGTCGATGCTGACGGGAGTTGGCCCGTCAGCGGTGCTGGTCGGCTCCGGGGCCGAGGCGCAACACGAGTCGTGGGTGGCTCCAACGAGGGAAGAGAAGATGCAGCAGGGGACAGTGAAGTGGTTCAATGACGCGAAGGGCTACGGGTTCATCTCTCAGGACACTGGAGAGGACGTCTTTGTTCACTACTCCTCCATAGAGATGGACGGCTTCCGAACCCTGAGCAAGGGTGAGTCGGTGGTGTTCGAGGTGGAGAAAGGGCCCAAGGGGCTGCATGCCCTGACAGTGAAGAAGCCCATGTGAGTCAGCTTCATCATCAAAGCGCCGACGCCGGGTCCTCCCCCGGCGTTTTTTTTGCCCGTGCTCCGTCCATTGTCCTGGCCCACGGACGTGATAGAACAGGTCAATGACCCGAAGCCATGTGTACGGTCCAGTCCCCTCGCGCAGGCTGGGGCTGTCCCTCGGTGTGGATCTCGTGCCCCGCAAGGTCTGCAGCTATGACTGTGTCTACTGCCAGCTGGGCCGCACCACGCGGTTGACCGTCGACCGGTCGCCCTTCGTCGATCCGCAGCGGGTGGCGGCAGAGGTCGAGCAGGCCCTGGCCCGCGGGCCGCGCCCGGAGGTGATCACGCTCGCCGGGTCGGGAGAGCCGACGCTGTGCGACGACCTGGAGCAGGTGGTGGCCGAGCTTCGCCGGGTCACCGATCTGCCGCTCTGCCTGCTGACCAACGGCGGTCTGCTGTGGCAGGAGCCGGTGGCGCGGGCCGCGTTCGCCCTCGACCTGGTCGCGCCCTCCCTGGACGCGGCCGACGAGCAGACCTACCGCCGCATCAACCGGCCCCACGAGAGCATCGACTTCTCGACCATGCTGGCCGGGCTGCGCGATTTCTGCCGCCGCTTCGAGGGGCGCTGCCAGCTGGAGGTGATGCTGGTCGCGGGGATCAACGACTCGGCCGCCGCCCTGGACGCGCTGGCGCGGCTGGTCTCCTCGTTGGAGGTGGATTCAGTCGACCTGAACAGCGTGATGCGTCCGCCGGCCGAGGCCGGCGTGACCGGCCTCGATCCCGACGGGCTGGAGCGGGCGCTGGTCCGCTTCGCCTCGTGTCCGGCCCGGGTGATCGTCCCGTTCGACAGCCGGAGCGGGGCGGAGCAGGTGGATCGAGGCAGGACCCGGGAGCGCATCCTCGAGACGGTGGCCCGACGGCCCTGCACCGTGTCGGACCTGAGCACCGCCCTGGGCGCGCCCGTGGAGCTGGTGCGTACTCTCTGCCGGGCGGCGGTGAAGGCCAAGGAGCTGACCGAGGAGCCCTCCTCGGGCGGAGAGCCCTACTACCTGCGCCGCTGATTGCGGCTGTTACCCACTGCGTGAGGCGTGTAGGATCGACCAATGCGCCGCGCGGCGTTCGCATCCCTGATCCTGATCCTGATCCCGGCACTCGCCAGCTGCCACTGGCTGCTTCCGCTGAAAGAGAGCGCACCGGACACGGACACGGCCAGCGCCGCGGATAGCGTCCCGCTGGACAGGGGGGAGGCGGTGTTGCCGCGGTCAGACCTGATGTTGGACCAGGGTTTCAAGGGGGTGCTCAAGTGTCAGTTGCCACAGCGGGTCAATGACATGGTGGATAAGTCCGGCAATGAGCTGGCGCTGATCGAGCCGGCGATGCAGGCAGACCACAATACCCTGGTTGCCCGATGCGTATCAGACTCGAAGCTGTACCACGCGATTCGAACGTCGACCGGCTTCGCGGTCTGGAAGCCATGGCCGGGGCTTTCTGGAAGGGAGGATCCCAGCTTCTACGAGCGCGACGGGATCGAGTACGCCATGGTGGCCTATCGCGAGAGCCCCACGGTACGCGTGCTTCAACAGTGCACCGTCGGTGCTGGCCTTGCCTGCACGAAACTGACGCTGACTCCCGCGCCGCCTGGCACGAACTGGGATGGCCCCGACATGCGCGAGCAGTTCTTCCCATGGCCGTTCGCCGAGGAGGTGGTGTTCGCGGCCGAGGAGGACGGCAAGGCGCCTGACCTCCACCTGGGGTCGGCATCGACGCCCAACCCCACCTCCTTCCAGGTGACCCCCCTCGCGGCGCTCAACACCAGCGCCGCCGAGGACGACCCCGCCGTCACTCCGGAGGGGCTGTTCCTGGTCTTCACCTCGGACCGCCAGAAGATCGTGTCCAACGGCGGGCAGCTGGACCTCTGGGTGGCGTATCGCCTGCTCGGGCTGGCCTACGAGCTGGTCCCTTCTCCGGAGCAGGACCTGTTCCAGGCGGTCAACTCGCAGGAAAACGACGCGGCGCCCGATCTGGTGGTGACGTCGACCGGCATCGAGCTCTACTTCCACAGCGATCGCGGCGGCACAGACGCCATCTACCGGGCGGCGTGCTGGCTGGAGTGACCGGTCAACTGATCAGCTAGCCCGCCGGGGCCATGCGCAGCGCCCCTTGCCGCGGTCGCACGGTCTTGACATCCACCGTCACGAGCTCGCCAGGCTCGCGGCTGGCGCTGTCCAGCAGCAGCCCCACCGCGCCGCAGCAGCACAGCTCGACCTTGTAGCCGCCGGGCACGGCGTCGAGCACCCAGGCGCTGAGCGAGCGTCGGTCCTCGAGCCGGCTGACATACTCCAGCGCCCAGCGGGCGGTCACCGTGCTCTCGAGCCGCTTGATCTCCCGCTCCGTGGCCTCCGCCGTGCCCAGCACCTTGAATAGCTCGTCGGCCGCGTAGGGCGCAGGCTCCCCCGCCAGGCCGGCGTGGATCTGACGCTGGATCACGAGATCGGTGTAGCGCCTCAGCGGCGAGCTGGCCTGGGTGTAGGCCTCGAGGCCCAGCCCGCTGTGGCGGGCCGGGTTGAGCGAGAGGGCGGCCGGCTGCAGCAGGCCGCGGAGCTTGGCGAAGGCGGCGGGGTCGCCGGGCTCCACGTCGGGGGGTTTCTCGCTGGGCGGGGCCTGCACGCGGTAGATGATCGGGATCTGCTGCTCCTGGGCGAAGCGGGCCGCCAGGCTGTTGGCCAGGATCATCATCTCGGCCACCAGCGCCCGGCTGGGCGAGCCGACCGCGATCGGCTTGACGGAAATGGTTGCGCCGTCGTCGGTGACCTGGATCTTGAACTCGCGCTGCTGGAAGGACAGCGCCCCCCCCGCGCGGCGGCGGGCCAACAGCAACGCGGCCGCCTGGCTCAGCAGGCGCAGGGCATCCGCCGTCTGATCTCCGCCCTCCGCCAGCAGCCGGTCGGCCGTGTCGTAGTCCAGCCGCTTCTGGACGGTGATCGACGTCTGGCTGATCTGGTAGCGCTCGATGCGGCCCTCGGCGTCGACCCAGGCCGTGGTGCGCATCGCCGGCCGAGCCTGTTCCGCCTGCAGGCTGAGCAGGTCGCAGCCCAGGCGCTCGGGCAGCATCAGGTATCGGCCGGTGGGCAGGTAGACCGTGGTCGCGCGCCGGTGGGCCTCCCGGTCGACCGGGTCGCCGGTCTGCACCAGCGCCGAGACGTCGGCAATGTCGACATCGACCCGCACCAGGCCTCCCTCGCGCGAGACCGACAGGGCGTCGTCGACCTCCCGGGTGTCCGGGTCGTCGATCGAGAAGAAGGACGGCAGCGAGGTTGCGGCCAGCAGCGGCTCGAGCGAGGCGGCATACTCCAGCACCGGGTCCGGGTGAGCTGCCTGCAGGTTGGCCTGAAGCACCTCCAGGTCGACGCTGGCGGAGAGGTGTCCCCCGCGCAGCAGGAGGCCGAACGCCTCGCGCTCCGGGTTCTTGAACACCTGCTCCATGGCGCTGGCGAGCTGCCGGTCGCCGCCGTGGCGCAGGTGGCGTTCGATGCGCTGGCACAGCGCCTGGTCGGGCTGCTGCCGGCGCAGGGCCTGGGCCAGCTCCTGCAGCTCCTCGGCAGTGCGCTGCTCGGTCGTGCGCTGCTGCTGCAGCCGCTCCAGATCCTCGGCGGAGCGCGGCTCGAAGGCCTTGCCCTTGCGGCGGAACAGCAGGCGTTCGGCCAGCAGGGCACGGAAGACGGCCGAGGCGTGGGCGTCGTCGTCCTCGTCGAAGTAGAGCCGGGCCAGCTCGGGGCTCTCCAGGGCTCGGGGTTTTCGTTGCGCGCTCGGACCGCACTCCGGGTGAGGCTCCTCGCCTCGCGCGCTGGCCTGCTCCTCGGCCAGCAGGGTCTCCCACAGCAGCCGGACGTCCACCTCGCCGGTCAGCGCCTCGAGCCGCTGCGCCAGCGCGTCCACCGAGTCGGCCTGGTGGGTGAACAGCACCTTGTCCGGCGCCAGTCTGGTCGTGCGGCCCCGGGCGTCGGTCACCAGCAGCTTCTTCTTGTCCTGCTCGGTGACCAGCCCCAGGTTGAGCTGCTCGTCACCCAGGTACTCCACCAGACGGGCCATGATGTCGGCAACCATAACACACCTGTTCGGCCGCCGGTCGGGTGGTGTACGATCACGGGATGCGCCTCATCTCGCTGGCCCTCCTCCTGCTCGCGGGTTGTACGCGCCTGGGCTTCGAGCCGGCCGATGCTGGGGCAGACCACGCGACGAGCGACCAGCTCGTCGCCGACCACGCCGTCGTGGACGTGACGTACGAGCGGCCGGTCGTGGATAGCGACCCTGGCTGCGGCCCGGGGATCTGCGCCGGCTGCGTGGCCGGTGTCTGCAAGTAGCGCGCGGGCGGTCTCAGCGCAACGGAAGCAGCTTGGCGATCACCTCGTTCATGATCTCCGCCGTGCCGCCACCGATGTCGAGCACCCTGACGTCACGGCTGAGCCGCTCCACCGCCGTCTCGCGCATGTAGCCCGTCCCGCCGAAGATCTGCACCGCCTCGTGGCAGACCTCCCTGGCCACCCGGGCCGAGAAGTTCTTGGCCATCGAGACCTCCTTGGGCAGGTAGGCCCCGTCGACGATGCGCCTGGCGAGGAGGTAGTTGAAGGAGGTGGCCACGGCGACCAGCGTGGCCATCTGGGCCAGCTTGTGGCGGGTGACCTGGAAGCCGGCCAGAGGGCGACCAAAGGCGCTGCGCTGGCGAGCGTGGGCCATCGCCTCGGCCAGGGCGATCTCGGCCGAGGCGTGACCGAAAGCGGCCAGCGCCATGCGCTCGAACTGGAAGTTGTTCATCACCGCCTGGAAGCCGCTGCCCTCGGAGCCGATGCGGTTCTCCTCGGGGACGAACACCTCGTCGTAGATCAGCTCGGCGGTGTCGGAGGCGCGCCAGCCTGTCTTCTTGAATACCTGCCCGACCGCGAAGCCCTTCATCCCGCGCTCCACCGCGAAGAAGGTCAGCCCGCCGTGCGGGTCATCCGAGGTGCGCGCCAGCGTGGTGACCAGGTCGGCCCGGGCGCCCGAGGTGATGAACATCTTGGAGCCGGACAGCAGGTAGCCGTCCCCTTTGCGCGTTGCGCGGAGCCGGGTGCCGGCCACGTCGCTTCCGGCCTCGGGCTCGGTGACCGCCAGGGCCGCGACCTTCTCGCCGCACACGACCGGCGGGATCAGGCGCTGCTTCTGCTCCTCGCTGCCCAGCAGGAGGATCGGGGGCAGGGCGATGCCCAGGCTGCCCAGGCCCGCCACCACGCCCGAGGACCCGCCCCGCAGCAGCGCCTCGGTGCAGATGATGGCGTGGAGCAGGTCGCCGCCGCCGCCGCCGTAGGCCTCGGGGAGCTCGGCCCCCAGGATGCCCGCCCCGGCGGCCTTGAGATACAGCTCGCGGGGGAAGCTCTCGGCCTCCTCCCACTCGATCGCGTGGGGGGCGATCTCGCGCTCTGCGAATCTGAGGCAGGTCTGCCGGAACAGCCGGTGGGACTCGTCAAGAAACGGCTCTGTCAGCATGGGTCCTGCTCCTGTCCAATCGAGAGCTTGATTCTGTCCTGAGCTCCTCGACAATGAAACCGGAATCGAAGGCTGCAAACACCTGTCGAGGTAGTCCGGCCCGTTCACCGCCGGTCTGGAACGGCCTCCATCCGCCGGCGCACGCTGTCGCTGTCGCGCCCCAGGAAAGGCGCGCCGGCGCTCCACAGGATCCCGCTCAGCACCACCATGCCCCCGGTGTAGAGGAAGGCGGTCGCGAGGTCGCTGCGGTCGGCGGTGGCCCCCATCACCACCGGCGAGAGCACGTCGCCCAGGGCGTGGATCACGAGGATGTTGAGCGCGAACGCGCTGGTGCGCACGTCGGGCAGGGTGACGTTGACCAGGATGGTGTTGCTGGGGCCGGTGTTGATGAACAGCAGCAGCTCGGCCACCACCAGCGCCGGCCAGTAGACCGCGGGGTCGGTGCTGAGCAGGACGACGTAGAACGCAGGGGCGGCGAGGATCATGCTCACGCCGCAGACCAGGAAGTAGGCCCCCTGCGTCCGGCGGGCCAGGCGGTCGGCCATGATGCCGCCCAGGAGCGTGCCCACGATGCCGGTGGCCACGGTGACCAGGCCGAACTGGAAGGTGGCGCGGTCCAGGGCGAGGTGGCGCTCCTGGTTGAGGAAGGTCGGCATCCAGTAGGAGATGCCGCCGATGGAGTAGGTGTAGGCGGTCATGCCCAGCGTGTTGAGCACGAAGCTCCGGGTCCGCAGCAGGTCGAGGTAGTCGGCCAGCCGCACCTTGCGCTGCAGGAAGCGGTCCAGCTGGCCATGCTCCACCTCCTCGCTGCTGCCGCGGGTCGGCTCGTCGATGAAGTAGGCCAGCAGGCCCACCAGCAGGCCAGGCAGCCCCACGACCCAGAAGGCCGCGCGCCAGGACCAGTGCGTGCCGATCACCCCGCCCAGCAGGTAGCCCAGGGCGCTACCCACCGGGATGGCGACGTAGAACAGGGCCAGGGCACGGCCGCGCGAGGCCTTGGGATAGAGGTCGCTGATGATGGTCGGCGCGCAGGTCCCGTGGGCGGCCTCGCCGACGCCGACGAACATGCGGGTGAACAGCAGCTCCCGGAAGCTGCGGGCCAGCCCGGCGGCCGCGGTGGCCAGGCTCCACAGCTGCACACCGATGCCGACCAGCAGCTTGCGGGCGGTCCGATCGCCGAGGTAGCCGAACACCGGCGAGGTGAGCATGTAGACCACGAGGAAGGCCGGAGCGAGCAGGCCCAGCCGCTCCTTGGTGATGCCGGCGAATGCCTTCTCCAGCAGCGGCAGCACCCCCGCCAGCACGTAGCGGTCGATGTAGTTCAGCAGGTTGATGGCGAACAGCAGGGCCAGGACGCGCCTCGCGTTCGACGCGTGGGGTGTCTGTCTTGCCGGGGAGGTCACGGTGGTCTCAGCGCCACTTGCCGAGCTGGCGCCAGAACTGCCACCACGGCGGCTGGACGCGCTGCTCGGTCGGCAGCGTGTGGTGATCGTGGGCCTGCAGCATGGTGTTCAGCCGCTCCTGGTGCTCGCCGCAGTAGTAGGTGAAGGTGGAGGCGGTGTCATCGCCCCGACAGCGCCGGGCGCGGTCGGTGAAGGCCTGCTCCAGCTCGAACAGCCGCTCGAGGCTGGCCTCGCCGGGCTGTCCCTCGAGGTAGCGGTCCTCGAACAGCATCAGCTCGAACCCCTGGCCGGTCCGCGCCGGCAGCACCGGGGGGTCCTCGCGTTTCAGTACCGGCAGCTTGACCTGCAGCTCCCCCCGCAGCACCTCCTCCCCTCTGCGCAGCAACGTGACCGCCGGTCCGATCTCCACCGTCCCGTCGGCGCCGAAGGGCGCGGTCCCCACTGCGATCAGGGAGGAGGGGATGCCCAGCTCGCACAGCGTCGTGAAGGCCACCAGCTCCACGTCCTCGTACAGCGGCATCGGGCCGCTGTCGTCGGGCTCGCCCTCGGGCGACCGCAGCAGGCGCGCCTGCTCGCCGTCGCGATGCACCGAGAGCCGCAGGCGGTAGCAGTTGCCGAACACCTCGCTGCTGATGGCCTGCTGCCGGCACGTCGCGGCGAGCCGACCGGCGACCCACACGACGTCGTCGAACCAGGCCCCCACGCCGGTCACCGCGACCCAGCCGCCCTGGGGCGGGCAGACCACCATCGGGCTTGGCAGATCGGAGAAGTCGCCCAGATCGGTGCGGTGCTCCGGCTGCTCCAGCAGCTCCGCCAGCGTCTGCTCGACCTGGGCCGCGTCGGTGCACTGAACGAACAGATGAGAGGTCATCCAGGCCATCTTGGTCTCCTTGGAGCGGCCGGGGACTCAGCACGCCAGCACGGATGGCTGCGCGAGCAGAGTCGCTGCTGAGCCCCCGACCGCTCCAGGGCAAAGCTCACGCTTTGCCCCAGTTCTTTCGCCCGGCCCTCCCTGCGGGCCTCCGGGCTGTGGCCGAAGGCCGCTGCCGCGTCCTTCGGCATGATCAGCGTTCGGCAAAAAAGCCGAACGCTCCTGGCGCTCCTAGGGACTGGCCACCCGTGCCGGCAGCCCGACGACCCTGGCACCAAGGCGTTCGAGCACCTGACGCCGCGCCGCGGGCAGCGGCGCCTCGAACGTGAGCCCGTCATCGGTGAGCACCAGGCGGGCGGCGTGCAGGAACGCGCCCTCGTTGTCGTCGAGCGGATCGCCGCCGTAGTGGTCGTCCCCCGCCAGGGGATGCCCTGTGTGGGCCAGGTGGACACGTACCTGGTGCCGCAGCCCTGTGGTGCAGGTGACGTGCACGACCGTGTGCTGCTCCAGCTGCTCGAGCGGCCAGAACCGGGTCTGCGCCGCACGTCCTGCGGATCCGCTGACCACCACCTGCATCCGGGTGCGGTCCCCCGGCATGGTGGACAGGTGGCTCGACACGGCCCCGTGTTGTTGCAGGTGGCCCTGGACCAGGGCCAGGTAATGCTTGGTCACCCGTCCGCCGCTGAAGGCGCCGCGCAGCCGCCCGTAGGCGGTGGGCGAGTGCGCGGCGAGCAACAGTCCGCTGGTGCTCCAGTCGAGCCGATGGACCAGGCCGCCCTCGCGCGAGTGGGAGCTGGCGGTCACGCACTCGGGAAAGCGTGCGGCGAGGGCGTTGGCCACGGTGTCGGTCTCCCCCGGCACCAGGGGGTGGCAGGGCATGCCCGCGGCCTTGTTGATCACCACCATCTCTTGCCGTACGGCGAGGATCTCGAGCGGGAGCGCGGGTTGCGGCACCGGGCGCTCCGAGTGGGCCGCCGCTGCCACCAGCACCTGCTGGCCCTCCCGCAGCCGCGTGCCCTTGGGCTGGGGCCTCCCCTCCACCAGCACCTGCCGCTGCTCCAGCAGACGACGCACCGATCCTCGGGAGATGCCCGGGATGCGCCGGCAGACGAACTGATCCAGCCGCAGCCCCCCGTCCGTGGGCTCCACCAGCAGCTCGATGGGATGGTCGCCGATCATCTCCGGTTCGTGTCCGACTGGTTCGAAGTGTACTCCAAGGCTGGCGAGGCGGCGATGCTCACCTGTCCGCGGCGGCCAGCGGGTGGAAGCGGCCGAGGGCGTGAGCCAGGGCGAGCCGCGCAAGGTCGCGCTGGAACAGGGCGCCGGTCACCGCCAGCTCGGCGTCGAGCAGCCGCTGGTTGGCGTCGAGCACGTCGAGCTGGGTCACGGCCCCGGCCTCGAAGCTGACCTCCATGTCGCTGGCCGTGGTCTTGGCCAGCTCCACCGCCTTGTGGGCGCTCACCACGCCGGCGTTGGCCGACTCGACGTCGGCCCGCAGCCTCACGATCTCACCCTCGATCCGCAGCGCGAGCGCCCGGCGCTGCTGCTCGACCTCGCGCATCTTGCTCGACGCCTCCCGCAGGTTTGCGTACCGTATGCCGCCGTCGTAGAGCGGCACGTTGAGGGTGAACAGCAGCTGCCACGAACCACGCTCCCCGGCGAAGCCGGCCGCCTCGGACCAGCGATAGAGCCACGCGAGGTCCAGCATCGGCAAGAAGCCCCACCACACGGTGTCCTTGGCCTGCCTGGCGATGCGCGCGGCCAGCAGGGTGGCCTGGTAGTCGTGACGGGTACGCATGGCCTGGCTCACCGACGAGTCCCGTGCGGTCTCCAGGCTGGGCGGCTCCGCGGGCCGCCGGACATCCAGCGAGCCGTTCAGCCCGAGCAGGATGGCCAGCTGACGCCTGGCCGCCTTGAGGTTGTTCTGCTCCACCCGCAGCTTCTGGCTGTCCTGGGTCGCCACCAGGTCGGCGCGCAGCACCTCGGAGCGCGGCGATTGCCCGACCTCGAAGCGGGCCTTTGCTGCGCCGAGGTGCTTCTCGTTGAGGGTGACCTTGTTCTGCAGCGCCCGCACCACCTCCTTCTGGCTCACGACGAGGTAGTAGGCCCGCGAGACCTGCAGCAGGAAGTCCCGACGCGAACGGATCTCGGTCAGCCGGGCCAGCTCCACCTGCTTGCGGGCCATGCCGATGGAGGGATAGGCCGGGCCCATGAACAGCGGCAGCTTGGCCAGGGCGGTGAAGCCGAACTGGTCCTGCTTCTGGATCTCGATCGGCTCCATGCCCGGGATCGGCACTGGCGACGACTTCGCCAGGTCGATGATGATCGCCTTGTTGTAGTGAGTGAAGGTGCCCTGGAAGCTGGCGGTGGGCTTGAGCGCGCCCCACGCCCGGAAGCGCGCGACCTCGGCCTGGCGCACCCGCTCCTTGAGCAGCTGGATCGAGGGGTGGTTGCGCAGGGCCATCTCGTAGGCCCTCGCCAGGGTCAGGGTCTGGTCGGCCAGGGTCGATGTGCTGGAGAGCAGCAGCGCGAAAGCGAGGATTGAAGTGGGAGCGATGCGCATCCGTTGTCTCCTTGCGAACGGGAGTCTGTAGCACACCCTGGTCACGAGGGGGCTACCGTCGGAGCTTCTTGCTGGATGTGGCGGCGCTCGGCGGCGCTTTTACAGCGGGGCGCCGGCTCTTTTTGACCCGCCGGCGCCTGACCTTCGTGGGGTCGAGGTAGACCACGATGCGCTGACCTTCCTTGAGCCTGGTGTTGCGACCGAAGCGGTTGATGCGGGCCAGGCTGCCCACGCTCAGCCCGAACCGCCGCCCCACCGAGGCCAGCGTGTCGCCCGGGCGTGCGGTGTAGAGCTGTCGCCTGCGCCCCTTGCGCTCCTCGTAGGCGTTGAGGAACTCCTCGCTCCCCGCCACCATCACGTGGATCGTCCGGGGGTCGAGCAGCCGGACCCGACTGTCGTCGAAGTCGGGGGCGACGAAGGCCTGCAGCACCATGTCGGGGATCAGCCTGGCCTTGAGCTCGAGCTTGTTCCACCCGGCCAGCTGTACCTGATCGACCTGGAGGTGACGGGCCACCTGCTCGAGGCTGTCCCCCAAGACGGTGCGGTAGAACACTCGCCGCCGGCCCTTGACTTGGGTCGGGACACCCTGTGGGACCGCCACCAGCCGCGGCTCCTCCTCGCCCTCGCTGGCGGTCTTCCCGTCTGCTCCGTCGGCCGGCTTGACCGGACGGCGCTTCTTCGGCGCCGCGGGGACGAGGATCACGAGCCCGGGCCGGATCTCATCGTCACGCTGTATGCCGTTGATCCGGCGCAGGGTGGCCCGGGAGATGGCGAGATCCGCGGCGAGCGCATCGGCGGTGTCGCCCAGGCGGACCAGGTACGGGCGGTGCTGGGCGAGCTGGCCCTTCATGCGTGCCAGGTTGGCGTAGAACGTGTCCCGGGTCACGCTGGGCACCCGGAGCCAGGCCTTGGAGGAGGGCGGCGTCCGGCCCCGGCGAAGCTCCGGGTTGAGCCGCTCGATGGTGTCGGTGTCGATGCCTGCGGCGCGGGCGGCCTGCGCCAGGGTGATCGAGACGGGCACCGAGACGAGCTCGTAGGTCACGGGCGGGTCGGGCCTGACGTCGCCGTATCCGAAATAGCCCCGGTTGCGCCCGACGATCGCCACGGCAAGCACCTTGGGCACGTAGAGCGTGGTGCTCCAGGGCAGCCCTGATTCGTACTGGCAGATCTGCCAGTAGTCGTTGGTGTTGTACTTGCGGATCGAGTTCTGCACGGCGCCATAGCCGGCGTTGTAGGCGGCGAGGGCCAGCTCCCACGTGCCGAAACGGGAGTGCAGATCCTTGAGGTAGCGCGCGGCGGCCGCGGTGGAGAGCTTCGGGTTGCGTCGCTCGTCGATCCAGTAGTCGCGATGCAGGCCGTAGCCGCTGCCGGTGCCCGACATGAACTGCCAGATGCCGGCGGCGCCAACCCTTGACGTCAAGAGCGGATTGAAGCCGCTCTCCACCATCGCGACGTAGAGCAGATCGTCGGGCACGCCATGCTTCCTCAGCACCCGCAGGATCATCGCGCGGTGTCGTCCCATACGCCTGAGCCATGCCGCCATGATGGCCCGCCCCTTGGGGTCGTCGCGGTAGAACTGCAGGTAGCGGATCACGCGGGGATCCCAGCGGACCGCCACAGTGGGCAGCGCGAGCTTGCTCAGCCACGGCTTCGGCGGAGCGTGCGCCTCGGGAGGCCTGCTCGGGTGGTGGTCCGGGGAGCGCAGCTCGGCGGGCGGGTTGATGGCGCCGGGGCGGGGCTGACGCGCCGCGTGGGGCTGTGTGGCGGGCGCCGGCCTGGGGAAGGTGCTCTCCTCGAACTTGCGCAGCTCGGCCATCTCCTCGGAGGGTCTGACCGGCGCAGGCGGTGGGGCTCCCCGGACCTTGCGCCGAACCTCATCGGAGGACTGCAGCTCGCGCTGCGGGTTGGGAGAGGGTGGAAGCGTCGGCTGCGCCGTGTCCGGTCGGGTGGGCTGGCTTATGGGCGGATCGGCAGGTGGAGGAGGGCCCTCGAGGGCCGGCTGGCTGGCAGGGGGCAGGGGGAGCGGACCAGGCCCGGGCACTGGCTGAGCCAGAGCACGGGGTGCGAGGCAGAAGCACGCAATGATCCCGAATAGATGGACAGGATACAGGTACGACATTTGAATACATGTCAAGTCTACCAGAGGTCAGCAGGATGACACAAGTTAACTAGGGTCCTTCGGCCCGTTGACAGGTCTGTAGCCGTGCAGCTTTGCGGACTCGCTCGTCCGCTCCGCTTTGCACGGCTACAGGCATGTTCCACGACAAGCCGGCTGGCAACATCTGCCAGGTCACAGGCGTGGCTATTGCCCTTGATCTTCAACTTGAAAGGGAGTAGCTCGGGCTTGAAACCCTGCCAAGGAGCTGTACATGTCCACCGCAATCAACCCATTTCTGATGGCACAGCAGCAGTTCGACGAGGTCGCCGAGCAGCTCGAGCTGTCCGACAATATTCGGAAGATCCTGCGCTGGCCGCTCAGGGAGTTCCACTTCCAGATCCCGGTGCAGCTGGACGATGGATCGATGCAAGTCTACCGCGGCTACCGCGTGCAGCACAACGACGCTCTCGGGCCGTGCAAGGGCGGCATCCGCTTCCACCCGGCCGAGACCATCGACACCGTACGGGCGCTGGCGACCTGGATGACCTGGAAGTGTGCTGCGGCCGACATCCCCCTCGGCGGCGGCAAGGGGGGGGTCATCGTCGATCCGGCCGGGCTCTCTCCCTCGGAGAAGGAGCGTCTGTGTCGGGGCTGGATCGATCAGATGTGGCGCAACATCGGCCCGAGGCTCGACGTCCCTGCTCCGGATGTCGGCACGACCGCGCAGATGATGGGCTGGATGATGGACCAGTACTCCAAGCTGATCGGGCACTACACGCCCGGTGTGATCACCGGCAAGCCGCTGGGCGGCGGCGGCTCCAAGGGGCGCACCGAGGCCACCGGCTTCGGCGTCGTGATCACAATCCGCGAGGCGCTCCGGCACCTCGGCATCGAGCCGCGCGGCTGCACGGCCTCGATCCAGGGCTTCGGTAACGTGGCGCAGTATGCCTCGAAGTACTTCATGGAGATGCTCGGTGGTCGGGTGGTGGCCGTCTCCTGCTGGGACCGGCACGACAAGAGGTCCTACACCTACGCCAGGGACGACGGACTCGACCCGGCGCTGCTGCAGTCGATCACCGACCAGTACGGCACGATCGACAGGAAGAAGGCCGAGGGGAAGGGGGTCAAGGTCGAGGACGGCGAGGCCTGGATAGCCAAGCAGGTGGACGTGCTGATCCCGGCGGCCATCGAGGGCGTGGTGACCAGGGAGACGGTGGGCAAGATCAACCCCAGCGTGAAGGTGGTGGCCGAGGGCGCCAACGGCCCCTGCACGCCCGACGCCGACGATTACTTCAGGGAGAAGAAGATCTTCGTCATCCCCGACTTCCTGTGCAACGCCGGCGGCGTGATCTGCTCCTACTTTGAGAGCGTGCAGAACGACATGAACTTCTACTGGGAGCTGGAGGAGGTCACCAGGAACCTGGACAAGAAGCTGACCAATGCGTTTGCCAGCGTGCTGGAGATGTCCAGGGCCCGCGACGTCTACATGCGCAACGCGGCCTACATGGTGGCCATCGACCG
>Ga0180009_10002322_pt1 | contig 22441 bp, 18 predicted proteins | sample OS_PC_MetaG_FD_123537 | JGI IMG/M metagenome (GOLD analysis project Ga0180009, IMG submission 123537) | Groundwater microbial communities from the Aspo Hard Rock Laboratory (HRL) deep subsurface site, Sweden - OS_PC_MetaG | ecosystem: Environmental > Aquatic > Deep subsurface > Groundwater...
ACCGACCGAAGCCCGTCAGGGACGTCGCACCGGTGTGATTTGGATCCTACTCATTTCCCTGGCGCTGGCGCTGGTCGCTTGGGCTGTCACGCACTTCCTCTACGCACCGTCGTAGTGGCGGAACAGCAGTGTGACAGTCAGTCCGATGCGCGGTCCACCAAGCATACCAAATCAAAAATTGGCGCTGACATCGAAGTTTGCCGATCTTAACTGCTTCAGTTGAAAATTTTTGTGTTTGGCGCGTGACGAGGACGACCGCGCCGCGCTTACTAAATCAGCAAAGCCTTTGGTGCCCCTGGCCCGACTCGAACGGGCACTTCCTTGCGGAAACTAGATTTTGAGTCTAGCGCGTCTACCAATTCCGCCACAGGGGCTCGGCGCCGAAGCGACCGAAGAGCGCGCAATATAGCTATCGGCGCCCCGCCGTCAACGCGGTTACCGACCGGACCTCCTCAAGCCGCCTTGGCGCGGGCTTCGAGGAGGCGGACGATGTCGGCCATGATGTCGTTGAGCTGGAAGTCCTTGGGGGTATAGACGGCGGCGACGCCCATGCCCTTCAGCTTTGCGGCATCGTCGGGCGGGATGATGCCGCCGACGATCAGGGGAACATCGCCGATGCCTTCGGCGCGCATCTTCTCCAGCACATCCTTGACCAACGGCAGGTGGCTCCCGGACAGGATCGACAGGCCGATGACGTGGACGCTTTCGTCGACGGCGGCGCGCACGATCTGCGAGGGCGTCAGGCGGATGCCCTCGTAGACGACGTCCATGCCGCAATCACGCGCGCGCACGGCGATCTGTTCGGCGCCATTGGAATGACCGTCGAGGCCGGGCTTGCCGACGAGGAACTTGATACGGCGGCCGAGGCCCTCCGAGACGGCTTCGACAGAGGCGCGAACCTCCTCGATGCGACCGCCTTCGGTGACGCGGCCCGACTGCGACACCCCGGTCGGAGCGCGGTAATCGCCGAAAATGCGGCGCAGCGCTCCGCCCCACTCGCCGGTTGTCACGCCCGCCTTGGCGCAGGCAATGGACGGTTCCATGATGTTGCGGCCTTCCTTGGCAGCGGACTCCAGATCCGCGAGCGCGGCGGCGGTCGCCTTCGCATCGCGGGATTCGCGCCAGGCTTTCAGCTTGCCGACCTGCTCGGCTTCCATCGCCGGATCGACGACCAGAATCGAGCCTTCGCCGGCGGAGAGCGGCGACTCCTCGGTTTCGGCGTACCTGTTGACGCCGATGACGGCCTGCTCGCCGGTTTCAATCGCGGCGAGGCGTACCGAATTGCTCTCGACGAGCTTGCGCTTCATGTAGTCGATGGCTGCGACGGCGCCGCCCATCTTGTCGATTGCGGCAAGTTCGGCGAGCGCTTCTTCCTTCAGGGCGGCGACCTTGGCGTCGATTTCCTTCGAGCCATCGAAGATGTCGCCGTAGCCCAGAAGGTCGGTCTCATAGGCGAGGACCTGCTGCATCCTGAGCGACCACTGCTGGTCCCACGGGCGCGGCAGGCCAAGCGCCTCGTTCCAGGCAGGAAGCTGCACGGCGCGGGCGCGAGCGTTCTTCGACAACGTCACGGCGAGCATCGAAATGAGGATGCGGTAGACGTTGTTTTCGGGCTGCTGCTCGGTGAGGCCGAGCGAGTTGACCTGGACGCCGTAGCGGAAGCGGCGGAACTTCTCGTCGGTGACGCCGTAGCGCTCGGCGGTGATCTCGTCCCAAAGCTCCGTGAACGCCCGCATCTTGCAGATCTCGGTGACGAACTTCAGTCCGGCGTTGACGAAGAAGGAGACGCGCCCGACGACGAGGCCGAAATCCTTTTCCGCCACGGCGCCGGAGGCCTTGACGGTATCGAGGACGGCAATTCCGGTGGCGAGTGCGAAGGCGAGTTCCTGGACCGGCGTGGCGCCGGCTTCCTGCAGATGGTAGGAGCAGACGTTGGTCGGGTTCCACTTCGGCACTTCCTTGTAGCCGAAGACAATGGTGTCCTTGATCAGCCGCAGGGATGGCTCGGGCGGGAAAACATAAGTGCCACGCGAAAGGTATTCCTTGATGATGTCGTTCTGGATGGTGCCGGTCAGTGAACCGCGCGGCGCGCCCTGCTCGTCGGCGAAAGCGATGTAGAGCGACCACAGCCACGCAGCGGTGGCGTTGATCGTCATCGAGGTGTTCATCTGGTCGAGCGGGATGCCGTCGAGCAAAGCGCGCATATCGCCCAGGTGGCCGACCGGCACGCCGACCTTGCCGACCTCGCCGCGGGCCAGTTCGTGGTCGCCGTCATAGCCGGTCTGGGTCGGCAGATCGAAGGCGATCGAGAGCCCGGTCTGACCCTTCGAAAGGTTCTTGCGGTAAAGCTCGTTGGACTTGGCCGCCGTCGAATGACCCGCATAGGTGCGGAATATCCAGGGATTGTCGCGCTCGGAAGGGGTCGTCGTCGACTTGTCGGCCATCGTCATCCTGCTCTTTATCTGTCCAGCCCGATACCCGGGCGGCACCGATGCCAATATTCACGGCGTGCCGGCACATTGCAACGCAGCAATCGGCTCAGACAGTAGCATTTGGTGGCAGAGGCGGGAAAGGCCGCCAAAAAGCGGGGCCGGGGAGCGCGGGAAGGACAGCGGGAAAGGCCGAGTTCGGCGTGGGCTATCTGGCGCCGCCGTCAAGTTTGCGGTTCTTGATGATGCGCTTGACGTTCCAGCCGGTCACGAGGCGGACGAAGTCCATCAGGACAAGGAACACCAGGAAGGAGACGGTAATGCCGAGCGCAGCAGCAATGACTGCCTCGATCTGGTGGTCAGCGACGACCACCAAATAGTTGTATCGGAAGATATAAAGGCCTGCAAGCGACGCAAAGATGTAGACCGGGACAGATATGATCGCCAGGAGATCCGAACCCAGCAGCTCTCGCTTAAGTACTGCGGCAATGACGCAGACGACGACGATGATCGTGAAAACATCTTTTTCCACATCGATCATCTTGTAAATGACGTCCAGCATCGCCCGGTTCTTTCTTAACGTCTCGGATCTATTGAAATTCGCAGCGAAGGCATTGCGAACAGTATCATCTTCAAGTGCTTAAGTTTGCGTTACATCCCGCCGATGTCCTGAATCCTATCCGATGATGGGGCTTGCCACGCGCCGCGCTCCACGCTCTATTTGCCGCGATGCAATAATTGCTGCGGACGCGATCCGCAGCCGTAACGATTCGGGAGAGCGCAAACCTATGTCGAGCCAAGCCGCGGCAGCACAAACTGGAAATGTCTCAACGAATGAAAACGGTGCGGAGCCTGGCGCGCCTCTAAAGGACCTTTATGAGGTCGGCGAGATTCCGCCTCTGGGGCACGTTCCCAAGAACATGTACGCCTGGGCGATCCGCCAGGATCGGGAGGGGCCGCCCGATACGGCCATGCAGGTCGAGGTCGTGCCCACCTGGGAACTCGACAGCCACGATGTACTGGTTCTGGTGATGGCTGCCGGCGTCAACTACAATGGCGTCTGGGCCAGCCTCGGCACTCCGGTGTCGATGTTCAACGTCCACAAGAGCCCCTTCCACGTCGCCGGTTCGGATGCCTCCGGCATCGTCTGGGCGGTCGGTTCCAAGGTGAAACGCTGGAAAGTCGGCGACGAGGTCGTGATCCACTGCAACCAGGACGACGGCGACGACGAGGAGTGCAACGGCGGCGATCCGATGTTCTCCCCCTCGCAGCGCATCTGGGGCTATGAGACGCCGGACGGCTCGTTCGCCCAGTTCGCCCGCGTGCAGGACCGGCAGCTCCTGGAGCGGCCCAAGCACCTGACCTGGGAAGAGAGCGCCTGCTACACGCTCGTGCTGGCGACCGCCTACCGCATGCTTTACGGCCACCGCCCGCACGTCCTGCGGCCGGGACACAACGTCCTCATCTGGGGCGCCTCAGGCGGGCTGGGCTCGATGGCCGTGCAGCTGTGCGCGACCGGCGGGGCCAACGCCATCGGCGTCGTTTCCGAGGACGACAAGCGCGACTTCGTCCTGCAGCTCGGCGCCAGAGGCGTCATCAACCGCAAGGACTTCGAAGGCTGCTGGGGGCAATTGCCAAAGGTCAACAGCCCCGAATTCAACGCCTGGAGCAAGGCGGCGCGCGACTTCGGCAAGGCCATCTGGAATGTCACCGGCAAGGGCAACAATCCCGATTTCATCTTTGAGCACCCCGGCGAAGCGACATTCCCGCTGTCGGTATTCCTGGTCAAGCGCGGCGGCATGGTCGTCATCTGCGCGGGGACCACAGGCTACAACCTGACGATGGATGCGCGTTATCTCTGGATGCATCAGAAGCGCGTGCAGGGATCGCATTTCGCCAACCTCAAGCAAGCCTCGCAGGCCAACCGGCTGGTGGTCGAACGGCGCATCGATCCGTGCATGTCGGAAGTGTTCCCGTGGACGCAGATTCCGAAAGCACACATGCGGATGTGGAAGAACGAGCACAAGCCCGGCAACATGGCCGTGCTGGTGTCGGCGCCCACGACCGGGCTGCGCACGCTGGAAGATACCCGCGAAGCCAGCCAGTCGCGGTTCGGTTAACCGGCCACTCGACGCGATCAATCGATCCGGCATATATGAGCCGGCAAGCTGCAAGGCTTGGCCCGCCCGCAAGACTGCGGGCGGGCGTTCTTTTGAGACATCGCCATGTTGTTGCGCCTCGCACCGCTGCTGTTCGTCCTCCTCTGGTCAACCGGATTCATCGCCTCGAAGTTCGGCGCGCAACACGCCGAACCGTTCAGCTTCCTGGCCGTGCGGTTTGCGTGCGTGTTGTGCATCCTGGTGCCGTGGGCGCTGATGCGCAAAACGGCGTGGCCATCGCGGCGGGTGATGGTCCAGGCGGCGCTCACAGGGCTGCTGATCCACACCGCCTATCTCGGAGGGGTGCTCGCAGCCTTGCGCGAGGGAATGGCGGCAGGGCTCGTCGCAATTTTGGTTTCGACGCAGCCGATCCTGACCGCCGTGCTGGCCGGCCCGCTCTTCGGGGAATGGCCCGGAAGGCGCCATTGGGCAGGGCTGTTTCTCGGGATGATCGGAGTGATGCTGGTGCTTGGTCCAAAACTTGGCGATGTCGCGGCCAATCAAGCGATCAGCACCCTGGCGCTCGTCAGCGTCTCCGTCGCCCTGCTCGGCATTACGGTTGGAACCCTGAACCAGAAGGCGCACGGCATGAACGGCGACCTCGTGGCGCTCACGATCGCGCAATACGCTGCAGCCTTTGTATCGGCGATCGTGCTGGCACCGTTTACCGAAACCATGCAGATCGACTGGACGCTGGAATTCGGGCTGGCGCTGGCGTGGCTGGTCATCGTGCTGTCGATCGGCGCGATCGGGCTCCTGATGTTGATGATCCGTGCGCGCGAAGTCTCGAGGGTGACGAGCCTGTTCTACCTGGTGCCGCCGACGACGGCGCTGATGGCAGCCGGCTTGTTCGGCGAGACGCTCGGGGCGGTCCAGGTCGTCGGCATCATGCTTGTCATGGCGGCGGTGTTCGTCATCCGGCCGATGGCGAAGACTGTGCCGGTGAAACCGGCTTAGCAGCGCCTCCGCCACCTTATCTTCAGTTGCAAAATCCGGCATAATCCGGTTCGAATTGTTTCATCCGCCATGAATCGATGGGACCAGCCGCACGCATGGACAGATTCCTCACGACAAAAGAACTCGCCGACCTGCTCCGGCTCAAAGAGCGCAAGGTCTACGACATGGCTGCCGCCGGAGAAGTCCCGTGCACGCGCGCGACGGGCAAGCTATTGTTCCCGAGGGAGGCCATCGATGCCTGGCTTGCCGAACACACCGAAGCCGGCGATCTGGCTTCGGCCAAGCCGCGGCCAGGCGTCGTGCTCGGAAGCCACGATCCGCTGCTCGAATGGGCCTTGCGCGAATGCCGCTCCGGGCTCGCGAGCTACTTCGATTCCAGCCGCGACGGGCTGGAACGCTACGGCGCGCGCGAGGGCATCGCGACGGGCCTGCACATCTATTCACCCGAACACGACGACTGGAACGCGCCCGAAGTCGCGCGCAGGCTCGGCGGTGAAGCGGTCGTCCTCGTCGAGTGGGCGCGGCGTCAGCGCGGACTGATCGTTGGCGGCGGCAACCCGCATGGCATCGTCTCGATGGCGGATCTCAGGGGACATAGAATCGTTCCCCGCCAGGCTGCAGCCGGCACTCAGGTGCTGTTCGAACATCTGCTTGCGGCAGCCGGACTATCGGGCAACGACGTTCTGGTCACCGCGCCCGCGCTGTCGGAAGCCGATGCGGTGCTGGCAGTGCAGGAAGGCAAGGCGGATGCCGCGTTCGGCCTCGGCGCGCTCGCTGGTCAGTACCGGCTGGAATTCGTACCAATCACCGAGGAGCGGTTCGATCTCCTGATCGACCGGCGCAGCTACTTCGAACCGCCGCTGCAATCGCTGTTCAAGTTCACGCGAAGCAAGGCGTTCCATACCAAGGCGGGCGAACTGACGGGCTATGATGTCGCCGGCCTTGGGACGGTGCATTTCAACGGACGTTAACAAGGCGTTCAAGGTCGACAGAAGTCGGCATGCCTGATGAGACAGCCGGTACCGTTGCGCTAGATCGAAGCTCGCGGCTCAAGTCAACTCGACGATATAATCGCTGGCCACGGCATATCGCTTAGCTGCTTCAAGCAGACAAGGCTACCGAAGGTGCCTCCGGAACCCTACATGCTGTTGGACGATCAAGCACAGGAGAGACGCCATGCAGTTTCAGCTGAACACCGATGCGAACATCCAGGGCGATGCCCGGTTGGCCGAAGTCGCCGAAAACAGCGTTGTGTCGGCGCTCGGTCATCTAACGAGACGCCTTACCCGGATTGAGGTGCATCTGGTCGACGTGAATGGTGCCAAGGGCGGGGCTGCCGATATCCGTTGCACCATAGAGGCGCGGCCCGAGGGAATGAACCCGCAGACGGTGACGCACAACGACGCCAACGTCGAAGCAGCCTTGCGCGGTGGTGCGAAAAAGATCCGCAAGCTTTTGGACAATGAATTCGGCAAGCTTGGACGCCGCTGAGCCGCAGTCAGGCGGCAGTCGGCCTTAGCTGGACTCTACAGCTTTTCGATGCGGATGACCTGGGGGCGGGTGGTCACCTTGTCGTTCGTCTCGATGGCCGTGACCGCACGGCGGATGGCGTCCTCGGTCGTCTCGTGGGTGATCATGATCACGGTCGCCGCGCCGCCGGCCGGCGTCGGCTTGCCGCTGCCGGGCAGCGCCTTCATCTCGCGGCGCTGGACGACGCTCTCAAGGGAGACACCCTCGTCGCCCATGCACTTGGCGATGCCGGCCATGGCGCCCGGTTCGTCGCGCACCGACAGGCGCAGGTAGTAGGCGCCGCAATGCTCGTCGATCCTGGCGCGGCGGTGCACGGTGAGACGATCGGCCGGGGTGATGAAGGGCGGCAGCACAATGCCGCGGGCAATGTCGACGATGTCGCTTGCAACCGCAGCCGCTGTCGGCTTGCCGCCCGCACCCGCGCCGACGAGAAGCAACGGACCGGTGAAGTCGCCGTCGAGGGCGACGCAATTGGTGACGCCGGAGACTTCCGCGATGGCCGAATGCGTTGAGACCATCGCCGGATGGACGCGCGCCTCGATGCCGCTCGGCGTCTCAATCGCGACGCCGAGAAGCTTGATGCGATAGCCGAGTTCGCGGGCGGCCTCGATATCGGCTTCGGTGATGGTCTCGATGCCTTCGACGTGGATCTGATCAGCGGAGACTTCGGTGCCGAAGGCGAGGCTCGTCATCAGCGCGAGCTTGTGGCCGGTATCGAAACCGCCGACGTCGAACGTCGGGTCGGCTTCCGCGTAGCCCATCTCCTGGGCTTCCTTCAAGACGTCGGCGAACGAGCGCCGGTCCTCCTCCATGACGGTCAGGATGTAGTTGCAGGTGCCGTTGAGGATGCCATAGACGCGCGAAACCTTGTTGGGAATGAAGGCTTCGCGCATGGTCTTGATGACCGGAATGCCTCCGGCGACGGCGGCCTCGAAATTGAGCGCGACGGAATTCTTCTCCGCCAGCCGTGCCAGCGCCACGCCGTGCTTGGCGAGCAGCGCCTTGTTGGCGGTGACGACGTGCTTGCCGGCACTCAGCGCGGCCTCGATCGCGGCCTTCGCCGGCCCGTCCTCGCCACCCATCAATTCGACGAACACATCGATGCCGGGATCGACAGCAAGCGCGACCGGGTCGTCGAACCAGCGCATTTCGTCGAGCGAGACACCGCGGTCCTTGGCGCGCGAGCGGGCAGACACGGCGGTGACCGCCAGTGGCCGCGGCAGGATGGCGGCAAGACGGGCGCCATGGGTGTCGATGAGTTGCAGGAGACCGGCACCCACCGTGCCGAGCCCGGCGACGCCGAGTTTGAGAGGTTCACTCATTGCGGGGTGCAGATGTCCTCGTGCGTTGTAAAACTGCCTAGTGTTCCGACTCCGACACCTAGAGCAACTTTATCCGACATGTGAATCGCTGAAAGCGACTCCGTCAGGTCGGATGTTGCAATACTTCCGGTCAGCGGCTGGCTTTCTGGCTCAACGGAATGACGTTCTTCATGGTTTTCTGCTCGTCGGAGAAGAACTTCTTCAAATTGCGGCCGGCCTGACGGATGCGCTGCTCGTTTTCGACCAGCGCGATGCGGACATAACCCTCCCCGTATTCGCCGAAGCCGAGACCGGGGGAGACGGCAACGTCGGCCTTCTCGATCAGCAGCTTGGAGAATCCCACCGAGCCGAGGTGCTGGAATGGCTCTGGAATCGGCGCCCAGCAGAACATCGTCGCCGGCGGCGGCGGCACGTCCCAGCCGGCGCGCGCGAAGCACTCGACCAAGCAATCGCGGCGAGCACGGTAGACGTTGCGGATCTCGTCGACGCAGTCCTGCGGGCCGTTGAGCGCGGCGCTCGCGGCCACCTGAATCGGCGTGAAGGCGCCATAGTCGAGGTAGGACTTGACTCGCGCCAACGCGCCGATGAGGCGCTCGTTGCCGACCGCGAAGCCCATGCGCCAGCCGGGCATGTTGTAGGTCTTCGACAGCGAGGTGAACTCGACGGTGACATCGATGGCGCCGGGCACCTGGAGGATCGACGGCGGCGGGTTGTCCTCGAAATAGATTTCCGCGTAGGCGATATCGGAAAGGACGATCAGATCGAGTTTCTTGGCGAGCGCGACCGCGTCCTTGTAGAAATCGAGGCTTGCGACCATCGATGTCGGATTGGAGGGGAAGTTCAGCACCACCGCCAGGGGCTTCGGCACCGAATGGCTCCAGGCCCGCTCGAGGGCGCGCAGAAAATCCTCGCCGTTGCCGGCCGGCACGTGGCGGATGGCGGCGCCTGAGATGATGAAGCCGAACTCGTGGATCGGGTATGTTGGGTTGGGCACGAGGATGACGTCGCCCGGCGCGGTGATGGCCTGCGCCATGTTGGCGAAGCCCTCCTTGGAGCCGAGGGTGGCGATCACCTGCGTCTCGGGATTGAGCTTCACGCCGAAACGGCGGTCGTAGTAGGCGGCCTGCGCACGCCGCAAACCGGGAATGCCCTTGGAGGCGGAGTAGCGATGCGTGCGCGGCTTCGCGACCGTCTCGACAAGCTTGTCGACGATGTGCTGGGGCGTCGGCAGATCGGGGTTGCCCATGCCGAGGTCGATGATATCGGCGCCATTGGCCCGGGCGGCCGCCTTCAACCGGTTGACTTCAGCGAAAACGTAGGGCGGCAGGCGCTTGATGGAGTGGAATTCCTCGATCACGGGCTGTTCTCTCGTTGCGATGCAGAATTGATCCGCCGGCCTTGAGGGGCGGCGCCGCACTCAAAAAAACCCACGGGTCAATCGCGTTGTTCTTGCTGGCCGGGTCTCCGTTGCGCCGCTTCGGGGCACGCCGGTCCAATCTAAATACGCCTTTCGCCGTGGACTCGTCCAGGGCCTCAGCCTCAATCCCGCAAGCTTCGATACGGCGTCAGGGGTTTTTCTCGGGGATCCTGTAAGTGATCGGGGTGATCCTGGCGGCCCGCTGATGCTGGTCTTCGGCGAGCTTGTCCATCTCCTTCAGGGCCTTGTCCTTCTGCTTTTCGTTGAGTAGCGTCGCCGGACGGGTGTGATCAATCGCAGGAAGGGCGATCACCGGGCTCGACACACCGCACCCCGCCGCAGCTACCGCCGCAGCAACGACGGCAGCAATTACCGCCAAGTGCTTCCAAACATCCCGCCCAAGTTCCCGCATTTGCGATTAAGCGCTCCCCTTGACCCGAATTCGCGGCTGTGCGCCAGTCGACCGCATCCTATGCGCGGATCGGCCGGCTAACTAATGTTGCGTTGCCGCAAGGGCTGTCAAAGAACTAAGTTATTCGTAAATTCTCCGCAAGACGATTCAGACCGGCAGGCCCCGCATCGGCAGGGCCCAGCGGCAACAATGAACGAAGGCGAACAGCGACCATGACCGACGAAACAGACCGCAGCACGGTGGATCTGGCCAACTACCAAATCACGAATCCCGATCAGTTCGCCCAGAACATGCTGCAGTTCCTGGAAGGCGCCAGCAAAGTGATGGGCGACTTCATGGACCGGGCCGATAACAAGCAGACCCCGTTCTCGACCGCCAGCGAAATCCAGGACGCATCGAAAACGTTGAACGAACTGATCGCCTACTGGATGACGCACGATCCGGCCAAGCTCGCCGAAGCCCAGGCGCAGCTGATGCGCGATTATGCTGCCATCTGGAACAATTCGCTGATGCGGATGATGGGCGATACGCCCGAACCCGTCGCCGAACCGGATGCCGGCGACAACCGCTTCAAAGACCCCGACTGGTCGGCGAACCCCTACTTCGACTTCTGGAAGCAGGCCTATCTCGTCACCAGCCGCTGGGCCGACGACATGCTGAAATCCACCGACGGGCTGTCGGAGCGCGACCGGCAGCGGGCCGAATACCATTTCCGGCAGCTTTCCAGCGCGTTGTCGCCGTCGAACTTCCCGATGACGAACCCGGAAGTCGTGCGCGAAACCTTCAAGACGGATGCCGGGAACCTCGTCAACGGCATCATCAATCTGGCCGAAGACATGAAGAAGTCGGGCGATCTCCTGAAGATCAGCCAGACCGACCTCGAAGCCTTCGAAGTCGGCCGCAATCTCGCTACCACGCCGGGCAAGGTGGTGTTCCAGAACGAGATCCTGCAGCTCATCCAGTACACCCCGACGACGGAAACCGTGCATGAGACGCCGCTGTTGATCGTGCCGCCGTGGATCAACAAGTTCTATATCCTCGATCTGACGCCGGCCAAGAGCTTCATCAAGTACGTCGTCGACCAGGGCTTCACGGTGTTCGTCATCTCCTGGGTCAACCCGGATGAGTCGCTTTCGGACATCCGCTTCGACGACTATATGACTCGCGGCGTGCTGGCAGCCGCCGAGGCCGTGCAAAAGGAAACCGGTCAAGAACGCATCAACGGCCTTGGCTACTGCGTTGGCGGAACGCTGCTTGCGACGACACTCGCCTATCTGTCGAAGCGCCGCGAAAACATGTTCCGATCCGTCACGTTCCTGACGACGCAGGTCGATTTCACCAAGGCCGGCGACCTTCTCCTGTTCATCGACGACGCCCAGCTGGCCAGCCTCGACGAGATGATGGCGGAACGCGGCTACCTCGACGGATCGCGGATGGCGAACGTGTTCAACATGATGCGGCCAAAAGACCTCGTCTGGCCCTACATCGTCAACAATTACATGCTCGGCAAGAAACCGTTCCCGTTCGACCTGCTCTATTGGAACCAGGATTCGACCCGTATGCCGGCGGCCAACCACCATTACTATCTGCGGGAGTTCTATCACGAGAACAAACTGGCCAAGGGCGAACTGGAAATCGCCGGCGAGAAGGTCTGTCTCAGCGACATCAAGATCCCGGTGTTCGATCTTGCAACCAAGGAAGACCACATCGCGCCGGCGCAGTCGGTGTTCATCGGCGCGCAGCTGTTCGGCGGGCCGGTTGAACTGGTGGTCGCCGGTTCGGGCCACATTGCCGGTGTCGTCAATCCACCCGCGAAGGTGAAATACCAGTACTGGACGGCCTCGAAAGCCGCCGCCGAGTCGCTGCCCGACTGGATGGCGATGGCCCGCGAAACGCCAGGCTCGTGGTGGCCCTACTGGATCGAGTGGCTGACGAAGCAGTCGGGCAAAGACGTCGCCCCGCGCGAACCGGGGCAGGTTCTGGGGGCGATCGAGGATGCTCCGGGGTCGTACGTCCGAGTGAGCAGCTGACGAAGGGGATTTGGAGCCGCGGCGCGAGGATGGCGCTGTTGTTGCCGGCGCAACCGCAGTCCGGCGATTGCCTGAGCGTTGTGCAGTTTGTTGCAGGTTTCGAAGGCTCTTCTGCCACAGGCTGGGGATAATCGGGCTGCTCGTCGGCGGCCCAAGGCAATCCGTTAACCATCGACGAACGTTGACTGCTATTCACTACGGCAGAAGTTCCCTGAGAGGCCATATGATTCGCCGTTTTACATTCGAACTCTTCGGATTTGCCGCCCTGACGGCCGGAGCTGCCGCACTCACAGCCGGTGCGATTATGGTAGGCCCGGCGCCTGCCAGCGCACAGGACGCAACATACGGCTATGGCCCGGCCGACGGCGGGGGCTTCGGTCTCGGCGTTGGCGGAATGGTCGGGGTCAAGCCGAAGTACGAGGGTTCGGACGAATACGAAGCGTTCGGCTTTCCAATCGTGTTTCCGAAGTTCGGCGGCAACGATCTTGGCGGACGGATCAAGGTGCGCGGCGCGGACGATGTCCGGTTCAAGCTTTTCGAGGCTGGCGGATTCGAGATCGGGCCGCTGGCCGGATATGCTTTCGGACGCGACGAGGAGGACGGCGACTTGCTGCGCGGGCTGGGAGATGTCGACGACGGCCTGGTGCTTGGCGCCTATGCTGGCTACCATGTCGGGCCGGTGCTTTTCGACGTCTCGTATCACCAGATTGTCACCGGCAATGACGACGGATATCAGATCCGGTTCGGCGCCGAGGTGCAAAGGGCGTTTTCTGCAAGCTGGAGGGGCACGGCCCGCGTCGGCACCACCTTTGCCGACGACAACTACACCGACTCCTACTTCGGCATCACGCGCGCTCAGTCCCTCGGTTCCGCGGCTCGTCTGGCTGCCTATGATGCCGACGCCGGCATCAAGGACGTGCATCTTGAACTGGGACTCACCTGGGATGTCAGCGACCGCTGGCAGCTGAAAAGCGGCGTTCGATACGGCCGGCTCGTGGGAGATGCGGCGGACAGCCCGATCGTCGAAAGCGAAGACCAATTTTCGGCGCTGTTCGGTGCAACCTACACATTCGACGTCCAGCGCTAGTGTAGCGCATCTAACGTTTGGTGCCCACTAGCGGCTGGCGTATCGACCAAACGTTAGATGTAATAGCTACACTAGAATCATAGGCTTGCTAGTGTTCCTTATGGTTCCGACATTTGCTCTTAGACCTGCTGCAACGGGTGGCAAATGTCGGAACCGGAACACTAGAATTCGCCTGAAGAAACCACCCGGGCTGCCAGATCTACGGTGGCGGCGCATGGCGCGGAGAAACCGCGCCGCCTTCGAACCTTTCGATTTCCCATGAACGTGTCTATGCCGTCGCGCCGCTGCGAGGCCGGCCCTTGCGCGGCCGAAGCGTCGACTTGGAGCGCTGGCCCGTGCTCGCTGGTTCTATTCCGGTTCGCCGCCGCGAAGGGGACCCGTCGCCGGCACCCTGGCTCGTGGCGAAGAAAGCGTCGGCGGAGTCGGTTGCAGGCCGCCCAAGGTCGATCTTGCCGTTTTGCTGCCCGGGCTCCTTGAGCCAGTCAGACAGGAAATCGAGAAACGCGCGCAGGCGCGGCAGCATATGCTTGGTCCTGGGGAAGATGGCCCACACGGCACTGTCGCCCGAGGTATCGAATTCGGTCAGCACGGGCACGAGATAGCCGGCCTTGACGTCGTCATCGACGAGGGCCGCCGAGACCCGCACCAGTCCAAGCCCATCGCGGGCCGCGCGGCGCAGAAGTCCGATATCGTTCGAGCGCATGCGGCCGCCGACGCGCACAGAGCGGTCGGCCGACTTGCGCCGGAAGGGCCAGTGGCAGATGTCGGCATGAACGAGGCAGGAGTGGCGTTCGAGATCCTGCGGCGTCGTCGGCGTGCCGTTGAGTTTGAGGTAATCGGGCGACGCGACGATGATCATCGGGTCGTCGGCGAGGCGCTTCGCAATCAGCGAGCTATCGAGCAGCGCGCCCGTCTTGATGGTGATGTCGAAACCGTCTTCGCCGGCGCCGCTGGCGCGGTCGCAGACTTCGGCGTGGACATCGATCTCCGGGTAGGCTGCCATGAAGGCTGAGAGGCCGGCAGCGATATCGCGGTTGCCGATGCGCGGCGGCACGCTCATCCTGATCAATCCGCGCGGGCTGCCGCGATTGCCGTCGACGCTGGCCTTCGCCGCATCGAACTCGGAAAGCATCCGCTGGGCATGTTCGAGAAAGATCCGGCCCTCCTCGGTGATGCGGATCGACCGCGTCGAGCGGGTGAAAAAGCGGGCGCCGATTTCGTCTTCAAGCGATTGCAAGCGCTTGGAGATCGTGCCGGGCGTCAGCGAAAACTCATTGCCGACCGCAGACAGATTTTGCAGCGCCGCGACGCGGTCAAAGATTCGCAGATCCTGAATGTCCATTACACAACCTGAACGCTTGCCGCGCACGCACGTTGGCTCGGAACCGGCCGATTGGCCGGATCCGGCTCGGTGTTTTGCGGAAGCTCCTCCCGAACGCACCGGCATGCGTTCGCCGCCAGCAGACAGGCGGTCGCCGCAATACCTAGCGGGCCTCACACCAGATCCCGTTCGCCGTCAGCTGGTTTGGTTGTCGAGCGGTTCAGCACCGGTACGGGTTGTCGAACTCACCGTCCCCCGACGGTCGTTCGAACTTAGCCGCACAGCCGGCAAGGTCAATTCGCGGCTTCCGCACCAGTCCAAATTTCGCGCCGCTGTGGCCCAAACACCGACATGGCGAGATGAGCGGTTGCAAAAAGCCCGCGCGTGAGCCAGCGGCTCGCCAGCCGAGTGTTGCTTGTCAGTAGAACCGCAGCAGGCGCTCGATGTATTCGAGCTCTTCCTGCGGACGCTGGGCTTCGCCGAGCCGGCGGCGCAACTCGTTGAGAAGTTCACGGGCGCGCTGGGTGTCGATCTCGTCCGGCACTTTGACGGAGCTCCCCTGATCGGGACCGCTCGAGCGCTGCGGACGGCCCAGCGGATCACGCGGCGTATCGCCGTTCTGACCGTAGCGCTGAGGCATGTTCTGCATCATCTCCTGGGCCATCTGCTGCGCACCCTTGCGGAGTTGATCCAGCGCACGCGACTGCTCCTGCGTGGCACCGTCGAGATCACCTTGTTTCAGGGCTTGCTCGGCATTGCGCATGGCCTGCTGCGCCTCGTCCATTTCGCCGGGCTGGCCCATGCCTGCGCCTTGCATGTCGCGCTGCAACTGGCCCAGGCGGTTGCGAAGCTCCTGCTGGCGTTCGCCGAGCTGGCCGCGCCCGTTCTGGCCGCGTTGGCCTTGTTCACCTTTGCCGCCCTGAGCTTGTCCTTGCGGCCCACGGCGCTGCTGGCCCTGCTGGCCCTGTTGCTGGCCTTGTTGCTGGCCCTGCTGCTGGCCCTGCTTCTGGCCTTGCTCGCCCTCCTGCTGGCCCTGCTGGCCTTCGCGCTGCTCGGAGAAGGTATCGTCCATCAAGCGTTGCTGCTTGCCGACAATGTCGCCCAGATCCTTCATCATCTCCATCTGCTGCATGCTCAATTCGTCCTGGGCATTTTTCTGCTCGGCGGTCTGGAGCTTGTCGAGCAAGTCGCGCAGTTCGCTCAGCATCTGCTGAGCGGCGTCGCGTGCACCCGACTTCGCCATTTCCTCGATCTCCTTCATCATGCGTTCGAGATCGTTCTGGCTCAGTTGCTGCTGCTCGCTGTTCTGGCCGGCCGGCAGGGTCGGATTCTCCTTGGCCTCCTGGGCCAGCTTTTGCAGGTAGTCGTTGAGGGCGGTTCGCAGTTCCTCCATCGCCTCCTTGATTTCGTCATCGGAGGCGCCGTCCTGCAGCATCTTCGAGAGCTTTTCCTGGGCCTCGCGCAAACGACGCTCGGCATCGCTGAGATCGCCGTCCTCGATGCGCAGCGCAACGTCCCACAATTGCTCGATGACGCTGTCGAGGCCGGGGCGCGTTTCGTCGCGCTGCAAGCGATAGCCGGCGGTGCGCAATCCCAGGTAGACCTGCACGTCGTCAATGAAGCCTTCCGGCTCCATGGTGAGCGCCTCAAGCGCCTGCACGACAGAACCACCATTACGCGAATCCTCGACGAGCTTGCGCCGCTGCTCGATGATGGCGCGCGCGAAAGGCTTCTTGAAGATTCTCTGCGGCAATTCCATCTCGACCGGCTTCGAACGGCCAATCTGCCCGGCGGCATCGCTCGCTTCCAGCGTCATGACGACCTTGAGACCCGCCCACGGGTGGTCGCCGAGTTCGAGGTGGGTGACGCCTTCGCCCTCGCGGGCGTTGGCTTTGGGCAGCTGCAAGGCGAGTTCGGGCGGTCGCGACAGGGGAAGGCGAGGTCCGCGCAGGGTGTCCTTGCGCGCCCAGGCGGTGCCTGGATCCTGCTCCTCGGTCTCGGCCTTGGCGACTTTCACACGGGCAGAGACGACGCCGTAGTCGTCGGCGACCTGGTATTCCAGCTTCATGGACCCGCGGCCGGTCGGTTTCGGCATCTTGGTGAGTTCGATCGTCGGCGCGAGGTCGGTGGCGACCGAGAACGTCCACGCAGCGACTTCGCTGCCGCCGTGCATCAAACGCACGCGGGCGGACGAATTGAGTTCGGAGCGCAACTCGGCGACGTCCTTGACGACGCCACCGGGGGTCTTGGCGGCGTCGGCCGTTACGGTTGCGACCTCTTCGCCGGCGCCTGCGATTTCAAGCCGGACGTCGCCGGCGCCCTCGCCGCTGGTGCGCACGATCAACTGGCTGCCCTGCGGCACCTCGACCAGTCCCAGCGCTGCGATGTCGGACTTGTTGGCTTTGGCACTCTTGCCGCCATCGGCCAGCATCACGGGCGCTTTTGCCGTATAGCCCGGCGGGGTGACCCAGGCGTCGATGCGCAGCTTCGAAGCAATTGTCACAGGCTCGGCGATACGGAATGCGGAGGCCAGCCGGTCGGACCATTGCTCGCCGGCAAGCGCGGTCAGTGCGACGACGCCGACAACTAGTGCGGCGCGCAAGGCCCAGGGATCGTGGCGGGGGGTATCGGGACGGGGAGCAACGACGCGGAGTTTGCCAAGGAGGGCTGCGAGCCGCTGGCGATGCGCCTGCCAGACGGCCCGGGTTGCGGGATCGGAATCACCGGCCGTCAGGGTGTCGTCATAAGACGATGCCGGCCGGTGCGGCATGCCGGAAAGTTTTTCGAGGCGTTTCAGGCCGTCGTCGCGGGACGGCCATGGGGTGCGGACGGCGATGATCAACGCGATCGCGAGCGCAAGCGCGAAGACGCCGAGCACGGCCTTGTGCACCAGGGGATCGAGCATCGGCCAGATGCCGGTCATCGAGAGGCCGACGAAGGCGGCAGCTACCGCCAGGATCAGCCAGACCCTAGGCCACATCCGCTCCAGGAACAGCATCCAGCGGCTGCGCTCGACCTTGCGTTCGAGGGCCTGATCGGCATGAGCGCGCGCCGAAACGACAGTGCGTCCGGGCATGGATGAGCGGGCGTTATCGGAAGGGCGAGCGATTTTCATGAGCATCACATTAGCATGGACCGGTCAACGCGATCCTCAATTTTCCGAAGGCTTCTGTTCACTTTTTGTTTGCTTACGGCCGACGTCGCAAGGTCCGCTTTCATCGCAACCAGCCCGGCAACCGATCGTCTGCGATGAGTTCGTCGAATGTCGGGCGCGGGCGGACGACGGCGACGTCTTCGCCGCAAACCATGACTTCCGGGATCAGTAACCGGCTATTGTATGTCGATGACATCACCGCGCCGTACGCGCCTGCCGACATCAGGGCCAAAAGATCGCCCTCCTTGAAGGGCGGCAGCGAGCGGTCGAGCGCGAGATAATCACCGGTTTCGCAAACCGGCCCAACGACGTCCTGGATAACCGGCGGCATCGACTTCAGTTCCTCAACGACCGGCCAGACGTCGTGATAGGCATCGTAAAGCGTCGGGCGGATGAGATCGTTCATGGCCGCATCGACGATGAGGAAGGTCTTGTCGGCGCCCTCCTTCATGTGGATGACGCGGGTGACGAGGATGCCAGCGTTGCCGGCAATCATGCGGCCCGGCTCCAACACCAGTTTCAGCCCGAGGCCGCCGAGGCATTCCTTGACGACGGCGGCATAATCGGCCGGCGACGGCGGCACCGGGCCGTTAGGTTCACAGGGAATGCCAAGACCGCCGCCGAGATCGAGGTGCCGCAACGCGATGCCGTCGGCGATCAGGGTTCGGGCCAGATCGGCCATCAAGGTGAAGGCCGAACGCATCGGGGCCAGGTCGGTGATCTGGCTGCCGATGTGCATGTGGATGCCGGCGATGTCGATCCCAGGCAGTCCGGCGGCTTCGGCGTAGAGCGCGCGTGCGTCGGCGAAGGGGACGCCGAACTTGTTCTCCGACTTGCCGGTCGAGATCTTGGCATGCGTCCTCGCATCGACGTCGGGATTGACGCGGATGGCGACGGGCGCCTTGCGGCCCAATCCGCCCGCGACTTCGCTCAAGGCGCGCAGCTCAGGCTCGCTCTCGACGTTGAAGCCGAGGATGCCCTCGTTCAGCGCGTAGGCCATCTCGCCGCGGGTCTTGCCAACGCCTGCGAAGATGATCTTGTCGGCGGGGACCCCGGCGGCGCGGGCGCGGCGCAGTTCGCCTTCGGAGACGACGTCCATGCCGGCCCCTTGGCGTGCCAGCGTGGCGAGGACGGCCTGGTTCGAATTCGCCTTCACGGCAAAGCAAACAAGTGCGTCCTCTTCGGCGAAAGCTTCGGCGAGGACGCGGTAGTGGCGCTCAAGGGTGGCGGTCGAATAGCAATAAAACGGCGTTCCGATAGCGTCGGCGATGCTGACGAGATCGGCGTCCTCGGCATGCAGGATGCCGGCCTTGTACGTGAAGTGATGCATGGAAGCCCGTTAACGGCGCTAGAATCAAAAAGGACGGCGACAGGGCCGCGTCCCCATCCGCAGAGCCGCTGCCTTCATCGAACTCTAACGCAGGAGGCCGTCGAGAATGAAGGGCTTGTGTTCCTTTTTCGGACCGGAAGAGTTTTCAGCGGTCCCCCGGGCATCGGGCGATGTCGCCGTGCCCGCGGCTTTCGCTTCCGGCGGCGCGTCGAGCGAACCTTTCACGCCACAGCCCGCAAGCGGCAGCGCGACAGCGAACAGCAGGACAGCAATCGTTCTAACGCTCGACATGCTCTTGGCGCCTAACCTTGTAGCGGGCTCTCGTCTAACGACCCGGACTCACCGTTCCCGGGCGTCCGCCCGGAACCCTCGTCCAGTCCATGTTCGTGTGGCCAATTTCAGACTTAGCCCGTCTGTTGTTCCTTTTCCAACCGGCTGACCCAGTCAGCCGCGCTTTTTTCAACGTTGTGTGGCGCTGTTCCCCCATAACTGGTGCGGCTCGCGACCGAGTTTTCGACGCTCAGAACCGAAAAGACGGCGTCGGTGATGCGCGGTTCGACCGACTGCATTGCGGCGAGCGGCAGTCCGGCCAGGTCGACGCCGTCTTTCTCGGCGAGCGCCACGATCGAGCCCGTGACATGGTGGGCCTGGCGGAACGGCATCTTGAGTTCGCGGACCAGCCAGTCGGCCAGATCGGTGGCCGTCGAATAGCCGTAACCGGCTGCCTTGCGCATCGCTTCGGGCTGGGGTTGCATATCCTCCACCATGCCGGTCATTGCGGCAATGGCGAGGTTGAGGCTGTCGAAGGCGTCGAATGCGACTTCCTTGTCCTCCTGCATGTCCTTGGAATAGGCAAGCGGCAGCCCCTTCATGACGATGACGAGGCTGTTGAGGGCGCCGGCGATCCGCCCAACCTTGGCGCGACACAACTCGGCGGCGTCTGGGTTGCGCTTTTGCGGCATGATCGAGGAGCCGGTGGTGAAGCGGTCGGAAAGCTTGAGGAAACCGAACTGCGGCGTCACCCAGAGAACGATCTCTTCGGCCATGCGGGAGAGATGCACTGCGCAGATGGTGGCCGCCGCAAGCGTCTCCAGGACGAAGTCGCGGTCCGACACAGAATCGAGTGAGTTGGCGGTCGGCCGGTCGAAGCCAAGCGCGCTGGCGGTTGCATGACGGTCGATCGGGAAAGAGGTTCCCGCGAGTGCCGCGGCCCCGAGCGGGCATTCGTTCAAGCGTTTGCGGGCATCCTGGAAGCGGCCACGGTCGCGGGCGAACATCTCGACGTAAGCAAGAAGATGATGCCCGAAGGTGACCGGCTGGGCCGGCTGCAGATGCGTGAAGCCCGGCATCACGGTTGCCGCGTGGGTCCTTGCCTTGCGCGCCAACACGACCTGCAGCCCCGCCAATGCGGTCACGAAGGCGTCCAGCCCGCCGCGGACGTAAAGGCGGAAATCGGTGGCCACCTGATCGTTGCGGGAGCGTGCGGTGTGAAGACGTCCGGCCGGTTCGCCAATCAGCTCTTGCAGCCGCGACTCGATGTTCATATGGACATCTTCGAGGGCGCGCGAGTATTGGAACGTACCTGCCGCGATCTCGTCGGCGACCTGATCAAGGCCTTTATAGATTGCCGCCTTATCGCCATTTGATATAATTCCGGTCGCCGCCAGCATGGCTGCATGTGCCTTGGAGCCAGCAAGATCGTCTCTGGCCAGGCGCTGATCGAAGTCGATGGACGCGTTAATGCGTTCCATGATCTCAGCTGGTGACATTTTGAAGCGGCCACCCCACATCTTGTTCGCGTCACTGTCGCTCACGGCATCGTGCTCCGTTTTGGGTGGCCCGCTGACCGCCGGACGCGTATGCCGACGGGCGAGACTAACATGTTGACAACACAACCGGGATCGAACGAAGCGATGGAACGAAGCCAGAACGAGCCCTCCCAGCGCGCAACCCGGGCGATTTCGCCCTCAGCGATATCTTGGATCGCGTCGACGCTCGCGCTGTTGGCTCTGGCGGCGGTATACTTTACCGCCACACCTCCTGACAACGCCGTCACGCGAATTGGCGCGGAGACAGCCGACACGGCAGTCGTTCCGGCCGCCGAATCTGCGCAAAGCGGATTGACCGCATTCGTCAGACACTCACAACCCGCAGAATTGCTCGATTTCGAGTTTACGGACGGCAAAGGTCAACCAAAAACGCTGTCCGATTTCAAGGGCAAGACCGTTCTGTTGAATTTATGGGCGACATGGTGCGCGCCCTGCCGCGAAGAGATGCCGGGACTCGACCGATTGCAGACCGAGCTTGGAAGCGACAAGTTCGAGGTGGTTGCTCTCAGCCTCGACCGGGGCGGCATCGAAGCTGCCAGAAAATTCCTCGATCAGATCAATGTGAAGTCGCTTGGCACCTATGTCGATGCGACGGGCAAGTCGAGCAAGGCGCTGCGCGTGATCGGTATGCCGACGACATTGCTCATCAATGCTGAGGGCCGCGAGCTTGGCCGTCTCGTGGGTCCGGCGCATTGGGACAGCGAGGCAGCAAAAAAACTGATCCAAGCCGCGATTCAATAACTCCGAAGTCAGCGAGTCGGACCAGATTCAAGGGTGTGTCACCTGTCAAAGCCGGCCAATCGCCGGGCGAGCCAGATGACGAGCCGGATTGCGGCGCCGACGACAAGGCCGATCAGCAAGAGCAGCATCGATTTTGGCGCTAGTTCGCCGATCAGCGTCGCGTTGGCGGCGTTGGTGAACGAGGGAAACCAGCTTTCGATCTGGCCAATGCAGAAATTGAGAACCTCCCGCGAATGACCGATCAGCCAGCCGAACCATTCGCGCTCGAAGATCGCCAGATAAAAGTAGGTGAAGAGCGCCGCCATCAGTTCGACGACAAGCAGCGCCAGCGAACTGACGAGCGCCCACAGAAATGCGCCCAGTCCGCCGATAACCGAGTAGCTCAACGAATTTTCCTGCGGCACGGCCACCTCCCGCGGATTGACGTCGCAAGCTGACTAGTGGCCCGTCGCGCCTAAATCGAAACATAGCTGCGACCACTGACGATTTAGGCGCGACATGAGGGCCACTAGAGAAATCATAGGTTTAGTGTGGCGTTCAGCGCGCCTTAATTGACACCTTTCCTGCCGCACCCATCGGTCAATTAAGACGCGACGCCACACTAGTACCCGCTTTCAGAAGTTCGTGAGTCATTCGCGGCAACCACCTTGACGAACTTCTGAAAGCAAAGGGTACTAGTAGAATATTGAATCTAGTACCGCTTTTCGATCAGAAGTCCCTGAT
>Ga0180009_10002323_pt1 | contig 22436 bp, 42 predicted proteins | sample OS_PC_MetaG_FD_123537 | JGI IMG/M metagenome (GOLD analysis project Ga0180009, IMG submission 123537) | Groundwater microbial communities from the Aspo Hard Rock Laboratory (HRL) deep subsurface site, Sweden - OS_PC_MetaG | ecosystem: Environmental > Aquatic > Deep subsurface > Groundwater...
GTGCCGTTAAGCATAAATGGCGAAAATGATGAAGAACTACCAGATAAATCTTGTTCTGTGGGTATTTCTTTTTGAAAAAAATCTGACCAAAAACTAGCACTCGCTGTTCCTGCTAAAAGTAATCCTAAAAATGTTATAAAAATGTATTTTTTCATAAATAATAAATAAACATACAACCATTTCCTGCGACAATCGCATCTATATAAATCTTGTTAAGATTATCAACAAAAAGAGTAATACTATCTTGAGACATCAAAATCTTACCCCTCTCTGTTCCTGCAGCTGCTACTACAGTTGAGCCACCAACAGCAATAGCATTAGTATTGCTTGAAAGTGCTGTAATCTCAACTTTTTGACATTTAATAGATGTAGTTGAAAGTTGAACTCTTGTTCCTGGATTGGTTACGGTTTTTCTACCATCTCCAATTTGATTATATGGTTCTTCGTGTGTTGTGTATGCCATATTATTTTAATTTATTCAATTTCCTTTCTATACCCATTCTTTTTTCAATGGCTATTAGTTCGTTTTTTTTCTCTCCTATTAGGTTTTCTTTTTCATCAAGTTCTTTTAATTTTTTATCAATCATATCTTCGTTTTTTGCTATCTTGCTTAAATCTTTTTCATTATCTAATTTTATTTTATCTACTTCAATTCTTTCCCGTTTATTTTCATTCATTTGCTCTTTTGTTTTTTTTTCGTGTTCTCTTAATTTTGATTCTCTTTCTTCAACATACTTTATTCGTTCTTCTAATTGAGTTTCCTGAATGTCCATATTTTTAGTTTCATAAATAATCGCTTTGCGTTCCATCTGTAAATTATTAGTTTCATTATTTATCTTTTTAAGATTTTCTTTCTGTTTAATAATTTTTTGCTCAACATCTTCCTTATTTTTAACTAATTCGTCTTCTCTCTGTATTAAATCTAATTCTTTTGTATTCAAAGATTTTTTAAGAGTTAATAATTCATCTTCCTTTTTCTTTTGTTGCTGTGTTAATGAAATTATATCTTTTTCTTTTATGTTTATGGTTTTTTCTTTTGCACTTAACACAATCTCTTTTTTATTCAATTCTGTTTTCTTTTCACCTAAAATACGTTCATCTGGAAGTAATTTATTTTCTCGCGACCTTAATTCATCTGTTTTCTTCAAATTCAAAGATACTTGTTCTTCTAATTCTTTTTTATATTTCTCTAATTGAATTTTCTTATTATCAACTTCTACTCGTAAATCAACTTTAATGTCTTTTTCTCGCAGTTTTCCAACTTTTCTATTCAAAACATTATACTCTTCTTTTAGAGCAATGATGTTTTTTTTATTCCTATTATATTCTATGAGTTTTTCTTTAGCCTCTTCTAACCTTTGAATATCTAAAGGTTTTAAATTAAGACCGCTTAAATTTAACATAATTTTAATTATTTAATGATTGTTTACTTGCTGATACCCAAACCGTACTTGAAGCTGAACCAACCGAAACTCTGGCACAAAGTCCATTCCAATTTGTTATTTGGTGCTTAGCACCGTGTCCAGCCGCTAAACCAAATGGGAATGTAGTTGTTGCTGACTCTTGTGTGGCTGTTCCTGGGTCTGCATCTACCCATTTAATTGAACTTCCATTATCTACACAAGATGCGTCATTTGAACTTTCTACCATCAATATAACATCCATCGTTGAAGATGCTTCTATTGTGTTGATGTTTATGTCCAAAACATTTACATCGTTTCCGACATAAATTGTTCCTGTTGTTGTGCTATAGGCACTTGCTGCTGCGTCAGCACTAAACCTGTATGGTGCTGCTGCTGTTCCTATAACATTTACTATCTTGGCTTCTGAATAACCAAGTGGTTTATTTTTTTCATATTGACCCCTAATTTGGCTTCCTAAAAAACCAAAGATACTGGCAACCACAAGGATTGCTATAAAACCTACTATATTTTTTATTGTATTTTTTTGCATATATTTTGTTAGTTAAGTTATTTTTTATTTTATTTAATTCCAAGCCTCATCTTTCAAGCTCGTCTTATCACAAGTAAGAGTCAACACTTGAAAGATTGCCGTTTAGAATCAAAGTTTAGTCAGCTGCGATATATTCATCAACTGAAACCGTAACATCTGTGTCTGTTTCTCTATGAAATCTTAGATACGCTTCATTACCAGCTTCAATAATAACATCACCATTTTCGTTTTCAATCAAATCTATTCCCGTACCAGCTGCAATTGTTGAACTTGCTGATGCGGCGGTTCCGAGAACCCGTATTCTCATAAAAGCTGTATCACCTGCGGTAGGGATAAATGTAGTCATTGTAGAAGTAGCTGGAAGCGTCAATGTGTGAGTTGCTTCTGTGCTTAGTGTAAAGTCTATTGAAGCATTGGCGATTAACTGTGCTTCTGTAAGCACGCTTGTAGTTATGCCGTCTGTAGATGTTGCCAAGATAGAACCACCTTGGGTAAATCTTGATACATCAGTTGTACCACTAACTACTAATGTGCTTGTAAGAGTAGCTGCTCCATCAACATTAAACGCTGAATTAAAGTCAGCTGCTCCAGTTACATCTAACCCTTCACTGAGAATTTCAATTCCGTGGTCAAAGGTGGTTTTGTCCATTGTGATTGCTCCCAATGCGACTTCTTTCACACCTTCAAGATACTTATCAGCAATTCTATCTATGACTCGGTCGTCAAATGAATTGTAGGCTATGGTTGGAAGTCCGATAATTAACGCTAAAAGAATTACAACTGAAACAGCTGTATTATTCTTATAAAACTTTTTAAGGTTTTTTAGGTTTTTTTTCATATTCTTTTAACAAGATTATGCTAATTGAATGGGATACAAGTATCCCACCCAATTAAACAAAAACCTTTAGGTATTATCGTTCTTACTTCCGACTATTCCACGGAAGTCATTAAATCCATAATCTGCTAAATAAGTAGCAGAGTATTGTAGTTCCTTAGTAGTGTAAACCTGATGTTGCTCGTCTAACTGAATTGGTTGAGACTCCTTATATTGAAGTCCGTATTCTAGGTTTCCAGAACCGCCCTGCATAGATGAATCTAGGGCATACCAGTAACCAGTATTAGTGGTTATGTAAGGCAATTCAACAATGCTGAACTCTGGAACACCTGAACCATCACGCTCTGCTGATTGAGGTTTGCGACCTGATTTGATAGCTCCTAAGATTTCCTTAGCTACGAATGAAGCTGGAGAACCTTTACTAAAAATAAAGGTATCTAAGTTTACATTCATTGGCTTTCCCTTTGCATCTTTCAATGGAGAAAGGTTAGAAACCGTATAGTGAGCTGCTTTGACGGCATCATATGCGAAGTCAAAATTGGTAGTTGTTCCGTCCGTTACTTGGTTGTTATTTGCTGTGCCTCCCGACACTTATTATTTAGACAAGTCATTTCTACTTGCCTCTCTTGGTTACCCAAGAGATTAGACTATATCATCATAGAATCTTTTATGTTTTTTACTTTCCATCATTGATTCTATGTTCTCTCTTGCTGGAATTTTATATTGTATTTGTTCTGGAATTTCTTTTAAATAAGGAGCGAAAACTAAATCCCAGAATTTTATTCTATCTATCGCTTTTAAATATAACCAGAAATATCTTTTATTTCGTTGTTTCTTAAATGTTTGTCTGATATTAAATCTTAATCCAAATCTGTCATTTAAGTATTTCTGAATTAGTAAATGCGATGGATAATCGTAAGCATTGGAATGTATTTGAAACTTTAATCCACAAGTTTTATCAAGACAACCATCATCTAAATACCAAATCAATAATCCAAGCGGTGTAATTGTCTTTAAACAATACTCGTCAATCGTTCTTTTTCTATTATGATACATTCGCATTTCAAGTTTTGTGTATATTGGGTGTTTCCGTGTTCTAACTTCGTAAATATCTTTATCTCCAAAACTGCTTTTACTTTTAGAGTATCTACTAATAGTTGTATCAGTAAGTTGGGATAGAATATCTTTTTTCATTTCAGCATATTCCTTAATCACAGAAGTTGTTTTTATATAACCTCTTGATATACAACCATCTCCTAATACCATTCCAATAATTGCTCCTTTAAATTGTAATGAACTTAATTTTTCCATAGTCGTTACACTTAATTTACTTTTAAGCTCGGTATTGTCCCAAAGGGAGTTTCACCGAATTTAGAGAATTTATAGAGGACAGAGGTATTTCAATCCTCTCTGGTCTGTGAACTTGAAACGAGAGCTACACCATTTCCACCTGCGGTGGCAATAGAGTAATTTCCTGAGTCATCTGAACGAGTATATGAAGTGTTATCAATTATGTTATACTGAACTTGACAAAGTTATTCTATCTGATATAATTAACTTATATGAATAAATTATTATATCGCAACAAAATTTGGTTAAAGAAGAAATACATTAGTGAGAAACTAACTTCACAAGAAATAGCTGATTTACTTAATTTGAAAAGTGGGTCAACTATTATCAAGTGGTTAAAACGATTTGATATACCACGAAGGCAAATCTATAAAGAAAGACATAATGAATTACTTAAAAATGTTTCAAAAGAGTGGTTAATTCAGAAATACTGGAAAGAACATCTATCATTAACTCAAATTGCTCGTCTTCTTGGTTATGTTAATCATCATCATCAAGTTTCAAGATTATTTCAGTATTATGATATTCCCCGTCGTCCAGCAAAACCTTATTCAGGCAAGTATTCTCCATCTTGGAAAGGTGGAAGGTTTACTTGTAAGAAAAAGGGTTATATTTATCTTCGTAAAAACAACAAATATATCTCTGAACATACTTTTGTAATGGAAAAGAAAATCGGTAGAAAATTAGTAAATGGTGAAGTTGTCCATCATAGAGATGGAAATCCATCAAATAACAAACTTTCTAATCTTCTTTTATTATCATCTAACAGCAACCATATTAAGTATGAATCAATCCTTGGTCTTTTTGCTAAACAATTACTCTGGGGTAAAATCAAAACTTCTAATCGTAAATTTCTTCTTAAACTATTTAATAACTTTATCAAAGAACGTAATTAGGACATTTCTGCCTAATTCACTGATTTCTTTTTTAGATTATAGCCAGTGTTCGGACTATCACATCTCGCATCTGGCGAGTCCACTCGTTTAGTCTCTGTCGGTGGTTAATAATAACCTTCCGAAGGGTTGTCCATCTCTGGGTTTTCCCATAATTAGAGCGGATTTTACAAGCACATGACTTTGTTAATGCTTGGTCTAATCTGTCTGCACACATTGTTTCTCTGTGTAATAAACAAGTTCTTTTGACTTCTGACACGACTCTTTGCATATCTCTTTTCTTGATTCCGAACATCCCTGTTTTGTTATCTTATAATTACTTATAAGGTCGGACTATTCCTTCATCCAATTTAATTGGAGCTCCGATTATAGTCTCTGAACGTCCCCTTTCGGGTTTCGCTGCAGATTGTCCCATAGGGAGTTTCCTGCAATTTACGGAGTTTTACTTCATTATTACTAATGAAGGATGCAGATGTTAATTTACATCATTTTTGTAATGCGGAGGAGTTTTCCGAAATGTACCTGTGTGTATGTCTTCCTTTATCATTGACACTGGTCAATAATTTTGTTATACTCATTGTATGGTTATATCAAAGGTCGGTCTTAATAGAATTCGCAAGTCAAAACTTGCTGGTAATAATCCTCAATATATTAAGGGTAAAGATAAATTCCGAACTAAGGAATGGCTTTCCAAAAAATATAATAATGAAGGATTATCACTTCAATCAATTTCTGTTATCGTTGGGGTTTCTACTTCCTGTATTTATAAATGGATGAAGAAACACAGAATTGATAGAAGAAAGTTTTGTGGACGAAGAGGTAATCATTGTCATCTTTGGAAAGGTGGCGTAAGGGGTGGTAATGGTAAATATATTTATATTTATAAACCAGAACATCCTCGTTCTTGCCGTCGTGTAGTTCCACAACAAGTTCTTGTAGTAGAAAAGATAATTGGTCGTTATTTGAGTGGAGATGAAATCGTCCACCATATTAACGGGATTAAAGATGATAATCGTCCTGAAAATCTTTATCTGTTTTCTGATGATAGAGAACATCAGCGTTATCATCAATCTTTTCGTAAAGGTTCTATTAAACCGATAACTAAATCTAATTTTTAATGAGTAAATAGGTCATTTCTGCCTATTTCTATGTATTACTACATAGAGCGGACTGTCGCTTCCGCTTGTTAGCGGTCTCTTCGTTCAGTCTCTACAACTGCACGGCTTTTTGCTTTGCCTGCTTGTTGGGGGTTGTCCTTAACTTAATAGTAGGAGTTTCCCGATTAATTAGAAGAGATTTTAATTTGACTAGACTTTCGTAAAATCAAATCCTTGAATTGGACTTTCTGCTGTGATACTAGCACCATCAAGAATACGAGACGCTTCTCCCATTCCTGATAGTCTTGAATCTTTTGTATAGTAATCGGTGATTCCAGTTTCTACGTTTACATAATTCTTATAGTAATCGTAGCCTTCTGGTTTTGTCTGCACCCACATATCTTGGATAGAGAGGTCAACCATATCTGGAGAAGCACCAACACTAAAAGGGATTGTTTCAGCCATATTTATGCGGCGGCAGGGTCAATACCACTAGCGTCTGTGAATCTTATTAGGATTCTTTTGTCCGTAGTAGCACCAACTGTACCGATTTGAACTACACCAGATTCATCTTCTGCGGCGTGAGTATTAGTCACGCTTGCCTTATCGTAGAAATTGAAGTTGCCACCATTACTTGCAGCAGCTGAGTTAGCGGTTGTAGTTGCTTCCCAAACTTGTGTTGGGTCAACGACTTGAACCTTAACTGTTGTGCTGCTTGTGGTAGTGGTTTCAATAGCAACTCCCTTTCTGTAATATCCGAAAGTGCTTGCGGTTGGAGCAGTACCAGCGTTTGTGGCACCAGCAACTACTTCAATACAATCACCTGGATTTAGAGCTAGACTAGAAATAGTCCACTCTTCGATTTCGGCGTTTCCTTTTCTTAAAATGAAACCCATTGTAGTTAAACAAAACTATTTGTTTTGCTTGATTAATTTCATACGTTTGATTTCCTCTTCGGTATATCCAGCTCGACGAAAGTGAGCTTCTTGTTCAGAGCTCATTAAGGACTCCTTCGGAGGAGAACCTGCTCCGCCACCCTTCCCCTTGCCTGCTAAATCTAAGGCTTGTTTCTTGGCGGCCAGCTTTTGTTCGCTTGAAGATGGAAATAAAGTAGGATTATTCTGTTTGACAATATTATGTGCTAACTCTAACTGCTTCTGATATTCTTCGGCAGTTTGGGCTTCCTTTAAGGAATCCATAATACCATCGTGTGCTTTTCTAAGTTCTATTGAAAAGATGTATTCAGGATTATCTTCTAAAAACTTATCATCGGCATTTGTCATACCTTTGAGTGTGTCTTTGCGATTTAATTCTGAAACAATCTGGTCTTTAGGAACTAAACCCTTCTTTTCAGCCCATTCATTGAGTTGTTTATCGGTTTCTGGGTCTAACTCTGTATCTGACTGAACTTCAGGTTTTGGCGTTTCTTTTCGCTGTTCACGCCTTTGAGCACGGAGACCAACGATATTATCCTTGACCTCTTTTTTCAGTTTTTCCTGTTGAGCTTTTAAGCCAACTATTTCTCTATCTTCAGCATCATCACTAACTTCAGGAGTTTCTTCAGGGATTTCCCCCTCTGATTCTTCCTCTGGCTTTTTTTCAGCGTCGCCTTCGCTGTCGTCAGTTGGTTTTTCTACGGTAGGAGTTTCCGTAGGAGTTTCCTTCTCTTCTGTAGAGGGTTGAACCTCCTCCTTTTTTGTAGGGACAGCATCTTCTGATACTGTTTCTACCATATCTATTTTTGTCATATTTGTTTATAGCTTCGCTTTATACTGACTGAAGAGGTCAGAACAAAATGAAACAAAATTAGCCCCCTAAAAGGAAGCTATGTATACCCACAAATAGAGCGTTGCTGAACTACTTATGGGTAAAAATAGGTTCCCGTTAGGGAGGCAACGCTTTTATTAATTGTTAAAGTTTAATATCTAATGTTTTTTCTATGTTTCTTTTTACTAATTTACAATATTCTTCAAATTGATTTCCTATAACTGCGAGTGAGAAAGCCTGTGGTCTTTTATCTATTGGTTGTGAAACTTTATGTTTTTTATCCCATTCAATCATTTTTGCTTCAATCGCTTCATCGGTTATATTTGGGTTGTTTCTTGTAAGTAGGTTGTTAAACTCAACTCTTTCTGTATTGTGGTGGCTCTTACGTGCCTTTATTTCTCCCTCTGTGTGATAGACACTGTATTTATCTGGAACTATAATTGACAATATTTCGTCATTATGTTCAAGCACTAATCCGAAATCTTCTCCTAAAACCTTATCTACTACATCTCTGAACTTTTGAGGAATACCGCTTATTGAAGTTGGATTTGCGACTACCTTTGGTTCTACTTTTTCTCTTGTGCCAACTCCCTCTGTTTGGCTTGAAATTACATCTACTAATTTGTCAAGTTTTGAACTTAGTTCACTAACTTGTTTTTCTAATTCTTTATTTGTCATAATTTTGTTCTTTGTTTAACTTTAGTTTATTATCTGCCTTAAAGTGGGCAGGAACACTACCGACCTTTTATTATCTTGTTTGAAATCCTTCTTTTAAATCTAAAACTCTATCTCGTATATCAACTGGTATTTGTATTTTTACTGGAACATTTATACTTTCTCCTGCTTTAAAATTTCTATGTAATTTTATAGTGTAAACTTTTTCTACTTCTCTGACTGTATTTACTCTTTGTCTTGCTTGGCTCATTATCTCTTCTTCGTTAGCCAGAAACATCATTATACTTCTAAAGTAATCTTTTTTGACAATACATTCTTTTCCGTCTGGGAAGAAAAACTTGAGGTATCCGCAATTCTTAACTCGTTTATTCCAGTTAATCTGAAACTTTAGGTGGTTTCCGTGTCCTGACTCATCTGGGAATACTAATTTTCTTGGCTCATCTAAAACACTTTTTTCATTTGACATAATTTTCTATTTCATTAAAAAATCCTTTAATGCCGTCAATCTCTCCTTCTGCCATAAGGGTTGACTTTGTCATTTTCCATTGGCTATCAAGAGAGGGTTTTTTCTTTCTTAATGTGTCTATTCTGTCTTGTCCTATCTTCTGTAAGGTGTCCCAAATAATCCTACTTCCAGGGTCTCTTAAAAGATTAGTGATTATTGATTTTTCTTGTTTAGTTATCATTTTTTAAATCCGCTAAATAATTTACTTGCTCCAGACATTGCTTTTGAAACTAAACTATTTCTACCCATTCGTGTATCTACTTTCTGTCCTCCTCCTATTGGGACTCCTCCTCCACCATCTCCAGTGCCGTCCTGTGGAACAAATAATCCTTTCTGTTCTTGAGGTGCTGGTTGCTTCCACGCTTCTGGAACGAGGTCTTGCCAATCTTCTTCATAAATCTTACAGAGCCACTTGACAATCGGAAGATACATCTGTCCTGTTTGGTCAACTCCGAATAATGGGTTAATCATATTAAAGAGTTCCAACTTCATTTGTTTCAATAAGCTCTTACTTTCGGCTAATAGGGATTGACCTTTTACTCTAATCATACCTTCCCATTTTAGAAATGCTGGTTTCATTCTGAAAAACTTTGAGTTTTCACTTTCTACTAAGCGACCACCTTCTGGTTCTTCTTCTAATCCTAATTGAACTTCTGGATAGAGTTTGGCTTGAAATTCGCCATTCTCACCCCTTTGATATAGTTCTGGGTCTGAACCAGTTTCTTGTAAGTATTGTTTGATTAACCTTTCGTCTGTGATAGTGATTACTTCTGGTATGCTATAAATAAGTTCGTTTATAGAAAGAGTAAGGTATGCGTCTGTTTCAAGTGCGTCGGTTATATTACTTAAAGGAGTGTTGAGTCGTCTAAGTGAGAACTCTGCTCTTTGAGCCGCCTGATAAGCTGTCTTTTCAAGCTGTTCGCCTGTGGTGAGTTGTTTTGTGATAGCTGACGCTTCGTCTATGCGGTCTTGAGTAATTTCAATTCCTTTCCACGCTTCTGCTCCTGGTCCTGGAACTTCCATCCAATTAACTCCCTTTGAGTTAGAAACTTGTTTTCCAACTCCTGGTCTTATTTTAATAGCTCCGCTTTCATCTAATTGGTCTGTTCCTTCATAGAAGAACATTTTGTAAATTGAAAGTATTAACTGGTCAGCGGTCATATTGTTAATTCTGTCAAGGTAGGTCTGGTCTTGTTTGATAGCTTCGTTAATTCCTATTCCATAAGGACATTCAGCGTGTCTTGTAGTCCAGTAAGTGTGCCAGAGAGAGAGTTTCTTATTTCCTTCTGGGTCTGAAATAGGTAGTGGTTCGTTGACCAACATAACCTTGTCAACCATAACTACTAACATATCTTTTATTCTGTTCTCATAAAAGTAAGGGATTTTAACATCTTTGGTTTCATATTCTTGGGTTGTTTCCTTCCCTTGACTATCGCCAATTAGTTCGCTTTTTCCTTCTGAAATGTATTTAAAATTTGGATAATTACCGAACTCTTCTTTTAGGGTTGCGTAATTATATTCTTTAGCATAACACCAATCTTTTGTAGAGAGAGGGTTGTTGGGTTTGGACATATCATCTATCCAAGATTTCCAAGGGTCAAGATTTTCTCTGAATACTCCGTTGTATTCGGTTGACATCTTGTTTTGATAGACATTTTTTGATGGGTCGTCTTCGTTATATTCTGTTAGAACCCTCGTAGGTCTTTTAAGAATAAGGGGATAGGTTCGTGCTATCGCCCAACCATACTTGGCAAGGTTAAATATGAATAGTTTAAGTTGCTGTAAGCTCTTGGCTTCTTCCCAAGACATCTTATAGAGTTCTTTTTGAACTAAAGTATTAGATTCATATTTTGACTTTCTTGGTGTAAATACAGCACTTGGGTTTTTACTAACCATTATTGAAAGAGCTGTCTGTATTTTAATGTATGCGTTAGGAATTGAGTTGTCTGTCTGCCAATCGTCCTTTCCGACTTCAACTCGTCTTGAGGCAAGTCCTAAATCCTCATCTTGGACAAGAACCTTTTTTCCTACCTTTCCTAATTTGTGTGGGATATAGTCCCTGTCTGCTTGTCGCCAAATTGACTCAAGATTAACACCGAGCACGTTTTTTCGTGCGTCTTGCATCTCGGTTATTCTTTTAGAAACAAAATCTTTAGTTTTCGTTTCTTCTTTGGTATATTTTAGTTGTCTTTTTTCCATCGTTTTTTAGGAAATGAAATTGTTATTGCGAAAAATCCGAAATAGAAGTTAATCGCAATTATACTATTTCCGTATCCAAGAACTCTTTTCCTATAAGTTATAAGGGCGTCTTTTACTGAACCATCTTCAAATAGTCGGTTATAGATTTTCATTAGAGAATAGCCACAATATCCTTCCCATTTATGCTGTAAACTTCCTTGCCTTTGTATTTCAAATCAAAAGTCGTAAAGGTTGAGAAGATGATTTTGTCGCCTACTTTAATATCTATCTGGTCGCCATTTACATCTATGAGTTTATCTGGGACAGCAACTATAGTTCCTATATCAAGGGCTCGTTCTTCCACACCTGCTTCAGCGTTAGGAAGTATAATTCCTGATTTAGAAATCTGTTCTTCTAACTCTTTACGAGCTTGGTTCTCATAATCAATAAATACGTTATTGTTTTGACAGCGAATTTTATTTTCCATTTTATTGGACTCCTTGGTCATTTACAAATTGAACTTCTTCAGCTTTGAACTCTCTGTGTTCTTGCTGTCCGTTTTCACGGATAATAACTCCGTCTTTTGTGAAACGGATAACAACTCCATTTATCTCAGATAGTCCAACACTAACCTTGACTGTATGGTTTTGTTTAAACTCTTTTAAGAGTTCGTGTTGTGGTTCTGAAAAGAATTTAGGGTTTCTTTCCTTCTTAACCACTGGCTTGCTTTTTGTGCTCTTTTTTGGCATATTGTCCTTTCTGGGTTTCCCCAAGTTAATTTATTTTTGTCCCAATCTATTTTATCAAAGTTTTCTTCGTATTTTTTTGTGTTTGGTTTACGGCTTGCGTTGCCGTGATGATTATTCATTATTGTAAAAATTATTTAATCCTTCTGGAAACGACTTCTGTCTATGAAGACTTGCTACTAATTTAGCTGTTCCAGAAAGGGGTTCTTTTGTTTTAACGCCTCTAAGGGTCTGAAGTAGGTAGCGTGTACAATCCGCGATATGGTCTTCCATATTTGTATTTAGGTCTTCTGGACGTTTATCGTCGTGTATTAATGAAGGGATTGTTCTAATTGAGTTCTTACAGGTAGAGAAAAACTTAATTAACGGTTCTTTGTCTGGTTTGTCATCATATCTCAAGTATTGGTGCATTATTGTCCAACCTGCGATACGTTTCTTTGAAGAGGGGATACATACTACATCGTTCTTGGTAACACGAGCCATTAGGTCTGAAATCTTTTCTCCGTGTCCTTCATCTGCGAAACTGGCTGAATCAAGAACTGTATATTGATACCTGTGTCCTTCAATTATTGGGTCTGATTTGCTCATTTCTGCTACCGCAAGAGCGTTCACGTCAGCATCCTTACCCTGTTCGTTCAAATCTGGTCTGTGTGAGTAGTATTCTCGGTAAACCCATACATTATGGTCATAATCTACTGCGAACCATAGACAGGCGAATGGGGCACTTCTTCCGAAATCTATACTTCTGTATCGTTTCCAAGTGTCTGGTATTTCAAACGGCTCTACTACGTGTTTGTCTGGTCGCCATTCGTTGAAATATTGTCCTTCAAATACATTCCAATCCCCATATCTCCACGCTTTTCTTAGATTTTCAGGCAGAGAGTCCAAATAAAGAATATAGGCAGGGTCGTTTACCATTAAAGTCGGATTATCGTCTACTGTAGCGGGGATATATACCCTTGAACGACCAGTCTGAGGGTCTATGTAAATCTTCATTGGGTCGGTTATATCTACAAATCGTTTCTTAACCCACATATGTCCTGCTCCACCTGGATTGGTTGAGAGGAAAATGCGAGGTTTTAATTCGGGGATTGTGCTTCTACAACTACTAATCAATTTTAAATAACTATTTTCGTTAGGAATTAGGTTTATTTCCTCAATGTTCATGCGGTGGTATTCGTGTCCGAGATACTTCTCAAAAGCGTTTTCGTCTTTTAAATGTCCGCATCTGATAACTGCTCCCGAGGGAAAACGAATCTCTGCTGGCTTTCCTACAAATATTGCTCCTAAGGGCAAATACATTTGTTTAGCCTTATCTACCCAGTCCCCAAGGTCTTCCGAGTTCTTTCTAATAACGAGAGCCCTATATTTTGGGTGGGTAATTACGTGTTCATCAATTAACCAAGCTCTACCACATTCACTCTTTCCTCCACCACGAGCTCCACCATACAATAATTCAAATATATTATCTCCAAAAGTAAGTGCTAATCTCTGTTTTCCTTCGTGGGGACGCCAAGTAACTATTTTTTCTTTCATTTTTCATTTTTCTTTTAATGTCATATTGGTTTATTTGTGTAGAGTATGTAAGGTATGTATAGTATGTATGGTATAAGAAGGGTTAAAACTAACTTTTTAATACTTTTTATACCCCTTATAACCCTTCATACCCTTCATACCCTTCATACTATTCATTATTTTTAGAGTAAATTGCTCTTTTTTGTTATTTTTTGTATATTTAAATCGCTTATTTAAGCGAAAGTGGTCTCATTTTACCGAGGGGGACGGAATTATCAAGGTTTATCAATATTATTAGGTTCTTTTTTTTATTTTTTTATATATTTTTTTTATATTTTTTTCAGGAATAACTCTCAGTTGGGGTCAAATACTATACTACACCTAAAAGGAAATCAATTCTGAAACGGGGCATAGGTCATTCCTGTGGCTCTGCTGTTTGAGTGATTTAGTGCCCATGTATCATTTAAAGCTCTCTAATGAGCTGTTATGAGCTTGTCTATGAGCAGTTAGCTATGTTAAGCCCTAATGTTGCGTGTGTTATGCCTTGTGTTGTGCCTATAATCTTGGGTTCTCTAGTAAATAACCTACTATTGATTTAACTAACTCTAATACCTGTGTATGTGTTAGTTTAAACCATTCACCTCTAATATTATATTGGCTATATTCTCTATGTAAATCCTTCTCTAACTCTTCTGCTAAAGCCATTTTAACGCTATATATTAATCTCAACCTAAAGGGATTGCTGGTCTTCATTGATGCCATTCTTCCTTTAATATCTGATGTATAACCTATTTTATAATAATCATTCTTGCACTGAATAATATAAAGATAATTTCTTTTAACTTCGGGTTGATTACTCTTAATCTGTTCGGGTTGGCTTCTTTTATGAGCCATTCTACATTTATCATTACAAAATAAACGGGCTCTTTTGCCTTCTGTTTGCTCTATAATTGTATTACATTGTAGGCATTTCATAGTTTTATGGCTTATCTATTGCGTCCCTAACTTCTCCATTTATTAGTACTGGATTAGCTAACTTAGGGACTTGTTCTATGCTATATCTGATGTCTTGTTTGATGTTTATCTTTAAGCCTAGGCGTTTTTCTTCTTCTATCATTTTATGTCTTGCTTTACCCATAAAGATAGCTCCTGCTGGTGTGTGGCTTGTCATTATTAATTCCTCTAAAGCGTTAAGTATAATCATTTTAGCTCTTTTTATGGCGTTGGCAATGTCTTGTTTTACTTTAATATCCAATGTCTTATGCTTCATCATCTCATATCTCCATAATTCTGTTCTACTACATAATCCTAATGCTAATGCTAATCCTGTTGTTGTGTATGGTATTACTTGCTCTAATTCTTCTTTGCCGTTTTTGTCTAGTATCGGGATAAACTCATAATCCTCTGGTCTTAATTCCCTTGACTTCTTATTAAGCGATTCTTTTTTAATAACCTTATCCATTTTAGGTTGCCAGCATTCTTTGAAATACTTATCTATTAGGGGCTGAACTTGTTTTACTGAATTAAAGCGTGGTTTTGCCATTGTTTTGGGTTAGTTTACTATTACTTATAATATTAATCAGTGTTAGAGCTTGATTTTGTGCGTTGTTTTTCTTTGATATTTAAATTGACATCTCTTGCTTGATTTGTATCTTTTTACTTTTCTTTATTCTTCTCTCGTATCTTTTAAATATCTTCCAAGCTCTTTGTGGGCTAATATCAAACTCTTTAGCCAATTGATTAAAAGACCAACCCTTATTTTTAAGAGCAACTAACTTTTTATTTCTTTTTGTATTTTCAGGAATTGTCTTTAGCATAATTAAAGATTAACATTTTATCAATACTGGCGGTTTTATCTATTAAGCGCAGGTTTATTATTCTTTGGGCTTCAAAATTTATAAAATACATATCTTTAGTATCTGTTCTAGTTGATTTAATTGGTGGTCTGATATCATGCATTTTATTGATTCGCATTTTATTTACATCTTATTGATTTATTTATTGAAATGTGTTATAATGTTTTAGTTTGTGGCTTATATAAGCTATTTCGTGTCTTGAGTTATCCACAGGTAATCATTTGACAGGGTTTCTTTATGGGAATATACTTATATTAAGTAATCAAGGGTTGTGTCGGGCTCATTAAAAATTATGTTATATCTTTATACAAATAGGAAATTGTTTTCTGGTGATAGGTTAAAAATGTTATCAATCTATTTATGGAAATGTCACGGGTTGCTATTCTCTAAAAGAAACGGCGAAAGTATAAATATTGAATTATTTTAATACCCCTTGAATCAATGCAATCTATCCGATACTGGATTGTATTGATTAAAGAGAGATTAAAAGGTCGGAAAATAAATTAATTGAAAGGAACTAAAATGAAATTATATTATCATAAAACTGATGGAGGTGCGGAGTATTTGATGGATACATTTCTTGAATGGGAACATAACGGAAAAAAAGGAAAAGAAGGAATTTTTGAAGGTGCAAGATACATTGTTAGAATTGATGGAGATATTACTAAAGATGCGGAATTGACTGATAGAGAAAATGAGGAAGAATAATCGGCTATTGATAGGGTGTAGAATTGTCGCAGTAGCATAATTCTACATCTTATTGAGTAGCTTAATTCTCTGCTATAATCCCGTAATCTCTAACTGCCTAATTTTTTAATAAATTTTTAGAGGCGAACAGAGTTTAAAATTATGGGATTATAGGGGGGAATTAAAAGGTCGGAGTAATTAAACTATTAAAGAAAGGTGGTGAGAAAATATGAAAAAACTTTATGCGCTAATTCAATCGTCTAACTATGATATGGAAGAATATGGGAATGATAGTTGGTCAGCAGTTGTTATAGCGCCAAAAAAAAATGTTAGCGAGAGATTGAAGAATGAAATCAAACGAGATAATGTTTTGAGAAAAGCTGGTTTTGATATACTTTCAAGGAAATACAGAATTATGGCGCTAAGTGATATTATTGAGGAAAAAGTCAATTTTTAAAGAAAAACGGCTCTCTGTGTTGACTTCTAACAAGTTTAAAAAGGAATTGAGTATTAAACTATTAAACTAAAACTATGAAATATAATTATTATTTAATTAAGATAACTATTGACTATAAGGGACGAGAGATAAAAGAGACATTCTTAGCAATGGCGACAAATCCACAAGAAGCATTGGAAGAGTTTTCAGAAGTATTAAGAGAAAGAGAATTACAAGGTCGGTGGGTTTTAGATGATATTAAGCAAGTAAATAAATAACTTATTAAACTATTAAAGAAAGGTGGTGAAATATATGAAAAAACTTAAAAGAGATAAAGTTATATCAATGACTGATAAAGGAGATTTAGTTGGAGTTTATTTTGAAAATGAACCTGACAATGTTTTAGAAATGTCGCCTGAAAAAGCTGATAGAGTTATTGAGGCATATAATAATGATAAGGAACTTAAGTAAGAGTGATAAACTCTTTCCTGCCCCTTATAATTCCTGTTTTTATAATGCCTAACTTTTAGGTTGGCTTTTAAATGTTATATTGAAATGTAAGGAACGGGAAAGGATTTTCATTGCGGAAGTTTTGTATCCAATAAAACTTTTAATCCGCAATGACTATTCGTACTCGTATCCACGAGCAGGTTTCGGATTGGATAGTTCCGAGCCAATACATAATTTTACCAATAATAACTGAATAGAAGTCACTATTGGGTAGGTGTAAAGCAATTATTTTTTACCATCCTAACGGTTGGTAATGAGGGTTTAATTCCCTTTAAATTTATAACCTCTTGTAAGATTATTGGGTCGCAACAGAGCTTACATCTTCGGATGAGTATCTATGTAATTAGATTTTTTTCAATTAAGTGCATCCTACAAAACTTGTCCTTGAGTGCCTCAATCACTTGACCGTTGGCGGAACAGGTTATCCCTGCTCTTTTACTCTAAACAATACCTTGGGGCAATACTAACCCATATTCAGTCAAAGAGATTATAAAATTAAAAGGAACAAAAAAAGACGAACTAAAAATTAGTCGTCAATGCGATAACAAATACAACACTAATTGTGCGTTGAGTTTGTTGATTCATAATTTAATTAAAACATATTATTATATAAAAAACAAGTGCTTATTTTGTGCATATCTTTTTTTCCGTTCTTCTTCTATCCGCAAATAATCTTTATAACTATTTTTTGGCTCTAATACTAACTTCTTGTAGTATTTCTGTTTCTTAATTCCCGTTCCAACTTTTGCTCCCCTTTTATTTTTTAAATAATTCCTGCCTAATCTCTTGAGATGGTGCATCACAGTTGTATGATGCAGTTTATATTCTCTTCCGATTTTTGAAAATGACCAGCCCTTGTTTTTGAGCTTTAACATATTATCAATATCAGAAGGTTTTGTTTTACTAAAATTATTTGTCATACAAAATACCAGAACATACAGAACCAGCATATTCCAGATGTTGAGTCGGTTTCATTTTGATTACATATTTTACATTTCATAATCAGATAAAGATTTTAATTTAAGATTAAGAGGAATATATTTTAACATTTCTGGTGGATACTTTGAAGATAAAGATAGTTCAGCAAAACCGATAGCATCATTTTTTATCTTTTCAAAATCCATTTTTTTACCACCCAATCCAGCACCCATTGCTTTAATTTTACCAATAGTTTCGTGATATTCAAGAAAAGAATTTTTAAAATCCTTATGGCACTCGTCAATATACCAATACCACAATTTAGTATGATATTTTTGGGGCATTTTTTCTAATATTTCTCTAAATTTTATATAATTCATATATTACTCCTTTCTGGCTTTACGCCGTTAATTTATTTCCAAGTTTTTACTTTTGATTTTTCAATTTTTAAACAGCACTCGGGGTTTACACAAATAAAAGTATATGTTTGAGTTTGAGTTCCGTCCGATAGGTGTTTTGTAATGCGTTTTAACTTTTCTCCGCACATAGGACATTTTTCTTGTTGGGGTTGGTTCATAAGTTTATTTTTTAGTTAGTGATTCAATTTTACTCTCATACCAAGCTAACGTTGGTTTTATGATTTCGTGTCTTTTATTTCTGATATGAACAAACCATTCAGCTGTTTTATTTGCGGTCATCTTTTCATATATTTCAGGGTCTCCTTTTGTGTGATGGGAAAAATGTTCTCCATTTGTTAGGGTAATTCCGTTCTCAATATCATATCTTAGTGCCATACAAAGCGATTTCGGCACAAAGTGGTGGGTCACTTCTGCTTTTAAACCTGATACCATTGATTGTGGATTGAGTTTTAAGCAAACTTCTTGAAAAAGTCGGTCAGCTTTTGCTCTGGCTCGTTTTATTTTTTGATATTGTTTATTCATTTCCCCTCCAATTGTTTTCTTAATTTATTGACTTTTCTTAAGGTAATCATTGGGATTTTCTTGGAGTGGCGGGCAAGACGATGAAAAACATAATTTAGGCAATGTCTTATAAAATCTGCCTCTTTTTCCGATAGTTGGTAAAAAATTGTTTTTTTCATAATGATTTAACGCCATTCTAAGCGTGTTATTTTACAAAGTGGGGTCATACTACTCAAAAGGGAGTAAAATTATTTTTGACTGGCTATTATATGATTAGAATTTCACAGAATTGATTATTTCTTTCTCCTCTCCCTACCCATTTTAAGTGCTTTTAATTGTTTTTCACTTAATTTCTTTTTTACTATATTTCCAGTTGTATTTTTACCAAATCTAAAATTATAAAGAGAACAATCTGGAATAGGACATTTAAGAACTTCTGATGGAACATAACAAACACAATCCAGACATTTACAACGGATAGCTTTTAGTGGCGATATTCTTTTACCTTTTTCTATGTTTTTTATTAAATTGTCGCAAATCTTTTCAAATTTACTCATATATTTATAAACTAATCCCCATAGTTAGTTATTATTTTTATAGTTTTAGTTAATTGCTTTTGTGTGGAGAAGCGAAGCACCTTTCGGTGATACAAATAAATGTATGGTCAATTAGAAACTTCTCCACACAGAAACTATTAAATTATTCATAAATCTTAATTATTTTCTTTTAACCAAGCCCTATAACACGACCAGTGCTTTATTTTATCTTCTTCACTTGTAAGTAAAAATAGTTCTATCTGGTCATCTTGGTTTTTCCAGTCGCCCTCATAATTATATTTGTCAGATAAGAAATCCCAAGTTTCAGATTTCCATTGTAAAATACCATATTCATTTTCTTCTCCCCATCTGTCTTCGTGTATTCCTGAAGATTCGCAGTCAATTACCCAGTTGAGCATTAGATTTATTTTAATAATATCAGCAGAGCTACCGTCAAATTCTTCCGACTCATCGGATATATCTTTTGAGTCCTCCAAATCTTGACGAGTAGCCGAGCCAATAGAATCCATATATTCAAAATTAAAGTATCTTAATTCGTTATAGAGCTTACATAGTTGAATACCTGCGAAGAAAGAAGCACCTATAAGGATTATAATTCCGAGAGTTATTAGTAGGCGTTCTATTCCGATAAGTTTTGTTTTGTTAAATGGTTTCATATAAGTATATTATTTTAGGGTTTTGGGTTAAATAAAGTTTTGCTTCTTCTTTTTAAATCATCATCAAATCTTTTTTTCCAATCATTTAATTTTTTCTTTTCATTATCTAATTCCGATAATTTGCCAATCCAATAGGGATTACATTTTTTGCACCCGCCAGTAAGTCCACAATCGCAGTTGTTTATTGGCTTATATATTTCATTTCCTGCTGTATTTTGATATTTCATATAAGTATATTATTGGTTATCTCCAAACTACTCTATCGTAGGTTAAAGATACTTTTTTATTTTTCTTTTCCCACACTATAAAAGCAGATATTCCAAACCACTTAAAAACTTTACATAGATGTATTTGTGTTATCTTAAATCCTTGTTTCTCACACATCTCTATTCTGCGTGGAGTTAAATTGTGAAGTCCAAGTAAATAAGCAAATCCTTTTATTGAATATTTACAAGTATGTTCAAGCCACTTATCTAAATCTGAATATGGGGGATTAGTTATAAACCAATGCTGTTTTGTTTTCCAGTTAAAGAAATCTTTTGTGCTTTGTTTTGCGATTACATCTATCTCGTCAAATGCTTTTAGAAATACTCCCGTCCCATAAGCATTATCGCAAATAATATCTGTTGATTTAACTGGAACTAATTTTACTAATTTATCGGCTAATTCTTGTGGTGTATAAAACTCATTATTTGGTTTATCTCTATGTTTTATATTGTGAGCTATATTACTCTTCATAAGTTTATTTTTTTAGAGTTTTGATAGTTTTCTTACTTTTTCTTCTCACTTCTAATATATAATTTATTTGCTTTATTAATTTTTTATCTTTCGTTTTTTCAGCTAATTGATATAATGCTCCTATCGCTCCACAGTTTTCAGTTTTTCTGATTCTTATAAGTTTTAATTCTTTATTCATATAAGTATATTATTTTAATATCTCTTTCCTCTTGCTAATAAAATATGTTCTTCTAATTCTGATGGTTGAAAATTATCTCGCCAAAACTTATTAGCTTTATTTGACTTAATTTCTTTTAATTGTTTATTTCTTTCCTCTTTCGTTGCCATTCTTACAAAATTAAAGCAGTCAGGACAATTCCAAGCTCCCATAGAGCAGAGATATAATTGTGTATTTCCGCAACGAGGACATTTAATTTTCTTTTTTTCTTTATTCATATAAGTATATTATTTTATGGTTAGTATTGCCTATCCTCTTTTTCACAATCAATAAAAACATACCTCTTTTGCCGATAACAATTAGGGTAGTTCTTTGGCTTTTGTGTCCAAGGCGGAGTTTGGTCTATATGAACTTTCTTCTTTTTAATAACTTTAGCACTCTTAAAATGCCAACATTCTTCAACTCTATAAGGATTATTCCCATTATAGAAATTATCCTCACAGCCACTACAATTATCTTTTGTCATTTTCATATATTTATCCTTTCGTTAATTTATTTGTCCGTTCTTTATTCATATAAGTATATTATTTTAGGGTTTTTATTATTTCTTCTATCGCCTTGTTATAGCCAATAGCTCCAGATAAACTCATATCTTCTCGCATTGACCTTTCAAATTTATCTTCATCTTCTTTAATTTCTATTTCCATTTTTCTTATCTTCTCTATAATCTCATCTCGTTGGGCTTTGAGAGCTTTAAATAAATACAATTCAAATCTATCAGCTGATTCTTTTAATTCTTCTGTCGGCATTATAATATCACCAGCTCTTGTATTGCCTTGCGACATAAAAATACTGCTGATATATCCAAGTTCTTTTTGGCAATCCTCCCTAAATTCTTTCTCTATTATTTTTTGTTTTAGTTTATTCATATAAGTATATTGTTTGGTTAGGGTTTTGATATATTTTTTAAGACCTTTTTTTGTAAACCATTGAAAATGATAATAATATAGTGTCATATTCTTATGCTTTTATTTAATTGGTTTTAGTTGGTTTAATTGGTTGGTTTTAATTGCTCTATATTTAAAATACTCATCTTGGGGGTTATATGATATTCTATTTGTTTTTCCACAAAAATCACAATTAAATTTATTAATGTTTAAAGTTAAATAATTATCTTCCAAATCTTCTGGATTATTATTCCATCTTGGATTTGTATTTTCACAATAAGCACATTTTAATCTTATTAATATCGTCATAATTTTATTCTATCTACCAAACAAACATACAAAACCAACATATTCCTGAAGTTGAGTCTGTTTCTTGTTGGTGGCAGATATTACATTTCATATAAGTATATTATTGGGTTAGGGTTCTACTAAAGATGAACTAATGGTGGAGCGTAAGGATTTACACCTATTGATGTTAGGAGGGATAGCGACTCCCAGCCATTTCGCCTATACGATGCCCCCATTAATTCACCTTATATA
>Ga0180009_10002324_pt1 | contig 22430 bp, 18 predicted proteins | sample OS_PC_MetaG_FD_123537 | JGI IMG/M metagenome (GOLD analysis project Ga0180009, IMG submission 123537) | Groundwater microbial communities from the Aspo Hard Rock Laboratory (HRL) deep subsurface site, Sweden - OS_PC_MetaG | ecosystem: Environmental > Aquatic > Deep subsurface > Groundwater...
GGCTCTCCTTCTTAAGAATAAAGAAGATATCTCTGTGCTTTGGGTAATAAGTAAACTAGCTTCCTGTGAAGATGAGTTTATGAAGCTTTCTTCATTGGCTATAGAGAGGGTAGAGGAAGATACAAGAGGAGGAAACGCTAGAATTTTATATAATTATGGAGTTGCCTATACTAAAAAAGGTCAGATAGAGAAAGGAGAAGAATGTTTTAGTAAAGCGATAAGAAGGTATTTAAATGATGTCTCTGCTTGGTATAGCTTGGGTATGATTTATCAAGATTCTGGGGAAGAAGAAAAAGCAGTAGGTTGCCTCAAGAAAGCTTTAGAGATAGACCCAGACTGTAGCATCATCTGGGCTAATTTAAGTTTAGTTCATAAAAGGAGAGATGAAGTAGAAGAAGAGATAGAGTGTTTAAAAAAAGCTTTGATTATTGATCCTGAAAATCCATTTTTTTGGCATAGCCTTGGAAAAAGTTACGAAAGATTAAATAGATATCAAGAAGCTGAAAAACACTATCAAGAAGCTTTAAGATTAGAGGAAAAGAATATTGAGATAATGTATAGTTTAGCTTCTATTTACCGAAAAACAGGAGATTACGAAAAAGAAAAGATACTTTTAGAAAAGATATTGTCAAAGGAACCAGACTGTAGCTTTGCTTGGTATGATATTGCCATGCTTTATAAAAGGGAGAATAGCATTGAGAGAGAGATAGGATGTTTAAAGTCAGTGATTAAATCAGAACCTGAATATGAAACTGCTTGGTATGAGATGGGGATAGCTTATGAAAAGGTAGGTAATGAAGAGTTTGCTTTTAGAAGTTATCGAGAAGCCATAAGAATAGATTCTTATTATGATGATGCCTGGTATAACTTAGGGGTTTTGTATGGCCAAAGAAAGGATGAATATAATGAAATGGAATGCTACCGAAAGTCGATTGAAACTAATCCTGAACAAAAAAAAGCCTGGTATAATTTAGGAGTAATTTACAAAAAGCAAGAGTTAATAGAAGAAGAGATAAAATGTTATGAGAAGGCGATTGAGATTGATTCTGACTACAAGAAAGCTTGGTTTAATTTAGGCATTGCTTACTATAAGGTAAAAAAGAATAGAGAAGCTATTAATGTATTTAGAAAAGTAATTTTTATAGATCCAAAATACATTGAAAGTTGGTATATCTTAGGAGTTGTTTATGATCAAGAAAAAGATTATGAAAATGCTACCTTTTGTTATGGTAAATGTTTAGAGCTTGATGTTAAACACTATAAAGCCTGGTATAAAATGGGTGTCATTTACGAAAGAGAAAATAAACTAATTCAAGCAGAAGAACGTTTCAGAAAGTGTTTAGAAATAAGGGCAGATTACGCTAATGGTTACTTTCATTTAGGACTAATTTACTATAGAAAAGATAAGTTAGATTTGGCGATAGATTATTTAAATAAGTGTATAAATACAAACCAAAGATATAAGAGCGCCTGGAGATGCTTAACTCAGATTTATAAAGAAAGAGGAGAGAAAAATCAAGAAGTAAAATGTTACTTAAAGCTGACTGAAATATTTAAAGATGATCCTGAAGATTGGTGTAACTTAGGTCTATGTCATAAGGAGGCAAGAAAGACTTCTGAAGCCATTATTTGTTTTAATAAAGCGGTAGAAGTTGACCCTAAGTGTATTTATGCTTATTATAATTTAGGTGTAATATTTGAAGAGCAGGGATTAGTCAATAAATCAATGGACTTGTATGAGAAGATAATAATTATGGATCCTGAATATGCACCAGCGTGGTATAGATTGGCTAATTTATATAATCTGGAAACTGAATTTGAAAAAAAGGAAAGTTGCCATAGGAAGTTGCTGACTTTTGATAAAGATAATCCTAAAACTTGGTATGATTTATCCTTACTTTATAAAGAGAAAAATGATTTAGACAAGGAGATTAAATGCTTAGAAAAAGTAGTAGCTCTAGACCCTGATTTTCAAATGGCTTGGTATAATTTAGGAATAGCTTTTGAAAAACGAGATACTGTCAATAGTTCTGAGGTTAAGAGCTCAAGAAAGGAAGTTTTAAGGGATAAAAATAGTGTCGTTAATTGGCTAAATTTAGCTTTAGCTTATAAAAAAGATAAGAATACAAGTCAAGAATTAGAATGCTTAAAAAGAGCTCTATCTATAGAGCCTCAAAATAAGGAAGCCTTAAAAAGAATAGGATTTACTTACCAGGAAAATGATAAGCTTGAAGAGGCCTTAAGTTGTTTTAAGAAAGCTTTAGAAATAATGAAGGATGATATAGAGATATTGCTTGGTCTGGGAGAAACTTATACTCACCTCCAAAACTATGAGCAGGCGATAAGTATTTATACTAAGACTATAACTATAGATCCTTTTAATCTAAAAACTTGGAAGGATTTAGGAAAGATTCATAAAGTCTTAGAAGATTACAAGCTATCTATAAAATGCTATACAAAGATAGTAGAGTTAGATGAAGAAAATATCGATGGCTGGTTAGATTTAGGAAAAGTATATCTTTTGGATAAAAACTTCGAGGAAGCTGTTAATTGCTATAAACATGTCTTATCTAAAAGAAAAGAAGATCTTGAAGCCTGGCAGAATTTAAGTTTTGCTTATCAGGAGAGTAAAAACCTTAAAGAAGCCGTTAGCTGTTTAAGAAAAATTATAGATATTGATCCAAATAATGAGAAAGCATGGTATGATTTATATAATTTATACCATGAAATAAAAGATTTTCAAAGTGAATATCAATGCTTAGAAAAATTAATAGAAATTTGTCCTACTAATATTGAAGCCTTATTAAGGTTAGCCCAATTGAACGAAGAGACTTTAGAGCTAAAGAAGAGTTTAGATTATTATAGAAAGGCCTTAGAAATTGATAAGGAAAGATTAGACATTTGGACTAGTTTAGTCAGATTATATAAGAAAAAGGAGAATAAGAGTAAGGTCATAGAATGTTACGAAAATATTATTGCTCTTAATTCTTGGGATATTAAGTCATTAATAGAGCTTGGCGAATTATACGAAGAGAAAAATTGGAAGAATAAAGCCAGAAAATGTTATCAAAAGGTGTTAGAGATAGACCCAGAAAATGCCAAAGCGAAAGAAGTTTTAAAATTGTAGCTAAGATGAGTTAATCGAATGGGGTAAGATATGAGAAGAATTGCTGTAGTCACTGGTACCAGAGCAGAATATGGACTCCTTTATCCTGTTATGAAGGCTATCGAACAGCAGCCTGATCTGGAATTATTGGTAGTAGTTACAGGGATGCACCTGGCCAAAGAGTTTGGATCTACCTATCAGGAGATAGAAAGAGATGGATTTAAGATTGAGGCCAAGGTAGATATGTTGCTCAGTAGCGATACTGGTGGGGCACAGGCCAAGTCCATTGGTTTGGGAATAATTGGACTGACCCAAGCCTTAGAGAGGCTTAGTCCAGATATTATCTTAATCTTAGGAGATCGAGGAGAGCCTTTTGCCGCCGCGGTAGCTGGTGTCCATCTGAACATCCCAGTGACTCATATCCATGGAGGAGACTCATCTTGGGGTGGATTCGATGAGTATATCCGCCATGCGATCACCAAATTAGCCCTTATCCATTTCCCTGCTACTAAAAAGAGTGCTCAAAGGATAAGGAGGTTAGGAGAAAATCCTCAGCATATCTATACTGTGGGGTCACCAGGTTTGGATACTATCCTCAGGTATGAGTTGATCCCCCATCAGGTGGTACTTGAGAGGTTTGGGCTTAATTTAGAACAGCCGATCTTACTGGTGGTCCAACATCCAGTAACTACCCAGATAGACGAGGCATCTTTCCAGATCCAAGAGACGATGGAGGCGATCAAGGAGTTAAAGTATGAGACAGTCCTTGTCTATCCTAATGCTGATGCCGGCAGTCGACGAATGATCGAGGTGATAGAAAGATATAGAGGATTACCTTATCTTAAAATTGAAAAGAACCTTTCTCACTTAGAGTATCTGAGTTTGATGAAGATCGCCAAGGTGCAAGTAGGGAATTCCTCCAGTGGGATCATTGAAGCCCCTTCCTTCTCCCTGGCCGTAGTGAATATCGGTTCTCGCCAGAAAGGGAGGGAAAGGGCAGAGAATGTGATCGATGTGTCCCATAAGAAGGATGAGATTGTCGAGGCAATAAGGTTTGCCTTATCTAATGAGGAGTTCAAGGAGCGGCTGGTAAGATGTAAGAATCCCTATGGTGACGGCAGGGCAGGGGAGAGGATTGCTGAGATCTTAAGAAGGATAGAGATCAATCCTGAGTTATTGAAGAAGAAGATTACCTATTAGAGAGAGCTATGATTTAGACAGTAAACCATAGATATCAGAAGCCAGAGATCAAATAATTATCTGAGGGTTTTATTATCTAGCTAATAAAAATCATAGCTAAGATCAGATTTTTTATCTGTCATCTGTTTTTTGTCAGATGTCAAACGTTATTGGATTTAGAAAGGAGGTTTTTGGATGGCTGAAAAGGTTATTATAATGGGAGCAGGTGGACATGGAAGGGTGGTGATAGATATCTTACGAGAGGGGAAGCAGTATGAAGTGGTTGGTTTCTTAGATAGTAACCCTAACCTCCAAGGGAGGGTGGTCGATGGACTGTCAGTCTTAGGAGACATCTCCTTGATACCAAAGTTATTAAAAGAGGGAGTAAGGGGTGGGATCATTGGGATTGGCGATAACAATGTCCGCCAGGGGTTCTTCGAAGACTTCAAAAAAGAAGGCTTGATCCTTATCAATGCTATCCATCCCAGTGCCGTAGTCTCTCGAACAGTCTATGTAGGTTGTGGGGTAGTCATCTCGGCTCGGGCAGTAGTTTGGACAGCTGCTCAGATTGGAGATAATTCCATCATCAATACTGGGGCGATTGTAGAACATGAGAACATCATAGAGGAGAATGTTCATCTGGCCTCAGGCGTTCAATTAGGAGGCAATGTCAAGGTAGGGAGGAATGCCTTCATTGGAGCAGGTTCAACTGTCATCCCTTACATCAAGATTGGCAAGGATGCGAAGGTAGGGGCTGGTTCAGTGGTGATTGAAGATATAGGAGAGGGGATAACAGTAGCCGGCGTACCGGCCAGAAAGATATAAAAAGACCTGGCAAAAAAATTCTTTCATTGGCTAGATAATAAAACCCTCAGATAATTAATTATCTGAGGGTTTACGGGATGAGATCTTTTTCTTGAGACCTTTTTCTTAAAACAAACCTAATACTTTTCCGTTTTCATCAAGATCTACTTTAGTTCCAGCTGGTATGGAAGGAAGACCAGGCATTGTTCTCATGGCGCCGCATAATGGATATAAAAAGCCGGCACCAACAGAAGCATTTATATCCCTAACAGGGAAGACAAAACCTTCTGGGCTACCCTTTAAATTAGGATCATGGGATAGAGATAAATGGGTCTTGGCCATACAGATAGGAAGCTTATCAAAACCTTGCTCTGTATACATCTTAATCTTTTTCTCCGCTAAAGGTTCATAATGGACAGAAGAAGCTCCATAAATCTTAGTGGCAATAATTTCTATCTTTTCTTTAATAGAAATATCTAATGGATATAAGAATTTAAAGTTGCTTTTCTTTTCAGCAGCAGCTACTACGGCATGAGCTAATTTTTCAGTTCCTTTACCACCTTCAGCCCAATGGTTACATGGTATAGCATCTTCAGCTCCTGCATTAATAGCGATCTTACGAATTAAAGCTACTTCTTTTTCTGTATCTGTTGAAAATAAATTAATCGCTACGATTACTGGAACTCCAAATAATTTCATATTTTTAATCTGTTTAATTAAGTTACAACAACCTCGTTCCAGGGCATCTAAGTTTTCTGAAGTAAGTTTTGGATCAAGTGGTTTTCCAGCTACCACGGTAAAATCACCACTATGCATCTTTAAAGCTCTGATAGTAGCTACCATTACCACTACATCTGGCGTAAGGCCAGAATAACGACATTTTATATCCATAAACTTTTCTGCTCCCATATCTGCTCCAAATCCACTCTCGGTGACACAATAATCAGCAACTTTAGTGGCTATTAGATCAGCTAAGATAGAACTATTCCCATGAGCAATATTAGCAAAGGGGCCAGCATGAACAATAGCTGGTGTTCCTTCTAAGGTTTGGAGAAGATTTGGCTTAATGGCATCTCTTAACAAGACGGTCATTGCTCCTGCTACTTGCAAATCTTCAGCAGTGATAGGTTTTCCAGCATAATTATTAGCGACGACTATTTTTCCTAATCTCTTTCTTAAGTCTTGAAGACTGGTTGTTAAGGCAATAATAGCCATAATTTCAGAAGCTACTGTAATGTCAAAACCTGTTTCTCGAGGAAGGCCATTATCTTTACCGCCCAATCCAATGATAATTTGCCTTAAAGTCCGATCGCTTATATCTACTACTCTTCTAAAGGTAATACTTGAAGGATCTATGTTTAAAGGATTTCCTTTGAGAATACTATTATCTAAAAAAGCTGCACATAAGTTATGGGCTGCGCCTATGGCATGAGTATCACCAGTAAGGTGTAAGTTAAAGTCTTCCATCGGGACAATCTGGGAATACCCACCACCAGCTGCTCCACCTTTAATACCAAAGACAGGACCTAAAGAAGGTTGCCTAATAGCAATAATAGCTTTTTTGCCGATCCGATTTAAACCCATACCAAGTCCTACGGTGGTAGTAGTCTTTCCTTCACCTAAGGGAGTAGGGGTAATCGCAGTAACATCTATATACTTCCCAGAAGGCTTATCTTTAAATTTTTCAATTACTTCTAAATTTATCTTAGCTTTGTATTTTCCGTATAATTCAAGGTCATCCTCGTTTAAGCCAATCTTTTCAGCAACTTGAGTAATGGGTAACATTTTACATTCTTGGGCTATTTCAATGTCACTCTTCATTTACTTCCTCCTTCTTATTTTATTTTAGAAATTTTTAGTAAAATAACATTAATCTATCTTAGTTGTCAAGAAATAAAAAGTATCTGAGATTATCTCAGATAAAGAATTGCTGCATACCAGATAAAGAATTGTTGCATACCAGATAAAAAGATTTGCAATTTACTGACTTTTAAGGCATACTTAATAAAATTACTCTAAAAAACTTAATTAAAGTTATTCTAATTAAAGTTACTCTAAAAAATTAGGCCTTACTTAATTAATGAAAAAATTTAATCTTTTCTTAGGTTTCTTTTTAATTAGCTTCTTCATTACTCTTAATAGTTTTCCTAATCTATCGCTGGCTAATTCTACCAAAGAGAACTTAGTTTATATCGTATCTATCGAAGGAACAATCGACTTAGGTCTTTCTCGTTTTATTAAGAGAGTTATTAAAGAGGCAGAACCAAAGGCAGTAGCAATTATCTTTGAAATTAATACTTTGGGAGGACAAGTAGACGCTGCTACTCAGATTAAAGATGTTATCTTAGATACTTCTTTACTAACCATAGCTTATGTTAACAAGAGAGCTATCTCGGCTGGAGCTTTAATTGCTTTGTCTGCCAGGAAGATTATTATGGCTCCTGGAAGTAGTATTGGTGCCGTAGAGCCACGACCAAGAGATGAGAAAAGTATCTCTTTTGTTAAGGCTGAAATGGTCTCCACCGCTTTAAAGACAGGTCGTCCTAAAGAACTGGCTGAAGCGATGGTAGATAAAAATATAGAGATAGAAGGCTTGGTAAAGAAAGGAGAATTATTAACTTTATCTTGGCAGGAAGCTTTAAATAGAAAATTTGCTGAAAGCGAAGCTTCAAATATGGAGGAAGTCTTAAGGCTACATAACTTGGAAAAAGCTAAAGTGATTAGAGTTAGCCCTACCTGGTCAGAAGATCTATTTAGGTTTTTAGTCCAGCCTATAGTCAGTTCTCTTCTTCTTTCTTTGGGGTTTATAGGACTTTTAGTTGAACTACGTTCCTAGTTGGGGTCTTGCTGGCATTATTGGTATTACTTGCTTAGCGCTCTTCTTTGGAAGCCATTTTATGGCCGGTTTAGCTGATTGGATCCATATCTTTCTCTTTATCTTTGGTTTAATCCTAATCATTGTTGAGGTCTTTCTTGTTCCAGGCTTTAGCATTACCGGGATAGGAGGAATTATTTGTCTAGCTTTAAGCCTGATCTTATCTTTTAAGGATTTAAAAGTAGCTACTTTTACTCTTTCTTTAACTTTTATCCTAACTATTGGCTTTTCTTTCCTTCTTTTTAAATACTTACCTAAAACTTATTCTTGGCAAAGATTGATCTTAAAACAAGATTTAAAAGAAGATCTTACTTTGGGTTTGAAAAGGTTTGAGAAATATTTAAATAAGGAAGGTTATGCCATAACTCCTTTACATCCATCAGGAATTTGTCTGGTGGAAGGTGAAAAGTTAGATGTCATTACCCAAGGAGGCTTTTTATCAGCTCAGACTAAGGTAAAGGTAGTCAAGACAGAAGGTTCTAAGATTGTCGTTACTAAGATTGAAGAAAAAGCCTAATAAACTTGCGATAAGGTAGAAAAATACCTGAAAGCTGATATTTGAGGCAGAAAAGGCCGTAAGTCTAATCTATTTATTGGAGGTAAAATTTTATGGAAGGATTTTTTCAGCTTCTTATTCCCATTACCATAGTAGCTTTTATTATCTTATTCTTTAGGTTTATTCCCGTTGGTCTTTGGATTTCGGCTGTAGCGGCTGGGGTTTATGTAAGTATAGTTAATTTAGTAGGTATGAAACTAAGGGGTGTTCCCCCTTCGGTGGTGATTAGAGCTAAGATTATGGCTGAGAAAGCAGGGTTACTAGTAGTCATTGATAAATTAGAAGCCCATTACTTAGCCGGAGGCAATGTCTTTAAGGTAGTAAGTGCTTTAATTGCGGCTCAAAAAGCAGGGATAAATTTAGTCTTTGAAAGAGCAACAGCTATTGATTTAGCAGGTCGGGAAGTTTTAGAAGCTGTTAAGATGAGTGTTAATCCCAAGGTAATTGATTGCCCTAAAGAAGGAATGATCTCAGCCGTAGCTATGAATGGTATTCAACTTAAAGTAAAAGCTCGGGTTACAGTGAGGGCTAACATTGAACGATTAGTAGGTGGCGCGGGTGAAGAAACCGTTATTGCTCGAGTAGGTGAAGGTATTATCTCTACTATTGGTTCTGCCCAAGACCATAAAAAAGTATTGGAAAACCCAGATACCATTTCTAAGACCGTCTTAGCTAAAGGATTAGACGCCGGGACAGCTTTTGAAATCTTATCTATTGATATTGCCGATGTAGATGTAGGTGAAAATATTGGGGCAAAATTACAATCAGATCAAGCTGAAGCAGATAAGAGAATTGCTCAAGCTAATGCAGAAAGTAAACGAGCTATGGCCGTGGCTTTAGAACAAGAGATGAAGGCTAAGGTTCAAGAGATGAAAGCTAAATTAGTCGAAGCAGAAGCAAAGATTCCTTTAGCAATGGCCGCGGCTTTGCAAGAAGGAAGATTAGGTGTCATGGACTATTATAATTTAACTAATATTAAGGCTGACACCACGATGCGCGAAGCGATTGCTAAACCTGAAATTTGCAAAGACGAAAGAGATGAAAGCTAAATTAGTCGAAGCAGAAGCAAAGATTTTCTTAGCAATGGCCATGGTTTTGCAACCTGAAATTTGCAAAGACGAAAGAAGAATAAATGGAAAATCTGCTCATTCTTTTATCATGGTTGGCATTATTGGTCTTTTTAGAAAGACTGGCTAAAAAAAGAGAAGTAAAGAGACCAGCCAAGCCATCAGAGGAAATTTCATCTAAAGAGACCTTAGATAAAGATCATAGACTACCAGAAATATCTGTGCCTTTAGAAGCCATAAAGAAAGAAGGCTTGATTAAAGAAGAAGGGCCTTTGTCAAATGTTTTGCCAAGGGAAGAGTCAAGGGAAGAGTGGTCAAGAGAGAGATTTAAACTTAGTGAAGCTAAAAAAGCAGTGATTTATTCGGAAATTTTTCTTCCTCCTCGTTGTAAAAGGCCTTTTCTCTTTAAAGGCTTGACTATTCTTATCATGATTGCTAACTTATCTATCTTAAATCTACATGCCGAGATAAAGAACGAAGATTTAAAGCTTAAAGAAGTAGAAACAAAGATAAAGAACGAAGATTTAAAGCTTAAAGTAGCAGAAGAGCCTAAAGTTTCAGGAACGTTGATCAAGAAAATTAAGGCGCCTGAAATTATTCCTGAAGGCATGGCTTTTGACGGTAAAGATTTATGGATCTTAGACTTAAACTTGTATGAAGATTTACAGCCTACTATTTATCAGTTAAGTCCAGAAGAAGGAAAAATTCTTTCTTATTTTTCTACTCCGGGGAAGCAGCCTCAAGGACTGGCTTTTGATGGTCATTACTTATGGAATATTGACTTAAATACGGAAAGCGATCTAGAAAAACCTATTGTTTATAAGATAAACTTAGATTTAAGGAACGCTACGGTAGCTTTTCCTCTTTCTGAACTTTCTCCTGAAAGTATGCCTACTGGAATTACCTGGGATGGTAAATATTTATGGTGTGCTGATTTTAATACTCATCAGATATTTAAGATAGATGTTCTGCGGGGAAAACTTCTTCATAAAATTAACGCTCCAGCCTCGTATCCTACCGGACTTGCTTTTAAGGATGGATTTCTTTGGGTCTCTTGTGTTTCTACGCAAAGAATTTATAAGATAGATCTTAAAGAAGGAAAAGAATTATATTCTTTTCCTCATCCTGGTCAATATCCTTATGGGTTGTGCTTTGAAGGTGAGTATTTATGGTCAGGAGATTACTTGGACTGCACTCTTTATAAGATGGTGCCGTGAGAAAGGTTATGGCTAATATCTTAATTGTAGATGATGATCTGAGCTTTTTGGTCATGAGAGGGGAGCTTTCGAGAGATGCTCCATAAGAAATTAAGAGAATATAAGGATTTAGAAAATGCCCGAGAAAGATGTTCTTTTTCAAAAGATTAAGAGAGACAATAATTTCAGAATTGCCGTAATCATTGTAGCTTATCTTTCCTGTATCCCTTTGTGGTATACAGGAAAGATCTCCACCTTAATACCGGCCACGGTAATTGCTTCTTTTTGTCTTCTTTCAATCATTATTATTTACTTTCTTTTAAGTAAAGGCAAAGCTAATTGCTATATGGATTATGGGGTTTCAACCTGTGATTTCTTTTTAATTACCGCGGTTATTTATTATACCGGAGGCATAGAAAGCCCTTTCTACTTAATCTATATTATTGCTATCTTAGTTGAGTGTTTAGATTTAACTACCAAGTTCCATATGGTTTATGACCTGGTAGTTTCCTTATTTTCCTATGCTTTTATTGTCTTATTTGCCCATTATCCTCACTTAGATAAAACCGTTATTTATCACTTGGTAGCCAGAGAAGCTTTTATTTTATTTATTGGTCTTTTAGCCCTTCAATACGCTAAGATCATCTTAGCTAATAGAGCTGAAATAGCCAGGTCTCATCAAGAAAAATTAGAAGCTATTCAAGAGTTAGCCGCAGGAGTGCTTCATGAAATTAAGAACCCCTTGACCGGGATAAGATTATTGACTCAAGTAGCTTGTCAAGAGTTTGACCAAGATGACCGGAGAAGAGAATACTTAGATGAAATCTTAAGAGAAGTAGAAAAATTAAATAAATTTTCAGTTAATTTTTTAAACTATTCTCATCCTTTTGCCTTAAAGCTAAGAAAGGTAGAATTAAGCTCTTTAATGGAAGAAACTTTGGAGGCTCTTTCTCCTAAGCTTAGCCACCAGATAGAGGTTTCTAAAGAGATGTTTCCTAACCTAGAGATTGTGGCCGATCAAGAAAAGATTAAGGAGCTCTTTTTTAATATTATTGATAACGCTATTGCCGCTACAGGAGAAGAAGGAAGGATAAGGATTCAAGTAAAGCCGATAAGTTTAGAGAGGGTGGGTATAGAGATTTCTGACACCGGTGGTGGAATTCCAGAGGAACATTTAGAGAAGATCTTTAAGCCTTTCTTTACCTTAAAAGAAGAAGGAACAGGTTTAGGACTTAGTCTTTGCCAAAGAATTGTTAATGCCCATCAAGGAAGGATAGAAGTAAAGAGTAAAGTAGGGAAGGGAACTACTTTCTTAATAAATTTACCGACTAATATGTCTAAAAGAAGTTTATCTTAAAGATGAAAGCCATTGATCTTATTAATTTATCTCGCTCTTACTGGGAATCTAAAGTCTTATTCGTCGCGGCTAATCTTAAGGTATTTACTCTCTTAGATCAAGAAAAGAAGAAAGCTAATGAAGTAGCTGCTTCTTTAAATTTAAATCCTTTAGCCATCGTCAGATTTTTAGAGGCCTTAGTTTCATTGAAGTTACTTAAGAAAGAAGGGGGTTATTATAAGAATACTAAGACTTCAAGCCTCTACTTAGTTGAAGGTAAAGATACTTATTTAGGGCATGCCTTCCATCACAGTGAGAATCTTTGGGAATATTGGGAAGCTCTTGGTAACTCGGTAAAACATGGAAAGCCAGTAGCTTTCAAGCTAACTAAAAAGACCTCATATCCTCATCGTCTCAAAGATTATCTCTATGCGATGGATGATTTAAGCTCTATTTTGGCCCAGGAAGTAGGTAGTTATCTTAAGATTTCTAACTATAAAGAGATGTTAGACTTAGGGGGAGGGGTAGGGTCATATGCTCTTAGCTTTGCTAAGATGAACCCTGATCTAAAGGTGACTATCTTTGAATTAAGAGACACCCTTAAGCATGCCAAGAAATTTATTCAAAGAGCTAAATTAAAGAGTCAAGTTAAGGCTATCGCTGGAAATTGCCTAGAAGAGTCATTAGGAAAAGATCAGTATGACCTTATTTTTATCTCTAATTTAGTCCATATCTATGATTTTCCCAGCAATCAAAAGATTATAGATAAAGCTTATCAAGCTTTAATTGAAGATGGAAAGATAGCTATCCATGGTTTTGCCTTAAATAATCACCAAACCACGCCGAAAGAAGCTACTTTATTTGACCTTAATATGCTGATAGGAACTATTTCAGGCCAAGTTTATCCTCAAGATGAGATTAAAAGGTGGCTTAAAGAGGTGGGTTTCAAACAAACAAGGTCTTATGGGACAGCTTTAAAGACTAAAGTTATTACTGCCATAAAGTAATGTTAGAAAGATTAGTGACCAAAGCTCTTGAATTAGGGGTTAAAGAAACTAAGATAATTTCTCCCCGCACCATAAAGGTAGCTTCCTGGGTAAGAATGAAGTGCCAATATGGATGTTATGGTTATAATCAATCTTTAACTTGTCCACCTTACTCTCCTACCCCAGAACAAACTAAAAAAACACTTTCTGATTATCAAAAAGCTATCTTAATTCATAGCCTTAAATGTAAGATTATCCAAGAAGCAGTGAGAATTTTAGAAAAAGAAGCTTATTATTTAGGCTTTTATAAAGCCCTGGGAATGGGTGCCGGTCCTTGTGAATTATGTCCCAAATGTTCTCTTAAGAATGCCTGCAAGTATCCTTCTTTAGCTCGTCCTTCTATGGAAGCTTGTGGTATTGATGTCTTTATTAGTGTTCGAAATAATGGTTTTCTTGTTGAAACTTTAAAAGAAGAAGATCAAGAAAAAGCTAATTACTTTGGGTTAATATTAATAACTTGAATCTTTAGCGCTTATTAATTCATTTGACATAAAGCAAGCTCAATAATTTTGTGCGGACTACAAAAGCTGTTTTTTTATCTTGAAACAAGTCTATAGAAGGAGGTATTTTAAATTTATGATTAAAAGAATAGATTTCAATGAGATTATGGAAAAATGTAAAGAATTAGGTCAAAAGAAAGTTAAAGAAATTATGAGTAAAGAGATAGTTACCGTTAAAGAGCATGGTCAATTTCTTGAATTCGCAACAGATATTGAGATGTATAATTATCTTTCTTTTCCAGTAGTAAATGAAGATGATGAAATTGTTGGTATTATTTCCCAGACAGATTTGTTGAAGCTTATTCTTTTTCATGGACCCACGAGGAATAAGCTATTAGTCGAAAAATATTTTTTAGGTGTGCCCAGTATCAAGTTAATAATGAATTTTCATCCTATTACTCTTTCTCCTGAAGATATAGTAGATGAAGCTGCTTACTTGATGTTTGAACATAAAATTCAAAGTATTCCTATCATTGAAAAGAAAAAAGTAGTGGGAGTAATAGGAAAGATAGATATTGTAAGCCAAATTTTACGCACGATGGGTTTATAATGATAGAGATAGTCTTTATCTTAGGAGTTGTATTAATCTTAATCAAGATAGTAGGGGAGTTTTTCGAGAGAATAAGCCTACCTTCTGTATTTGGAGAAATCATTTTAGGTATCATTCTGGGACCTTTATTGGGTTTCATTGTTCTTTCTTCAGCAAATGGTAGTTCTGGACATACTGCTCTGATAATTAAGCTTCTCGGTGAAATAGGAATTATCTTCTTGTTGTTCTCTATTGGGTTTGAGAAAGTGGAAATGGAAAGACTTATTGGTTCTGTTGCTAAATCTTCTTCTGTGGCAATAGTGGGAATGATATTTCCTTTTATAGCAGGATTTCTTATAGCTATTATCTTTTCAACTATCATCTTTCCTTCATCTCCAATTAAGGGTTCATTATTAATTGGTATGGCTGCCTCTACTACAAGTATTGGAATTAGCCTTCGAACATTGGTTGACATAAAGTATCTTTCTACTATGGCTGGTAGTACCATTCTTATCTCTTCTATATTGGATAGTTTTGTTAGTTTAATTATCTTATCGGTTGTGGTAGGAATTATCCAAACAGGCGATGTTTCTCTTTATCACATTATAGTAATCTTTTTTAAGATAGGTATATTTGCTTTATTGATATTCATAGCCCATAAATACATATTTCCTATACTTGCTCAATTAATAGATCGAACTTTAGTTGAAGAAGCAAATTTTGCTATTATTATAGGGATGCTCTTTATACTTTCTTATCTTACAGAGAGAATTGGATTAAGTACTATAGTTGGTTCTTTCTTGTTTGGTATGGCTATTTCTACCATCCCTAGGTTAAAAACAGAGACCATTACTTACCGAATAAGAGGAATTTCTAATGGGTTTTTCATTCCTTTCTTCTTTTTTAATGTTGGGCTTTTGTTTGATTTTAAGAATATTAGTGGTGTAGGTATGTTTGGGGTAGGACTTATTTTTTCGATTATCCTTAGTCAGATTATAGGTGGTTTCATAGGAGCAAAGATAGCTAAATTTAATTTCAGGGATTCATTAATTATTGGCACGGCTCTTATTCCCAGAAATGAGTTAACTTTAGTAGTTGCTTCTCTGGGTTTAAGTTGGAAAATATTGACCAAAGATATCTTTTCTGTAATGGTGCTTTTGGTGATAATCTCTATTCTTGTTACTCCATTAATGTTAAGGCTTGTGGTCGATAGGAAAAAGGGAACACTCAATGGAGTTATGAAAGAATATTGACACAAATGGTTTTTCTTAAATCAGGGCTATTCATGACAGTTTATTATCTTCAAATTAAGGTGCCAAGGCCACCAGTTTTACTCCATTTTAAATATCTTTGATATTCTTCTTCAAAATTAGGAGTAAAAATTTCTTTTTCTAAAAATAATCTTATTTCATCCTTGCCCCAAAATTTACCATCTTCAATCTCTTCTTGATCAACTTTAATCTTACCATCATAAATAACTTTATAGGTCCAAACCATCTCTGACTCAAGTTCATTTTGATGAATATAGTTATACATATAGACTAACTCTACCTCTTTAATCCCAAGTTCCTCGTGCATTTCCCTATAAGCTGCTTCTTCAAAAGTCTCTCCTATATTTAAATGCCCTCCTACTGAAGTATCCCATCTTCCTGGTTGAATATCTTTCTTTTTAGAACGCTTTTGAAGAAAAAGCTCTTTTTTGGAATTAAAGACTAAGACATGAGCCACTCTATGAATAAGATTAGGATCTCTATGACATTCTTTTCGAGAAGCTTTTCCTATGATATTTCCTTTCTTATCTACAACCTCAAAATATTCTTCTTTCAAAAAATTACTCCCAAAGCTTTGAGATCTTTTTCTAATTCTTCCTTAGACTTAAAATGAATTCCCGTGATCCCGATACTACCAGCTACTTCTACAAACTCTTTTATATCGTCAATGTAAATACACTCTTTGGGGTTTACCATAGCTTTGTTCACGGCTTCATAAAATATTCTCTTATCTGGCTTTCGATATCCTAACTGAAAAGACAAAATGTACTCTTCTGGAATCTTTAAAATCTCAAATTTTTGGCAGACCCAATTAAAATGAATTTCATTAGTGTTAGAAAGCAAATATATTTGATAATTCTTCTTTAAACTATTCATTAATTTATCTAAAAAAGGAATCTCAAAAAAGATATCTCCCCATATTCTTTTAAAATCTTCAAAATTTACTTCTAAACTTTTTATCTCGAGTCTTTTTAAGACTTCTTGATAAAACTCCCTTGAAGAAATCTTGCCTTCATCATAATCTTTCTCAAGACCAGTCACAAATATTCTTTGATAAATTTCTAAAGGAGAGTAAGGAGAAAAATTAGACAACCTTTTACAAGAATCCAGATGATTAAAATCTAACATTACTTTTCCTAAGTCAAATATTAAAAGCTTATAACTCATATAGTTTTGGTCATTGAGACTTGGAGTTTATCTGGATTTTGGAATTTGTGATTTGAAATTTTAACATTTTTTTGCAATCTCAATTTATTTAAGGATAGCAGGAAGAGGATAGTAGGAGAGGATAGTAAAAATATATAAGCAAGAATAAATTAGGATGGAATTAACATTTTGCTTTATTGATTTTCTTTTCTTAGCTTCTCTATCAATCTTACTATATCTTGCCCTGCTGATTTAGCTACCATACCACTGACAAAGATAAGCACCGAAAACTGCCAACAATCACTGGGACCCACAATTAACCCTGCTTTTACGTTTTCTTCTCTTTCTAATTTTTCCTTAAAAAACTCGATTGCTTTTTCTAAAGGATTTTCAAAGATGTCTAAAGTCGAGGTTTGGTTGTAAAACTTTAAAGAAGGAAAAGCAACTCCTCGAAATAAAAGAAAAGTACTTACCATGCTTTTATCAGCATGATAACTCTCTTCAAAATCAAACCCTTCAAAGATTGGATAATTTTTAGGTAAAATAATGGAAGGTTCATGAATCAAAACATTACCCTTTCTTATCACCGTATCTTTGGCGTTAATTTGAGATGGCGATAAAAGAATATAAGGAATATCCGTGGTTTTAAATGTCTGGAGAGGGCTTATTCTATATCTAATTATTTCAGTCTCTCTAATTGCTTTTTGCCAACTTTTTTCCAAGTCCATACAATCCTCTCTATTTACAACTTTATCATTAGTTTACTTTAAAATTAATTATTTTTCAATAACTTTTATCTTTTATCTTTAAATGACAGTCAAAAAATTGTCCTTGACAAGTAAGCCCACCTTAGATTAATTTAAAGAAAAGAAGTTAGATATGGTAGCATAAAATCCATAAAGACTAACCTTAAATTTAAACATATTAAGAAGGAGGAATATTATGGAATTTAAATTAACCTTTGAAAACTTAGGAAACATTGCGGAAGGAAGACCAACTTTAGGCACTGAGACACCAGTGCTTAACTATCGTATCTTACAGTTTAGCTTAAGAGAGGTAATCGAGTCAGAATTGGGTGAGGGAAAAGGAGCAGAATACCTTTACCGAGCAGGTAAACTTGCCGGAACGATGGTCTACCAAAAGTTTTTTGCTGATATAAAAGAGTTAGATGAGTTGATTAAAAAAGTTATTGATTTATTATATCAGCTTAAGATGTGCATTCTCAGGGTAGAAAAGTGTGAACCAAAAAAAGGTGTTTTTGTATTTACTGCTTTAGAAGATTTAGACTGTTCTGGGGTGCCAAAAATTGGTTGGCCTATCTGTCAATATGATGAAGGTTTTATCTCAGCTATTTTATCTATCTTTACTGGTAAAAATGTAGTCGTTAAAGAAGTTGATTGCTGGGCAACAGGAGAAAGATTTTGCCGCTTAGAAGCTAAGGTAGTGGAATAGTTTAAGCTATTTTGGCGAGATGAAGAATTCCCATCAATAAAAGATTTTTCGTAAACATCTGGTAATTCATGGAAGATAAGAATTTACAAATAAATATACTGGTAGAGAGCATAGAGAAAATTTTAAATGGGAATTATGATGTCATTATTGAAGTAGATCCTCAGAGTGAGTTTAAAGAATTAATTGAAAAGATTAACTTACTCTCTCAAGAGTTAAAATCTCTTTTTTTAGCTGGCAAGAAGATAGCCCAAGGTAATCTTCCCTTCCCGATAAAAGGGTCTTTTGGGATAGCAGCGGTATTAAAATCAATTCAGTCAAATTTAACTCATTTAGTTTGGCAAGTTAAGGAAGTAACCAAGGGAGATTTTTCTCAAAAAATAATCGCTCTGGGAAAAGTGTCTCAGGCTTTTAATAAAATGGTTGCTGTCTTAAAAAAAACTAAAACTACCCTTGAAAAAAATACCCAAAAATTAAAAGAAAAAAATATAGAACTTCAGCAATTAGTAATCAGCATTATTCAAGGATTATTTAAGATTATCGAAACTAAGGATAGCTATATAAAAATACATTCTATAAATGTAGCTAAATATGCTACGGTAATTGCTAAAGAGCTTGCCTTCTCGGAAGATGAAGTAGAATTAATAAGGATTGCTGGATATATGCATGACTTAGGAAAGATTGGAGTAAAAGGGAGTATTTTAAAAAAGCCTGGTAAGCTAACGACAAAAGAATATGAAGATATCAAAAAACATCCTTTAATTTCTGCAGATGTTCTTGGGCCGATAAAGGAATTTAACTCTATTATAGGTTCTGTTCGACATCATCATGAAAGATTTGATGGTAGTGGCTACCCAAGTGGTCTTAAAGGTAAAGGCATACCTATCGGGGCTAGGGTTTTAGCTATTGCCGATGCTTTTGATGATATGACTTCAGAAAGAACCTATCATGCAGCCCTTTCTAAAGAGAGAGCAGTGAAAGAGTTATTAGTTAATAAGGAAACTCAATTTGATCCAGAATTAGTAAATATATTTGTAAGAATAATAGCCAGCTCTTAGTTTTCAGCTTTTATGCTGATGGCTAAAAACTGACAATTTTGGCTTATCTTATTTTTTCTACATTAAATCCTATTAAATTAGCTAATTCCTTGAAGGTATCAATGATCGGCATTGACTTACCCTCGTGAGCTTTCTTACTAATTAATTCATAAATAAGATCTTCTATCTTATAATTCCAATTTACATCACCTAAGCTTTTTATAAATTCTACCATTTTTTTAGTTTGGCTTATATTCCTTAAAGTAAAGTCTTTCTTTAATTTAATTATTTTTTTCAAGACCAAGGGTTGTAACTTATCTTGAAAAGTATTATAATTTAAGGGTAAACTTAAGTCTTGACTTTCTTTAACCGTATCTTGGAGTTGAAAAAACAAACTTTCTTCAAAATTATTACCTAAGGAGTTAATCATCTTATTTGCCTTATAATTTAAAGAAGCTTCAAGCTCATTCTTAACATCTTTAGGAATAGAAACTTCTAATCTTCTTGCTTCCTTAGCTATAAATAAGTACTCTTCTAAGATATCTTCATAAAAGATTTCTAATTTATCCATCTCATTCTTTATTAACAGAGAAAAGACTTCTTCTCTTTGATCAATAAGGAGATCAGTTAAAGTATAATATCTTTTCTCAAATAAAGGAGTATAAATTTCTTTAAATCCATCTAATAGATCTTCATTTTTAGCTGAAATTACCTTACTTTTTAAAGTATGGTAATTTTCCTCATCTTTAATCTCTTTTACATAAACTTGAAAGATATAATCGGGAAGGTGAATGGCAAAAAATATAACTTTCTTAGTCTCAAAGATAATTCCATCGGTAATCTTTATTAACCCGATACTAATATTAGCTACCCCTAATTTTCTCTTAAAGAAATCGTTCCGATCAAGCTGGTAATGGTAAAAAGTATTAGATAAATTGGAATTAAATAAGAGCAAAATAACATATGAAGCTACCATTCTTTCTAATGTAACCTTAGAAGGAACGACCAACTTTTTGTAAATTTCTAAACCATCTTTATATAAAAAGAGGTTACTCTTAGCATTTTTGAGCAAAGCTAAGAATCTTTCTTCCAAGTCTGTTTTTCCTAACTCTTTAGCTAATTCCATAGCTTTAAGGCTGTATTTTAAATTTTGAATAGTCTCAATTCCTGATATGTCCGCAAAAAACCAACCACAACTGGTGTACATAAGCATAGCATTTCTTTGGATCTCTAATAATTTTAAGGCCTTAACTCTTTCTTTCTCAGAAAATTCTGATTTAAGATGTTTTTTTAGAAATTTAGAGATAGTAACTTTATTTCTGTTTAACATTACTCCAATATAGGCGTTTCTCGCTTCCCATATATCATGAAAGTAGAGACTACCTACTTCTTCATAAAATTTTGCCAATTCATCTCGAAGTATATCTAAAGCTTCTCTTAAGGGTTTACGCCACTGTTGATGCCAACCAGGGTTACCTCCCGTAGAGCATCCACAGTTAGAATTCCATCTTTCTACCCCGTGAAAACAACTCCAAGAACTCCCTTTCTTTTTTTCTCCTTCCTCAATCTCTACTTCAAATTCAGGTGGATAGAGGTTTAAAAAATGGCCATAATTTATTATCTGGATATGGTTTTTTGGTAATTCATAACTAACTAAGTAAGCTAAACATAGATCTCCAAAGACTTTATGATGGCCATAAGTTTCACCATCAGTAGCAATATGAAACAACTGATTATCTCCTTCCAAAGCAAAGCTTCTCTTTATCTTTTCTAAAAATAACTTAGCGCTTATTAATAAATCTTCAAAAGCCACGCTCTTAGCTACGTAACCATCATAAAAGAAGACATCTAAATGCCTTTCTTTTCTTTTGCCTGATGAATTTAAAAGTATTCGATAAGCCCTTTTTGGATCTATCTTTCCTTCCCTTGCATCTACCCATTCTTTCTTATTTAAAGGACGAATTCTTCTGGCTTGATAAGGAGATAAGACAATAAATTTTATCCCCTCTTCTACTAAAACATTGACTACTTCCATATTAACGGCTGTCTCTGGGAGCCACATCCCTTCAGGCATTCTTCCAAAACGATACTTAAAATCAACAATTCCCCATCTTATTTGAGTTACTTTATCTCTATGATTAGCTAAAGGAAGAATTATATGATTGTATGCCTGGCAGAGAGCATTACCATGACCATTATTTTTTTTAAGACTAATCCTATCACCTTCCAAGATTTTATGATATTCTTCCTTAAAATTTTTCTCTAAATATGAAAAAAGAGTAGGCCCAAAGTTAAAACTAAGATAAGAGTAGTTATTAACGATACTCAATATTTTACCTTTCTCATCTTTTATCTTAGCAAAGGAATTAGGCAGATAGCATTCATGGGTTATTCTTTCATTCCAATCGTGATAAGGAAAAGCACTTTTCTGAAGCTCTATGGACTCTGTCCAGGGATTTTCTCGGGGAGGTTGATAAAAATGTCCATGAATAACGGCATATAACTTTCTTTCTCTTGCTGACTTTTCCAAATGTTCCTTCACTCTTAACTCCTTTAATCTTTTACAAATTGTTCACTCATATAAAATCTTGTTTATCCTTCTTGTTTTCCCGCTTCACTAAAAAAAGCAGACTCTGTTCTTCATCTTACTTCTCTTTGTCCAAATAGACTATCTCGGCGTGATTATCTTGCGTGTTGTAGACACAAAAACTAGGCACTCCTTTCATACCCATCACTTCTCCAGGACAAATTAAATGCCTTTCTTCTTCCTTAATTAAATAAGGCTTATGAATATGTCCGTGGCAGACTAAATCGTACTCTTTTTTAGCAAATAAGCCTTCAGCTAATTTTTGATCATGTAAAAAAACTATTTTTTTTCCTTCTATTTCTATCTCTCCTAAATCTCCGTGTAAGATTATATTTTTTAAATTAGTATAAGTTAATTTGGTCATTAAATATCTATCTCCATCCCCGTTGCCAAATACTCCATGCACCGGTAAATTTAAACTTTCCAAATGAAAAAGCATAAAAGAAGCACAATAATCACCACAGTGAATTAAAATGGCTACCTCTTTTCTTTTTAAAAGCTCTTTTATTTTATCAAAGTTCCGTATATTATCATGAGTATCAGAAATAATGCCAATCTTCATCATCTCACCTCCAGTAATATTTTAACATATTTAGTCTTATCTGCCAATACATTTTCATTTGTGTGTAACAGCAAAATGAAAATGTCCTGTTTTCCGTTAAATAGAAATGTCCTATTTTGTATTAGATAAAAATGATCTTTTATATGGGTTTATTTTAAACTTCCTCCAAGGGTGATCCAATGGA
>Ga0180009_10002325_pt1 | contig 22430 bp, 16 predicted proteins | sample OS_PC_MetaG_FD_123537 | JGI IMG/M metagenome (GOLD analysis project Ga0180009, IMG submission 123537) | Groundwater microbial communities from the Aspo Hard Rock Laboratory (HRL) deep subsurface site, Sweden - OS_PC_MetaG | ecosystem: Environmental > Aquatic > Deep subsurface > Groundwater...
GCAGACAAAAAACGCACAGCCACGGTATTTCCTGTGTCTCCTGGCCACCCAGGCGGCCCGGAACATGCTCTCCTGGTACAACCGGGAACTCACGGCCCTGGGGCTCACGGCCCAGCAGGTCATGGCCCTGGGGGTGCTCTGGCAGGAGGACGGGGTGAGCCTGGGCCTGTTCGCCAAACGCGCAGGGGTGGGCAAGGCCGCCGCCGTCACCATGATCAAGCGCCTGGAGTCCATGGGCCTGGTGTCCCGGGCCGTCAACCCGGACGACGCCCGGCTGAACGTCATCAGCCTGACCCCCCAGGCCCGGGAGATGGCCCCCCAGGTTTTGGAAAAAGTGGAAAAGCTGGAACAAAGCCTGGAAAAGGCTCTGGGCGAGGAGAGGATTCACAGCCTCTTGGAAGGGCTGGAGGCCTTGAAGAGCCTGGAATTGTAGTTTTTTCTGGACGATATGCATACTGGGGCCGAACGAGCCCTTCGCCGCCGCAGCGGGCCGGAGAAATCCGAGCCCACTGCGGCGGCCCGATTTTTGCCGGAGGAAAAGGTTTACCCATGGACGATATCATCGCGGCCGCCCTGGAAAGGGGGGATGCCTCCCTTTCCGAATTCGACGCCAAGGCGCTCCTCTCCGCCCACGGCTTTCCCGTGGTGCCGGGGGCGCTGGCCCATACTCCGGACGAGGCTGCCGCCGCGGCCCGGTCCCTGGGCTTTCCCGTGGCTGTGAAGGCCTGCGCCCCGGGGCTCGCCCACAAGACCGAGGCCGGCGCCGTGGCCTTGCATCTGGCTGACGAGGCCGGGGTACGGGAGGCTTTTTCCCGGGTCGCCGCCGCTGCCGGGGGCGCGGTGCTGGTGGAGCGCATGGCCTCGGGCAGCCGGGAGCTGGCCATGGGCCTGGTGCGGGACCCCCATTTCGGCCCCTGCGTCATGCTGGGCCTGGGGGGCGTGTTCGCCGAGGCCCTGGGGGACACGGCCTTTAGGGCCGCGCCCGTGGACCTCCACGAGATCCGGGACATGGTGGCCGAACTCGCGGGGAAAAAGATTTTCGCCGGGCTCCGGGGCATGGCCCCGGTGAACGAGGACGACCTTTTTACCTGCCTCTCCGCCCTTTCCCAAATAGGCTTTTCCTGCGACCGGGTGGCGGAGGTGGACGTGAACCCTGTCATCGCGGACAAGAACGGGCGGCTTTTCGCCGCAGACGCCCTGGTGGTGCTGAAATGATCGACAACATTGCCCAAAGCCCCCTGTACCGCATCGTGAACCCCCGGAGCATCGCCTTTCTGGGCGGGTCCAACAACTACGCCTCCATGGGCACCTCCATCTTGAGCTCCCTGCTGCACATGGGCTTTCCCGGGCCGGTTTACCCCGTGCACCCCAGGGAGAAGACCGTCCAGGGGCTTGCCGCCTATGCCAGGGTGGAGGACCTCCCCGAGGTCCCGGACCTGGCGGTCATGGTGCTCCCCACCCGGATCACGGTCCAGGCCCTGGACGCCTGCGGCAAAAAGGGCATCAAAAACGTCATCGTGGTCACCGCCGGGTTCAGGGAGGTGGGGGGCGAGGGCCCGGCCCTGGAGGCCGAACTCCTGGCCGCCGCCCATTGCCACGGCATCCGGTTCATCGGCCCCAACTGCATCGGCGTGGCCAACCCGCACCAGAAACTCAACACGACCTTCATGCCCAGCCGCGCCATTCCCGGCTTCGTGGGGCTCGCCTCCCAGAGCGGCTCCTTCGTGACCCAGATGTTCGACTACCTGGCCATGTACGGCATGGGGTTTTCCACGGCCTTTTCCGTGGGCAACGCTGCGGACACGGACCTGGTGGACTGCCTGGAATACCTGGGGGCCTGCCCCCGCACCCGGGTCATCGGCCTGTACGTGGAGGGCATCCCCCGGGGCCGGGAGTTCGTGCGCCTGGCCCGGGAAATCTCGTTGAAAAAGCCCATCTGCGCCCTGTACGTGGGGGGCTCCGAGGCCGGACGCCGGGCCACCCTGTCCCATACGGGCACCCTGGCCGGGCCGGACCGTCTCTACTCGGGCCTCTTCCGCCAGGCCGGGGTGATCCGGGCGAGAAACGTCACGGAGCTCTTCGATTTCTGCTGGGCCCTGGGCTCCCAGCCCCCGCCCGGGGGGGACCGGGTGGTGATCCACACCCATTCCGGCGGCCCCGGGGCGGCCGCAGCCGACGCCTGCGGCCGGGCCGGGCTTGCCGTGACGCCCCTTTCGCCCGAAACCCTGGAAAAGCTCGCCCCCCTGGTGCCCCACACGGCCAGCGTGAACAACCCCGTGGACGTGACCTTTTCCAAGAACCCCCAGGACTACTTCGACAAGCTCCCGGAGATCCTCCTCTCGGACCCGGAAAAGGACATGCTCCTTTCCTACTGGCTGGTGCCGGACCAGGTGGCGCTCCGGCCCCTGAAGGGCATGGGGCTTTCGGAGGAGGAGGCTGCCGAAAAAAGCCTGGAGTGGGTGGACGCCATGACCAGGCAGGTGGCCGGGGTGCTGAAAGCCTCGGGAAAACCGGCGCTGGGCTTCACGTTCCGGGACCTCTCCGAGCGCTTCTGCCGGGGACTCATCGAGTTGGGCGTGCCCGTGTACCCCGGCCCGGAACGGGCGGTCCGCGCCCTGTGGTCCCTGGTGGAACACCGCCGCCTGGCGGACAAGATCCGGGCTTCGGATGGGGCTTTTTGAAAAAAAAGGGGGGGGGAGAAAGAAATTCTCCTGGCCGAGGGCTTGGACGCCGCACCCGTCATTCCGGCGAAGGCCGGAATCCAGGAATACCCATCGCCATGATGAACAATGCCTGGACCGTCCGGCAGGACTGGATTCCGGCCTTCGCCGGAATGACGGGACCATGAGGGTTTCCTTCTCACCCTGGCAATCCGGCAGGGATTTCGGCAACCGCTCCAATCCTCCCAAAACACATTTTTTCCCCTTTTTTTGATCCCTCCCCCAAGGCGTTCCCTTCCAAACCCCCTGTTCGGCCCCCTTGCCCGGGGGGCGTTTTTGTGGCAACCTTTCTTTTGTAGGAATCCCCTTTCCGGACCCGGCCCTGCTTTTCCTCCAAAATGGGCGAAAACCGCATGAAAAATACTCCCCGCCTGCTTTCCCTTGCCGCCTTTTCGTTGATCCTCATCCTGGCCCTTTCCCTCCCTGCCCTGGCGGCGGAGCCCAGGTTCCGCTGGAAAGCCAGCACCCTGGCACCCCGGGGGGTGGGCTGGGCCATCCAGGTGGAGAACCTGGTTTTCCCGGCCCTGGACCGGTACACGGACGGGAACCTGGAGGTGAAGGTCTACTGGGGCGGCATCCTGGGGGATGACGAGGACATCCTCCAGAAGATGCGCGAGGACGTGCTCCAGGTGGCCGGGTTCACGGCCCAGGGCTCGGTCATGGCCTGCAAGGAGTTCGCCGTCCTGGAACTGCCCTTCCTCTTCCGGAGCTTCGAGGAGGTGGACCATGTGCGCGACCGCATGTACGACCGGTTCGCCAAGCTCATGGAGGACAGCGGCTTCTACCTGACCATGTGGATCGACCAGGATTTCGACCAGCTCTACTCCACCCGATTCCCCCTGACCACCCTGGCGGATTTCTCCCGGGCCACCTTCCTGTCCTGGGCCGGGCCTCTGGAAGCCCAGATGCTAAAGAGCCTGGGGGCCAAGGTGGTCACCGGCGACATCCCGGACATCTCCCGGATCATCAAGGGTGGGGAGGCCGACAGCCTGCTCGCCCCGTCCATCTGGATAGTGGGCACCCAGATGCATTCCGTGACCCGTTTCGTGAATCCTCTGAAGCTCCGGTACAGCCCCGCCGCCATCGTCTTCACCCAAAGCGCCTGGAAGCGCCTGCCCCCGGACTACCAAAAGACCATCCTGAAAGGCCGCGAGGAAATCACCGAGCCCTTTGTCACCGCCACCCGGAAGGACGGGGAAAATTTCATGAAGGCCATGACCGAGTACGGGGTGAAGCTGGTCAGCCCCAACGAGGAGACCCGAAGAGCCCTGGAGGCCCGCACCGCCCCGTTGGCCGATGCCATGACCGGCATCCTGTATCCGGCCGAGCTTCTCCAGGCTGTCCGGGATGAACTCGCGGCGTTTCGAAGCGCCCGTTAGAAAGGCGGCCAGACCATGCGGTACAAGACGGGACTGAGGGCCTACACGGCCAAGCGGCTGGAGGAGATCGACCGCGCGGACATCCTGGTGGGCATCCCCTGCTACAACAACCAGGACACCATCGCCCACGTGGTCCAGTCCGTGTCCCACGGGCTCCACGATCACTACCGGGACCGCCGGGCCGTCATCATGATCGCGGACGGCGGGTCCACGGACGACACCCGGGAGGCGGCCAAGGACTTCGAGATCAAGCCCTGGCAGGAGAAGATCGTGTCCATCTACCGGGGCCCGGGGGGAAAGGGATCAGCCTTCCGGAGCCTCTTTGAGGCGGCGGTGCGCCTTTCGGCCACGGCCTGCATGGTGGTGGACTCGGATTTGCGGTCCATCACGGGCGACTGGGTGAAGTACCTGCTGGACCCGGTGCTGGAAAAGGGCTTCGACTACGTGAGCCCGGTCTACTCCCGCTACAAGTACGACGGCACCATCACCAACAACATCGTGTACAACCTCACCCGGGCCCTCTACGGCCTCCGGGTGCGCCAGCCCATAGGCGGGGATTTTGCCTTCGCGGGCAGGCTCGCGGCCCACTACATGGATCAGGACGTGTGGGAGACGGACGTGGCCCGCTTCGGTATCGATATCTGGATGACCACCCACGCCATCACCCAGAATTTCAAGGTCTGCCAGTCCAACCTGGGGGCCAAGATCCACGATGCCAAGGATCCGGGGGAGGCCCTGGGGCCCATGTTCCGCCAAGTGGTCCACACCCTCTTCGTGCTCATGGAGCAGAACGAGGCTTCCTGGAGGGGCGTCCGGGGCTCCCGGACCGTGCCCACCTTCGGCCTGGAAAAGATGACCGAGCCCGAACCCATCTCCGTGAACCTCGAAAGGCTGGTGGATGAGTACAGGACGGGATTCCGCCAGTTCAAGGGCATTTACAAGGACATCTTCTGCCCGGAATGCTACGAGCAGTTGAAAAGCTGTGCGTCCATGGCCCGCACCAAGTTCCGGATCCCCCTCCGTACCTGGGTCATGGTGCTCTACGAGACGGCAGGCACCTTTCACCGCTGGACCCACAACCGCACCCAGCTCATCAACCTGGTGACCCCCCTGTACCTGGGCCGGGTGGCCTCCTTCATCAACGAAACCAGGAAAATGACCGCCGAAGAGGCTGAAGCCGTGGTGGAAAAACAGGCCGAGGAGTTCGAGAAACACAAGGACTACCTCCTCCAGGTCTGGGACCGGAAATAAGCCCCCGGCCCCAGCGGCCCACCCTTTTTTCGAGGAAGGCCATGAAAGCGGGAAGTCTTTGGGGAACGATCGTTTTTGCCATAGCCATAGCCCTGGCCCTGGCCCTGGCCGTGCCGGGGATGGCCGGGGATAGCAGGAACCCGGAGCCGGGGCGGGCCCTGTACGAAGCCGGGGTGTTCGCCCTGCTGGAAGGCGACTCCGCCCGGGCCGGGGAACTCCTTTCCCGGGCCGTGGAGCGAGAGCCGGAAAACGCCGTGTACCTCCAGACCCTGGGCCGAACCCTGACCGAGGGGGGCGACGCCTCCGGGGCGGCCCGGGTCCTGGCAAAGGCACAGCGGCTCGATGCCGGGCTGCCGGGCCTTTCCTTTGACCTGGGCCGGGCACTGTATGATTCCGGGGACTTTCCGGGGGCGGCGGACGCCTTTGAATCGGCCGCCCGCCAGGAGCCCCCCGGCGCCCTGGCCCTGTACTGGGCCGGGGTGAGCCTCTACGAGGCCGGAGATTACGGCCCGGCCGCGGAAACGCTTGCCCGGGCCGCCCGGCTGGACCCGTCCCTGGCGGCCAGCGCCGGGTATTACCAGGGCCTGTCCCTGGTCCTCTCCGGCCAACGGAAGGAGGGCCGGGAGATGCTGGCCCGGGTCCGGGACTTTTCCGGGGACCCCCGGCTGGCGGATTTCGCGGGCCAATGGCTGGACGCCACGGCCGGGGTGGGCCAGGGGCAGGCTCGGCCCTGGAGCCTGTACGTCAAGGCCGGCCGCGCCTGGGATGACAACGTGCCCCTGGACCCCCTGGACCGGGACCTGTTTTCCGAGGCCGACGACTGGGCCACCGTTCTCACCGCCCTGGCGGGGTACGAGCGGACCCTGGGGCAAGGGTATTACGCCGGGGCCGCATACCTCCTTCACCAGAGCCGGCACGACCGCCTGGACGACTTCGACCTCGCAGCCTCCGTACCCTCGGTGTACGCGGGAAGACGTCTGGGACGCCTGGACCTCTCCCTTTCCTACCGGTTCCACCACTACGGGTTCGGCGAGGAGCGCTACCTCAGCCGCCACGAGGGCGGGCCCCGGGCCGGGTGGGTTTTTTCGGAAAACACCCTGGGCGGCCTGGAGTACCGCTACGCCCAAAACGACTTTCACCAGGGCGACTCCGAGGACGGTTACTCCCACCGGCTGAGCGCGGACCTGGCCCGCCGCTTCGGGGGGCGGCACTGGCTGCTGGCCGCCCTGGCCCGGGAAGCCAACGAGGCCCGGGACCCTTGGCGGTCCTATCTCCAGAACGAAATGGGGTTTTCCGTCGTCTTTTCCCTGGCCTGGCGCGTCTCCCTGAACGCCGGGGTCCGGGCGTACGACCGGGAATACAGCCTCCCGGCCCCAGGGGTGGGCCAGAAGCGCCGGGACCTCTTCCGGGAGGCGGCCGTGGGCCTGGAGCGGCCCGTCCTCGCCCCCTGGTCGAGGCTCAGGCTGGAATACGGGTTCGGAAAGAATGATTCCAGCGACCGCCTCTATTCCCACGAGCGCAACGAGGCGGCCCTGTACCTGGTCCTGGAGCCCTGAGCCCGCAAACCCGGGGCGGTTCGGGGTCCGGTGTACCGAAAAAACAGGGAAAGGCGGCCCTTGGCCCCTTTCCGGGAGGTGGTCATGACAAGGCGTGTGATGTTGGCGGCGGTTCTTTCCGTTTTCCTGGCGACCGGGGCCCTTCCGGCGGCCGGGGCGGAACTCCTGCCTGGAAATCCCTCCATGCGGACGGGATACGCCCCGGGGCCGGGCAGCCCCGTGGGACGGGTCCAGCTCGTGGCGGGCCGGGTGGTCATCCTCCACGGGGCCGACCCCCTGACGGGCTACTGGGCCCGGGAGGGCCTGGACGTGTACGAGTCCGACATCCTGGTGGCCCTGGAAGACGCCAGGGCCCGGGTGGTCCTGGCCGACGAAAGCACCGTGACCCTGGCCCCCCGGACCCGGGTGACCATCGGCAGGAGCCGGTTCGATCCGGACGCCAAAAACCGGTCATCCTTCTGGAACCTCTTCCTGGGCAAGGCCCGGTTCGTGGTGACCAAGCTGGCGGGATACCGGCGGGCCGAGTTTTCCGTGAAGACGCCCACGGCGGTGTGCGGGGTGCGGGGATCGGATTTCGTGGTGGAGACCGACGGGGTCCTCACCGAGGTGTCCGCCCTGGAGGACACGGTCCTTTCCGTGGTGAGCGTGGCCCACCTGGAGGAGCCTCCGGTGATCCTGGAATCGTTTTCCCGTACCCGGGTGCCTGCCGGGGCCCTGCCCGGGGCCGTGGAGCGCATGGCCGAGGACGTGATCCGGGAGATCCGCCGGCCCTTTGCCTTCCCCGGACGCGGCGAAGGGGAACCGGCCAGGCCCCTCCCCGGCAACGGCCCGGCCTCCAAGCCGGACGGCCGGAGCGGGGAAGGCGCTCCCCTGCCGTCCGCCGGGTCCCGGCCGGACCGGAGCGGCAACCTCGGGCAGCCCGACCCGGTGAAACCCCCGCCCCCCCCCGTGGTCATGCCATCAGGCAACCTGGCCCAGCCCCGGCCCCCGGAAAACCTGCGCCCGAACACATCCATGCCCGATCTCCGGCCCCCCCAGATCCAGGAGCGCGTCCTGGAGAACCAGCACCAGGGCATCCTGGAGAACCGCCTGGACCGGGAGGTGAACACCCTGCCGGACCGGAACGTCTCCACGGAAACGGGGATCCAGCCCCCCGTGAACATTCAGCCTTAGCAGGCTGCCCCAAAACGCCCTCAGGCCGCCGGGAATATCCGGGCGTCCCGGGGGCAGCCCCCCCCCTTTTTCAAAGGGGGGCAGGGGGGATTCGTTCGAGAGGCAAAAACGTCCCGGGCGGCGTTGCGCTTCACCGGGGTGACTTGCGCCTCATTCCTCGGGACTCACGCGTCTTTCCTTTCGGTATGCAGCGTCTTCCCGGACAAAAAAAGGGCGCCCGGATATTCCGGACGCCCTTGGAGTCAGGCGGAAAAGCGGTCTTTGCCCGCTATCAGTGGCCGTTGATCCGAACCGTCATGCCTGCGGAGGCAAGGCTCCCGATGGTGAGGCTGCCCAGGGACTGACCCACGCCAAAGCCTGCGGATGCCCCCAGGCGGATGGCGGCGATGTGGGCGTTGCTCACCGAGGCGGGCAGGCCGATGACCAGATAGGAAGTGGTGCCGTCATAGCATGCGTCGATGGTCATGCCATCCGTGGTGCGGGGTCCGGCGGTGATGGTGGACAGGACCAGGAAGCCGGCCGTGGTGTAGGTGGTGCATCCGTCGTTGTCCCCCCAGGCGATGTAGCCGCCCGTGATCTCGGAGGTCATGTCGATGGTGATGCCCGTCTGGCCCGTGACGTCCCCCATTTCCGCGCCGCCCATCTCTTCCATGTTCATGAAGGCGGTCATGCCCGCCATGGCTCCGGCAGGAACCAGGAAAAGGGCCGCCAACAGGAAAACGAGGATGCGTTTCATGGGGGACCTCCCAAATGCGTGGTTGAAGGGATTCGTCAAGGCAAGGGCTCCCGGCCCCGATGGGACCGGCAACCTGAATATTCAGGATGAGAGTTACCGGAACGTACCGGGCGGGTCAAGGAAAAAACAGGCAGGCCGCCGGAGCCCGGCCGGCCCGATCTGAAGACTTTTCCACCATTCCATGGTATCCCTTTTCCGGGGGAAAACCATGCTCTTCGAGGACAAGACCAGCCCATCCAAAAGCCCCGCCAGCGGCGCCGAGACCGTGGAAGGCGTGGTGAACCGGATCCACTTTTTCAATGAGGAGACCCTCTTCACCATCGCGGTGCTGGACACGGAGTCCGGGCAGGTGACCGTGCTGGGGAGCCTGGGGGTGCTGCATCCCGGGGAGAAGATCAAGGCCCGGGGACGCCGGGAGGAACACCCCAAGTTCGGGGAGCAGTTCAGGGCCGTGTCCTGCGAGGTGGAGTTGCCCGTGACCCCCGAGGCCGTGGAGAGCTACCTCGCCTCGGGCCTGTTCAAGGGCGTGGGCCCGGCCCTGGCCCGGCGCATCACGGCCAAATTCGGCGTCAAGACCCTGGAGATTCTGGAGGAGGAACCGGAAAAACTCCTCAAGGTCAAGGGCATCTCCCGGCCCAAGCTCGCCCGCATCCAGGAGGATTGGCAAAAAAACGTGGCCCACCGCCGGGTCATGATGTTTTTGTCCTCCCACGGGGTCTCCCTGGCCTACGCCACCCGCATCCTTTCCGCCTACGGCGACCAGGCCGTCTCGGTCCTCACCTCCAATCCCTACCGCCTGGCCGACGACGTGGAAGGCATCGGATTCGTCACGGCCGACGCCCTGGCCCGGAAGATGGGCATCCCCCGGGACGCGGACATACGGGTGGAGGCGGGCCTGGTCCATGTGCTGGTGCGGGCTGCGGACCAGGGGCACTTCTACGTGCCTGAGGCGGATCTTCTGGAGGAGGCCCGGGGGCTATTGGGGGTGGATTCCGAACGGGCTGCCGGGCTGCTGGAAAAGGTCGCCGCCGAGGGCCGGGTGCACCTGGAGGAGTCCGGCGACGAGGTTGTGGACGGGGACGGAAGCGAAGGCGAAGGCTGCAGTTGTGGCGGCGGTTGTGGCAAAAATGTTTTTCTCCCGGTTTTTCTGGCTGTGGAGCGGGCCCTTTCCCGGCGCATCCTCGCCTTTCTCTCCGTGCCGCCGGAGCCGCCGCCCCTTTCCGGGGACGAGATCCTGGAAAAGGTCTTGAAGGGCCTGGCCATCCATCTGTCCGAGACCCAGTTGAACGTCCTCACCAGTGTGCTGGAAAACCGCATGTGCGTCATCACCGGCGGGCCTGGCACGGGCAAGACCACCCTCATCCGGTCCGTGCAGATGGTGTTCGAGTCTTTGGGCCGCACCACCGCCCTGGCCGCGCCCACGGGCCGGGCCGCCAAGAGGCTCACCGAGGTCACGGGCCGGGACGCGGCCACCATCCACCGCCTCCTGGGCTACGACTTTGCCACCGCCTCCTTCAACCACGACGAGTCCGAGCCCCTGGACCAGGATGTCATCATCGTGGACGAGGCGTCCATGGTGGACACCTTCCTCATGCACCACCTCTTTGCCGCCCTGTCCCTTTCCTCCACCCTGATCCTGGTGGGGGACGTCAACCAACTCCCCCCCGTAGGCCCGGGAAACGCGCTCCGGGACATCATGGCCTCGGGCCGGGTGCCCGTGTTCACCCTGGAGGAGGTTTTCCGCCAGGCCCGGGAAAGCCTCATCGTGAAAAACGCTCACCGGGTGAACCGGGGCCTGCCCACGGTGGACCCGCCCAAGTCCCCGGACGGGGAAAAGTTCGACTTTTACTTCATCGAGGAAAACAACGCCCAGCGTATGCAGAGCATGGTGCTCGCCCTGTGCCTGGACCGCATCCCCGAGGCCTTTGAGTTGGACGGGCGCACCGATATCCAGGTCATCACCCCCATGCACAAGGGCCCGGCCGGGACCATCGAGATGAACCGGCTGCTCCAGGAGGCCATGAACCCCGGTGCCGAGGAACTGGAACACCTGGGCCGCACGTTTCGGGTGGGGGACAAGGTCATGCAGGTGAAAAACAATTACTCCAAGGAGGTCTACAACGGCGATATCGGCACCCTGATCTCCGTAAACCGGGAGGCTTCCCTGGCAACCGTGGAGTTCGACAAGAGGGTGGTGACCTACGACTTCCCCGAGTTGGAGGAACTCACCCTGGCCTACGCCATCTCCGTACACAAGAGCCAGGGCTCCGAATACCCGGCCGTGGTGTTCCTCCTGTCCATGAGCCACTACCCCCTGCTCCAAAGGAACCTGGTGTACACGGGCATCACCCGGGCCAAAAAACTCCTGGTCCTCCTGGGCAGCCGCCGCGCCCTGGAAACCGCCCTGGCCAACGACCGCCCCAACCACCGCCGCACAAGATTGGCCCAAAGGCTGGCGGACGGGGCCGTGGGGGCCTGAAGAGAAAAGGCGTAGGTTGGGACAAGCGCAGCGCGTCCCAACAAAAAAAGGATGCGGTTCCTTGTTGGGACGCCCGCTGGTTGTCCCAACCTACGAAACTGGCGGACTGGATCGTGGTGGGCTTGAAGAGAAAATCAGAAAAATCAGATGATTACGCAGATCACACAGATTTTGTAGCGCCCCCCGAAAGAGCTTTGTCCGGCAAAACGCCCCAAGCCGGATTTCCCCCCTTTGACAAAGGGGGGCAGGGGGGATTTCTTTTTTTGAGGGACCACCCGGCCACCCGGGCGAAAAGAAAAGATTCCGGGGCACGGAGCGGGAAAAGAACGCGGAGCTTGGGATTTTGGGCGAGAACCTATTGTCCTTCGGACCCCGGCAACCAGTTGAGGCTGTGTCGCAATTGCAAACAGAGACATATTGGCCACAAGGTATAGAGGTTGGCGCTTAAGCATACCCCATATATTGTGGCAAAATGTTACTCAAATTGAATTGCGACACAGCCTCAACCAGTTGCCGGGGCCACCCAAACCTACGCCGCCCGAGGTAAAGTTGCCAGTGGCACCCGGGGAGATAAATCACTATGTTTAACCGAACAAAATCGCTAAAAAAACAGCTTTCGGTGGCAACCGCTCGTCTCCGAGCCAGTCACCGTGCCCTGGATTCTAAACACAAAGGTGGTGAGTTGGAGGAATATCGCTCGGCAATAGCAGAAGTGCTTCGACTGGAACGAGACCTATCTGCGTCACGCGATGAGCCGTATGCAATTTCTTGCCAGTTTCCCGTGCAGTGGGACATTGGAGCCCCATTGCCAATCCTGATGTGCAATGATAACAAAACATTTCTTACGTTCTACATCGACGAACCATGTCCAGACTGGTATGGGACATATGTTACCTCTGTCGATCCGGCTTCGCCCGAGCCGGCATCCTTATGTCTGGTTACATTTAATGGGTGCTTATCCTCCAAACTCGGCACACCGAACGACGAAGGTCAGGGAGGGCATGCTCTGGCAGGTAAAGGTTTGGAGGGATATACTGCTCAGATCGTTGTCAATTCACCGTGGCTTGCAGAGGTCGCTAAGGCCGAAAACTTCCGTTGTGAATCTCTCAATCATTACGTATTCTGGTTTCATGACAGCACATTCGAATGTCTGGCAGAATCTTTCAACGTTGAGGTCTGCTTTGAGCCCATGTCCACGCTCTTGGATAGAGTCCAAGCGAAACTATTGAAGTAGATCCCAGGTGCTATGGGTGGTCCCGGGGTTACTGGTTCCCCTCCATTTCCTCCAAAATCCTCGATAGCTGCCACATCTCCGCAGCCCAGGGCGCGAAGCGCAACAGTTTGCCAACCAACGAGCAGCCCGGCAAATGCCGGGGCCATCTCCTTTTCCTTCTCCGCGAAAACCTGCGTAATCTGCGGTTATTTTAGAAAAATCCATTTGCCGAGCCTCCCCCGGTTGACTTGGCCGGGGTTCTTTCCTACACTTTGACCTTATGTTTTGAAGTCCTTGCGAATTGGAGCGCGCCATGAATACCCGGCGGTTCGGCCTGGCTTGCGGGGTTTTGGCCCTGGCGGTTTTCCTTGCGCCCGGGGCCTGGGCCTGGGCTGATTCCACGGGAACCCCGGGACAGGAAAGGAACGCCGCCATGGAGGAAATTCTGGATCAGGCCCAGTGGCTGGGCCATGACGGGTTTCTCTTCCGCGCAGGGGGCAAGGTGGTGGTTTTCGACCCCTTCCGGGTGAAGACCTCCGAACCGGCGGACCTGATCCTCATTTCCCACGGGCATCATGATCACTGCTCCCCGGAGGACGTGGCCAAGTTCGTGGGCAAGGACACCGTGGTGGTGGCCACGGCGGACTGCACGGCCAAGCTCGCCGGGCTGGGGGCCGATGTCCGGCCCATAGCGCCGGGGGAGAGCCTCACGGTGGGCGGCATCGCGGTGAAGGCCATTCCCGCCTACAACACGGACAAGGCCTTTCATCCCCGGGCCAACGGTTGGGTGGGCTTTGTGGCGGATCTGGGCGGCGTCAGCGTGTACCATGCCGGAGACACGGATCTCATCCCGGAAATGGACGGGCTGGCCCCGGACATCGCCCTGCTCCCGGTTTCCGGCACCTATGTCATGACCTGGGAGCAGGCGGTGGAGGCGGCCCGGAGGATTCAGCCCAAGGTGGCGGTGCCCATGCACTACGGCGGTATCGTGGGAACGGGAAAGGATGCCGAAAACTTCGAAAAGGCCCTTCGGGGCGAGGTCCGGGTGAGGGTGTACAAATGATGAAAAAAGGTTTGTTCTTGCTGCTGGCGATCCTGCTCCTGGCCGCGCCCGCCCTGGCCGGGGAGCGCCTTTCCGTTTCCGTGTCCCGGGCCAACGTGCGTTCCGGGCCCGGAACGGGCTACCCCGTGCTCTGGCAGGTGGAGCGCTACTACCCCATGGAGGTGGTGAGCCGGTCCGGGGACTGGGTGCGGTTTTCCGATTTCGAAAAGGATCAGGGATGGCTCCACAAGGACCTGTTGGGCAAGACCCGGTCCGTGGTGTGCAAGGGTGATGACGTGAACGTCCGCACGGGCCCGGGCGCGGGCGATGCCGTGGCCTTCCGGGTCCAGCGGGGCGTGCCCCTGAAGGTCGTGTCCGAAAAGGGCGACTGGCTGGAGGTCCTCCACGCGGACGGCGACCGCGGATGGGTTCACAAGTCCCTGGTCTGGTGATTTACCAGGCTGTTTCCTGCATCTTTCAAGGCCCGGCAGGCACCTCCCGGGACAAAGGTTTTCATGAACCATCTTTTCAACGGCAGAAAAGTCATCGTGGGCATCGGCTCCGCCCTGGTGGACATCCTGGCCCATGAGGAAGAGGAGTTTCTCGTCCGCACGGGCGCGGCCAAGGGTGGCATGCAGCTGGTGGACCACCACCACGAGTTGGAGGCCCTCCTTTCCGGGGTTTCCGGCACGCCCAGCATCGTGTGCGGCGGATCGGCCTGCAACACGGTCATGGGCGTGGGACGCCTGGGGGGCCGGGGCCGGTTCGTGGGCAAGTGCGGCACGGACGACTTCGGCCGCCGGTTCCGGGAAGGGCTCGACGCCTGCAACATCGAGGCGAACCTCATCCATTGCGACGTGAACCCCACGGGCCGGGTGCTCTCCATCGTCACCCCGGACGCCCAGCGGTCCATGTTCACCTTCCTGGGGGCCTCAGCCCTGGCCCTGCCCGAGGAAATCGCAAGAAGCACGGCCTTTGACCAGGCCGCCGTGGTCCACGTGGAGGGATACCTCCTGTTCAACCCGGACCTCATCCGCATGGCCCTTTCCCGTGCCCGGGACGCCGGGGCGGCCATATCCCTGGACCTGGCCGCCTACACGGTGGTGGACCAGTCCCGGGACTTCCTCTTCGAACTGGTGGAAGAGTACGTGGACATCCTGATCGCCAACGAGGACGAGGCCCGGGCCTACACGGGCGAAACGGACGAGGCAACGGCCCTGGCCATTTTGGCCGAGCATACCGAAGTGGCGGTGCTCAAGGTGGGGGAGCGGGGCTCCCACATCGCGGCCAAGGGCCGCACCGTGCGGGTGCGGGCCATGGGCAACGGCCCGGCCCTGGACACCACCGGAGCCGGAGACCTCTGGGCCTCGGGCTTCCTCTACGGACTGGTCCACGGCATGAGCCTGGAAAAGGCCGGAGAGCTTGGCTCCGCCTGCGGATACGAGGTCTGCCAGGTCCTGGGGGCCCAGATCCCCGAAGAAGGATGGGAGCGCATCCGGAAGCTCCTGGACTAGCCGTTTCCGTTCCTGACATCCCTTCCGGGGGAGGACTCCGGCCCTTGGGGGCGTTGATCCTCCCTCGGCCTTTTTCCGGGCCAAGGACCCGATTTCATGCCCGATCCGCGCATCGTTGCCGCCATGAGTGACCCGGGCTTCTACCCCCACGCCCCGGAATCCGTGGAGGTGGTGCACACCCACGCCTCGGTGGTGTTTCTGGCCGGCCCCCTGGTCTACAAGATCAAGAAGCCCGTGGATTTCGGCTTCATGGACTTCACCAGCCTGGAGAAGCGCCGGGAGAACTGCCTCCGGGAGGTGGACCTGAACCGGCGGCTGGCCCCCAGCGTGTACCTGGGGGTGGACAAGGTTTTCCTGGACGCGGACGGGGAATACTCCCTTTCCGGGCCCGGCGAAATCGCGGAATACGCCGTGCGCATGAAGCGCCTGGACGAGGGGAAGATGTTCGCATCGCTCCTCTCCCAAGGGCTCCTCAACCGGGACCACGTCACGCGCCTGGCCCGGGTCCTGGCGGATTTCCACGCACGGGCCGCCACGGGCGGGGAGATCGACGCGGCCGGTCGGCTGGAATGCGTGGGAAAAAACCACGAGGAGGACTTCGCCCAGGTGGAGGGCTACGTGGGAACCATCCTGGGCCGGGAGCTTTTCGCCCTGCTCATCGCCTATGCGGACTGGTTCATGCTCCGCCGCCGCCGCCTCTTCGACCGCCGGGTGACCGACGGCCGCATCCGGGACTGCCACGGGGACCTGCACCTGGCCCACGTGTGCGAGGACAGGGGCGGGATCGTGGTGTTCGACTGCATCGAGTTCAACAAGCGGTTCCGGTACTCGGACGTGGCCGCCGAAGTGGCGTTCTTTGCCATGGACCTGGAGGCAAACGGCGCGTGGGATCTCTCCCGGGCTTTCACCCAGGCCTACCAGGAGGCCTCGGGGGACCGTCGCATGGGGCTGCTCCTGGACTTCTACAAGTGCTACCGGGCCACGGTGCGGGGCAAGGTGAACGCCATGGCCGCCAACGAGGCGGACGTGCCCCAGGCCCAGCGCGAAAAGGCCGTTGAAACCGCTTCCGCGTACTTCGATCTGGCCGCCCGCTACGCCTCCCGCCCGGCCCGGCCCCGGCTGGTGATCCTGTCCGGGCTTTCGGCCACGGGGAAAAGCACCCTGGCCCGGCCCTTGGCCCGTTTCCTGGACGCCGAGGTCCTGAGGACCGACGTGATCCGCAAGTCCCTGTTCAACATCCCCCCGGAAGAGCGGGTGCCCGAGGCCCTGGGAAGTGGCATCTACAGCCCCGAAGCCACGGAAAGGACCTACAGGGAGATGCGCCGCCAGGCAAAGGCGTTGCTTCTTCAGAGGAAAAGCGTCATTATGGACGCTTCCCACCAGCGCCGCCGGCACCGGGAACAGGCTGCGGAAACGGCGCGCCAGGGCCGGAGCGCCTTTTTTGTCGTGGAGTGCACAGCCCCGGAGGCCGAGGTGCGCCGCCGCCTGAACCGCCGCCTGACCGACCCGGCGGAGGTGTCCGATGGACGGTGGGAGGTTTTCCAGGCCCAGAAGAAGGACTGGGAACCCCTGGACGAGGTGCCCCAGGAGAGCAGGATCATTGTGGACACCTCGATCGTCCCGGGGGCGGAAGCCGCCTGCCGGGTGATCCGGAAGATGCTCTCTTCCCGGTGACGGGGCTCGTCCCCGCACCGCATTTTTACCGAAAACAGCAGCCCGGCGGACGGCCGTCCGCCCAGGAGGACCCATGGCAGCCAGAAAGCTGACCCGCAAACAGCTCTTGAGGGAGCCCGACGAGTTCATGACCGTCACCGGAACGGTCATCGCCTTTGTCCGGGGGCACAAAATTCAGATCCTGGCCGTTGTGGCGGTGCTGGTGGCCGCCGGTCTCCTGGCCCTGGGATTGGGCTGGTATTCCTCCCGGACCCAGATCAAGGCCCTGGCCCTCTACGAACGGGCCAGCACCCGTCTGGCCAACGTGGAATCCGCAGGCCAGGCCAGCCCCGAGGCCCTGGCGACCGTGGAGCAGGATCTCCAGAAGGTCCTCGACCAGTATGGCGGCACGCCCGCCGGGAATCTGGCCCGCATGACCATGGGGGACGTGGCCTACAAGAAAGGCGATTTCGCCGGGGCGGTGAAGTGGTACGGGAACGCCGTGGAAAAATTCGCCGAGGACCCCATGTCCCTGGCCCTGGCCAGGAGCGGATTGGCCTACGCCCTGGAGGCCCAGGGGGAGCCGGACCAGGCCCTGGAGGCCCACCGGGCCGTCATCGAGGGCCCGGACGCCGGGCTGGCCCAGGATTCCGCCTTCCGGTCCGCCATGGTCCTACGGGCCCAGGGCAAGGACCAGGAGGCCGCCCAGGCCCTGGCCGCCTTCGTGACCCAGTACCCGGACAGCCCCTACACCCGGGTGGCCCAGGAAGAGTTGAACGCCCTGGGAGGCTGACAAAGGGCTTGGCTTTTCGACCTTTTTGCGAGGCCATCAAAACAGGGCCCCTTTGAAACACGGTTCCCCCTGCCCCCCTTTGAAAAGGGGGGCAGGGGGAATTTTTTTCCTGCGTTTCGCTGGGTTGAACAGAACCCCGCCTGCCTCCTTGAAAAAACGGATGGAAACCCGGCCGCTGGAACCGGACAGGTCTTCCGGTAGGCGCTCCGAGGGATAGCCTGAAATTCTTGGGGTGGTCTGGTGGAGTCTGAAATGGAAAGGGCCGGTCGCTATCGCGACCGGCCCTTTCCAGAGGAAAACGGAGGAAAACGAGGAAACGGAGGAAGAAGAGAGCTTCGTCCGCATGCCTAACTATGCTTGCAAGCACCCTGCCAAAGCCTGCCCCTGGAGCCTCTTTCCCCCAAAATTTTTATTTTTTCCAGTCATTCCGGGTTGTTGTCTTTCGTCGGCCGCCGGGCTCCCCCAAACGGGAACCCCGGTCGGGCCGCTTTGGCGGCCCCGGCAGGGCCGCCGGGTTCAGAATCTTGAACCAGGAAAAACCTGTTTGGGCTGAAAGCCTTGTCCAGCAAGGCTCTTGGCAATTTCCCCCAAAGTTCAAAATTTTGAACCCTGCTCCGGGCCGGCGAGGCTGATACAGCATAACCATATGAATTGTTTTTGTTTTCAGCCAATATTCAGTCCCGTGAACCCTTGTCCAGCCCGTACTTCTTGATCTTCTGGGAAAGCCCGCTTTTGGCGATGCCCAAAAGGTCCGCCGCGTGGGCCTGGACATTGCCGGACATGCGCAACGCCCGGATAATCATGGCCTTTTCCACCTCGGTCAGGGCGTCGGAGAGCTTGGCCGCGGCCGGGATGCCCTCCACGTGGAGGGTGTTCTTCACCGAGTCCCTGAACTCCCGGGGCAGGTCCGCCACGCCGATGTTCTGGCCGGAGCACAAAATGATGGCCCGCTCCATGACGTTCTCCAGTTCCCGGACGTTCCCGGGCCAGGCGTAATCCTCGAACAGGCGCTCCACCCCCGGCGTCACCCCCGCCACCGGAGGGCCTGCCCGCCGCAACCCCGAGAATTTCTTGATGAAGTGCTCCGCCAGGAGACGGATGTCCTCCCGCCGCCCCCGCAGGGGGGGAAGCTGGAGGGGGAGCACGTTCAGCCGGTAAAAGAGGTCTTCCCGGAAGCGCCCCCGGGCCATGAGTTCCCGAAGGTCCTGGTTGGTGGCCGCGATGAGCCGGATGTCCACGGAGATGGCCTTTTCCCCGCCCACCCGCTCGAAGACCTTCTCCTGGAGCACCCGCAAGAGCTTCACCTGGACCGCCGGGGTGATCTCGCCGATCTCGTCCAGGAACAGGGTGCCCCCGTCCGCCAGCTCAAAGCGCCCCTTCTTCTTGGATGCCGCGCCGGTAAACGCTCCCTTTTCGTGGCCGAAGAGCTCGCTTTCCAGCAGGCTCTCGGCCAGGGCTGCGGCCGAGACAGCCACAAAGGCGCGGTCCCGGCGGGGGCTGTTGAAGTGGATGGACTTGGCCACCAGTTCCTTGCCCGTGCCGGATTCCCCGGTGATGAGGACCGTGGCGTCCGTGGGGGCGACCTTTTGGATGGTATCGAACACCTCGGACATGGCCGGGCTCTTGCCCACGATGTTGCCAAAACTGTACCGGTCCCCCAATTCGTCGCGCAAAAGGCGGTTTTCCCGCACCACCCGGCGCAGGGCCAGGGCCTGCTTCACGAACAGGATGAGCTGCTGGTTCTGGAAGGGCTTCCAGATGTAGGAGTGGGCCCCCCGGTCCATGGCCTCCAGGCCCATCTCCACGGTGCCGTAGGCGGTCATGACGATAACCGGCAGGTCCGGGTCCAGGGCGCGGGCACGGGACATGAGCTCCACCCCGTCCATACCGGGCATCTTCATGTCCGTGACCAGGAGATCCAGGTCCGAGACCTCGATGATGCCCAGGGCCTCGGGGCCGGAGTTGGCCGTCAGGGTCTCGTAGCCCTCGTCCGTGAGGATCGCGGAGATGACCGGCGGGTAGTTCTTCTCATCGTCAACGATTAAGATCGTTTCCATGGCTCGTCATGGGGAGCTTGATCCGGACGCGTGCGCCGCCGGCCGGGGAGTTTTCCATCCACACCCGGCCCCCGTGGGCTTCCACCACGTTGCGCACCACGCAGAGTCCGAGACCGGTGCCCCGCTCCTTGGTGGTAAAAAAAGGGTTGAAGATCTTCTTCAGGTTGGCCTCGTCCACGCCGGGCCCCGAGTCCGTGACCGAGACCTCCAGGCTGTCCCCGTCGGAAAACAGGTCCACCACCATGTCCCCACCCCCGGGCATGGCCTGCATGGCGTTGATGAACACGTTCAGCAGGCACTGGTGGACCTGGTTGGCGTCGGCCTGGATGCCGGGGGTCTCGCCGTGGTGGTGCACGGTGACGCGGTGCCCCTCCTCGTCCAGCCGGGGCGCCAGGTGGACCAGGGTCTTTTTCAGGACCTCCTCCACCCGGGTCTCGGCCATGCGGGGGACCGGGGGCCGGGCGAAATCCAGGAAGTCCGTGATGATGTTGTTGAGCCGGGTGGACTCCTCGATGATGACGTCCGTGAGCCGGGTGGCGGCCGGGTCCTTGTCCCCGGCGCGTTTCTGCAAAAGCTCGGCCGTGCTCCGGATGATGCCCAGGGGGTTCCGGATCTCGTGGGACACCCCGGCGGTCATCTCCCCCAGGGAAGCCAGGCGCTCGGCCCGGGAAAGCTGCTCCTCCAGCTTCAGCCGCTCCTCGGCCCTGCGCCACAGGATGGCCTCCCCCCGCTGGACGTAGAAGCGGAGGATGAGGAACAGGAGCCCCATGATACCCGCGGATGAGGCCACGATGAGCAGCTGGAACCAGAAGATGGTCCGGTAGTCGGCGGACAGGTCCTGGGTGATCTCCACCACCCCCAGGAGGTGCCCGGAGACGTCCTCCAGGGGCTTTTCCGCGAACAGGGGGGAAAAGGTCCTCAGGCGGCTCTCGTCCGGGATGCCCATGAGGATGGCGAAAAAGGACCCGCTCTGGATGAGGCGGGAGGTGGTGCGGCCCTCCAGGGCCTGGACGTACTCCAGGCCCCCGGCCCCCTCCTTGCCCACCAGGTCCGGGTCAAAGCTGTAGGAGACGACGTTCTCCGTGTCGTAGAGGGAGACCCGGTCCACATTGAATCCGTGCAGCGTGCTCTTGATGACCCGGTCCATGCGGTCGTACTGGACCTCGTTGGAAAGGCGGATGCGGCCGAACTGGAGCGCGGTGGGCAGGACGAACTTGTGGAATATCTGGTGGTTCAGGTTGTTGGCCAGAAGCAGCGCGTAGGCCTCGCTTTTCTGCAACAGCACGGTCCGGGCCCGGTGGGTGATGATCATGGACAGAAGAAGCGTCCCGATGAAGATGACCACGAGGCTGACGAAGGTGAAGTTCTTCACCAGCTCGAAGGGCTTCACCGTGTCCCGGGAAAGGGTGGTCCGGATTTCGGCCAGCGCCTCCCTTTCGGCCCGGCGCCGGCCCGCCGCCAGCCAGGGGCGGAGCGCCCTAATTCGAGGGAAAGGGGACATTGGCCATGATCGTCTTGAGGTCATCGTCCATGAAGCGGATTCCCGCCCCGATGAAGTACGATTCCCGGCCCCGGTTGGAAAGGAAGTCGTCCACTCCGCCCAGGACGAACAAATGGCGGATGGGGGAGAACTCCACCTTGGCCTTCAGGTGGGGATCCCGGTCCGGGTCGAAGTCAAAGGCCTCAAAGGTGAGGGCCAAGCGGTCCCGGAAAAAGTGGTAATCCGCCCCCACGCCCCCGGTGGACTCGAAGATGCCGCCCCTCAAGGTCAGGTTGCCGAAACGCTTGGCGATCTGGGCGGTGAACTTGATGTCGTTTTCGTCCACCCTGGTCACCACCTGGCGGGTGGTGGCGGTCCCGTTGGTGACGGTGGTGATCTCCTCCACGTTTTCCACCCCCGCCGTGTCGTCCACCACGCCCAGGAGGTAGTACTTGTCCTCCCGGGGCTGGATGCGCACGGTGAGGTAGCTCTTGGTGTCGTTGTTCTCCCCCAGGTATTCCCCCGAATACTCCAGGTAGGTGCGGAACATGTCCGCCCGGCCCAGGTAGTCGTTCACGTTGGAAAGGGCGCTGTTCAACTGGTTGATGGTCTCGTCGTCGTTTATGAGCCGCCCCAGGGAGCCCTGGCCTTTGTTCAGGCGCCGGCTGATGTCCTCCCAGGATGTGAGGGTGTTGTTCAGGCTGTCCACGGTCTCGTTGTTCAGCTTGTTGGAAAGGTCCTCCAGGGAGGCCAGGACGCCGTTCAGCTTGTCGGCCGTCTCCGGGTTGTTCACCAGCTGGCCCAGGGTGCCCTGGCCGCTGTTGACCTTGTCGATGACCTCGGCCAGGGCGGCCAGGGTCCGGTCCAGGCGCGCCGAGGCGTCCCGGGCCGAGACCATGATTTCCCCCAGGTCGCCGCCGTGCTGGTCCCCCGCTTCCCGCAGGGTCCGGGAAAAAACGGCCAGGTTTTCCACAATCTCCCCGGCCTGGGCCGTGTTGGCCTGGACCGCGGCGTTCATGGCCTCGGCCATCTCCCGGAGGTTTTTCACGATGGAGGACAGGGACTCCCGGCCCTCCTCGCCTCCCATCACGCCGCCAAGGGTGTTGGTGACCCGGCGGATGTCCCGGGCGATCTTGCCCATCTCGGTCAGGAGTTCGTCCACATCCGTGGGGGTGGAGCTTTTCACGATACGTTCACCGGGCATGAGGCGGGGGGCGGACAGGGAGCCGGGCACCAGTTCCACGTACTTGTCCCCCAGAATGCCCTTGGTGCGGATGGTGGCCTCCGAGTCCCGGGTGAGGCGGATCTCCTTGCGGAGCACCAGGGCCACCCGGGCCTGGTTTCCGTCCAGGGTCACCCCGGCCACCCGGCCCACCTGGACCCC
>Ga0180009_10002326_pt1 | contig 22419 bp, 17 predicted proteins | sample OS_PC_MetaG_FD_123537 | JGI IMG/M metagenome (GOLD analysis project Ga0180009, IMG submission 123537) | Groundwater microbial communities from the Aspo Hard Rock Laboratory (HRL) deep subsurface site, Sweden - OS_PC_MetaG | ecosystem: Environmental > Aquatic > Deep subsurface > Groundwater...
CTTCTCGCCTCCAATCGTGCCACTGGCACGATTGGCCAAACGACGGTTCGAAGTGCGCAGAACCGGTTTCCACTTCTGCGCACGATGCTCTAAAACAGCCCGCCGCGGCCGGCGTTCGGATCGGCGAACCCGTCCTCGAGATTGAGGAAGGCGCTCGAATCGACGCCGATCACCGAGGTGACGAGGTTCGGTCCGGTCCCCGGCTTGAAGGCCTCGAGAATGGCCGCCTCGCCGGAAATGGCGGCGACGCCGGTGGCCGGGTCGATCCATTCCTGGCTCATGCCCGAAGGCATGTTGAACGGCGTCGGCGGCTTGCCCTCGAGGGCCTTTTCCATGAAGTTCGTGAAGATCGGCGCAGCGAAGGTGCTGCCCGTTGCCTGCCGGCCCATCGAGCGCGGGTTGTCGTAGCCGACATAGACCCCGACCGCCAGTTCCGGGGTGAAGCCAACGAACCAGGCGTCCTTGTAGTCCGAGGACGTGCCGGTCTTGCCGGCCACCGGCCGGTTGAGCCGGCGCGCTTCGGTGCCGGTGCCGCGCCGGATCACGCCCTCCATCATCGAGGTGATCTGGTAGGCGGTCATCGGGTCCAGCACCTGCTCGCGATTGTCGATGATCAGCGGCTCGGGCTGGTTGTTCCATTCCTCGACGACGCAGCCGTCGCAGACGCGCTCGTCGTGCTTGAAGATGGTGGTGCCGTAGCGATCCTGGACGCGGTCGATCAGGGTCGGGGTGATGCGGCGTCCGCCATTGGCGATGGTGGCGTAGGCCGAGGTCATTTGCAGGTCGGTCGTCTCGCCGGCGCCGAGCGCCATCGACAAGACCGGCAGCAGGTCGCCATAGATGCCGAACAGCTTGAAGTATTCGACCACGAGCGGCATGCCGATATCCTTGGCCAGCCTGACCGTCATGACGTTTCGCGAATTCTCGATGCCGCGCCTCAGGGTCTGCGGCCCGTAGAATTCCTGGGCGTAGTTTTCCGGCCGCCACACCGATCCGTCGGGATTGACGATTTCGAGCGGCGCGTCGAGCACCACCGAGGCCGGCGTGTAGCCGTTGTCGAGCGCCGCCGAATAAACGATCGGCTTGATCGACGAGCCGGGCTGCCTGAGCGCCTGCGTTGCTCGGTTGAATTCCGAGGCGTCGAACGAAAATCCGCCCACCATGGCCAGCACGCGCCCGGTGCGCGGGTCCATGGCAACGATGGCGCCTTCGACCTCGGGCACCTGTTCGAGCGTATAGACGCCTTCCTCGTCCGCGACGGCGCTGACATAGACGACATCGCCGACATGGAGGACCTCGCCAAGCTTTTTGGAGATCCAAGAAATCGTCCGGCCCGGCAGCGATGCGGTCACGCGGTCGGGCAGCATCCGGTCATCGACATCGGTGCCGGGCCTCAAACCGATCCTGGCCTCGTTGGTGTCCAGTTCGAGCACCACGGCGAGGGTCCATTCCGGCACGTCGCTGAGTGGCTTGACGGCGTTGATCGCCGCGCCCCAGTCGCCGCCCGAGACGTCGATCGTCGCCACGGGACCGTGGAAGCCCTTGGTGCGGTCGTAATCGATCAGCCCGTCCATCAGCGCCCGGCGCGCCTGTTCCTGCATCTTTGGATCGAGCGTCGTCCTGACGCTGAGGCCCCCGCCATAAAGCTGGTCCTCGCCATAGAGCTTGGCGAGTTCACGGCGGACCTCCTCGGTGAAATACTCGGCGGCATAGACGCGCGTACCGGTTTCGCGCGGCACGACGTCGAGGCTGTCCTTCTTGGCATCCTCGCCGTCTTTAGCCGTGATATAGCCGTTCTCGACCATGCGATCGAGCACCCAGTTGCGCCGTTCGATGGCGGCCCTTGGGTGTTTGAACGGGTGGTAATTATTGGCGCCCTTGGGCAGCGCCGCCAGATAGGCAACCTCGGAAAGCTTCAGCTCGTAGAGCGCCTTGTCGAAATAATTGAGTGCCGCCGCCGCGACGCCATAGGTCTGGCCGCCAAACGAACCCATGAAGATTTCATTGAGATAAAGCTCGAGAATCCGGTCCTTGGAAAAGGTCGTTTCGATTCGGATGGCGATCAGCGCTTCCTTGGCCTTGCGTTCCCAGGTCTGCTCGGAGGAGAGCAGGAAGTTCTTTGCAACCTGCTGGGTGATCGTCGAGCCGCCGCCCTGGATTGCACTGTCGCCCTCGACGCGCGCCAGGAAATTGTCCCTGAGGGCACGGATGGTGCCGTCGAGCGAGATGCCGCCGTGGCTGTAGAAATCCTTGTCCTCGGCGGAAAGGAAGGCCTCGACGACGATGGGCGGAATGGTCTCGATCGGCTGGAACAGCCGGCGCTCGCGCGCATATTCGGCCAACAGCGTGCCGTCCGCCGCATGGACGCGGGTGGTGACCGGCGGCTGGTAGTCCTTGAGCACGGTGTAGTCGGGCAAATCCGCCGACAGCACCGAGATGTACCAGGCCACCCCGCCGATGGCGATCAGTCCGACAAAGACCGAAAAGCCGAAAAACCAGCTCAGAATGCGCAGCATGAATGCCCGTTCCAGAATTGCCCAAACTTTGCCGTCAGATGGCGGTCTCGCCCGACTTGACGGCGGAAATGTGGTGGCGCCGCAGGCGCGTCGACCGGTTTAATCAGTTTTGATCGATCCCGTCAAAATAGGCGGCGATGCCGGCGGCGATCGCGTCGGCGGTCTCGTCGCGCCAGTCCTTGCGGGTCAGGTTGGCGACATCGGCCTCGTTCGACAGGAAGCCGAGCTCGATCAGGAGTGCCGGAATTTCGGGCGCCTGCAGCACGTAAAAATCGGCGCGGTGCAGCGGAATCTTCCTCAGGCGCGTGTGCGATTCGAGGCTTTGCAGGACGGCCTGGGCAGCCTGGAAGGACTTGCGCCGCGTTTCGCGCTGCATCAGTCCGACAAGGATCGAGGTCACCCGCTCGTCGCTGTCGGGCGGCACGAATCCAGCGATCAGGTCGGCGCGATTTTCCCGTTCCGCCAGAATCCGGTCGAGCTCGTGTGTTGCCTTCTCGTCGCGCATGTAGAGCGAGGTGCCGCGGATGGCGGTGTCCTCGAACTTGTCGGCATGGATGGAAATGAACAGGTCCGCCTTGTTCGCCCGTGCCAGCGTCACACGGTCCTCGAGCTTGACGAAAGTGTCGGCGTCGCGGGTCATCGATACATCGAACCGGTTCATCGCCACCAGAAGACGCTGCAACTCGAGGGCGAAATCGAACACCACGTCCTTTTCCCTGATACCGTTGAAGGCTTCGGCGCCGCCGTCGATGCCGCCATGCCCGGGATCGATGACAATGAGCGGCCGCGGCGTGCCGGAAGTGATGGTCACCGGCGACGGGGCCGGCTGCGCCGCCGCCGTCGCGGCTTCGGCCGCGGCAGTGGCCGCATCCGCCGCCGCCTGCCGCGCCAGCGCCGCCTTGTAGTCCTCGGAGACGCGCTCGGCGAATCGCGCCGGCGAATCCGGGATGAGATCGACGATCAGCCGCGCCGGCTGGTCGTCCACCGGCGCGACGAGATAGGCCTGCTGCACCTGGGCCGGTGCCGAAAGCGTCAGCGTGGCGCGCACCCGCCCCGCCTCGGCTTTGGCAAGCGCATAGACGCCGATCAGCCCGTCGCCGGCCGGCGTTTCATCGATCGGCGCCGCGAGTCCCTCCGCCCGCATGTCGACGACAATACGGTCGGGACCGTTGAGCGCGGCAATGGCGAATTCGGTCACGGCGTTCAGATCGACGATCAGCCGCGCTCTTTCGTCATTGTTGAGAATACGCAGGCCCGCGACCTCGGGCGGTGGCGCATCCGCCTGCTCGGGTGCCGCGACAGCCGGCACATCCGCCGCGCCATCGGCCTGCGCCAACGCCGCCGGGACCGCCCAGCATAGCGCCAGGACCGCGAAAATCAGGGCGAAGCCTTGCTGCATGGCGCTTTTTCGGGGCCAGTCCGGCATGCGCGATCCTGCATTCGAGTGAGGGAATCGGGGCGTTTCGCTACATAGCAGACCGAGCGCCTTCATGCTGCATCCGTTCTATCTCGACCCGTCCATACGCGACAGCCAAACTGACTTTCCTGTTGCCAATTTGACGCAACCCACCTAAAGGCAGAAGCGTGGTGCAGTGTGCCGCACCTTCATGCACGCGCGACCGTCCGCCCTGATGGCGACATGGTTCGCGTACAAAAGAAACTAACGGGACACGCGGCGCCGCGCTGTGGCCACGCAGCGGGGAAGCGCCGGCCATCTCGGGCCATCGCCAATGGCGATGCGTTTCGCAGAACACGGAACATGCACGCCGGATTTCAGGGTGCGCATTGTCCCGAAACGGAATTTCGGTCCGTTGCGGCCGAACAGAACAGCGACGCCGCGAGCGGCGTCGGCCGTTCGAACAGGGAAGATCGATATGGACGAATGCGGCGGAAGGAGCGGAATTCAATCGCGCGTCCGCCGCCTGCGTCATCCGATCTTCATCACAACCGGCGCCATGCGCGCCCTTTCAGACAACCAGAGCACCTCGCCCGGCGCCCTTGCGCAGCCCTCATGGCTGGCGGAAATGGGCGCGCGACGGTGTGGAGTAAGAATTGATGTCAACCAAAAGAATGCTGGTGGATGCCACCCACCCGGAAGAAACCCGGGTTGTCGTGACGAGCGGCAACCGTCTCGATGAGTTTGATTTCGAAGCCGCCTCGCGTCGGCAATTGCGCGGAAACATCTATCTGGCCAAGGTCACCAGGGTCGAACCGTCCCTGCAGGCGGCCTTTGTCGATTATGGCGGCAACCGCCACGGTTTCCTCGCCTTTTCCGAAATCCACCCCGACTACTACCAGATTCCCGTCGCCGACCGCGAGGCGCTGAAGGCCGCCGAGGCCGCCGCCGACGAGGACGATGCCGTCGCCGAACCGGCGCCGGCCGACGAGCCGGAGGAATCCGAAGCCGCCACCGAGGACGAAAACGCCGAATCCGACGGTGCCAATGTGCAGCAGGCCGAAGCCGGGGACGAAAGCGTCGACGATGTCGGCGGCGACGACGCCATCGAGGAAGCGCAGAACCGCAAGCGCAACCTGTTCCGCAAGTACAAGATCCAGGAAGTGATCAAGCGCCGCCAGGTCATGCTGGTGCAGGTCGTCAAGGAAGAGCGCGGCAACAAGGGCGCGGCGCTGACGACCTATCTGTCCCTGGCCGGCCGCTATTCGGTGCTGATGCCCAATACCGCCCGAGGCGGCGGCATTTCGCGCAAGATCACCAACGCCGTCGATCGCAAGCGGCTGAAGGAAATCGCCACGGAACTGTCCGTGCCCGACGGCATGGGCGTGATCCTTCGGACCGCCGGCGCCGCCCGCACCAAGGCCGAAGTCAAGCGCGACTTCGAATACCTGATGCGGCTGTGGGAGAATGTCCGCACCCTGACCCTGACCTCGCAGGCGCCCAACCTCGTTTACGAGGAAGGCAGCCTGATCAAGCGCACCATTCGCGACCTTTACAGCAAGGATATCGGCGAGGTGCTGATTGCCGGCGACGCGGCCTATCGCGAAGCCAAGGACTTCATGAAGATGATCATGCCGTCCCACGCCAAGAACGTGAAGCCGTACAAGGAAGACCAGCCGATCTTCTCGCGCTTCTCGGTCGAATCCCAGCTCGACGCCATGTTCTCGCCGCAGGTCACCCTGCCGTCTGGCGGCTATATCGTCATCAACCCGACCGAGGCGCTGGTTTCCATCGACGTCAATTCCGGGCGCTCGACCCGCGAGCACAATATCGAGGACACCGCCTACCAGACCAATCTCGAGGCCGCCGACGAAGTGGCGCGCCAGCTGCGCCTCAGGGATCTCGCCGGTCTTGTGGTCATCGACTTCATCGACATGATGGAGCGCCGCTCCATCCGCAATGTCGAGCGCCGTCTGAAGGACGCCCTCAAAAACGACCGCGCCCGTATCCAGGTCGGCCGCATTTCCCATTTCGGCCTGATGGAAATGAGCCGCCAGCGCATCCGCTTCGGCGTGCTCGAAAGCTCGACCCATACCTGTCCGGTCTGCCAGGGCGCCGGCATCGTCCGCTCGGTGGAAAGCCTGGCGCTGATGGTCATGCGCGCCATCGAGGATCACGTTCTCAAGAAGAACGGGCAGGCCCTCAACGTGCGCGTGCCGACCGAAGTGGCCCTCTACATCCTCAATGCCAAGCGCGTCACCCTGATGGATCTCGAAGCCAAGTACGACCTCGGCATCGCCATCACCGCCGATGACAAGCTCGTCGGCAACCATTTCCACATCGAGCGCGCCGAATCCCGCCTGCCCGGCGCCGAAGTGCCGCGCGCGCCCTTCGTCAAGGTGGACAGCGCCGAAATGCGCGACCTCGACGACGAGGTGGACGAAGACATAGCGGAAGAAGAAGAGACCGAAACCGTTGCCGCCGAAGACGACGCCGACGCTGCGGGCCGGTCGTCGCGCCGCCGCCGCCGCCGTGGCCGGGGCCGTGGCCGGACGGAAGCGGAGACCGCAATCGGGACCCGCGCCGACAGCGAGGCCGAGTCGGAGGGCGAAGCCGAATCGGAGGGCGAAACCGAGGAGGCCACCACCACCGGCGAGGACGGCGAGCCGCGCAAGCGGCGTCGGCGCGGTCGCCGCGGCGGAAGGCGCAACCGCAAGCCGCTGACCGATCTGGTCGAAGGCGAGTTCGAGGCGCAGGAGGCCATCGAAGGCTGGCATCGCCCACCCCTGGCCGAACATGTCGCCAAGGCCGTCAACGATTTCGACGCCGGCGGCGTGCCGGTTCCGGACAATGATTTCGACGCGCCGGTCAAGCGTGGCAGGAACGAGACGCCGGCAGCCGAGGCCGTCGAACCGGCCGAAGAACCCGCCGCCGCGGTGCAAGCCGCGTCCGTGCCCGCCGGAGAGGAAAAGCCCAAACGCAAACCGCGCCGCTCCCGCCGCAGGGCGGGCGAGGCGGAGCCCGAAGCGCCGGCCGAGACCGAAGCGCCGGCCGAGCCGGTGAGCGCCCGCGCCGCCGAGGCGACGGCCGAGGATTCGGTCGCCGAGACGGCGCCGGCCAAGAAGCCGCGTCGGTCGCGCAAGCCGTCCGCCGCCAAGGCCGGCGAGGCGCATGCCGCGCCTGAACCCAAGGCCGCCGCCGAACCCGCCGCCGCGCCAAAGGTAAGCGAACCCGCCGAACGGGCCGAGCCGCGGAGCGCGGCCGGAGCGCCGGCTACCGAAGAAGCCAAGCCGCGTCGCCCGAAGCGCGAACTTCCCGAGGAGGGCATCGTCGTCACTTCCTCGAGCGCGGCCGAGGAAAAACCCGAGGACGACGACAAGAAGAAAAAGACCGGCTGGTGGCAGCGCGGCTTTTTCGGCTGATCCTTTTGCGTACAAAGTGAATCGAAAAGGGGAGGCTCCGGCCTCCCCTTTTTTCCTCGCTTCGCCGTCACGCTTTGCGTCGCTCGCGATCGCAGCCGCCATCATCCTGCCATTTCCCGACAGCATCTGCCGTCATATGATGACTTCGCTTCATCATTGGCCCTTCGTCCGCCCATGTCCCGCACCGAACGTCTGTTCGACCTTCTGCAGATCCTCAGGGGTCACCGCCGTCCCGTCACCGGCCAGACGCTGGCCGACGAGCTCGGCGTCTCCATCCGCACGCTTTATCGCGACATCGCCACCCTGCAAGGCCAGGGCGCCGACATCGAGGGCGAGCCGGGGCTCGGCTATGTATTGAAGCCGGGGTTCATGCTGCCGCCGCTGATGTTTTCCGAAGAGGAGATCGAAGCGCTGGTCCTCGGCTCGAAATGGGTGGCCGACCGCGCCGATAGCCGGCTCGGCGCCGCCGCCAACCAGGCTCTCGCCAAGATCGGCGCGGTGCTGCCGCGCGACCTCAGGGACCAGCTCGAAACCAACGGGCTCTATATCGCGCCGGGCCGGCCCATCGAGGCCGGTACCATCGATCTCGGCGTCATCCGCCAGGCGATCCGCCGCGAGCACAAGCTTGAGATCGACTATGCCGATGCGGAAGGCAGACCAAGCAAACGCACCATCTGGCCATTCGTGGTCGGCTTTTTCGACCAGGTCCGCGTCATCGGCGCCTGGTGCGAATTGCGCGACGACTATCGCCATTTCCGCGCCGACCGCATCCGCGCCGTCGTCGAAACCGGCAAACGCTATCCGCGCCGCCGCCAAGCCCTGATCGCCGACTGGCGCGCCCGGCTCGATATTCCCGAGCAACACAAGCTGCCGGAATCCGACAGGAAATGACCTTAGCCTTGCGCATTCGCAATCGGAGACCCGCAATGGCCGCCCCGTCCTTTCTCATCCTCTACGTCAAAAATCTTCACAAGAGCATTGAATTTTATAAGCGCGTCCTAGGAATGTCGCCAGCCGACCAGGCGCCCGGCTTCGCCATGTTCGTCCTGCCCAACGGGCTCAAATTCGCGCTGTGGCTGGCCGGTACGGTCGATCCGGAGGTCGAGACCGGCGGCGGCGGTGCCGAATACGGCATCGCGCTTCCGGCCAAAAGCGATCTTGCGGCAAGCTACGACGCCGCCCGCGCCGACGCGCTCAACGTCATCCAGCCGCCGACCGAGATGGCATTCGGGCTGACCTATGTCGTCGAGGACCCCGACCGCCATCGCATCCGCTACTACGTGCCGGCGGCGTGACCGGGCGGCCGGCGCCTCACCCAGCGACGAACCGTCCGATCCGCTCGAGCGCCTCGTCGATCTCGCCCGGCGTGCCGGCATAGCAGAAACGCATGTAGCGGTGGCCTTCGATACGGTCGAAATCCACCCCCGGCGCCGCCGCGACGCCCGCCTGCCTGAGCAGCGCCCTGGCAAAGACCATCGAATCGTTGGAGAAGCGGGAAATCTCGGCATAGTGGTAGAAGGCGCCGTCGCCCGGCGCCCCGTCGATGCCGAGCGCCGTAAGTCCGGCGGCCAGAACGTCGCGGTTGCGCCGATAGGCCAATTTTTGCGCCTCGGCATAGTCGGTGGCGCCGAGCGCCGCCACGGCCGCAATCTGGCTAAGAGTCGGCGCCGAGATGAACAGGTTCTGCTGCAGCATCTCGGTCTTCCTGACCAGCCGTTCGGGCAGCACCATCCAGCCGACGCGCCAGCCGGTCATGCAATGGTATTTCGAGAACGAATTGATGACCACGGCGTCGTTCGTGTGTTCGAGCGCGCTCGGCGAAGACGCGCGATAGTCGAGCCCGTGATAGATTTCATCCGAAATCAGCTCGATGCCGATCTCGACCGCGACATCGGCCAAACCATCGAGCTCGGCCCTGTCGAGCGCCGCCCCGGTCGGATTGGCCGGGCTTGCCAATAGCAGCCCGTCGAACGGTGTCGCCTCATGCGCCGCCCGCAGCGCCTCTGCCGTCAGCTTCCAGCCGTTTTCGGCGAAAACCGGGATTTCGACCGGCGAAAAACCCATGCCGTAAATGGTGTTGAGATAGGCCGGATAGCCCGGCCGCGTCACCGCGATCCGCCCGCCCGCCGGGATGGCGGCGAGGAAGGCGAGCAGGAAACCGGCCGACGAGCCGGTGGTGACCACGATCCGCTCCGGATCGACGGCGACGCCGTGCTGGCGCTGGTAATGGACCGAGAGGGCCAGCCTGAGCGGCGAGATGCCCTTGGCCGGCGTGTAGCGCTGCGGCTGGTCGAGCACCGCCCTGACCGCCGCCCGCACTTCGGGCGCCGGCGGCGCACCCGGTTCGCCGGCGCTCAGGTGGATGATGCTGCGTCCCTCCGCCTCGAGGGCCTTGGCCTCGGCCAGGATTTCCATGACATGGAAGGGTTGCAGGCCGGATGTCGTCGTGTCAGTCATCAAATCGTCCAAATGCCGCCCCAACCAGACCCTGAGGGGCGGCGCAAGAGAATGGGGCCAAACAGATGACCGCTATCGCCAACGGGTTCAAGTCGCGACTTGGCCGCATGGCGTCTCTGGCGCTCTGCCTCGTCCTCGCCTTCACTCTGACGGCGACACCCGCCGGCGCCCAGGCCCAGATCCGCATCATCCGCGACGCCGAGATCGAGAGCATGATCCGTGATTTCGCCATCCCGCTTTTCAAGGCGGCGGAAATCCCGTTCGAACCGACGGTCTACATTGTCGCCGACCGCGCCTTCAACGCCTTCGTCGTCGAGGACGGCTCGATCTTCATCAATTACGGCACGCTGATCGAAGCCGGGAACGCCAATCAGCTCAAGGCCATTCTCGCCCACGAGATCGGCCATGTCGCCGGCGGCCATCTCGCCCGCATCCGCGAACAGATGAACATCAACGTCACGCTCCAGGCGGTCGCCATGGTGCTCGGCGCCGGTGCCGCCGCTGCCTCCGGCCTATCCGGCGGCCCTTCGCTCGGCGGCGTCGCCGCCGCCTTCATCCTCGCCTCGCAATCGGCCGGCACGAACGCCCTGATGGCCTATCGCCGCTCCGAGGAAAGCGCCGCCGACGCCGCCGCGCTCAAGTTCCTCGAACGCTCCGGCCAGTCCGGCCGCGGGATGGTCGAGGTGCTCGAATACCTCAAGCGCGAGGAAGCCGCCGGCTATTCGAGCTATGTGCGCAGCCATCCCGAGGCCGGCCAGCGCATCGACCAGGTCAAGACGGCCGCCCGCGACCTGTCGCATTACGGCGACACGGGCAGTTCCCGCGACGACACGCGCCTCGAAATGGCCCGGGCCAAGGTCATCGGCTTCCTCGAAAGCCACGCGACCGTGGTCAATACCTATCCCAATTCCGACAAGTCCCAGGCCGGGCGCTACGCCCGCGTCATCACCGCCTACAAGTCCGGGGCGGGCCTCTCCGCCATACCGGTGATGGCCGATCTGGCTGCCGCCTCCCCGTCCAATGCCTATTTCCAGGAGCTGCTCGGCCAGATGTATGTCGAGACCGGCAACCCGCAAAAGGCTGTCGCCCCGCTCGAGCGCGCCGTCAAGCTGGCACCCGACGAGCCGCTCATCCGCGTGCTGTACGCCCATGCCCTGATCGAGACCAGGAACGCCGCCAATGTCAAAGAGGCGATCCTGCAATTGAAGCGCGCCGCCAACGAAGACAGCGATACCGTTTTCGCCTATACCCTGTTGTCTCGGGCCTATGCCGCCCTCGGCGAGACCGGCGAAGCCAACCTTGCCGCCGCCGAGGCGGCGCTCGGCCGCGGCGACGAGGGCATCGCCCTCGGCCTTGCCCGCAAGGCTCAAGAAGAATTGACCGCGGGCACGCCCGCCTGGCTGCGTGCCGATGACATTCTGAGCCTTAATCGTTAACGCGCCTCGCCTATCGTGCCGGCGCCATCGCCTGACTGGAGACCCCGCGCATGTCGCGTCCCAACATCATCCTTTTGTGCGCCGTCGCCGCAATGGCCGGCGCCCTTCTCGCCAGCGTCTGGTTCCGTCCGGCGCCGGCACCCACATCGGACGATATCCGCGCCATGATCGCCGAGGAGATCGCCAATGCCGACGTGACCGCCAGAATGGCGGCGACACCGGCCGTCGACGCGGCAACGCTCGACCCGATGATCGAGAGCTACCTGCTCGCCAATCCGTCGATTCTCGAAAAGATGTCGGTGGCCCTCAACGCCGAACGCAAATCCGCCGAACTCGAACAGAACCGCGTCGCCATTGCCGCCATTCACGACGACATCTTCAAGAATCCCGACCATGCCGTCGTCGGCAACCCCGAAGGCGACGTCATCCTGGTCGAGCTGTTCGACTATAACTGCTCCTATTGCCGGACCGCGGTCGGCGATCTCGCCGAGATCATCGCCGCCGATCCCGATCTCAAGGTGGTCCTGGCGGAATTCCCGATCCTGTCGCAGGGCTCGGTCGAAGCCGCCCGCGTCGCCATCGCCGTCAATCGCGCCGGGGCGGACTATTGGGATTTTCACTTGGCGATGTTCACCACCCGCGGTCAGGCGAGCAAAGAGACAGCCCTGGATGCCGCTGAGGCGCTGGGCCTCGACCGGAACACGATTTCAGCCGATGCCGATTCGGATGCGGTCAGCGAAATCATCCAGAAATCCTACGATATCGCCCAGATTCTCTCGATCGCCGGCACCCCGGCCTATATCGTCGGCGACGAAGTGGTTTCCGGTGCCGTTGGTCCCGACGCGCTCAAAGAGCGGATCGCCAACCTGCGGGCCTGCGGCAGCACGGTTTGCGACGGCTGAAACCTTTTGCGGCAGGCTTTGCCTTTTTTGTGCAATTGCGATAGTCCGCTTGCCACCGGGGCGACGGCGGTGGCAGAAACGGACAAATGGTCAAGCGCATTCACATCCTCAACGGTCCCAACCTCAATCTGCTCGGGACTCGCGAGGCCGATATCTACGGCACGCTGACCCTTGCCGACATCGAGTCGTTATGCCGGGAGGACTGCGTCCGCCTCGGCATCGAGATGAGCTTCGCGCAGACCAATTCCGAGGGCGAACTCGTCACCCTCATCCAGGCGGCGGGTGCGGCCGGCGCCGGCCTCGTCATCAATGCCGGGGCCTATACGCACACCTCGATCGCCGTGCACGACGCCATTCGCGCGGCCAGGGTCGTTGCCGTGGAGGTGCATCTGTCAAATGTCTACGCGCGGGAAGACTTCCGCCATCACTCGTACATTTCGCCGGTTGCGCGCGGGGTCATTTGCGGCTTTGGCGCGACCGGTTATAGATTGGCCATCTCGGCGCTTGCCGAAGAGCTGGACTGAACGCTTTGGCCGGGGAGACGGTAACAACATGAGCAAACCCCTTGAGGTGGATCAGGTCCTGATCCGCGCCATCGCGGAGCTGCTGAACGAGCAAGATCTCGCCGAGATCGAAATCGAGCGCGACGATTTCCGCGTCCGTGTCACGCGCGCCCATCCCGGCGCCGCCGCGATGTCCTACGCCGTGCCGTCCGCCATGCCGCCGGCGCCGCATATTCATCCGGCCCTGCCGGCCGGCCTAACCGGCACGCCGACCGCCGCTTCAATCCCTTCGCCCGAGGACCTGGCCGCCCTGCCCGGCACCCTGACCTCGCCGATGGTCGGCACTGCCTATCTGGCGCCCGAGCCGGGCGCCAAGCCCTTCGTCGAAATCGGCGCCAAGGTTGCCGAGTGTCAGACCGTCCTGATCATCGAGGCGATGAAGACAATGAACCAGATACCGGCCCACCGTTCCGGCACGATCACCCGCTTCCTCGTCGAAAACGGCCAGCCGGTCGAATACGGCGAGCCGCTTGCCATCATTGAGTAAGAGCGAGGTCCGAAAAGTGGGAACCGGTTTTCGGATAAGCCGAACGGCAACGGAGACGAATAGCAATCTGGTCGCCTGCGAACGGGACGGCCGTTGATGTTTCAAAAGGTCCTCATCGCCAATCGCGGCGAAATCGCCTTGCGCGTCCTGCGCGCCTGCAAGGAACTCGGCATCGCAACCGTCGCGGTCCATTCGACCGCCGACGCCAATGCCATGCATGTCCGGCTCGCCGATGAGAGCGTGTGCATCGGCCCGCCGCCGGCCCGCGATTCCTATCTGCACATTCCCTCGATCGTCGCCGCCTGCGAGATCACCGGCGCCGACGCCGTGCATCCCGGCTACGGCTTTCTAAGCGAGAATGCCCGTTTCGCCCGTATCCTCGAAAGCCACAAGATCGCCTTCATCGGCCCGTCCGCCCATCATATCGAGATCATGGGCGACAAGATCATGGCCAAGAAGACGGCGCTCGAACTCGGCATCCCCTGCGTGCCCGGCTCCGCGGGCGGTGTCGCCAGCGAGGCCGAGGCCAAGAAGGTCGCCAAGGACATTGGCTATCCGGTGCTGATCAAGGCCGCCTCCGGCGGCGGCGGACGCGGCATGAAGGTGGCGAAATCCGAATCGGAAATCGCCATAGCCTTCTCGACGGCCCGGTCCGAAGCCAAGGCCGCCTTTGGCGACGATGCCGTCTATATCGAGAAATATCTCGGCAAGCCGCGCCATATCGAGGTGCAGGTCATCGGCGACGGCAAGGGCAATGCCATCCATCTCGGCACGCGCGACTGCTCGCTGCAGCGCCGCCATCAGAAAATCCTCGAAGAGGCCCCGGCCTCGACCATCGCCATCGAGAGGCGCATGGAGATCGGCGAAATCTGCGCCGCCGCCATGCGCAAGCTCCAGTATTCGGGCGCCGGTACCATCGAGTTCCTCTACGAGAACGGCGAATTCTACTTCATCGAGATGAACACGCGCCTGCAGGTCGAGCATCCGGTGACCGAGCGCATCACCAACATGGACATCGTCTACGAGCAGATCCGCGTCGCCGGCGGCGAGCCCTTGTCATTGACCCAGGACGAGATCACGTATTTCGGCCACGCCATCGAGTGCCGCATCAATGCCGAGGACGCCGAGACCTTCGCGCCCTCGCCCGGCACCATCACCTATTACCATCCGGCGGGCGGCGTCGGCGTGCGCGTCGATTCCTCGGTCTATCAGGGCTACAAGATCCCGCCCTATTACGACAGCCTGATCGGCAAGCTGATCGTGCATGGCCGCACCCGTGACGAATGCCTGATGCGCCTGAGGCGCGCTCTTGACGAATTCATCGTCGATGGGGTCAAGACCACCCTGCCCCTGTTTCGCCGGCTGATCGACGAGCCGGCCATCAAGACGGCCGACTACGACATTCACTGGCTCGAAGCCTGGCTCGAAGCTGGCAGGAAGAAGGGGTAAGCTCATTTCATGAGCCGCCCCGACCCGTTCGAACTCGAAATCACGCCCGACCTGATCCTTAGGGCCTATCGCGCCGGCATCTTCCCCATGGCCGAGAGCGCCGGGGACGAGGACCTGTTCTGGGTCTCGCCCGAACGGCGCGGCATCCTGCCGCTCGACGGGCTTCACGTCTCGAAAAGCCTCAGGAAATCCATGCGGCGCAACGACTACGCGCTGCGCATCGACACCGATTTCGACGCCATCATTGATGCCTGCGCCACTATGGGCACCGACCGCGACTCGACCTGGATCAATTCGACCATCCGCTCGGTCTATGGCGAGCTGTTCCGAAGGCGCCATTGCCACACCGTTGAGGTCTGGGACGGGACCGGCCTGGTCGGCGGTCTTTACGGTCTTGCCATCGGTGGCGCCTTTTTCGGCGAATCGATGTTCCACACGCGGACCGACGCTTCCAAGATCGCCCTGGTGCATCTGGTCGAACGTTTAAAAGCCGGCGGCTTCGTTCTTTTGGACACGCAATTCCTGACCGAACACCTCGCCTCGCTCGGCGGCATCGAGATCAAGCGCGAGACCTACGAAATGCTGCTCGCCGACGCACTGGCCCGGAAGGGGGATTTTGGCGCGCTGGACAGGCAGATGGAAACCTGAACGGGCGGCCCACGCCTATCCCCGCTGGTCGGGCGGCGGTACGTCGCTCGACTGCTTGCAGTCGATCAGCCAGATGTCGTAGACGGCGTTGTCGATGGCGTTGAGCGCCGGGCTGTCGGCGAACATCCAGCCGGTGAAGACGCGCTTGAGCGTGCCCTGCAGGCTCACCTGGTCGACCTCGATGAAGACGGTGGTACGCTGCGTCTCGGTCGGCGGCCGCGTGTAGCAGGCGCGCGGCGTGATCTGCAGCGAGCCGTATTGCACCGTCTCATCGATATAGACGTCGAATGTGGTGATCCGCCCGGTGATCTTGTCGAGCCCGTCGAAAGTCGCCACCGGATTGGCGATGCTCTCGGCCAGTGCCGGCGCGACGCCGAACGCACCCGCCAACAAAAACCCAAGTCCGAAAAGAAATCGCTTCATCGCCACGCGGTCAGCAAGTGCAGGATAATGTGTCCGATTGGCGGCGCTCACGCGTCCGGCGACCAGGCCTCATAGTCGCCCGTGACCTTCGGCCGCCTGCCGGCGTTGAGGATGCTGCCATCGGGGCGATAGGCGGCGGCGCTGCCGGTCAGGTTGACCTGGTGCGGCACCTCCCAGGAATGGGGTATGTAGGCATCTTCGGTTGGCGGCACGTCGGTGCGGTGGTGCATCCAGCCGTGCCAGCCGGGCGGAATGGCCGAGGCGTCCGCCGGTCCGTTGAAGATCACCCAGCGCCGATCGTTCTTTCGCCCCCGGTAATAGCGGTTGCCCATCGCGTCGGAGCCGACATAGCGGCCCTGAAATGCCGTCCACAGGCGCACGCCGAGCGTTTGCTTGTGCCACCAGATGAAGAGTTCGGCCAAAAGCTGCATGCTGCCGGTCCGTTACGTTTGCGGGATCGGCCCAGCATCTAGCATGGGACTTGCCGCTAGCCTAGCCCCGAGGCCTCGCCGTTTGCCGGTCGAAACAAGGCCGTTGCTCGGTCGGGCGACGGTGCGGTGCCTCTTGCGCCGAATCCGAGCCGGCGCAACGCCAATAGCCGGCGGGCGCCGGCACCGTCCATCTTTTGCACCGCCGCCCCGGGCCGGGGTGATTCGCGGTCCGGGCAACACAGGTCCGCCGGAAAAGCCGCCGCCGCCCGCGCCAACTCCGCCGGACCCGTCGGCGGAAATGCCCGCCGGCCGGCGCCGACGGCGCGGTTGCCGCCGTCCCGATGCCGCGACGACCGCGTCCGGGCGTGCTTGCGCGACGAGCAGGTGTCGCGGCGTCGGGACGGCGACTTGTGCAATCCCGTTAAAAAAATGCGCTTGACAGAATCGTCACAAAAACTTGTGCGAAAGCCGCCCGCTTTCGTGCCGAGATCGCCGCAATGGCATCGCAAAATGCGAAACAGGTTCGAGCGGTGAAAACCTTGCTGTGCGGTGCATTTGCCTGCCGGAGTGCATGAATCCGTTCGGGACGAACCGCGCGGCAGGCGGCAAGATTTGCCCATTGGAAAAAGCGCCAAGAGCCTATATGCCGCAGCACCGGTTTATCCCCGGTGTTCACACTTTGCATACTAGATTTAGCGATTATGCTGGCGTGCAAACACAAGGGGTTGTCATTTTTCGAAATGAGAACGGTTGACGGAATTTCGAAAACGGGACTAGCCTTAGCTCTGCTGCTCGACATCGCTTCTTGGCAAAACGGCCTCAGGCCGGTGCAGGATGCCGAACAGGGAACCGGGATATGCGCCAACACAATTCGGACAGGCGCGTACCGGAACCTTTTCGGCGGGGATCACATTGTGAACCTCGCGTGGAATGCGAGCGGCGGCACCGCCCGACCGAGGCCGGCACGAGACCGGCGGACGGGCAGAGTAGACGGTGCCAGTCGCGTTCGGGGCCGGGTAACGGTCCCGCTTTGGGGAAGCTAGAACTTGGGGTCAGAGGCCGATTTTAGGCTTCGGGGCGATAGTCGCGCCTGTTTTTCAATTGGGGGTTCGCACCAACAATGCGTATCGAGCGTCGTTTTACCAAACCGGATCAGTCGGCCTATGCCGGGATCACCTTCCGCAAGGCGATCAGTGAGATCAAGAATCCGGACGGGTCCATCGTTTTCCGCATGGCGGATATCGACGTGCCGGCCGCCTGGTCGCAGGTCGCGTCCGATATCATCGCCCAGAAGTATTTCCGCAAGGCCGGCATCGCCCGCGCCCTCAGGCGCGTCGAGGAAAACGGCGTGCCCTCCTGGCTGTGGCGCTCCGTGCCCGACGAAAAGGCACTGGCGAAGCTCCCCGAAGACGCGCGCTACGGCGCCGAGACCGACAGCCGTCAGGTCTTCGACCGTCTTGCCGGCACCTGGACCTATTGGGGCTTCAAGGGCAAGTATTTCAATTCCGAGCAAGACGCCCGCGCCTTTTACGACGAAATCCGCTACATGCTCGCCACCCAGCGCGTTGCCCCCAACTCGCCGCAATGGTTCAACACCGGCCTTCACTGGGCCTATGGCATCGACGGTCCGAGCCAGGGGCATTTTTATGTCGACCCGTTCTCGGGCGAGCTGACCCAGTCGCAAAGCGCCTACGAGCATCCCCAGCCGCATGCCTGCTTCATCCAGTCCGTCGGCGATGATCTCGTCAACGAGGGCGGCATCATGGACCTTTGGGTCCGCGAAGCGCGCCTGTTCAAATACGGCTCGGGCACCGGCTCGAACTTCTCGCGTCTGCGTGGCGAAGGCGAACGCCTTTCGGGCGGCGGCAAGTCCTCGGGGCTGATGAGCTTCCTGAAGATTGGCGACCGCGCCGCCGGCGCCATCAAGTCGGGCGGCACCACCCGCCGCGCCGCCAAGATGGTGGTGGTCGACATCGACCATCCCGATATCGAGGCCTATATCAACTGGAAGGTGAAGGAGGAGCAAAAGGTTGCCGCCCTCGTCACCGGCTCGCGGATCGTCTCGAAGCATCTGAAGGCCGTGCTCAAGGCCTGCGTCAATTGCGAGGCTGCCGACGGCGCCTGCTTCGAGGTCAACAAGAACCCGGCTCTGAAGCGCGAGGTCAGGGCCGCCAAGAAAGCGCTGGTGCCGGAAAACTACATCCAGCGCGTCATCCAGTTCGCCCGCCAGGGCTACACAGAGATGGATTTCCCGGTCTACAACACCGACTGGGATTCGGAAGCCTATCTGACCGTCGCCGGCCAGAACTCCAACAATTCGGTGCGCGTCACCGACGAATTCCTGCGCGCCGTCGAGAACGATGGCGACTGGAGCCTTGTCGGGCGCACCACGGGCAAGATCACCAAGACGCTGAAGGCGCGCGACCTCTGGGAGCAGATCGGCTATGCCGCCTGGGCCTCGGCCGACCCCGGCATCCAGTATCATACCACGATCAACGACTGGCACACCTGCCCCGCCGCCGGGCCGATCACCGCCTCCAATCCGTGCTCGGAATACATGTTCCTTGACGACACGGCCTGCAATCTCGCCTCGATCAACCTATTGCCCTATCGCAAGCCGGATTCGCTGTTCGACACCGACGCGTTCGAACACACCGTCCGGTTGTGGACGATCGTCCTCGAAATCTCGGTGATGATGGCGCAGTTCCCCTCGCGGGCCATCGCCGAACGTTCCTATCTCTACCGCACGCTCGGCCTCGGGTTCGCCAATATCGGCGGCATGCTGATGACCTCGGGCATCCCCTATGACAGCGACGAGGGCCGCGCCATCTGCGGCGCCATCTCCGCCGTCATGACCGGCGTTTCCTATGCGACCTCGGCCGAAATGGCCGGCGAACTCGGCGCCTTCCCGGACTACAAGCGCAACAAGACCTCGATGCTGAGGGTGATCGCCAATCACCGCACCGCCGCTCACGGCAAGCAGACGGGCTACAAAAAACTCAATATCGAGCCGGTGCCGCTCGACCATGCCTCCTGCCCGGACGAAAACCTCGTCGCCCGCGCCAAAAGCGCCTGGGACGAAGCCTATGCGCTCGGCAAAGTGCACGGCTACCGCAATGCCCAGGTCTCGGTCGTCGCCCCCACCGGCACGATCGGCCTCGTCATGGATTGCGACACCACCGGCATCGAGCCCGACTACGCCCTCGTCAAGTTCAAGAAGCTCGCCGGCGGCGGCTATTTCAAGATCATCAACCGCGCCGTGCCCCCGGCCTTGCGCACCCTCGGCTATTCGGAGGCCGACATCGCCGAGATCGAGGCCTATGCCGTTGGCCATGGCGATCTCAACCAGGCGCCCGCCATCAATCCGGCCTCGCTCAGGACCAAGGGCTTCACCGACGAAATCATCGCAACGCTCAACACCGCGTTAAAGACCGCCTTCGACATCAAGTTCGCCTTCAACAAGTTCACGCTCGGCGAGGATTTCTGCCGCGACGTGCTCGGTTTCTCGGACGACGAACTCAACGATTTCACCTTCGAGATGCTTCCCGCCCTCGGCTTTTCCAAAAAGGAGATCGAGGCGGCCAATATCCATGTCTGCGGTGCCATGACGCTCGAAGGCGCCCCGCATTTGAGGGCCGCCGACCTGCCGGTCTTCGATTGCGCCAGCCCGACCGGCAAGACCGGTAAGCGCTATTTGTCGGTCGAAAGCCACATCCGCATGATGGCGGCGAGCCAGCCGTTCATCTCCGGCGCCATCAGCAAAACCATCAACATGCCGAACGATGCGACCGTCGATGACGCCAAGTCGGCCTATATGCTGAGCTGGCAGCTCGCCCTGAAGGCCAACGCGCTTTACCGCGACGGCTCTAAGCTTTCCCAGCCGCTCAATGCCTCGCTCGTCGCCGAGACGGACGAGGACGAGGACGATGCCGTCGAGGCGCTGATCGCCCAGCCGGCTTCGGCCCGCACCGCGGCCATCGCCGAAAAGATCATCGAGCGCGTCATCGAGCGCATTCGCGACCGCGAGAAGCTGCCGCATCGCAGGAAGGGCTACACCCAGAAGGCCATTGTCGGCGGCCACAAGGTCTATGTCCGCACCGGCGAGTACGAGGACGGGCGTTTGGGCGAGATCTTCATCGACATGCACAAGGAAGGCGCCGCCTTCCGCGCCATGATGAACAATTTCGCCATTTCCATCTCGCTCGGCCTGCAATACGGCGTGCCGCTCGAGGAATATGTCGAGGCCTTCACCTTCACCCGCTTCGAGCCGGCCGGCATGGTCATCGGCAACGAGGCGATCAAGAACGCCACCTCGATCCTTGACTACATCTTCCGCGAACTGGCGATCTCCTATCTCGACCGGACCGACCTCGCCCATGTCAGCCCGGACAAGATGAACGCCACCGGCCTTTCCGGCGGCGTCGCCGAGGACCAGGAAGCCCGCGACCGCGGCGAGGCCCACGCCCCCGCCCCGGTTCCAGCCTCGCAATTCGTCTCGCGCGGCATGACGCGCGGCCGCGTCGCCAACCAGAAGCTGATGATCGTCTCCTCCGACGCCCAGTATGCCGGCAACCCGGTCAAGGCCATGCAGGGCTCGCTCGCCTCGGTCACGGCCTTAAAGACCGCCACGGCCCTGAAACAGGCCGAGACCCCCCTGCCCCTCGGCCACGCCGAGGCGGAAGCGGCCCGCCTGCCCGCGCGAAAGCCGGTCCACAAGGAAGAGGCCTTGCGCGCCGAAGCCCAGATGAAGGGCTATACCGGCGACCAGTGCACCGAATGCCACAACTTCACCATGGTCAGGAACGGGACGTGTCTGAAGTGTGAGACGTGCGGGTCGACGACCGGGTGTTCGTAGGCAGGCAACCTGACTGGACAGACTCTATCGTGAAGCATTGAATAACCCCGGCTCGGAATTGGGTCGGGGTTATTTGTTGAACGGTGGCTAATATGCGCCGAAAATCACGAAAGAAACATTATAAATTGGGGAAAGTAACCCCTCGAAACGATGTTGTGTTATCTACTTCCTCACTCGGAGAAGGAACTGTATCCAGTAAATACAAAAAATTGTATCACTATACTGACATCAACGGCTTGGAGGGCATACTGGAAAAGAACCAACTCTGGGCCTCTCACTTCCATTTTCTGAATGATATTCAGGAGATAATTGCTTCTAGGGATCGCATCATGCCCATAGCGATCGAGTATGCTCTCCGTGAATTTGCTTGGTGGAAGGAAAAAGAAGACTGGATGAAAGTCGTAGAAGAAAATGGTGGATATAATACCGTTGTCGAACATGAAGTAACCAAAGTTTTTAATATCATTACGGAAGTCACAAGCCGCTTAACTCCACCATATATAGTCTCATTCGCCACTCATGCAACTGCACACGAGTTGCAGGATGGTTCGCTTGATTTATGGCGCGCTTATTCAAAAAGCAATAATCCAGGATATGCTATCGTATTTAATACTAAATCATTAGAAAATCGTATGAAAGATGAGCTGACCTCTCATCAATACCATATGCTCCACCTTGTCGATGTAGACTATGGGAGCAATTATCTAAGCTCTACTCACAATTTTGCAAATAAAATGATACACATGCTAAACGGTATATACGAAACCATTGGGCTAGACATAAGTGGCAAAACTATACGCATTGAAGAAATGTATACTAATATAGCTATTACTATTACTAGACACAAAAACCCTCACTTCAAAAGTGAGAATGAAGTTCGGCTTGTTGCTTCGCCTCCCACCAAGGAGTCTGTTCCGAGCATCGACATATCAAATGCAAGAAGTGTTTTTCACAGAAAATCTAGTGGATGTTTTGTTCCAACGGTAGGTGTTTTCGGGGATGATATCTCTGACTTTGACATAGAAGAAATAATTATAGGTCCGGGAGAGGGACAAGAAACGAGAGCAGAAGGGCTTCGCTCATTTCTTCGCTCTAGAGGTAGAAGTATTAATATTCGGCTTTCACGCATACCATATCGAGCGCTTTAGACATTTACGGTATTTACGATTTACGGTGACAGTGCATCAGATCCCGAGTTACGCAGTTACGGTGACGGTGCACTAATTTCCCACCTCTCTACCTCCCTCTGTCATCCTCGGATTACGGTGACAGTTTAATAAATTCACCGATCTCCTCTGCCCCCCCCGTCATCCTCGGGCTTGACCCACTGCTGTCCGGTTTAGCCCGGGACCAGTTGCAGCGTCATTTGCCTTGGGTCCTTGGGGGGCGGATTTGGTGGTGATTTGAGTTCGTCGAGTGCGCGCCGATGCATGA
>Ga0180009_10002327_pt1 | contig 22418 bp, 16 predicted proteins | sample OS_PC_MetaG_FD_123537 | JGI IMG/M metagenome (GOLD analysis project Ga0180009, IMG submission 123537) | Groundwater microbial communities from the Aspo Hard Rock Laboratory (HRL) deep subsurface site, Sweden - OS_PC_MetaG | ecosystem: Environmental > Aquatic > Deep subsurface > Groundwater...
AAATGTCAAGCCGTCGGAAAAATCAAAGGGAAGAAAGATTTCCAGCGGGTGCCGAAAATAATACGACAGGTTGTAAAAAAGAACATACCCCATCCGGGCGCCGACGATCAATCCCAGAACCATATAGGTGGTTAAATCGGCGATCTGATCCCGGGTCGCTTGAAAGCGCGTTTCGTGCCTGATGCGAAAAATAACCAGAAAATAGGTTATGGCAAAGGCTACAATATACATCAGGCCGTAATACTGGGGTTTGATGGGTCCAATCCTGAAAATGATGGGATCCATTTTCGCGGGCAACTGCTGCCACCAGTCCCAAAATTCAATCATATCCGTGTTTGGCCTTTTTGAAAAACAAACAGGTGTGGAAACTTATTTAAACACGAGTCCAAAAGTAATATGCCATGTCTTACTGATGCTTAGTTGTTTTTACTGAAAATGTCAAAAGCAGACTTTTCATGGTGCATCCCTCCTTATCGAACGCTGGGGCCGAGCCACAATCCAGCGGACAATGTCACCGGAAAGATGCTCTTCGTTTTCAATCTGCCATCCGGCCCGGTGGATATTCTCCATGGTTTTGCGGTTGATATTTGCACCGGTTATCCGAACCACCAGAGGGGCGAGAAAGTCAAACAGCCTGGCAAGAAAAGGATTCTCCGGCCGCATATGCTCCAGCAACAGAAGCCTTCCGTCAGGCTTGCAAACCCGCCGTAATTCCATGAGACCCTGAACCGGGTCCGGGACGGAACAGAAGACAAATGTGGCAAAGACGGTATCGAAACTGTGGTCGGGGAATCGCAATTTCTGAACATCCATCTTCATCAGATCCATGGTATGCCGCATTTTTTTTGCACGTTTGCGGGCGCGCTGCAGCATCCTGGAGCTGAAATCAATACCCGTAATGTCAACCCCCTCCGGATAAAAATTTATATTTTTACCGGTTCCGATGCCCGCTTCAAGAGCGCGCGGACCGCGAATGTTTTCTTTCAGCCGGACGCGCCAGAGAGCAAAACGCCAGGACTCCATCAGCGCTTCGAAAAGGTCGTAAAAAGGTGCCAGCCGGTCATAGCGTTTTTGGGTGCGGTTCATATCTGTGTCTTTAGCCATTTGGACTCCCATTTCATGTTAGATTCAAATTATACATAATGATAGGCACTCAACAGTCATGAATCAAACACCTTAAACCAAAGATATTAAAAATTTAAGAGCCAGGTGCAAGGCGCATGGCACAAGGCGCACGGAAAAATCTCCCCTCTTTTCCCTGAGCCTTAAGCCCTTAGCCGTTAGCCATGTTCTTAATTCTCATCGCATATCCCCCCTTGCCTAACGGCCCATCAGCTTATCAGCTCATTAGCTTCCCTGCTTCACAGCATTTGTCACCCTGGCCCCTGACTCCCGATCCCCGACCCCATGGTTATTTTTTATCCGATTGACCCGCATCGATCTGCCTATTTAGTATCCAAATCCAGAAATTTTTTTGTTCAAGAAAGTCGCTTAAGGATCCTAACCGCAATGTTTATTAATTAATTTATTAATAAACTCATATAGTTATAAAACAAAACGATTTTATTGCACAGGTTGGCATGTGACTTGCTCTAAGTAATTGCCAAAGAACGGAGAAGGACGACAATCCGTTTTTAATGATAAAATCAATTATGGACAAAATAGAAAGGAGAATAAAATGAAAAATCGTAATTTTGTAAAAACATTCATGGTGGTCACCATTGCGGTCGTTTTGGGTTTTGGCGCAACCGCTTTTGCCGGCCCTGGAATGGGGTATGGCCGCGGGGGCTATGGACCTGGCATGGGTTACGGACCGCAAACGATGGGACCGGGTTACGGTATGGGACCCGGATACGGCATGGGCCCCGGCAGGATGGGCTATGGTCCGGGAATGGGCAGAGGTTTTCAGGGCTATGGAAATCCCGGCGACCTGAAGGATGAAGACTTAAAGAAGCTGGATGAGCAGCGCAACGCTTTTTTCGAAGCTACAAAAAATATACGAAACGACCTTTATGAAAAAGGATTCGAACTCAGAAGCGAACTGGCGAAGCAAAGCCCCGATTCCCAAAAAGCCGGAAAGCTCCAGAAAGAAATTTCCGAGCTGAGAACTCAGCTGGATCAAAAACGGATTGACCACATGATCGAAATGAAAAAGATCAATCCCAACGTCGGCAGGGGCTTTGCCGGAAGAGGGCCCGGAGGTTATGGGGCCGGCTTCAGGGGAGCGGGTGCCTGCCGGCGATAACGATATCATCAACAACCTCTCACCGGGGCGGTATCTGACGCCCCGCCCTAACAACCTTTGATGACGCAGGGTGACCGCTAACGGCACCCTGCTTTTTTATGGGTGGTACTTGACCCGGCCGATAATGCGTATTACATAACTAAATCATATTCAGTTATTAATTTTTCGGCTGCAGCGGGAAGTTTCCGTCGGCGTATAGGCTGATTTCCTTGTTTTTTGTTATCGTATCGTTAGGGGGTATTTTATGGCCAAACAAACCGATATTGCAAACGGCTACGTAAAAAAGAGTTCCCTGTTGCTGGCTTGTTTAGTTTCAGTGGCTGTTGGGTTTTTGGGGGGTATTGTATTAAGTGCTTATAAATCCAGCTCCGCCATATCGCTGCCGGCGCCAGGCCCGGGCCAGCAGCCGGCATCCGGCCAGAAGCTCACTGATGAACGTGCCAATGTTATCGAGGATCTGAAGCGCGAAACCGCTCAAAATCCGAGCAATGTCAAGGCATGGATAGAACTGGGCAACAATTATTTTGATGCCGAGCAGTTTGAAAAGTCGATTCAGGCATATGAACAGGCTTTGGCGCTGGAGCCCAACGATGCGAATGTGTTAACAGACATGGGCGTCATGTACCGGCGCAGCGGGCAGCCGCAAAAGGCCATAGCCGCCTTTGACAAAGCCATCGCCGTCGATCCCGGGCATGAAATATCCCGTTTTAACAAAGGAATCGTTTTGATGCATGATTTAAACGACCGCGAGGGCGCCATGAAGGCCTGGGCGGATTTGGTCCGGATAAATCCCCTTGCCAAAACACCCAGCGGCATCCTGATCAAAGAAATGGTCGACAAATTAAAACAGAGTGGGAACTGACGTTCAGGCGGCCGGAATTTCTGTTATTGATAAATCATAAAATGTTTGACCTGTTGCGTTGTTTCAGGCCCCAACAGGGAATCCATCAGCAAAAAAGCGACATCAAGAGAAGAACCCGGGCCGCTGCAGGAAATAATGCGGTTGTCCATATTATTATTTGAAGCGGTTATCGGATTTTTTTTTGGGCACTGCTTTTTCTTTGTCGGCCAGCCAGCCGACCTTTGCATTTTTAAATACATCGAAGGCGGGCACATAGGGTTTTATATCCAGCAGCGGGGTGCCGTCAATGATATCGACATTTTCAATGTAAATCATATCCGCTTCGATGCGGTTGAGTTTGACAACCGACAAACCGATGGGGTTCGGGCGTTTGGGAGCCCGGGTGGCAAAAACACCGCGGGGGCTATCATCTAGGAAGGGAATGACGCTCAGTTTAAAATCCGTTGATAGATGAAAATGATATATTAAAATCAGGTGAGAAAAACCTTCGAGGTCTTTGATGCCATCCAAAAAGTCCCGGTTGATTTTAATGGTTCCCCGGACACCTTTGGCGCCGGCAGGCTGTATCGGCATCCCGGCACTTGTCTTAAATGGGGACTGGATTACACCGATTGGCTTGTAACGAATTTCTTTCATGATATAGATTCTACCTGCTGAAATTAAAGCCATCATATTTTAAACCATTTAATTTTACAACACACAAGTCGATATCGCAGCCCTCATCCGTCTCCATCAGTCGGTATTTGATGATATTATAGCAAATCCATGTTGACAGTTTAGCCTGCCAGCCGATATAATGTCGTCGATTTTAAGGAGCTTGGAAAAACGTCTCCCTTCGCGCAGTTCGCGCTGGCGGATAGCTGAAGTGCCGGCGCAGGCCAGATTTTTCAGCCTGTTCAAGGTGGAAGAGGCCGCTCAATGCGGATATTCCCCCCAATCGTTTTTGTATGCCACTGTTAAAAATCTGTGCCAAGCGTGCCTCCTGACAACTTACAAAGCTCGTACCTTTTTTGGAAACCCGGCGTTGCGATCTGACACGTTGGCTGTCGCATCCATATATGACAATGGGTTCCATGATAAAAAAGGGGAATTCCGGTCATGGCGCCCAATCCCGGTTTGATTCAGTATCACGGCCGCCTCGAAAGAATTCTCAAGGATATCGCCCTTCGCCTGGAACTCATTCTCTCCCTTGAATTTTTTCTGAGGCTGGCTGCGGTTATCCTCCTCCTCCTCCTGGGAAGCCTCTTTGTAGAGGAATTAAAGGGGCTATTTCCTTATCTGCCGTTTGCCTATAGCCTGCTATCGCTGGCCATATTAGGATGGGTGCTGCTGCAGGGGCTCCGGCGGGCGGCATCCAGGCTTACCCTGCAAAGGGTCGCCCGGGGACTGGAAGAAAAAATTCCCCGGCTCAAGGATGATGTCACCAATTCGCTCCTTCTCTTTTATCAAATCAGGAAAAAAGCCGTAACCGACAATATGTCGGAGGGACTTGTGACCGCTCACCTGCGAAAGACCGTCGCAGCGGTTTCAAAGATCCGGCCCAACCAGGTGCTAAGTTATAAAAAAGTGCTGTCACATCTGAAGCTTGTTGTTCCCCTCGGTCTTGCCTTTGTGGCGGTTGTCACTCTGGATTCTCAGTTTCTGGGCCGTTCAACGGCTGCTGTTTTCAAACCGTTTACGGTTCTTCCCCTGCGGGAAACATTTATTACCCTAGAGAAAGCCCCGGCAATTGTCTTGCGGGGAACATCCCTGATCATCAGGGCCAGGGCGAGCGGATACATTCCGGAAAGGCTATCGCTTAAAGTTTGTCCGGAGAAAGGCGCAGAAATTCGTTATGCGATGACAGCAGAGGGAAACGGCAGCTTTTCTTACCGGATTGCCTCGGCCCAGCAATCCTTTCAGTACCAGGCGGTCAGCGACCGTGCCGGTTCAACCGAGTATCCTGTTCGGGTGGTGGAGGCCCCCGAGATCAACGACCTGGGGCTGACCCTGATTCCTCCCGGCTATACCGGGCTCCCCAGGGAGGTCGTCACCGGGGGACACATCGAAGCGTTAAAGGGCACCGTCGTAAACCTGCAGGCCCGGGCCAACAAACCGATCCGGGATGGAATCCTGACCCTGAACATGAAAAACCAGCTGCCGCTTCACATCGAAGGGGATCGGCTGGCGGGAACGTTTCTTGTTTTTTATCCCGGCGCCTATTCGTTATCGATCAAAGATGAGTTCGGGTTTGAAAATGCCGATCCGGTAGCGTACCGGATCGGGCTGATTTCCGATAAATACCCGCAAGGTGAGATCGTCAGCCCTCCAGAAGAGCTGCAGGTTTCAGGTTCAGAGGTCTTGCCGTTCATTTATAGCGCCCGGGATGATTTCGGATTGACCACGATCCGGCTGGTCTATCAGCTGGGGGGGATAGCGCGGTCGATTACGCTCAGGAACCTGAAAAGCAGCCGATCCTCAGGCCCGCTCCAGTATGATTGGGATTTGGCGGCACTGGCCCTGACGCCCGGCGATCGGATATCGTACCGCCTGGAGGTATGGGACAACGATTCGGTTTCCGGACCCAAGGTCGGCTATTCCCGCACGAACACGCTTTACCTGCGCGACGAAAAAGACCAGGCTGCCCAGGAGGTGGAACGCGCCCGGCAGATCTGGGACGCCCTGCTGAACCTGTTGGCCGACCAGCTGGAAGAGACCAGAGACCGCAAGGGCCTGGCGGAGGAACTTGTCCGAATCATGTCGGATGTCGATCACTATCTTGAACGGATGGGAGGGGAGAGGATCGAGCGCTACGATCTGGAGTCGCTGAAGCGGAACATGGACGTACTGAACCGCAAGATGGATGACCTGTCCAATGAAAAAATCACCCAGGAGCTGGAGCGGCTGGCCCTGCTGGCAGAGGATCTTCTGAAGAAAGCCAGAATGGAAGAAGTGGAGGCGCTCTCCCGGGAGATAAAAAACCGGCAGACACGGTTTGTTGACGCCCTCCGGGACCAGAAGGAACCGCTGACGCCCGAGAAGCTCCAGGGACTCTTGAAAGAGCTGGAAAAACTGAAAGAACTGACGGCCCAGGTGATGGAGGCCCTGAGTCAAATGGCCGCCCAGCTTCCGGATAGCTTTATCAACAGCCCGGAGCTTCAAGGGCTGAATTTTCAGGATTTGTTCAAGGATCTCGATGAAATTCAACAAAAGCTCATGGCAGGCGACCTCAAGGGGGCGCTGGAGGCTGCCCAGCGGCTGCTCCAGAATCTGTCGGAAATGATGGCTGCCATGGCACGGGCCGGTTCCCAGAGCCGGATGGGTTCCTTTGATCGGCTGCAGTCGGAGATGTCGCGGCAGACCAGCGAGCTTGAAAAAATTGTGAATGAGCAGAAAGAAATTCTTGCCGGGACGGAAGCCGTTGCAGAGGAGCTCAGGCGGGCGCTGGAAACTGAAATCGAAAGCCGGTTGGAGGGGATGATGACCCCGATTCAATTGACTCTTGAGCAGCTTCAACGCCTGCTGTCTTCGGAGCAGCGGGATGTTGTTGCAGAAATGAAAAGACTTCTTAAGGAAGAGGAGATCGAGCGCCTTTCCGAGATTGCCGATAATCTGGCAGCGGAACTCAAGGACAATCCGGCGGCCCGCAAGGTTGCCGATGAACTGGTGCGGGCGCTAAACGGACTGACGCCGGCCCTGAACGAGGCCATGACGGACGATTTGCGGGAAGAGTTTCCGGGGCTGTCCGCCCGGCAGGAAGCGCTTTATGAAAAGACCACCGGGCTGGGCGACATGCTGGAGACATTGTCTCAGCTTTTTCCAGGGATGGACAGCGAGATCATCCATGACATTAAAGCTGCGGCCGGCGCCATGGGCCAGGCGACGACAAAATTAAAGGGAACGGATGCCCCCGGTGCGATTCCACCGGAGGAGGAAGCGATTCGAAGCCTGACCCGATCGCAGCAGAGCCTGCAGCAGATGGCCCGGCAAATGGCCCAGCAGATGGCCATGCAGATGCAGGCAAGCCGGTGGGGGTATCCCCTGGCGTATGACCCCCGCCACGGCTGGTATTACGGGCCCTGGGGGTCCCTGCCGACATTGCCGCAGCCCGAGGTGAAGCAACGCCGCGAAAGGGGCTATACCGGTATCGACAGGGAGGAATTTGATCCACCGGCCAAAGATGCCTACAAGGCCCCCCAGGCACTTAGAGAAAAGGTTCTGGAGGCCCTCAAGGAAGATATCCCGCCGCAATATCAGCGGGAGGTGAAAAGATATTTTAAAGGTTTGACGGAATGAAAAAACCTATTTTTTTAGCGATAATTTGTTTGCTGCCGTTATATTTGTTAACGCCGGGTGCCCTTGGGGCGCCGCCGGAGACGCTGGAACGGCTGAAGGCCGGACTGGACAGCTGGGATGTCGAAACGGTCTGGCCCCAGGTTCAGGATGCGCTGGGGCAGTTTCCCCGGGACGCGGAGCTGCTGGAAACAGCGGCGCAGATCGCCTACCACCGGGGGGATTATCCCGAATCCCTCGCGCTGATGAAACAGGCGATTGCGGCAGGCGGGGAGAATGAAGAGCGAATGGGGTTTGTGCTGTTCATCGAGGAGACGATAAACGTTCTGGCGCCCTATAAACGCTATGAAACCCCCCATTTCATAATTCTTCTGGATGAAACGCAGGACGGGGTTCTGGTGGATTACCTGATCGATGCCTTGGAAAAAACCCACGACGTTATGGCGGCACAATATAGGTTTTCACCCGCAGAAAAGGTCAGGGTGGAGCTTTTCCCCAGCTCCGTTGCTTTCTACCGCGGTTCCGCCCTTTCGGTCAGGGACATTGAAGTCACCGGCGCGGTGGGTTTGACCAAATTCAACAAGCTTCAGTTCCTGTCCCCCATGGCCCTGGTGCACGGCTACCGCTGGCTGGATGCCATCAGTCATGAGTACATGCATTATCTTATTATGAAGATGACGGCAAATCATGCCCCCATCTGGTTTCACGAAGGGCTTTCGAAGTATGAGGAAACCCGCTGGCGACAGGGACCCGGATATCTTTCGCCGGTGAATATCACGTTGCTGGCCGAAGCCCAGACGAACAAAAAGCTGATCGCATTTGAAAAAATGGAGCCTTCCCTGATCCATCTCGAAACGTCCGAGGAAGTTCAGCTGGCGTATGCCCAGGCGGCCTCGGCGATTGAATTCATCGTTTTCCGTGGCGGCCACAGCGGCCTTAAATCCGTCATGGATCGGATGGCCCAAAGCCGGTCCAAAGGCGCCGGCGAAGCCCTCCAGGAAGTGCTGGGACTGACGTTTTCAGAATTCGAACAGCAATGGAAAGCGTTTCTGGCTGCCAAAGCGCTCACATCCGTCTCCGGCGTCACGATTCATCGCTACAAGGTCAAGGAGGGCGACGCCGATGCCGACCGCATGGATTTAAAGGAGATTCAGTCCTTGGTTGCCAGAAACCGGGCGCACCTGGGCGACAAACTCAAAGAAAAGGGCCGCACCCGGGCAGCGGTTATTGAGTATCAGCGGGCCCTGACGGATACGAGTGATTCCGTTCCGGTCATGAACCGGCTTTCGACCGCCCTGATTGAGCTCGGCCGGGACAGCGAAGCCCTGACGGTATTGAATCGAATCCTGGCATTAAACCCGGATCACCCCACGCCTTACGTTCAGCTGGGCCGGGTCTTTCTGAAACAGAAAGAATTTATAAAAGCCAAAACGGCCTTTGAAGAGTCCATCCAGATCAATCCGTTCAACCCGGAGGTCCATATCGGTCTGGCCGATGCCTATGCCGGACTTGGAGATCAGCGCCGGTCCGAGCAGGAAAAAAGCATCGCCCATAATATAAAGGAGCTTTATTCCAAAATAAGATGATCAAACGCTGGCTTTAATTAGCGGCATTTCATTGGATATATTGCGGTTGTCAAAATTACGTTCTGAGACAGCCGTCGGACAATTCCGTTTCAATCGGCAAAAACTCGCAAATAAAAGCGCGTAACAATTGAACTCGGCGTGGGTGTTAAGACCAATTAAAGCGTATCAATTTTTTGGTTAATTTAGTCAATTAGATTATGTTCAATTGAACGCGCTCTAATTTGCTCAGACAATTTGCCGACCGAAACAGAACCATCCGGCGGCTGGCGTAAAAGTTATATGAAGACCATTTAATTGGAACATATTTTTGACAACAACTCTTAAACTGTAACTTAAGACGATGAGGAAACCGATGGAAGCTGCCAGAGAATATCAATTGTCGGATGCGGATCTTGCCCAGGTGGAAGAGATGGGGAGGAAAAAAGCGAAGATCATTTCAGAAATCCGCAAGGTGATTGTGGGACAGGGACGGGTGATCGAAGAGATTTTAATCGCGCTGTTCTGCCGGGGGCATTGTCTGCTAGTGGGGGTTCCCGGCCTGGCCAAGACCCTCTTGATTTCGACGCTGGCCGGGATCATGGAACTTGATTTCAACCGGATCCAGTTTACACCCGACCTGATGCCTTCGGACATCACCGGCACCGATGTCCTCGAGGAGGAGGCCGGCAGCAAACAGCGCACATTCCGTTTTATCAAGGGGCCTATTTTCACAAATATTCTGCTGGCGGATGAAATCAACCGGACGCCGCCGAAATCCCAGGCGGCATTGTTGCAGGCCATGCAGGAATACAAGGTAACCGCCGGCGGGGTGACCCATCATCTGGATCTTCCTTTTTTCGTTCTGGCAACCCAGAACCCCATTGAACAGGAAGGCACTTACCCGCTGCCCGAAGCGCAGCTGGACCGGTTCATGTTTAACATCGACATCAGCTATCCGACGATTGACCAGGAGATAGAAATGGTCGCATCCACGACAACTTCCTACCAGCCGGACCTGCGCAAGGTCATCAATGCCGAAAAAATTCTGGAAATGCAAACGCTCGTCCGCAAGGTGCCGGCCTCCACCCATGTCATCGGGTATGCCGTCAAACTGGTGCGGGCATCGCGGCCCAAGGAAACAGAAGCCCTTGCATTTGTCAAAGAGTGGACCGAGTGGGGCGCCGGTCCCCGCGCTTCGCAGTATCTTATTCTGGCATCAAAGGCCAGGGCGGTAATGGACGGCCGTTTCGTTGCCTCCGTCGAGGACATCAAGGCGGTGCTGCCTTCCATTATGAAACATCGCATCATTACCAATTTTAAAGCCCAGGCGGAAGGAATCACATCCCTTGATATCATCGAGCGTCTTCTCCAGGGGGTGAAACCTTGAACTATTACGACCCAAAGGTGATGGCCGGCGTAAAGAGTCTGTTTCTAAAAGCAAGGTCCGTGGTGGACGGCGCCATGATGGGAATTCATTCTTCCCGTGCCAAAGGGATGAGCGCTGAATTTGAAGAGCACCGCGGGTATACCCACGGAGACGACCCCAGCCATATCGACTGGAAGGCCTATGCCAAGTTTGATCGCTATTTCATCAAGGAATACCGTGAAACCACCAACCTGCGGGCCTTCATCGTCATGGACTGCAGCGCCTCCATGAATTATGCTTCCAACGGCATGAGCAAGTTTGATTACGGTTCGACCTTGGCAGCATCCCTGGCCTATCTGATGCTGCGGCAGCAGGAGGCCGTCGGGCTGATTACCTTCTCGGACAAAATCGAAAGAATAATTGCGCCCAAATCCGCCCACGATCATCTCTTTGCCATTTTGAAAACCCTGCTGGATACGACCCCGAGAGGGGAGACCTCGGCCGCCGCCGCGCTCCAGGACCTGGCGGCATCCCTGAAAAGGCGGGGAATGGTGATTCTGATTTCCGATCTCTTAGACACCCCCCAACGGGTTGCAAAGGGCTTGCGGCAGCTGCGCGCAAGGGGCAGCGAGGTGATTGTCTTTCATATACTGGATCCGGCCGAATTAACTTTCCCATTTAAGGAGCCTTCCCTCTTTGAGGACCTGGAAGAAGAACTGACGCTGCTGGCCGACCCCCGGACCATTCGCTCTGCCTATCTGGATACGCTCCGAGAACTGATGGCGGAATACCGCCGGATCTGTTTTTCCAACCAGATTGATTATACCCTCTTCGATACTTCGGTGGGGCTGGACCGCGCCCTGACCCGGTATCTGAGCTGGCGGCAAAAGTTCAGGGTGCGGTGAGTAGATGAACCTGATATTTTTAAATCCGTTACTCCTGGCAGGGCTCGCGGCAGCGATGCTGCCCATTCTGATCCATCGGATTACGCGTAAAAAAGCTGTTGCCAGAAAGTTTTCAGCCGTTCGCCTCTTGATACAGTCCCAGCTGGTCACTGCCCGGCCCCAGCGGCTGAAGCACCTCTTGCTGCTGGCGCTGCGGATCTTTGCGGTGGTCGCGATCGTGTTTATGATGGCCCGGCCGGTGGTGGTACGCCCCGGCGTGGCCGCCCTGCCGGATAACGGCGCCAGGGTGTTGATCCTGGACAATTCTCTCAGCATGGGCTTTCGAGAGGATAACGGCCAACGGTTTGAACTCGTTAAAAAGGCGGCGACCGCGGCCCTGGAAGGCTTTGGCGGCCGGGTTGCGCTGATTCCAACAGTCCCCGCGCCGGAAGGCCCGGACGTGCGCTGGCAGACATCGGAAGCGGCGCTTGACACGCTTCAAGGAATACCGCTGTCCTTTGGCCGCGGGGATGCTGTAGCGGCCTTTAGGCGGGCCTATCAACAGATGGAAAATCTGAAAGTCCCCAAGCAGATTCTGGTTTTCAGCGACATGGTGCGCAGCGACTGGGAAGACCTGAACGTGGCAAAGGTCGGGATTATCTCCGATGCGGAAATAAGCTTTTTCAGAATCGGCGGCCCCGGCCGGGATCCGAATTTCTGTATAAAGTCTGTCCGCCTTGAGGAGGGCGAGATGGTGGCCGGGGTCTCCTCGGCCTTGGCGGTAACGGTGTCCAACCTGTCCGACGGGGACGGTTCCATCCTTGTCCAGCTTTATCTGGACGGGAAAAAGGCCGATCAGAAAAGTGTCGATCCTAAATCCGGCGCCGACGGCAGCATTATGTTTGATGTTTTAGTAGAAAATCCCGGGTGGGTCGATGCTGAAATAAAATTGACCGGGGATCGGCTGGCGGCAGATGATTCATTTTATTTTCCGCTGAAAGTAAATGATAAGGTAAAAGTTCTGATTGTGGACGGAGACCCCGGCACGTCTCTTAAAGAAAGCGAGAGCTTTTATCTTACCCATGCGCTGCGGCCGGGGGGGCTGGCGGGGACGCCGTTCCTTGTCCGCGTGATCACGGAAAGCGAGCTGCAGCGGGTGGATCTGCAACAGTTCGATGTCTTCTGCCTTCTGAACGTTGCTAGGCCGGATTTTTCCCAGCCGGCCGCTTTCCTCCAGTCAGGAAGGCCTGTTTTTATTTTTCTGGGGGACCGGGTAGCGTTGGATGGTTACAATCAATTTGCGTCGGCGCCCTGGCAGATCCAGGGACGTATCAACCGGAGCGCGGAAACTGAAAAAGAAACCGGGATCCATCACATCGAAGAGGCCCTGCAATTTCCGGCAGGGCTCCAAACCAGCCTGAAGAGCGCTCTCTTTTATTCCTATTACAAGGTGGACGGCATCGGCAAGGCACTCCTGACCCTGAAAGACCAAAGTCCCCTGCTGCTGGCGGCAAATGCCGGTAAATCCAGGCTGTACCTGTTTACCTCCAGTGCCGATCTTGACTGGAATGACCTTCCTCTGAAGGCGGCATATGTCCCCCTGGTCCAGGGACTGCTGAAAGAAGCAGTGGGCCTGACAGGCAGTTCGCTTCCTGCCGGCATCGCCTGGGGTGAACCTTTCGGCAGCGACCGGCTCCCAGTCCAGACCAAGGGGGCGGCCGGCGGGCCGGGGATCTATCAATTCAGCGGGTCCGGCAGCGAATTCAGGCGGGGCGTCAATATTTCCTACGAAGAATCGGATCTGGCTAAATTGTCGGCGGCGGAGCTGAAAAAAAAGTTTGGCCCAATGGATGTCCAGTTTGTGGAATACCAGGAAGATAATTTCGGGAAGCAGAAGGGCGGGCGCAGGGAGCTGTGGCCGCTCTTGCTGGGGTTTTTGCTGGCGGTTCTGGCAATTGAAATGATCGTGGCCAACGGCATTTGGCCGTTTACCAGAAGCCATTTCAAGACCCTGTTTGAGACTGATGGTTGAAACAGCTGTCAGGACTTCAGAGAGAAATAGGGGTGATAGTTTTGTATCCTACATATAAGTTACAAAATTAATGTCACTCCCGCGCAGGCGGGAGTCCAGAAAAAGAATGCCTGGATTCCTGCTTTCGCAGGAATGACGGACTGACTTATTTCAAGAATTGTATTAAATAATTTGTATCAAAAATCTGGGGCACGACACTATCGTAGATGGTTAAAACCTTGATAAAATCGTTAAAAAATAAACACTTGAACCCTGGAATCCTCGAATCCTGGAACCCTTTTTCCATTATTTCAAGAAGAAAATTTTTGGCCCGGGCCTTAGGGCTTGCCGGCGGCTGGATCCTTTCCGGAGCGGACTTTTCTTTCGGGGCACTGTATCCGCATTTTTTCTTTAGCCAGGTCCAATACCGGGGCGGTGAATGGGACCCGAACCCGATGTATGCCGGGCCCATCGTGGAGGAACTGGAGCTGCGCACCAGCATCGATGCCACCTCGGAGCGGCGTGTGATCGAGGTTGCGGATCCCGCACTTTTTTACAGTCCCTTTATTTACATGGCGGGTCGTTATGAGTTTGAGCCTTTCAGCGAAACCGAGCGGGCAATTCTAAAGCGGTTTCTGACCTACGGCGGGTTTCTGCTGGCAGAAGACACGGTGGGGGCCAGGGGGTTCGGGTTTGATCGGGCCTTTCGCCGGGAGATCGCGCAAATCCTCCCGGAGCATCCCTTGGAGCGGCTGTCCCCGGATCACTCCGTTTATCAGAGCTTTTATCTCATCGGCAGCATCGCCGGGCGGCTGAAGATAAACCCTTATCTGGAAGGCATTACCCTCAAAAACTGGACGCCGGTTATCTATTCCCAGAACGACCTGTCAGGGGCATGGTCAAAAGACAAATACGGCAAATGGGTCCATGCGTGCGTGCCCGGAGGGGATCTGCAGCGCAAGGCCGCATTTAAAATCGGGATTAACATCGTCGTCTACTCCTTAACCGCCGACTACAAACGGGATTTGATTCATCATCCTTTCATCAGGAGGCGTCAGAATTTATGAGCGGGTTTGCGTTGACGATAGCGCCTGTTTTTCCGCTATGGCTGATCATTCTGCTCTTCTCTCTGGGACTGGCAGCAATGGGCGCCCTCTACCGGCTGAACCGGGAAAAACTGGGGGAGAAGCGATCGCTGGTCCTGTCCCTGCTGCGCCTGGCGGCCATCGTGCTGATCCTTCTGTGTGCATTAAACCCCGCCCGGGTGGTCCGGCAGGAACATACTGTTTTGCCGGCCATTGCCGTTCTGGTGGATATGTCCCAAACCATGGGGCAAGGGGCCCCGGGAGGGGAGGGCACACGGCTCGATCAAGCCCGGTCGTTCTTGCTCTCCGGGAACAGCCCCCTGCTGCAGACCCTGAAAGAACACTTCCGCGTGGATGTTTACGGGTTGTCGGATTCTGTCAGGCCGCTGGCGGCTGATGAACTTGCCGACTTCCCGGCCGGCGGCAAAAAAGCAGATGTCAGCCAAGCCCTGGCGGCACTCGGCGGCAAGCATGCCGTTGTTGTTTTGCTGAGTGATGGAAACGTGGGGTGGCGCATTCTCCCGGAACAGAGAGTACCCGTCATCACGGTTCCGGTGGGGGATCCGGTCGTGTACAGAGACATCCTGATAAAGGATGTCAAGGCCCCGCCCCTGGGCTTTCGGGGCCGGGAGATCGTCATTGACGTGACAATGAAAAGTTATGGGTACGCGGGTTTGACACTACCCATCATCCTGAAAGATTCCGGGAAGCTTCTCACCGCCAAAGATATTCATTTAGATACGTCGCCCGCCGAAGTGACTGTTTCGTTTTCTTTCATACCGGACACGGTCGGCCGGAAAAATGTTTCCGTCACAATTCCCCAGCAGGTGGGTGAAAACCTGATCGGCAACAATCAAGCTGATTTTGTCATTAATGTCGTTAAGGACAAGACCCGGATTTTAATGATTTCAGGGACGCCCAGCGTCAACTACCGGTTTATGCGCACAGCCTTCAAGAGCGATCCGTCCATTGATCTGCTGTCATTTGTGATTCTGCGGACGCCGTCCGATATTCTGAATGTGCCCACCCATGAACAAAGCCTGATTCCATTTCCGGTGGAAACGCTATTCACCCGGGAGTTGGCCAATTTCGATCTTGTTATTTTCGACAATTTCAATTATGCGCTCTTCCTGCGGCCGGAATATCTGGAGAACCTGCAGAATTTTGTAAAAGCAGGGGGCGGCTTTGCCATGATCGGCGGGCCGAATCTTTTTAACGAGGGTCGCGACGGTCTGTCCCCCATCGCAGATATGCTCCCCGCCCGGTTCAGCGATGAAAAATTTTACCGCCGGGATTTTCCGGTGGGCGTGAGATTAGGCCGCTCAGGCGCCCGCCATCCCATCATGCAGATCCGCGATGTTTTCGGAAAGGATGACACTGAGCAGGAACGCTTCTGGCAGGAAATGCCTCCCCTGGACGGCATCAATCTCATGGACAGCAAACGATCCGCTCTGGTTCTGATCGAGAGCGCCGACGGGATTCCCTGGCCGATCCTTACGGTTTCATCCCACGGAAAAGGAAGGGTTCTGGCGCTGGCAACGGACTACAGCTGGAAATGGTACATGGGGATGGTGGCTGCGGAAAGAGGCACTCAGCCGTATCTGCGGCTGATTCACCGGATGGTTCGGTGGCTGACCAGAGATCCGGACCTTGACCCCGTTCAAATTACCCTGCCCGAGACAGGTGCGGTCGCCGGCCGGGAGGTCGATGTGAGAATCGCTTTCCAGGGAGAAAATCCGGCTGCGGGTCCGGAGACGGCCATATCGGTATCGGTCTTTGATCCCGCCGGGGTTAAGATTGCGTCGAAATTGAAAACCCTGTCGGAATCGGCTGGATACATGGTATCCTTTCCGGCTGAAAAGGGGGGCGCCTATCGGCTTTCAGTGGAAACCCCGGCCGGGCCGCAGGAAGACTCCCTGATCGTGGCCGGCCTCCAGGATCGGCTGGATGCTGCCCCCGATCATGAGGCGCTCAAGAAAATCGCCGACGCAAGCGGAGGTAAATTTATATCGCCGGGTGACGGGCTTCGGGAAGCCATCGAGGAATATGCCCGAAAAGCCGAAGGGCGGTTTGTTGAAGAAAAACAGGTGCCGTTGTGGGCCACCCCCTTTGTAATGGCAGCTGTTTTAGGGCTTTTATCGCTGGAATGGTTTTTGCGGCGACGCTGGGGATTAATATGACAAAAAAATCAAGCTGCGGCGTATGTATTCTTCTTTTATTTTTCTGCGGGTTTGTCTTTGCCGTTCAGTCGGAAGCGGCCTGCCGCAACCCGAACCTGGTTTTAGGAGATAAGCCCTATATTCTTCCGGCGGCAGCAGCCTCACGGTTTGTCGAAATCACCTGGTTCGGCCACTCCTTTTTCCAGATCACCTCCAGCAGCGGGACCCGGATCATTACCGACCCATTTGGCCCCATGGGATATCCCATGCCCGAGGTCTGGCCCGATGTGGTCACGGTGGGCCGCGAGCACGGCAATCATAACAATGTCGGTCTGGCCAGGGGAGAGCCGCTTGTGTTGCGGGGGCTGAAGGCCTGGGGGGAAGATTGGAGCGAAGTCAACGTCACCTTCCGGGATGTGTTGATTTACAATGTCCCCATCCATACCCGCTCTTGGCAGGAGTACCTCAAGGGGGCCGCCTTTGTCTTTGAAGTGGACGGCCTGTGTGTCTGTCATACCGGTGATCTGGGCGAGCCCTTTAACGATGATCAGCTGGACCTGATCGGGCATGTGGATATTCTGCTGGTCCCCATCGGCGGGAGGTATGCCATGGGGCCTGAAAATGCCAGGCACGTTGTCGAACAGCTCAAACCGAAAATAGCGGTCCCCATGCACTACTATAACAACACAGTCGCCCTGGACCGATTCCTGGATGGTCCCTACCGGGCCCGCTATTTTGAAACAAATACGTTTAGTGTGAGTAAGGACACCCTGCCGCGCGTCACTGAAATTTATATTCCCAAGGTGGTCTGGCATGGACGGGATGATGACTTCTAAGCAGTATTTGTTACACAGGAGAACGACGTGAGAACGAAAGCACTTTTATTTGCCCTGATGGGCATCATGATCGTCTGGGGGATATTTTTTGTCAAACCGGTACCGGCGGCCTGCCGAAATCCCAACCTGGTTTTGGGGCCGGAACCCTTCATTGTTCCTGCGGCCGCTTCATCCAAATTTATCGAGATCACCTGGTTCGGCCATGCGTTTTTCCAGTTTACAACCAGCACCGGCACCCGAATTACGACCGATCCTTTCAGCGAGCACATCGGTTATCCGGTACCGGAGGTATGGCCGCATGTGGTGACGGTGGGAAGAGACAGCGGCAATCACAACAATGTCGATCTGGTCAAAGGAGATCCGCTTGTTTTGTGGGGGGTGCAGTCATGGGGAGATGCGTGGCAGTCGGTCAACACCACGTTTCGCGATGTGCTGATTTATAACATTCCCATCCATACCAGAGCCCGTCATGAATTTGTCAAGGGCGCCGCATTTGTCTTTGAAATGGACGGTCTGTGTGTCTGCCATACCGGTGATATCGGCGAGCCTTTTAATGAAGACCAGCTGGATCTGATCGGGCATGTGGACATCATGCTGGTTCCCATCGGCTGGTCGGCCACCGTTGGGCCGGACAATGCCAAAAAGGTGGTGGAACAGCTCAAACCCAAAATCGTGGTTCCGATGCATTATTACAATCGCACCTTTCTGCTGCAGAAATTTCTGGACGGCCCCTATCAGGCCCGCTTTCTGGAAGTGAACACCTTCAGTGTCAGCAAGGACACCCTGCCGCACGTTACCGAAATTTACATCCCCAAAGTTGTCTGGTATGGTCGTGACGATGATCGCTGAATCAGGCTTTTTTCAGCGATATCCGATTCCTGGAGTGAACATATCCTGTTCATTCCATAAATCAGAAATCATGGGATAAAAAAAGAGAAGATGATAAAAAACGTTAAACGATACCGTCTGAGATATTTCCTTTTGCTGTTTTCGCTGATTTTTCTTTTGGGCGTTGCTGCTTCCGAAAAAAATACCATCGATCATGAACGTATCCGGCAAAGCGTCCGGCAGGCAATTACCTTTCTGAAAAATCATCAACAGAAAAACGGCGCCATCATCCTGGACGGTAACGATTGGTTCAATGTCTGGGAAACAGTGAACGCTACCCTGGCCATCGCAACATGGCAGAATCCAAAAGATTCTCTGAAAGATCCTATTATTCAGGCAGCGCTGATATTTTTGAAGGATTCTGAAACATTGGACGGTATGGTGCTTCATTACAGCGATCATAACAATTCATATTGTGTCGAAGCCTCCTCAGAGTATGTCCGGCTGCTGTCGTTGCTGGAGAAAAGGAACACGGTTTCCTATATGGAGGTTCTGCCGAAGGCGATCTTCCTGATAAAGAAGCAGCTGAATTCAGGTCCATGGAAAATTATAAACAATTACGTGTCTGAAGATCTCCAGCTGTTTCCTTCTGTTACCGGCTTTGTCTTAAGGGCGCTTGCCGCAGCAGAAATGTCGCCGCTGTATCCGGATCAGGCATTGGGGTACCTTAAGGACAGTCAAAATGAAGAAGGTCATTGGGGTATTGACTGGCAGTACTATGGCACCCCTTACTATGCGATGGATCCGATCCTAAAAATTCTGCAGCTTTACAATAAAGAGGGTCTATACGATAAGGCGATCAGCAAGGCCAGAGACTACCTTTTTTCACGCCAGCGTAAGGACGGCAGTTTCTTGCATGCGCCTGAAAAGTATGGCAGCGGGCCTTCGGCGGAATTGCAGACGGTGCTGGCATTAAAGTCCCTTCTCAGTTGCAATATCGGAGTTGACCATGTCCGGGTGCAAAAGGGCATCCGATGGCTTCTGGGCAGACAGAGAAAGAACGGCTCATGGAACGGGGGAATGTTTCCTGTGCCGGACCCTCGAATCCGGAGGAAGGAAGATGTCTACTGCACGGCACAGGCGCTCACGCTGTTTCATAAATATATAGGGTTGCTGGATCAAAAACAGGGGTAGGGATTCTATCCCCGGCCCCATGACACAGCCGTCGTTGTGATCGGTCAGGTACCGGGCCTGGTAGCCTGAATCAATTCGGCGATGTCGTCAAGATTTTCAAGGCGACTGATCATCCGGAAAATCTTTTCGCGCGCATCCTTGTCCAGCAGGCGCTCGGTGCAATCCGTGAATTTTCCCTGCAGTTCTTCATCCGACAGGGGATTTTCAGGGCCGCCGCGGTAGCGTTCGTCTGCTTCTTTGACGATTTTTCTGCCGCCTTCCAGAACCACTTCAACCCGTGAGCGGATTTTATCCCAGCCTTTGGCTTCGATTTCCGGGTCAAACGCCGTTCGAATCCGCTGCATCAATTCTTGAGTCCGGGGCGCATTGACAAATTCATCGGTGAATTCATGGACGCCGGCCTTGCGGGAAATGGCGATGGCCGCCAGCAAAAACGGCATGCAAAACTTTCCTTCCAGCTCGTTGCGGGCGATTTTGTACCGGATGGGATTCAGGATGTTGGAACCCGCGTAAAGGACAACCTCTTTGATATTATCCGGCTGGATGTCGTTTTCAGTTACGATGGACAGCATCACATCCATGGAGGGATGGGTCAGGATGCCGCAGGGGTAGGGCTTGATGCTGACCCCCGGATCCACAATGGTGTGGGGTTTTCCAATGCATCCGGCAATTTTTTCCAGGTCGAAGCCCCTGCCGAAGACACTGAAAAATCCCCAGGGTCCATCCAGCGCTTCCATGTCGGCCTCAAATCCGTTTTTCGCGAGCATCGCCGCCGTAACCCCATTGCCGGCCGCCCGGCCCACATGCAGCGGTTTGGTCATCGTGCCGAAATTGGTGCGGATTCCCGAAGCCATGCTGGCCGTGATTCCAATGGCATGCCGGATTTGAGCTTCAGTGAGGCCAAGCAGTTTAGCTGCGGCCATGGCGGCGCCGAAGGAGCCGACCGTGCCGCTGGTGTGAAATCCTTTTTTGTAATGATCCGGGTTGATGGCTTCGGCAATTTTGCATTCCACCTCAAAACCGGCCAGAAAGGCGGTGAGAAACGTTTTGCCGGAAACCGCGCCGATTTCTTCCGCGATTGCCAGGGATGCCGTCAACGGCGGGATGGTGGGGTGGGTCAGTAATCCGTAGATTCGTTCAGGAGCAATTGAAAGTTGGCTGTCGTCCCAGTCCATGGCATGCCCGGCAATTCCATTGATCAAGGCCGCAAAGGGGGCGGTCAGTTTCATGGGATTGGCACCCAGCAAGCTGGATTTTCCCGGTAGGCTGGTACTTTCACTGAACTGCATTAAAATGCGGGTGCATTTTTCAAATGAGCCTGCCAGAATCAGCCCGAGTCCGTCGAGCACACAGCGTTTGCCGATTCTGACCGCTTCAGGCGGCAGCGCTGTAAAGGTTAAACCTTCTACAAACCTGGCCGCTTCCTCCGTCACTCTGGTTTCTTCCGTGCTCATTTTTTCTCCTGACCTTGTCATGATTTTTATGCAACTGCAGGGTTTTGTCTGGTACATGAATGGTACACAGGATTAAAAAAATCAAGAATAAAATCCCTGTTTCAAAGTTCCGTTGGTCAGCAAACACATATCGACAGGAGCAAAAGAGAAATTTGGATGTTTCCCGGCTGCTGAAGGGATATGATTTATCTTATGAATGGCAGGATGCTGATCTGAAAAAACGTTCGTTGTTTGATATGATGGGGATTGCAGCAGAAATCCATCGCCGGCAGCCATTCTCAATCCGCTCAACATCTTGTGAGTAACCCCAATCACGGAAAATCTGGAATTGAATCGATAATCTGCACTTTCAAAATTTAAATGTTAGTGCGTATAGATAGCCGGATTCTTCAGTTTTGCGTACCAATTTGTCAACACGACATATAGTGTTCCCCACAAATAAAAATTGCGGAATAGAAACTATAATCCCTGATAAGGCTTTTAAAATAATTTTAAACGGATTTGGGGACCAATCAAATATTTCTACCAAGGGGGAACATCGGCGTCAGTCTTTTGGCCTTTAAGTGAATAATTAAAATTCCGGATACAATAAACAACATGGCAAAGAGTAGGTTTAAAGTGAGCGGTTCTCCAAGAAGTAAATTTGAAAGTAAAACTCCCGACACGGGCATGATGAAAATAAAGGAATGTAATGATGTGGCACCGTATTTTTTCAACAATGAAGTCCATACCAAAAATCCGAATGATGCTGTTACCAGGCTTTGATATAAAAGAGCGCTCAAGACTTTAATATCCAGTTTAAATAGCATTGGATCATCCCAGAGAAGCGCTTCGATAAAAAACATCGGAACCGAAAAAATCATCGGATAAAAAACGAGATGAAAAGATTCAAAACTATCAATAATTTTTTTCATGTAAACAGTCCTTGATGCCCAGATAAAAACGACAATTAGAATTATGAAATCGCCGAATTGAAAGTCTATTTTTTCTCCTTTTTCCCACAGAAATAAAACACACACACCTGAAAACCCCATCAGGATCCCCAGGATTTTCCTTTTGGTAATACGCTCTTCCGGAATAAAATAATGGGCGAAAAAAAGAATAAAAAAAGGCAAAAGATTTGACAGTAGCGTTGCATGGGAGGCCTTAGTTCGGCTCACTCCGATATAGAAAAGAGACAACTGTACAATAAACGTTAGCGTAAAAACCAGCAGTTGAAGCCCTTGTCCGCTTTTTATGGCAAAGGATTTCCTGGTAACTTTAGCCCATAAAAAAATTACTGCTGCAGCAATGCTGAAACGAAACCCGGCTGTTGTGAAAACCCCCAGTCCGGTAAGACTAATTTTGATGGCAACTGCGTTAGCTCCAAACAGGGCGCATAAGAAAGCCGACAAAATGGCAGCTGAGAAAGTAAGTTCTCCGTTTGTTGATATTTTTTGATTCATTTTTGCCTTAATTTTTATGGACCACCTTTTCCGATCCCCAAAGTTCATTTTATTTAATTATTTAAGGACGTCGCGCTTGCCCTAATTTGACTTGCACACGAATTATCTCTTCTCCAAATTCTACGACATCACCTGAAAAGATCTTTTTTCGTTTTCTGGTTTCGACCTTTCCATTTACGAAAACTTTACCTTCAGAAATCACATATTTCGCT
>Ga0180009_10002328_pt1 | contig 22404 bp, 21 predicted proteins | sample OS_PC_MetaG_FD_123537 | JGI IMG/M metagenome (GOLD analysis project Ga0180009, IMG submission 123537) | Groundwater microbial communities from the Aspo Hard Rock Laboratory (HRL) deep subsurface site, Sweden - OS_PC_MetaG | ecosystem: Environmental > Aquatic > Deep subsurface > Groundwater...
CCCGGCCCCTCTCCTGAAGGAGAGGGGAGACGTGACTGCAAAACTGAACCGGATTTACCTTGATTAGTGTGATTAGCGCGAAAGCCCCTTCTCCGATCACACCACCTCACCCCCGGCCCCTCTCCGATCAAACCACCTCACCCCCGGCCCCTCTCCTGAAGGAGAGGGGAGACGTGACTGCAAAACTGAACCGGATTTGCCTTGATTGGCGTGATTAGTGCGGTAGCCCCTTCTCCTTCAGGAGAAGGGGTTGGGGTTGAGGTGGGGTGATCAAAGAGAAGGGGTTGGAGATGAGGTAGTGTGAAAAAAGAGAAGGAGATGTGGATGAGGTGGATACTTTATAGCTATTAATAAAGTTTTCACAAATAGACAATACAAGATTATTTTATGATGATGCGTTCTTCAAAATATTTTTATATTTGAAAGGAATCAAAAAATAACAGCATATGAAGGAATATAAAAACCTAAAAGTGAGTATTTCTGATGGGATTATTCTGGTGCAGATCAATCGCCCGGAAGCGCTGAATGCATTGAATACCAATTTTTTTCATGAGATGGACGATGTGGTTGCAGATGTTAAAGGGAATCCTGAAATAAGTGTCATGATCATTACCGGCGAAGGAAAAGCCTTCGTTGCCGGGGCCGATATTTCCGAGATGGTTGATAAAACTCCTGAGGAAGGGTCAGCCTTTTCCCGTTTGGGGCAGAATACGTTCCGCAGCCTTGAGCTTTTGGATATTCCTGTATTTGCTGCCATTAACGGATTTGCATTGGGCGGCGGGCTGGAACTTGCCATGGGCTGTGATTTCAGGATCGCCAGCAGCAAAGCCCGTTTCGGGCAACCTGAGGTTAACCTTGGAATGATCCCGGGTTACGCGGGTACACAACGTCTTCCCAGACTTGTTGGACTAGCCGATGCACTTTTTTTGCTTATGACCGGGGAAATGATAGATGCCGCTGAAGCCCTCAGGATTGGCCTGGTGCAGAAAGTTGTTGAACCGGAAGCACTCATGGAAGAAACCATGAAAATTGCCAATATCATAAAATCCAAAGGCCCTAAAGCAGTCAGGAAGGTCAAATACGTCGCCCGTAAAGGCTTGCTCTCTCCTTTCGAAGAAGGTTGCGAACTTGAAGCAGAATATTTTGGCACACAATTTAAAGATGAGGGAGAAGAAGGAATGCGCGCCTTCCTGGAAAAAAGAAAACCAAACTGGTAATAATAAACCGGTTACGATTGTTGATATAATATCCAAAACCACTTAAAATTATTGCTTGATATGAATTACGAAGAAAGATTGCAAAACGTAACGGTGCTGGGTGCTGCGGGCAAAATGGGCAGCGGGATACTCCTGCTGACTGCCCTGGAAATGGCCGACCTGATGCTCAAACCGGAAAACAAGAAAAAGACATTCGTATTGAATGCCATGGATATTTCAAATGAGGGGCTCGCCGGAGTAATGAAATATCTCAGGGATCAGGTGCTGAAAGTGGCCGAAAAGAAAATGGTGCCATTACGCAGGATCTATGCCGACCGGGCTGATCTCATCGAAAACTCCGATATCGTTACAGAATATGTTAATGATGTGCTAAGCGTTGTTCACCCTACTACCCGGCTTGAAGCTGCTTATGAATCAAACCTGGTTTTTGAAGCGGTGAGTGAAAATAAAGACCTCAAAATTAAATTGTTCAGGCAGATCGATGAGAATAATCCCCACAAACCGTGGTTTTTTACCAATACCTCTTCGGTACCGATTAATATTCTTGACGAAGGTGCCAGGCTGGAGGGCAGGGTGCTGGGATTTCACTTCTACAATCCACCGGCAGTCCAGAAACTGGTAGAAATCATTGTTACCGGAAATACACAAAAAGAAGCTCACGAGTTTGCCCTTGAATTTGCCAAAAAACTTCAGAAAGTGGTTGTGCCTTCCAATGATGTTGCCGGTTTTATCGGGAATGGTCATTTCATGAGGGATGCCTTACACGGGATTCATGAAGTGGAAAGACTTTCTCAGGACATGCCTTACATCATGGCCGTTTATCTTGTAAACAGGATAACCCAGGATTTACTGGTACGACCAATGGGTATTTTCCAGTTGATCGACTACGTGGGTATTGATGTGGTAAGGTTCATCATGCAGGTAATGAACCCACATATGCCCGAGGAGGAACTCCACAGTCCGCTGCTCGATATGTATTTTGAGCAGGGTGTCAAGGGCGGGCAGAATCCCGACGGATCGCAGAAAGACGGTTTCTTTAAATACGAGAAAGGAAAGATTACGGCAATTTATGGCCCTTATGTGAAAAAGTATATTCCGGTGGACGAAATCCTGGAAAGTGCCGAAGAAAGGTTAGGAGACCTGCCTGCATCGCTCTTATCCTGGAAAGCTGCTATCAGGATTAAAGACCGTGATGCTGCGCTGAGAAATTTCTTCAACGATCTAAAGAACCTTAAGTCCTTGGGTGCTGATATTGCCGTGCAGTATGGAAAACGATCGAAAGACATTGGGGAAAAGCTGGTTGCCGATAAGGTAGCCGCCCACGCTGATGACGTTAATACTGTTCTGCTGACAGGATTTTTCCATGCCTACGGACCCATAAACAATTATTTTGACTAAAAAACTGCAAACTATGATACCAAGAAAAAAAGTATATATGGCTGCCGGTTACAATACCGTTTCCCTGGGAACCGGTCGCAGTGAGTTTAATCCCAAAAAAACAAGACCGGGTTTAGAACATTATATCAAAGAGGCCGGTACGGCTACACTTAACATGATAGGCGGTCCGGATAACGTGGATGAAGGCGTTATCGGTAATTTTATGGCCCCGCGTTTCAACAAGCAGGGCAATATGCCTGGCTTCATTCCTTATATTCACGATGGACTGGAGTTTAAGCCGTCAAGCAGTGTTGAAGGTGCCTGCGGTTCGGGTGCGCTTGCCCTCATGGGTGGGATCAAATCTGTTCTGGCCGAGACTGCCGATGTTGTACTGGTTGTTGGAGTGGAGGTTCAGAATACCATGAAGGCTATTTACGGGGCTGACGTACTTGCTGGAGCAGGCTGGTTCGAAAAACGCAAGAATGGGCATGCTTATTTCTTTCCCGGGCAGTTCAGCGATCGTGCCGGAGCCTATTATGATAAATACGGTTTCGACAGAACCAGGAAAGGCCTGGCCCGCTGGTTCCGTAATGCCATGGAAAATGCAAGGCTTTGCCCTACTGCCCAGGAATATGAGAACAAAGTGCCTGATCCAGAAACTCTGTACCTCAGCAGAAAACCCGATGGCCGCTTTTTCGTCGATAATCTCACGGTGTTCGATTGCAGCAAGGTATCCGATGGTGCTTCTGCCCTGATCGTAGCTTCTGAAGAAGGATTGAAAAAATGTGGTATTGATCCCAAAGATGCCGTCGAAATTGTCAGTTTTGCCCAGGTTGAACGAAATATCACCAAGGACCCGCCGGATCTGACCGAGCTCACAACCATCAAAAAGGCCGTTCATCGTGCTATGGAAAGCGCAGGAATAACTGTGGATCAACTGGGAACCATCGAAACCCACGATTGCTTCAGCATTGCAGGGATCCTGGCTATGGAGGCCCTTGGACTGGCGAAACCCGGTGAAGGTGCCGACTTCGTGGCTGCCGGCCATACCGCCAGAGATGGGAGGATTCCCGTTAATACAACCGGAGGACTTATCGGTTGGGGCCACCCCACCGGCGCCACCGGCGTTCACCAGGCAGTCACCATATGGGAACAACTGACCGGTAAAGCTGGGGCTGCACAAATCAATTTGCATCCCGACAAACCCTATGGGATGACAATAAACATGGGCGGCGACGACGTAACGGTTGTTTCAATTATTTATAAACCAGGAAAATAATCTTTCCTGTTACTGTTAAGATAGATTTTACGAAAAGCTTTCCAGGCGGGTGTTTTTAACTTTTGATTAACAAAACACCCGCCTGAGTTGTTGTATGTTTACGCGTAATTTGTAATTATTATAAATTAATTAAAATGAAAAAGTTTATACCCATTTTTTTCCTGATGGCATTCATGTCGGTGGAAATTGCCTTTTCCCAGGAAATGATCAATGATACCAAACCTATCATTAAAAAAGCAACCTACTTTGATAAAACTCCACCTTTGCGGAATATGAAAATCATCCTGCCGGGGGAACGTGACCGTAGCTGGAAAGATAACGAAATCCAGAATGAAGACAGGGATGAAACCATGATGTACAGTAGTTTCGTTCAGCCTGAGGTAGATATGGTTCAGCAAACAGAGATGGGAAGCAGGAATGTTACCGGTCCGCTTCAGAATTTTGCCGGGGTGGGAAGGATCACTGCATTGACACCTCCCGATACCGATGGCGATGTTGGCCCTGATCATTATTTCCAGATGGTTAATGTTTCTTTTGCTATTTGGGACAAGCAGGGAAATCTTTTATATGGCCCTGTCGATAACAGCACGTTATGGGATGGTTTTGTCGGGCCATGGACCGGAACCAACGACGGTGATCCTGTTGTGATCTATGATGAACTGGAAGATCGCTGGGTTGCCACACAGTTTGCTATTAACACCAATAACGGCACCTATTGGGAACTGATCGCTGTCTCAGAAACCCCTGACCCTACCGGAGCATATTATCGCTACGCCTTCCAATATTCACTGTTTAACGATTATCCCAAATTCAGCAACTGGCCTGATGCGTATTACGCCACGTATAATATGTTTGCCGGTGGGTATGCGGGAGCCACGATAGTTGCCTTTGAAAAGGATTCTATGCTGGTAGGCAGCCCAAATGCCCGCATGGTTGAATTCGGTCCTTATACCGCCCAGTATGGAACGAATACCGCGGATTTTGACGGAACAGCATTGCCTCCCGCCGGCTCGCCACAATGGGTAGTTAACCTGAACAAATACAATACCCAATCGCTTGAGGTATATAAATTCACAGTCGACTGGTCCAATCCTGCAAGCTCTACCTTTCAAAGCTGGGATAATCTGCCGGTGACTGCATTCAGCTTCTTTGACCCAAACGTGAGGCCGCAGTTGCCCCAGCCCAATTCATCCCAGTTGCTGGATCCCTTGTCGAAGTATTCGATGTATCCCCTGAAATACAGGAATTTCGGGACACATGAATCGATGACCATTAACCATACAGTGAAGCTGGGAACCAGAGCCGGGGTGCGCTGGTATGAGTTAAGAAAAGATGCCAGCCAGGATCACTGGTATATTTACCAGGAAGGAACCTACGCACCGAATGATGGACTAAGCCGCTGGATGGCCTCTATGGCCATGAATGCCAACGGAGATATTGCCCTGGGATATTCCGTTACCAGCGCCGATGTCTATCCCGGTATACGCTATACCGGCCGTTCAGCCTCCACACCTCTTGGGCAGATGGATGTTGAAGAAGTAACTATAGTTGAAGGATCGGGCTCACAGTCGGGTTCACCCCGCTGGGGCGATTACAGCTATATGAGTGTAGATCCTTCCGATGACCTGACATTCTGGTATACCCAGGAATATATTCCTACAACGGTGTGGGGAACCCGAATCGCTTCCTTTGATCTCGGTCCTTTGCAGCCTCCTACGGCTAATGCAGGAGAGGATAGTGAAATCTGCAGCGAGGAAGTCTTTTACGGACAGGGTAGTGCCACTTCTGCCCAGTCGGTAGAATGGGTCACCACAGGTGACGGTACCCTTATGTTTGCAAATACTTTGCAGCCTGCTTATATCCGGGGTACACAAGATCTTGAAAACGGATATTTCGATCTTATTATGACTGCCTTTGGCTATGAGCCGGGATGGGAAGACAGTGACACCGTTCACGTGGATATCCTGTTCGATGCCGTGGTGGATGCCGGGAACGACACACTTGTCTGCATCAACCATTCTATTCAGATGCAACCGGTCGTACAGAACGTCGACTCGGCAATGTGGACCACTGCCGGTGACGGGACCTTCAACGATCCGAACGAACTTTACGCAATATATACCCCCGGAAGCGCTGATATTGAGAATGGTAGTGTGATATTGTCACTCTATGGAAGCTCCGCGGACCCCTGTGATGGAGAAGACAGTGACGACCTTACCCTTACCATTGATGAATGTACCGGCATCGATGAACTATCCGGCCGTGATATCGCACTGGAGGTATATCCAAATCCATCTTCCGGAATTTTTAACCTGGATGTTCAGAGTCTGAACACAGAGCAGTTTACCCTCAGAATTTTGAATATTCATGGACAGCAGGTCTTTAGTGGCCGGCTTGGTTTTGAAAACGGACAGTATTCCAATTCCCTCGACTTCACCTATTTCCCTAAAGGCATTTACTACGTGGTTGTGCAGGGAGAGAAAAACAGCGTTACGCAGAGGATTGTGTTTAAATAGAAGGAGAAATTGTCGATTCTGTATTCTGTATTCTGTATTTACAATAGGATATACAATTGAGAATTTGCTATTTACAATGCATTGACAATATCAAATCGCACATTGCCAATCCTATTGTAAATACAGAATACAGAATACAGAATCAACAATCTCTCTTTCATCCGCAAGCCTTTATGGTAGAGCAAATCATTTGAAATACATCCTTTGCTTCCTGCATAAAAATACGTTGAATCTGCTGTCATTTTACGGCAGAATTGAACGAATAGTATCCCATGTAGGTGGATAAAATAAAAAGACAGGAGTTTACTTGCAATGTAAAAGGGACTCCATCCCGTAGGATGGCATCCCCCTTACTGGTCAAATCCCCGGAAACTTCCTCTTTGTCAAATAATGTATTCCTTCAAAATCAACATATCCAAGCTTTTGGAATACCTCCAGTGAGGTTTGGTTATAGCCTTCGATCAGGCAGGCATAGATTCCGATGCCTTGTTCATCCAGGATCTTTTCGGCTTCGGTGATCAGTTGGCGGGCTATGCCACGTTTTCTGTATCCTGGGATGATGGCCAGGCGGTTGATCCAGCCTTTGCGGCCGTCGTGGGTGATGAGGACGGTGCCAATGGGTTTTTGCTGATCTTCAGCGATCAGATAGGTGGAGATGCCACGCTGAAATTCTTTCTCCATTGCTTCACGGCTGTCCCTGCCCTCAGGTTTGTATGGCAGGCCGGAGGCCGTCCATAGATCAATGAGGGTGGCGTAATCGTTGATGCTGGCTTTTCGGATGCTAATCATGTTGTAAAGGTAGGAAATTGTAATTTTGTGTTTTACCACAGATTACTCAGATTTTCACAGATTAAATGATAAAACACTACACCATACCGGTTTTTATTCCTGAATTGGGTTGTCCTTTCCGCTGTATTTATTGCGATCAGTATAAGATCTCCGGAAAGGTGCAAAAACCTGAGGATGAGGAGATCATTGCCGAAATCGAATCACATCTGAATACTTTCAGGAAAAAGAACCGGCGGGTGGAACTTGGATTTTTCGGGGGTAATTTCACGGGATTACCAAAGGAAGACATGCTGCATTATCTGGCGTTGATCCAGCCCTATTTTAAGGATGGGCAGATTGACGCCATCCGTTTATCGACCCGGCCCGATTATATCGACAGAAACATCCTCGACATCCTGAAAAGATATCATGTAGAAACCGTTGAACTCGGTGCCCAATCCATGGATGATGAGGTACTGCAGCTTTCCGGAAGAGGACATACGGCGGAAGATACCGCCAAAGCATCGGGAATGATCAGAAAACATGGATTCAGGCTTGGCTTGCAGATGATGACAGGATTGCCGGGAGATACCCTGGTGAAATCGAAAAATACGGCTAAAGCCTTTGCCGACCTGGGTGCGGTTGATGTAAGGATATACCCGGCGTTGGTCATCAGGGGAACCTATCTTGAAACGATGTACCTCGAAGGTGCATACCGGCCTCAGGCTCTGGATGAGGCCGTTTCCTGGTCAAAAGAGCTGTTTTTGATATTTGAAAATGCAGGAATACGGATCATCCGCATGGGGCTGCACCCCTCGGAGGGCATAGCCGGAGGAGAAGACCTTGTGGCCGGACCTTTTCACCCTTCCTTCCGCGAGCTGGTACTGACAGATATCTGGGGAGAACACCTGAAAAACATCAGCCTGGGTCGTTCTGAAAAGGTCTCCATTTCAGTCTCTCCATCCCAATTCAATTATGCCATAGGCTACGATGCAAAAAACAAAAAAAGACTGCTGAAAACTTTCAAATATGTCACATTTTTAAAAGATCCCGGTTTAAGCGGAAGGAGTTACCATGTTGATTATCATTGATAAGAAGATCCCCCAGGAAGCCAAAGAAAAACTTAAGGAAACCGGGGCATTGCTGGAACTGGAGACCAGTAACATTTGCTATGAAGCCATTTCAGGCCATCCCGACATTTTTTTCTGCAAGCTTGGCCAGGACTTGGTGCTTGCCCCCAACCTGCCGCAAGCATTCCTGGAAATCCTGGAAAAAAACTCCATTCATTATATCAAAGGCGAGTTTCCCGTGGGTGAAAAATATCCCGCCACAGCGGGATACAATGCAGTATACGCCGGCAATACCCTTATCCATAACTTCCGGTACACAGACCCCGCTATCACCCGCCTGGGTGAAGATGCCGACCTGATCCATGTCAACCAGGGTTATGCAAGGTGCAATTTAGTCTCTGTTGGAAAAGACAGGTACATCACCTCTGATGAAGCCATTGCGAAAGTGTTGCAACGATTCCATAAAGAAGTGCTTTATATTGATCCTGCAGGAATTGTTCTTCCTGGGTTTAAAAACGGGTTTTTCGGTGGTTGTTGCGGCATCCTGGATGATAAAATCTATCTTGCAGGTTCACTGAAATATCTGAAGCAGGGACAGGAAACCAGGAGTTTCCTGATAAAAAACGGTTATGAAATTGTTGAACTATATGATGGACCGCTTTTCGATGGGGGAAGCATTGTATTTGTCTGATATCATATCAAAAACTCATGCAGGAATAACTCACATACTAATAGTGAGCATTATGAAAATTGTCCTGACATTTTAAGCAATTATTTTAACAATACGAGACTTTAGATATATATATATATATATATTCAGCCAAAATCATGAAATTTTTCTAATTTTGGCTGAATATAAAAATTTATATCTGGCCAATTTGAAAATTATTTGTTAACTTTGGCTGAATATAAAATTTTATATTCAGCCAAAACAAAAGAAAATGGTCAGCGAAATCATTGGCAGGAATCATGAAATGGAGGTCTTCAAGCATGCTATGGATTCTCCCAATCCTGAATTCATAGGAGTTTATGGAAGAAGACGTGTGGGAAAGACCTATTTGATCAGAGAGTTTTTCAATTCGGATATAGAATTTGAGCTTACCGGTTTACACAACGCTTCTCTTTCCGATCAGTTAGAGAATTTTGCGGAAGCCATGGGGCGGTCCATCGCTTTGGGTGTTCAGCCCAAAACACCGGTGTCGTGGAAAGCTGCTTTTCAAATGCTGGAGACTTATCTTGAGTCCTTCCCTCCAAAGAAAAGAAATAAAAAACGTGTAGTTTTCCTGGATGAGCTTCCCTGGATGAACACGCCCCGGTCTAAATTCCTTCAGTCATTGGAGCATTTCTGGAACTCTTATGGGTCGAAGAAAAAAGATCTGGTACTGATAGTATGCGGTTCAGCGGCTTCGTGGATGGTACAAAATATTGTCAGAGCCAGGGGCGGACTACACAACAGGCTCACACGACAGATCAGGTTGCTGCCTTTTAACTTAAATGAAACCAAGGATTTCCTGGTTAAACAAGGGATAAAGAACCTTACAGATTACATGATCACTCAGTTATACATGGCATTTGGCGGCATTCCCTATTACCTTGCACAGGTCAGGAAGAATCTGACTCCCACACAGATCATCGATGAGGTTATATTTTCCGAAAATGGTCAGCTCAGGCATGAATACGATCAGCTTTACCGGTCGTTATTCGACCAGAGCGATTATCACCTGAAAGTAGTGAAAGTGCTGGCAAAAAGAGCCTCTGGACTAACTAGAAACATACTTCTCAAAGAAGCAGGTATATCCTCGGGTGGAACAGCGAGCAAGATCCTGGAGGAGTTGGAAGAATCAGGGTTCATCGAATCCAGGATACCTTTCGCGAAAAAGTCCAATGATGCCATATACCGCTTGGTAGATGAATTTACACTTTTTCATCTGCACTGGGTCAGGCCCCTGGGGAACAGGTCCCCGGGAGAAGGTTACTGGATTTCCCTGTTAAACAGTCCGAAAAGAAAAGCATGGGAAGGATTTGCTTTTGAGAATGTTTGTCTGAAACACATCCGGGAAATTAAGAGCGCCCTGGGTATCGCGGCGGTAGAAACCGCTGTTAATCCATGGCGTTTTGCCGGCAACCGTGAACTGGGCCTGAAGGGGGCACAGATTGACCTGCTTATCGACAGGAAGGACGGTGCCATCAACCTGTGCGAGATGAAATTCCATGAAAGCGCATTCATCATTGATCAGAAATATGCCGGGGAACTCAGGAATAAGATGGAAGTATTCAACAGGCAGACAAAAAGCAGGAAAAGTATTTTTCTAACCATGATCACAACCTTTGGAACCAGAGAAAACATTTATTCCAAGGAGCTGAATATAACCAGTCTGGATTTAAAAGTTTTTTTCAGAAAAAAATGAAAAAGTATAACCCAGGTAATGAAATGCAATAAATTCAGCAATGAAAAATATCATTCCGGGCATGCCTGATGGGGTGTAAACCTCTTAACTTTTACTATTTTCGCAGAAATTTTAATCTCAACATCATGCTAAGAACACATACCTGCGGAGAACTCCGCTTGTCGGACAAGGGGAAGAACGTAATTCTCAGCGGCTGGATGCAGCGATCGCGTGACCTTGGCGGGATGACCTTCATCGATCTGCGCGACCGTTATGGCATCACGCAACTGGCCTTCAACATGGAAAGCGATGCCTCTCTTTGCGAAGAAGAGCGGACGCTTGGACGCGAGTATGTGATCCAGGTTGCAGGCATTGTGGAGGAGAGAAGCAACAAGAATCCGAAGATGCCGACCGGAGATATTGAGATCATTGTTAAGAAATTGACTGTTCTCAACACATCCAAGCTCCCGCCTTTCACCATTGAAGACGAGACCGACGGTGGAGAGGAGCTGCGCATGAAATACCGTTATCTCGACCTGAGGAGGAATCCCGTACGCAGGAACCTGGAGTTACGCCACCGAATGTCAATAGAGACCCGTAAATACCTGGATTCTGTGAATTTCATCGAGATAGAGACTCCATACCTCATCAAATCCACCCCTGAGGGCGCCCGCGACTTTGTGGTACCTTCCCGCATGAACCAGGGGCAGTTTTATGCTTTGCCACAATCGCCACAGACCTTCAAGCAGTTGCTGATGGTAGCAGGATACGACCGATATTACCAGATCGTAAAGTGTTTCCGCGACGAAGATCTGCGTGCCGACCGCCAGCCGGAATTCACACAGATCGACTGCGAGATGGCCTTTGTCACCCAGGAAGACATTTTAAACACTTTTGAAGGGCTGGCTAAGCATCTTTTCAAGGTCATCAAGGGGATGGATATGGAAGACTTTCCCAGGATGAGTTATGATGAAGCCATGAAAACCTATGGTTCCGATAAGCCGGATATCCGTTTTGGCATGAAGTTCGTCGAATTGAACGGGTTGGTGCAAGGATCGGGGTTCCAGGTCTTCGATGACGCAGAGCTCGTGGTTGGCATCAACGCGGAAGGATGCGGAGAATACACCAGGAAGCAGCTTGACGAGCTGACTGAGTTTGTGAAAAGGCCACAGGTAGGCGCCAAAGGACTGGTTTATGTGAAATATAATGAAGATGGCAGCTTCAAATCGTCAGTAGATAAATTCTTTGACAGCAATGCTTTACAGAGATGGGCGGAAGCTTTCGGAGCAAAGCCCGGGGATCTCATGCTGATCCTGGCCGGGGCTGCGCATGCAACGCGCAGCTCCCTCAATGTGCTTCGTCTGGAGATGGGCAAGCGTCTCGGACTTCGTGATCCTGAGGACTTTAAACCTCTTTGGGTGGTTGATTTCCCCTTGCTTGAGTGGGATGAAGAGACCCGGCGGTATTATGCCATGCACCATCCCTTTACCTCGCCCAAGCCTGAAGATATTGCCTTGCTTGATTCCGATCCCGGAAAAGTAAGGGCCAATGCCTACGATATGGTCATCAACGGAGTAGAGATCGGGGGCGGTTCCATTCGTATCCATAACAGGGATTTGCAGAAGAGAATGTTCAGCATCCTGGGATTCAGTGATGAAGAGGCCCAGTCGCAATTTGGCTTCCTGATGAATGCCTTTGAATACGGTGCGCCCCCGCATGGAGGCATAGCCTATGGTTTCGACCGCTGGACGGCTGTTTTCGCAGGACAGGAATCCATCCGTGATTTCATCGCCTTCCCGAAAAACAACGCCGGAAGGGATATGATGATCGATTCACCGTCTGAGATCAGCCAGGATCAACTCAAAGAGCTGGGGTTGCAAATCCGGCCTGTAAATAAATAAACAGAGGTATTTATTCTCTGAACCCATTCCCATTGTGAACCGTAATCATTGCTACGACCATAGTGATCATCAAAGGGATTGAAATGATCCTCCTTAATAAACCCAATGGAATCAATATTTATATCCGGTGATTTCCGGTCCGGAAGCCTCAATACCGAGGGCAAGCACGATCCGGTTCACAAAATTAAAATAGGCGATAACAAGAGTGGCATCGAGAATAGCACTATCGCTGAGAGATACCTCTTTCAGGAAATCGAGAGATGCTCCATAACTGAATGCACCCGGTTCGAGGGTTAGTGACTGCGCATATCGGCAAAGCATCTCCTCTCTGTTTGTAAGTCCGGCTTGTTGATAATCACCGGTCAGAGACCTGATTTTTTCTTCATTTTTCCAGTAATGAAGCAGAGCCTGGCTGTGGTGAAGACGGCAATAATCGCATCCGTTTATCGCAGAAATCAATACTCCCATCATTTCCCTTTCAATCCTTGAAAGCTCAGAGCGGGAATACATTATCTCCAAATAGAGATCCATATGTGCAATTATGCTTTCCGGATGGAGGCTTTGGATTTTATGAACCTCTGCCAGTTTCCCCCGCTTTTCAATGATTTCATCATAGATCTCTCTCAGGCGATCGCGTGATTCCTCATAATCAATTACTGAAATTCTAGGTTTCATTATTTCATCTCCCCCATTCTTCTGATTATCTCATTCCTGAAGGCATCCAGATCAAGGCTTACTTTTTCAGGCCGGGCACTTTTTTCAAGGGCATGATCCAGGATAAAGCTTTGCTTCTCGTATTGAGTGCATGCTTTACACATCGATTTGTGCATACTCAGTTGAACCTCTTCTTTAGCTGCCAGGATGGTATTCTGGACAACATCCCGCGCCAGTTCCTCATCGGAAAGTTTGAATAATGCCATGAAATAAATTTTCTGTGCTACTCTTTGTGTGTAGAACAAATGTAACACTTAAAAACAATTACAAAATGAAAAACACAAAGAATAACCTGATAGCCGGAACGATCACAGCCGGTATTATGTTTTGACTAAGTAATCTTCAAGATTCCCCGTCAGATTTCTACCGTTTCAATCATCTCTGATCCGGTTCACCTGAAAAATGCCTGCACTCTGATGGCAGCGGACCGGGGTAGCTATTACCTGAGCACGCACCGGGAAGCACAAAGCGGAAAGATCTCCTAGAACCCGAATGCAAAACCCAGGCTCACAGCCATGAAACCCTGGCTATCCAGGTCGCCTGACTTAAAACCGTTATAATATTTCACGGCTATTTTGGCAGATGTATTTCCTGATATTTCGGCAAGGATACCGGCTTCGGGTTTAATGGCGAAGTGCCAAGGGTCTTGTACAATCCTCCAAATACCCATATCTGTTGCCCGTTCGGTATATAAGGTACCAATACCGAACCCTATGTATGGATTAACAACCTTGTCGGTAAAAATGAGATAATCTACAGCAACCAGGATTGGCATTTCATTCTGAGTTCTGTACTGGATACCGGATATTGACTGGGTTCCAACGGTATAAGTGTCATAGTCTCTTTTTTCATAAAAGACATACCAGGCGGCATCTACGCCCACAAGGATGTTTTCTGTAGCAGCATAGCGGTACTGAACAGAAATACCGCGAAAACTTGCTTTGGAAATGTAATCACCCAGATCACCCATTCCAAAGCTAATATCGTATTGTACCGACAAATGCCCACCCTGTTGAGCAAATACTCCTGGTACAAAAAACAGGGAACCGAATATGATAAAGGCAAATATTCTTTTCATCTTATTTTGGTTTTAAAGTTTTGGATTATTTGATTTTCAGGTAGGGCGATTGTTTGAACGCCTGGTCTATAGACTTGCTAATGCGTCCGTAATCATAAGCGCCGGATAACACGCCATTGGCAATACCTACCCACACGGTATAGGGGTCAACATATTCTTCTCCGGCTGCAACGAAGGCCATAACAAAAGTACCGGTAGTGTAGGATGTAACAGCAGGGTAATAGTATCCCCAACCGCAATAGTAATAATAGTACCAGCACCAGTAATCATAGTAATAATAAACGTTTGTATTAATCCAGACAGCCGGGAACAAAGCCAGATCGGCGGTTTCAGGGTCATCAACTTTTGTCCAGCCCAGTGCTGCAAGGTTGCTTTCAATCCTGTCAAGCATCTGTGTGTTGTAAGGTTCCTTTACGAACTCAGGATCTTCGCCCTGGTCGAGAGTACCGGTTATCTTAACAATTTTGTCGGGGATGACATAGGTTCCCTGGCTGGCAAAATTAAATTCATCGTCATAATTCGTGTATACGACATCCATATCGTCGTACGATTCCGGGCCATCCGGATAACATGACACCATCAGAAAGATGATGATCATGAAGAAAAATACATTTTTTTTCATATTTTGTGGGTTTAAGGTTTTATTTACACAAATTTATTTGGGTAAAATAGGATAATTATCTGAATTTTTAAGCTTCCAGGTTCATCAGCAAATTTTCCGCTTAAAATTACAAAACATCTAATATAATTCAAAATATAATTAATATGATTATGTATTTATTTATAAAACTAAACTTCGTTGGGCTAAAACAAAACATAGATGGTTTCCGGTATTGATGCAGTAATTTATAATTTTGCGGTTCAGTTATCCTGAAAAATGAAATGGAATCTATTCAAGAGATATACAAGATAGGCAAAGGCCCATCGAGCAGCCATACGATGGGCCCGGCGAAAGCGGCACTGAGATTCAAAGAAAGGAATCCTTTAGCCGTGAAATATCATGTCACTCTTTACGGCAGTCTGGCGGCCACCGGTAAAGGACACCTGACGGATAAAGCGATCATAGAATCCCTGTCGCCATATCCTGTGGAATTCACATGGAAGGAGACGGAGAATTTGCCCCATCACCCCAATGGGATTATATTTCAGTCTTTCGATGCAGCGGGATCGGTTTTGGATGAATGGACCACTTACAGCATCGGTGGAGGGGATATCAGTGATAATGGAAAACGGGAGCCAAAAAATAACATCTATGAGTTAAGTACCATGAAAGATATCCTTTCCATCTGCCATAACAAGGGGTATTCATTCTGGGAATTCGTGGAGGAGCGTGAGGGGCCGGGTCTCTGGGAATACCTGGGGGAAGTCTGGGAAGCCATGCAGGAAGCCATTTCCCGTGGCATAGAAACAGAGGGATTATTACAGGGAGGGTTGCGCGTTTCGCGGCGGGCAGGGTCTTTTTATGCAATGGCCAGGACATTTCAGGGGATAGTTAACCGGCGTCCACTGACCTTTGCATATGCGCTGGCCGTATCGGAAGAAAACGCGGCGGGAGGAAAGGTTGTTACGGCCCCTACATGCGGGTCGTGCGGTGTAATACCGGCTGTGTTATATCTATTCAAAACCGAAGCCACCATATCTGAAATAAGGATATTGCGGGCACTTGCGACTGCCGGTCTCATTGGGAACCTTATAAAAACCAACGCAAGCATATCCGGTGCTGAGGTTGGATGCCAGGGAGAAGTAGGAAGCGCCTGTTCCATGGCTGCTGCCGCGGCCGCACAGCTTCTGGGAGGCAGCATACGGCATGTTGAATATGCGGCTTCTATAGGGTTGGAGCACTTCCTGGGACTTACCTGTGATCCCATCAAAGGACTGGTGCAAATACCTTGTATAGAAAGGAATGCCCAGGCTGCATCACGGGCACTGGATGCCGCCGTATACGCCAGGATGACCGACGGACATCATGTGGTACCTTTCGATAAAGTGGTAAGGGCTATGAAAGAAACGGGCCATGACTTGCCATCTATCTATAAGGAGACTGCGAAGGGGGGGCTTGCGAAGGATTAATAAAAAGTTCAAAAAACGGTTAATCTGCATTACTAAAATAAAAAATGAGTATCGGGAATGATTAATATCAAGTTACCTGCTCTATGGTTGCAGGCTGCAGGTTACAGGCTGCAGGGTGTGTGGGTGTGGGTGATGGGTGATGAGTGATGAGTTTTCGCCTGTAACTTTGTGTTAATGTTTCCCGATACTCATAAAATAATAAACAAGACATTAACTATCTGATATTTGAATAAGAGATCATATATGACCAAAAACATTTATATTAACCAACTGGTATTTACTCAACAAGACAAGTGCAGGGTTTGCTATACGTGTATCCGGGAATGTCCGGTTAAAGCCATTCGCATAGTCAACGGTCAGGCAATGGTAATTAATGAGCGTTGTATAGGGTGTGGCAATTGTGTTAAGGTATGCAGCCAAAATGCCAAGTATTTCCTGGATACAAAAGACTATGTAATAGAATTGCTTAATTCAGACGACAAAGTGGCGGCTATTATCGCCCCGAGCTTTCCTGCCGAGTTTAGCGAAATTGATGATTATCGTGTTTTTGTAGGCATGACACGTTCGCTTGGGTTTGACTATGTAAGCGAGGTCAGTTTCGGAGCCGACCTTGTCGCCCGTGAATATAACAAGCGGCATTTTGCCAGAAAAAACCAAAGAGGGGAAATATCGAGTGACTGCCCGGCCATAGTTTTTTATATCAAGCATTACCATCCGCAACTGGTTGGGGCACTCACTCCCGTAGCTTCGCCGATGGTAGCAATGTCCCGCGTGATGAAGAAAAAATATGGCAACGATCTAAAAATCGTGTTTATCGGTCCTTGCATAGCAAAGAAAGCAGAAAGCCACGAAGTTGATGTTGCCTTGACATTCACAGAATTAAGGCAACTATTCGGCGAATATAGGATCACACCGGCCAATGCAGACCCAAGCGATTTCGATCCGCCAAAAGCGGGTAAAGGCGCTGTTTTCCCGGTAAGCCGGGGATTGCTGCAGGCCAGTGAGATTAAGGAGGATATTTCAGACGGAGGGATAATCGTGGCAGAAGGGCGCGTACATTTTCGTGATGCTGTTAAAGAATTTGAAAACGGCCTGATACGCGACCATAACCTTGAACTGCTTTGCTGTGAGGGATGTATTATGGGGCCCGGTACATCAAAAGGAGGAAAACGCTATGCACGCCGCAGCCGCATTACGACCTATACGCGTGAAAAGCTGAGCACCCTGGACAAAGAGCAATGGCATAAAGACATGGAAGAATTCTCCGATCTGGACCTCAGCCAGGTATTTCTACCTGAAGACAGGCGCTTCCCGGCACCGAGCCGTGAAATGATCCGGCAAATCCTGGAATCCATGGGTAAATTTGAACCACAGGACCATCTCAACTGTGGAGCCTGCGGTTATGATACATGTGAAGATCACGCTATCGCTATTGCCAACGGTTTTGCTGAAGTGGAGATGTGCCTGCCGTACAATATTGAAAAGCTGCATAAACTTATTGAAGACCTGAACATAAGCAATGAAAACCTTGCCAATGCCCGACAGGCGCTGAAACAAAGCGAAAAACTCGCGCACATGGGGCAACTATCTGCCGGCATTGCTCATGAGCTCAATAATCCGTTGGGGGTTATTTCCATGTACAGCAACATCCTGATGGAAGAAACACCTAAAGAAGATCCTATGCGTGAAGACCTGAACCTGATTGTAGAACAGGCTGCACGCTGCAAAAATATAGTAAGCGGGTTGCTTAATTTTGCGCGTAAAAATCAACTTAATCCGGTCAGTACAGATATGACGGAATTTACAGGAAGGAGTATTGCCTCCATTATTCACCCTGACAATATAAAAATTGAGTTCATCAAAAGTATTGAAAACCCGATGGCAGATATTGACCGGGAACAGTTCATGCAGGTACTTACCAACCTGGAAAAAAACGCGGTTGAAGCCATGCCCGACGGGGGAACAATAACCATCAGACTGGAAGGTTCAAAAGATGAAGTTTTTATAAGTATACGTGATACGGGAACCGGCATCTCCAAAGAGAACATGGACAAAATATTCACTCCTTTCTTTACAACAAAAGGAGTCGGTAAAGGTACCGGCCTTGGTCTGCCGTTGGTTTACGGGATTGTTAAGATGCATAAAGGCAAAATTGACGTTACGTCAAATAATGAGCCGGAGAATGGTCAGACCGGTACAGAATTTTTTATTGTGCTGCCCCGGAGAAGTGAATTGAATCCATAGGTTTTTTCAGATGTCATCTCCCGTGATGGAGATGTCATCTGTATAAATTATTTAAATTAAATTTGGTAAAAAAATCCGGATGATCATACCACCATTCTTAAAACCGGGAGACACCGTAAGCATTGTATCCACGGCCAGGAAAGCGGAGAAAACATACATTGATAAAGCTATCGGGCTTTTCCGGGAATGGGGTTTCCGCGTTGTTACCGGGCGGCATTTGTATTCCGTTCAGCATCAGTTTGCAGGAAGCGATGAGGAAAGAGCATATGATCTTCAACAGGCGCTTGACGATCCTGCCATCCGGGCTGTTGTTTGTGCCAGGGGTGGTTATGGGACAGTAAGGATCATCGATAAGATTGATTTCACGGGTTTTAGTAATAACCCGAAATGGATTGCCGGATTCAGCGATGTTACCGTTTTGCATTCCCACATTCACAGAAATTTCGGAGTACAAACCATGCATGCTCCCATGCCGGTGAACCTTCAGGATGAATATTCCAGAGAGGGGTTTGAATCCCTCAGAAAGGCATTATGCGGTGAGGATTGCAGCTTTTTCTTCCCTCCACATCCCCTGAACCGTCCGGGTTCATGCCAGGGTTTGATCACAGGTGGCAACCTTTCCATCCTTTACAGCCTTATTGGCTCCGCTTCGCAAATCAATACGGCAGGAAAAATTCTGTTCCTGGAAGATGTGGATGAATATCTTTACCATATCGACAGGATGATGCTGGGCCTGAAACGATCAGGTATGCTGGATAATCTTGCAGGACTGATGATCGGCGGGATGAGCGATATGCGCGACAATGAAACGCCTTACGGTATGACAGCAGAGGAGATCATCCTGGATGCCGTTAAAAATTTTAATTATCCCGTATTTTTTTCTGTCCCGGCAGGGCATATTTTCGAAAACAGGGTACTAATATTAGGCAGGGAAGCGGAAGTAGTTTCCGGGAGGCAAATGTCCCTGCGATATAAACCCTGAACCATGGCTGAACATAACGAAACGGGAAAAAAGGGCGAGGATATGGCCCTCGAATTCCTGCAAAAGAAAGGTTACCGTATCCTGGAACAAAACTGGCAACTGGGGAAGAATGAAATCGATATTGTTGCCCGTGACGGTGATACAATTGTCATCGTGGAAGTAAAAACCCGCACCAGCAACTGGGCCGGTGAGCCTGAGGCTTTTGTCGACCGGAGGAAACAACGCCTCCTGGTAAGGGCAGCCAATGCCTATGTCTTAAGAAAAAACCTTCAGGAAGAGGTGCGTTTTGATATCATCGCCATCCTGACCGGGGAAGAAAATACCAGGATCAACCATATCCCTGACGCATTCTATCCTACACTTTGACAAACGATTGCATTGTTTTGTACTTTTGCAGACCAAAATCATACATAATGCAGGAAAAGGGTAAAAGGGAAAATCCGGGTAAACGGAAGCCCATGGCAGGGAGGAAGAGTGCCTCCGGCAAGAAAAGTGCTGCCGGGACCGGTTCCCCGGAAGAAAAAGCCCGCCGTAAGGTTCTTCGTAAACCTGACGACAAACCATTTAAAAAAAAGCGCGACGAACATCCTGAAGGAAAAACAGGGTTTGAAAAGAAATTTGGCAAACCTCAAACGGGCAAATTTTTGTCTAAAAAGAGCCGTGAAGAAGATAAACCATCAGAATGGAAGAAGAGTCCGGTTATTAGGAAAAAACGCATAAGCAAATCATCCTATCTGAAGGGAACGGATGATGGTCTTATACGTCTCAACAAATTCATTGCCGATGCCGGTATTTGTTCACGCAGAGAAGCCGACACCCTGATCGAAGCCGGGGTCATTAAAGTTAACGGAGTGGTTGTAACACAGGTGGGGACAAAGGTTTCTCCCTCCGATAAGGTTCAATATGGCGACCAAACCCTGAGCAGGGAGATCATGCGCTATGTGCTTCTGAATAAACCCAAAGGTTTTATAACCACTACCGATGATCCCTATGAGAGAAAAACGGTGATGCAGATAGTAAGCTCAGCTTGTAAAGAAAGGATCTACCCCGTCGGCAGGCTTGACCGTAATACCACAGGGCTGCTCCTACTTACCAATGATGGCGACCTGGCTAAGAAGCTAACACATCCCAGTCACCGGGTGATGAAACTGTACCACGTTACTCTCGATAAGAACCTTACTAAAAAAGATATGCTGGCTATTGCAGAGGGATTGGAACTGGAAGATGGTTTCATCAAAGTGGATGGGATTGCCTATGACCAGGTTAGCGGAAGTAAAAAGGATATTGGACTGCAGCTTCATTCAGGAAGAAACCGCATTGTAAGGAGGATATTTGAGTCGCTCGGTTATACCGTGGTTAACCTCGACAGGGTGGTGTATGCCGGTCTGACTAAAAAGGACCTGCCCCGGGGCAAATGGCGTTTTCTTACCGAGACGGAAGTTTCATTTTTGAAAATGAAATAGTTACCAGGAAAATATCATCTCTGCCATCCGGTATATCCTGAAAAACCCTGTTCCTGCCTACGTAGTTTCCCGTGTGCTTCTCGGTTTATCACACAAACAAAAATCAATCATTATCTAATTGATTTCAGCGTTTTTAATCAATATCTTGCAGTCGTATTTCAGGATAAAAACCAACGACTATGACGAAACTCTATACACTAATCAAAAAGTTATTGTTGTTGATCATGCTGCCGGTCATTATCCTTATCCCGCGGTTTAGCCTCGGACAGGGTAATGACCATACTATTTCCTATTTCCCGTATGTGGAAAGTTTTGAATATGTTTATGGGAAGTGGATACAGGATGAAAACGACGATTTTGACTGGTCGCTGAATATTGGGATGACACCGACCGATGACACGGGTCCCTTAACAGCTTATGAAGGAGATTGTTACGTATATATCAAATCGTTTCAGAATTATCCTTCAAAAAAAGCATCCTTAACCAGCCCTGAGTTTAGCATTGAAGGGTTATCGGAACCTGTACTGGCATTTGCGTATAATATGAACGGTCGTGATATGGGTATGTTTGAGGTATTGGTAAGTATTGACGGAGGCAACACCTGGAAGGAAAGGATCTGTTATTTCAGTGGAAATAAAGGTAACACATGGTATGTAGCCAGTCTGGACCTCCGTAGGTTTGCAGAAAAAAAGGTTGTCTTCCGTTTTTCGGGAACGAGTGGTAGCGGCCCGCAGAGCGATCTTGCCCTGGATTACATTTATGTAGGTGAACAAAGTGATTTCCGTTTTAACGATGAGCGTAACCAGATAAGCAAGCCGTTTGATGTAAAGGTTTCCACCACCGGTCAGCGTCTGCAGGTTCAGATACCATCAGAATTCGTCCATCGCAGCTCCCTTGAACTGATCAACCTTCTGGGAAGCCGTGTATACAGTAATACCCAATGCGGAGCAGAATTGATGGATGTGGATGTATCCGGAATGGATAAAGGTTTGTATTTCATCAGGATCTACCATCAGGGCGAAGTGTTAACCCGTAAAGTATACATAAATAACTAGATATAACGAATAATAAACGCACCGGTAAAGCAGATGAGGGCCGGTAATCAGGGTCTTTTTCATAGTACATGTGTTAAACATGATTCAGGATTAGGGGTTAATAAATTGGGCGAAAAGTGTTGCAGAATTAAAAAGTTTAATTAATTTTGCGACGCTTTTCAATTATGTGAAGCTTATTCCTCCTTAGCTCAGTTGGTTGAGTCCCGACAAGTCGGGATTAATCAGAGGGTCGAAAGGAGAAAAAATAAAAGAAAAGATTCCTCCTTAGCTCAGTTGGTTAGAG